>DHCMC07803__coassemble_1915_pt1 | contig 9264 bp, 8 predicted proteins | sample DHCMC07803__metabat2_low_PE_017 | metagenome-assembled genome bin DHCMC07803 | reverse complement strand
GCTCGCTCAGGTCGAAGAACTGCCCGTACTCCCGGCCGAAGCCGAAGGTCCCCGAGGGGACCACGATGGGGTTTTTGAGCTCCACCCCGGCCAGGTTGACCTTCTGATCAAGCATCCCAGTCCACCTCCTCTGCCCGGAAGACCGGGCCGTCCTTGCACACGTGCTTCCGGTGCCCGTCGGCCATGTCGCAGGCGCACACCAGGCAGGCCCCCACGCCGCAGCCCATGCGCTCCTCCAGGGAGACCTGGCAGCCCACGCCGTAGGTCCGGCAGACCTGGGCCACCGCCTTGAGCATGGCCTTGGGGCCGCAGGCCAGGACCTCCGGCGGCACCGGCCGCCCGGAGCATCCGGCGCACAGCACCGGGTCGCAGGTCCCGCAGGTCTGGGCCCGCAGAAACTCCTCCACCAGCTCGGTGACGAAGCCCTTCCGCCCAGTGGAGCCGTCGTCGCTGATGACGCTCATAGAGCGGCAGCATTCGGCGAAGTCCCCGGTGAGCATCCGATGTCCCTCGTCCCGGAAGCCCAGGACGGCGTGGACCTCGCTCCCCCGGCGGGCGGCCTCCCTGGCGCAGCCCAGCATGGGGGGCACGCCGATGCCGCCCCCCACCACCAGGAGCTTTTTGCCAGAGACATCAAAGCCCCGGCCCAGGGGGCCCAGCACGTCCACCCGGTCCCCCGGCTCCCGGCGGGAGAGCCAGGCGGTGCCCTCCCCCCGGACCTCGAAGACCACCCGGATCGTATCCTTCCCCCACTCGCAGATGGAGATGGGCCGGCGCAGAAGCCGGGAGTGGCCGCATTTGATATGGACAAACTGCCCGCAGGAGACCTGAGAGGCCATAGCCTCCCCCGTCTCCAGGGTCATGGAATAGGCGTGATCGTTGAGGCGGACCAGCTCCGCCACCTGACATTCTGCTTGTATCGGCATGAAACCCCTCCCTTTTCTTTGCTCCGCTCAGCCTTTCTCCCGCTTTTCCCTGTCCCGCTCTAGCCAGCGGGGGTCCCGGTAGAACTCATACCGCCCGCACTGGGGGCACAGGTAGAGGTCGGCCCGGGCGCACAGGTAGTTGAGCCGGGCCGGCAGGAGGGCCGGACTCAGGTATTCCAGCACCGCTCCGCAGGCCGGGCACCGCTTTTCCGTGGGCTCCTTGTGTGCTTCTTCCATGTTCAACCCTCCCAATCCGGCTTGTCCGGGTCCCTGCCGAACCAGCGCCGCTTTTTCTTCTTCTCCGGCTGGACGGGCTCCGGGGCGGGCGCTTCCTCTGGCCCTTCCCTTTGCTCCGGTCGCTTCTGTATCGGGAAGCAGCCCATGCCGCAGGAGGGACAGCGTTCACTTTTTCGGACCTTTCTGCACTTTGGGCAGAAATAGTCTGGCAGGGACTCGTAATATTTCCGACGCTCCTCGGCCCGCTGGGCCTCCTGGAGGCGGGCCTCCCGGTCCTCCTCCCGCTCGAAGAAGTCAAAATGGCCGCAAGCGGGGCAGCGGTATAGGGCGGCGTCAAATATTTCGATGCCCCAGGTCATATCATCCTTTACGCAAAAGTCCCGGACATACACCGATTCCTGGCCACAAGAGCTGCATTTTTTCGGCGGGCGTACTTTCTTCATGGCCCCTTCACCTCTTCTCCGCTTCTCCAGGCTGGAGCTCGGTCAAAGTCTCCAGATCCACCACGCTGCCGCAGATGGGGCACACCCGGTCCCGGCGGGGGAAGCCGCAGGTGGGGCAGGGGAAGAGCTCGGCGGTGAGCTCCCCCGCCGCCAGCTTCTCCCGGAGGTCCTGGAGAAAGCGCCCGGCCTCCTGCTCCTCGGCCCGCCGGCGGGCGCGGGCCCCCTCCGGCTCGTAGAGCTCCGCCCGGCCGCAGTCCGGACAGAGGTAGAGCTCCAGCTCCCGGCTGCCCAGGGCGCAACGGCTGTCATACTCCAGCTTCCCCCCGCAGGCGGGGCAGGTCTTGGGCTCCGGCATCTCCCGTCTCCTCCTATCGAATGGTCACATACGCCCCGATGGCGTCCCGCATCTCCTCAGCGGCGGCCCGGGCGGCCTCCTGATAGTCCAGGCCGTCCCGCCCGGTCTTCTGCCAGGCGCACATGATGGACCGGGAGGCGTTGACGATGGCTCCCCGGCCGTGGTTGTCGAAGGCGTGCTGGACATCCTGGGCGGTCCCCCCCTGGGCCCCGTAGCCGGGGACCAGGAAGAAGGTGTGGGGCAGGCGGGCGCGCAGCTCGGAGAGCTCCTCCGGGTAGGTCGCCCCGGTGACGGCACCGGCCAGGCCGTAGCCGTATTTCCCCTGGGTGTCCGCCCCCAGCTTCTCGGCCATGTCGCCCAGGAGCTGGTAGACCTTCTTCTCCCCGGCGGTGAGGTTCTGGAGCTCCCCGGAGCCGGGATTGGAGGTCTTGGCCAGGAGGAAGAGACACTTCCCGTACCGCTTACAGGTCTCCACAAAGGGCTCCACCGTGTCGGAGCCCATGTAGCCGTTGAGGGTGACGCAGTCGACGCCAAAGGCAGCATGGGCGGCGCCCCCTACCTGGGTCTCCCCCAGCCAGGCGTCGGCGTAGGCCTGGGCGGTGGAGCCGATGTCCCCCCGCTTGATGTCGGCGATGACAAAGAGGCCCTTTTCCTTGGCATAGGCGATGGTCTGCTCCAGCACGGCCATGCCGTGCCAGCCCAGCCGCTCATAGTAGGCGGCCTGGGGCTTCACCGCGGGGACCACGTCGCACAGGGCGTCCATGAGGCCCTGGTTGAACTGCCACACCGCCTGGGCGGCCCCCTCCAGGGTCTCGCCGTACCGGCCGTAGGCCTCCTTCAGAATGTGGGGCGGGATCTGCTCCGGCCTGGGGTCCAGGCCGGCCACGGTGGGATTCTTCTTCTGGATGATCTTCTCCTGCAGACTATCAAACGACATGTTCAGCGTCCTCCCTCATCCTGATAGACGATCTTGCCGCCTACGATGGTATATTTGACCTTTCCCTTCAGCCGCTTTCCGGCAAAGGGGGTGTTCCTCCCCTTGGAGGCAAACCGCTCCGGGTCCACCGTCCACTCCTGGTTGAGGTCGAAAATGGTGAAGTCGGCCTCTCCCCCCAGGCTCAGCCGCCCCTTGGGGATGCGCAGGATGCAGGCGGGGTGGAAGGTGAGCTTTTTCAACAGGTCGGACAGGTCCATCTTCCCGGTGTGGTAGAGGGCCGTGAGGGTCACCCCCAGGGCGGTCTCCAGCCCCACCATGCCGCTGGGGGCCTCGGCCAGGGGCCGGGCCTTCTCCTGGGCGGAGTGGGGGGCGTGGTCGGTGGCGATGACGTCGATGGTGCCGTCCCGCAGGCCCTCGATGATGGCCTCCACATCCTGGCGGGTCCGCAGGGGCGGATTGACCCGGGCCAGGCTTCCCTGCTTCAGGACCTCCTCCTCGGTGAGGGTGAAATACTGGGGGCAGGTCTCACAGGTGATGGCCACCCCCTTCTTCTTGAACTGCCGGACGATGTCCACGCTGCCGGCGGTGGAGATGTGGCAGATGTGGACGGCTCCGCCGGTCTCCTCGGCCAGCATGGCGTCCCGCATGACCATCAGCTCCTCGGCGATGGCCGGCCGGCCGGGGAGGCCCAGGGTCCGGGAGACCCGGCCCTCGTTGACGGCGTAGTTGCGGACCATGCTGGCGTCCTCGCAGTGGGAGAGGATGGTGAGCCCCGCCCGCTTGGCCAGGATCAGGGCGTCCCGCATGAGGTTGGCGTCCTGGACGGGCACCCCGTCGTCGGAGAGGGCGGGGGCTCCCGCCTCCTTCAGGGCGTGGGCGTCCGTGAGGGCCTCCCCCCGCTCCCCCATGGACACGGCCCCAATGGGCCACACCCGGACCCCACAGCACTCCCCCGCCCGGTCCAGGACCCAGCGGACCTGCTCCGGGGTGTCGATCACCGGCCTGGTGTTGGGCATACAGGCCACCGAGGTAAAGCCCCCCCGGGCCGCGGCGGCGGTGCCGCTGGCGATGTCCTCCTTGTACTCGAAGCCGGGCTCCCGCAGGTGGACGTGCATATCCACCAGTCCGGCGCAGACCGTCAGGCCCCGGGCGTCCAGCACCTGGGCATCCGGCGCCCTGAGGTCGCTGCCAATGACAGCCAGGCGGCCGTCCTCGATGAGAAGATCCATCACGCCGCCGATGCCCCCCACCGGGTCCACCAGGCGGCCTTTTTGGATGAGAAGCTTCACGTCATCGCTCCTTTCCAGCCGGGCTCCGGGGGACAGGCCCCTGCCCCGGCCTCATCAGTCTTCCGTTGATATGCCGTGCCCCGGGCCGGGGCACAGAAAAAGGGCGTACAGACGCCCCCTTTGCAGTTCCGATCCTTTCTGATCCCACCCGAAGGGGAAGAAAATGATGGCACAAATATTATAAGAGATGCCGCGCCGTTTGGCAATGGATTTTTTGTGAATTCGGGGTACAATAACCCCAGGACCTGAAAAGGAGGGAAACAAAATGGACGCAAAACACACCATGCGGAACATCGGCATCGGCATGGCCGCCGGCGCGGCCCTGGGGATGCTGCTGGCCCCGCAGAAGAAGACTTTGAAGGCCACTGCCAAAAAGGCCGTCCGGGCCGCCGAGGACGTGGCCGAAAACGTCTCCCAGCGACTTGGCATGTGACGGCTCCTTCCACACCATACGCTGACGGCCCGGCGGGATACCCGCCGGGCCGCTTTGTAGATCGTTGAAAAATTCCGTTGTTTTTTGAGGCAGGCGCTCGTTTTCCCTGGCCGCCTCACATGGCCTTGGCCATGTCCTGGCCGGCCGCCTCCTCCGGCTCCCCGGCCTTGCTCTTCATGTTCATCACCAGCATCTGCAGCCGGTTTTCAATGTTGGCAAAGCTCACGTCAGGGTCGTAGTCCAGGGGGAGGATCTGGGCGTCGGGGTAGAGCTCCTTGAGCCGCTTCACCACGCCCCGGCCCACCACATGGTTGGGCAGGCACCCGAAGGGCTGGAGGATGACGAAGGCCCGGCAGCCGTGGGCGGCGTGGTGGAGAATTTCCCCGGGGATCAGGACCCCCTCCCCCGCGTCAAAGGTGTGGTGGATGATGGGGTCGCTGGCCTTGACCAGCTCGGGCAGGCGGACCGCCCGCTCGTAGAGAGGGTGCTCCGCCGCGATGCGGTCGGTCCGGCTGTGCGCCAGGTCAAAGACCGCGTCGGCCAGGGCATACCAGGCCTTTTCCATCAGGGGCTTGTGGACGTGGTACTCCTTGACCTGGGCGTCCTTGTTGAAATAGGTCTTCTGGATGACGTCGGTCATCCGGGCCTCAATGACCTCAAAGCCGTTGCGCTCCAGGTAATCCTCAATGTCGTGGTTGGCGCCGGGGTGGAAGTTGAGCAGGTACTCCCCCACGATGAGCACCCTGGGGCGGGGCTCAGAGCGGTCACAGGCCACCGCCTTCATGCGCCGGATAGCCTGGCGGAAGCCCTGCTCCGCCCCCAGGACGCCTCGGCGCTCCATGCCGTCCATCACCAGGTCCATGGCCTCTTCAAAGGCCCGGTTGGCGCTCCCGGGCTCCGTTTCATAGGGGCGCATCTTCCGCAGCAGCTCCTCCAGCACGTCGATCATGGGCAGGCCGAAGGCGATGCGGATGGAGGTGCCCAGGCTCATTTTATAGCCGGGGTGGAGGTTGTGCCGGTCCTTGTCGTCATTGGTGAGGATGGGCACCCGGGAATAGCCGGCGTCGTCCAGGGCCTTCCGCAGGAGGGCCCCGTAGTGGGTCAGGCGGCAGTCGCCGATGTACTTGCCCATGGCGATGGCCACATGGTCCAGGTCATATTTCCCGCTCTCCAGGGCGGCCAGAGCCTCCCCGATAACGATCTGGGCCGGGAAGCAGATGTCGTTGTGGACATACTGCTTGCCCAGGCGGATGGCCTCCTCCCGGCCGATGGGCAGGGGCTCGGTCCGGAGGCCCTGCTTCTTCATGGCCGCCGACATGAGCCGGCTGAAGGCGTGGGACGTGTTGGGCACCAGGACCACCCGCTCCTTCCGGTCCCCCTTGGTGAATTTCACCGGGTAGGGGTCCCTCAAGGGCTTGGGCGCCTGCCAGGTCTTCCCGCTCCGGCGCATGGCCAGGGTCTCTACAAAGGAGCGCACCCGGATGCGCAGGGGGCCCTGGACGTCGCTCTCGTCCAGCTTGAGCACCAGGGGCGTCTTGCCCGAGATCTCCCGCATGAGCCGGATGATCTCGTCGGAGAGGTAGGCGTCGTGGCCGCAGCCGAAGCTGACGATCTGGGCGTACTCCAGGTGGGGGCTCCGGGCGGCCAGGATGGCGGAGGAGAGCATCCGGGCGTGGTAGTTGTTGACGATGTCCAGGGTGCTGCGGCTCAGGTCCACTGCCTCCGCCTCCGGCAGGGCGTCCGCCGTCAGCACCGGGATGCCCAGGCTGGTGAAGAGCTCAGGCAGGTCGTGATTCACCAGGGCGTCGTTCTGATAGGGCCGGGCGGCCAGCACCATGGCGTAAGTCCCCTGCCGGGCGGCCTCCTCCAGGACCTTGGCCCCCTCCTCCCGCAGGCGGCTCCGGAAGGCCGCCTGGGCGGCGTCTCCGGCTCGGATGGCGGCGGCGGTCTCCGCCGGGGAGACCTGGAAGGTCTCGGCCATCCAGCCGGCAAGCTGCTCCGAGCGGTCGGCGTCGGTGTACCAGTGGAACAGCGGAGCGTCCAGGGGAACGCCCCACTGGCGCTCCGGGTCGTCCGAGTTCCGGACCACGATGGGGTAGCCCTTCACCACAGCGCACATGGACTCGCTGGTCTTTTCCGTGTTCTCCGTGGGAACAGTGGTCACCGAGGGCAGGAAGATCCGGTCCACCCCCCGCTCTACCAGGTCCCGGATGTGGCCGTGGACCAGCTTGGCGGGGAAGCAGACGGTGTCCGAGGTCACCGCCGACAGGCCGCTTTCGTACATCTTCCGGGTGCTGGGGGCCGAGAGGCGCACCTGGAAGCCCAGGGCCCGGAAGAAGGTGCTCCAGAAGGGCATGGTGTCCCAGAAGGAGAGCACCCGGGGCAGGCCGATGACCTGGTCCCGCCGGGACGTCCCCGCCGGGACGGGCCACTCCTGGAAGAGGAGCTCCTCCCGGAGCCGGAAGAGGTTGGGCACCCGCTGCCGCTCCTGGACCTTTTCCCGGAGCTGGGCCTGGACCGCCTTGTCCCTGGGGTCCCCCAGGACCTCCCCCCGCTCACAGCGGTTATTGGTGACCCAGGCGCTGCCATTGGAGAAGGTCACCACCGTCCGCTTGCAGTGGTTGGCGCAGAAGGGACAGGGGGCGTTGGCCTCCTGGGTGTAGGTGAAGTCCTCCAGGGCGTCCAGGCCGAGGAAGGTCCGGGGCCGCCCCGCCATCCGCTCCTTGGTGAGGAGGGCGGCGCCGATGGCCCCCATGACCCCGGGGTAGGGGGCCCGAATGACCTGCCGGCCGGTGTACTGCTCCAGGGCCCGGAGGACGGCGTCGTTGCGGAAGGTGCCCCCCTGGACCACGATGGTGTCCCCCAGGGAATCCAGGTTGGAGACCCGGATGACCTTGGTGAAGACGTTTTCGATGATGGACCGGCACAGCCCGGCCATGATGTCGCCGGGGAGCTTGCCGTTGCGCTGCTCGGTGACGATGCTGCTGTTCATGAAGACGGTGCACCGGCTGCCCAGGCAGGCCGGGTGCTGGGCGTCAAATGCCTCCTCCGCGATGCGCTCCACCGGGATGTGGAGAGAGGCGGCAAAGTTTTCCAGGAAGGACCCGCAGCCGGAGGAGCAGGCCTCGTTGACCACGATGTTGGTGATGACGCCGTGGGAGAGCCAGATAGCCTTCATGTCCTGGCCGCCGATGTCCAGAATAAAGGTGGCGTTTGGCACATACTTGGCCGCCGCCCGGGCGTGGGCCACGGTCTCCACCACATGGCACTCGGCGGAGAAGGCGTTGGCAAAGAGCTGCTCACCATAGCCGGTGGTCCCCACCCCCAGGATATCCAGGGTGGTCCCCGCCGCCCGGTAGCGGTCCCGCAGGACCAGCAGGGCCTTTTTCGCCACGGCCAGGGGCTCCCCCTGGTTGGGGGCGTAAAAGGTGTCCAGGATCTCCTCGTCCTCGCTCATCAGGACGAACTTGGTGGTGGTGCTCCCTGAGTCGATGCCCAGCCAGGCCCGGACAGTCTCCCCCCGCCGGAGCTGGGCCGGATGCCAGTCCGGCAGGGCGTGGACGGTCTGGAAGGCCCGGCGCTCCTCCTCACTTTCAAAGAAGGGGGCTCCGCTGCCGGCGCTGTCCGCCACGGTGTGCTCCAGCTCCCCCAGGGCCTCCATCACGGTCTCCAGGCTGACCCGGGTGTCGGCCCCGGCGTACATGGTCCGCAGGGACAGGGCCGCCCCCCGGGCCATCATCAGCTCCGGCCGCTCCGGGATGAGGATGTCCCCCTCCCCAAGGCCCAGCCGCTGGGCGAAGACCAGGACGAGGGTGGGGTTGAAGGTCAGGGGTCCGCCCTCGAAGGCCACCGGACGCCGGATCTCCAGGCCCTGGGCCAGGCCGCCGATGGTCTGCTTGGCGATGGCGTGGAAGGCCGAGAGGGCCAGGTCCTCCTTGGCCACCCCCTGGTTCAGCAGGGGCTGGATATCGGTCTTGGCATACACCCCGCAGCGGCCCGAAACGTCGTAGACGCAGCTTCCCTTAGCCGCCAGGGCGTCGAAGTCCTGGATGTCCACATGGAGGATGGCCGCCACCTCGTCGATGAAGGCCCCGGTGCCCCCGGCGCAGCTCCCGTTCATCCGCATGTCGGCGGTCTCCAGGTCCCCGGTGGCCTCGTCCTTCCGGAAGAAAATGATCTTGGCGTCCTGTCCCCCCAGCTCGATGGCGGTGCCCACCTGGCCGTAGGCATCCCGTAGGGCGATGGCGTTGGCCACCACCTCCTGGACGTAGGGTACCCCCAGGGCCTCCGAGAGCAGCTTGGCCCCCGACCCCGTCAGGGCCAGATGGACCTCGCCCGCCTCGGGCAGGGCGGCGTAGAGCTTCCAGAGGGCGTCCGAGACGCTCTTGACCTGGGCGGCGTGGTGCCGCTGGTAGTCGGAATACAGGACCTGACGGGTCTGCGCATCCAGGGCCACGATCTTCGTGGTGGTGGAGCCCACGTCGATCCCCACTTGAAGGGTGTGTTTTTCTCTGTTCATCATAGCCTCAGTCCAAACCGTTCCGGCGTATCCCGCCGGATATGCCGCGCCGCACCCCCGGCGCCCGGACGGCCCTGGGACCGGCGGACGCCGCGGGTGCGGCTCTGCTTTTTCTCCATTATAAC
>DHCMC07803__coassemble_1906_pt1 | contig 9307 bp, 9 predicted proteins | sample DHCMC07803__metabat2_low_PE_017 | metagenome-assembled genome bin DHCMC07803 | reverse complement strand
CCAGGTAGACCACCCCCAGGTTGGGCATGAGGGTGGTGAAGTGGTAGTCGGCGATCTTGGGCCGGGCCTTGGAGACCACCGACAGCAGGGTGGATTTCCCCACGTTGGGGAAGCCCACCAGCCCCACGTCGGCCAGGAGCTTGAGCTCCAGCACCACCTCCCGGCTCTGGCCGGGGAGGCCGGCCTTGGCGAACCGGGGGACCTGCCGGGTGGGGGTGGCAAAGTGCTTGTTGCCCCAGCCCCCGTTGCCCCCCCGGGCCAGGACAAAGGGCTCGTGGTCGGACATGTCCCGGATGATCTGGCCCGAGGCGGCGTCCCGGACGATGGTGCCCAGGGGGACCTTGATGACCAGGTCCTCCCCGTCCTTGCCGGAGCAGCGCTTGCCCGTGCCGTCCATGCCGTTGCCGGCCGTATATTTGCGCTTGTAGCGGAAGTCCATCAGGGTGGACATGTGGTCGTCCACCTGGAGGATGATGTCCCCGCCCCGGCCGCCGTCGCCGCCGTCTGGGCCGCCGGCGGCCACATATTTCTCCCGGTGGAAGGAAACGGCCCCGTTGCCCCCCTTGCCGGAGCGCACCGTGATCTTGGCGGTGTCCACAAATGCTGCTGCCATAAACTGCTCCTCCCTAAAATTCCAGCAGGTTCAGGCCCACGGTGTCGCTGAACTTCCGGCCCACCTGCCCCTCCCACACCTGGAGGAAGAGCTCCAGGGTGGCGCTGATGGTGCAGGATGTCAGGTGGCCGGCGTGGACCTCCCCGGTGGCGGGGCTGCCGATGGTGATATGGAGGTGGAGATAGGGTGCCCCGTCCATCCGGGTCACATTCCCCACCAGGGCCGAGATCTCGTACTCCCCCCGGAAGCGCCGGGACTGGTACTCCTTCCGCCTGGTGTCAAAGATGCCGATGGTGACGTCGTTGGCCGCCCCCAGGGCAGAGACCGTGGCCAGGTCCACGCCCTCCTGCTCCACCAGCTTTGTGAGGGAGGCCACCACCTCCTCGCCGGGGTCCAGGCGGAGGACATAGCCCTGGGGAAATCTGCGGTATTCCATGTTGCGCTCCTTTCTTGGCCGGGCCCCGCCGAGAAAGGGACCCGGAGAAAAAAGGAAGCCGCAAACGGCTGTTTGCGGCTTCCCCAACTGCATTTACTGCGCGATCTCCACGATAGAGACCTGCTTGCGGTCCTTGCCCAGGCGCTCGAACTTGACTCTGCCGTCCTTGAGGGCGAAGAGGGTGTCGTCGCTGCCCTTGCCCACGTTCACGCCGGGGTGGATGTGGGTGCCCCGCTGCCGCACCAGGATGTTGCCGGCCAGAACGAACTGACCGTCCGCGCGCTTGACGCCCAGCCGCTTGGACTCGGAATCGCGGCCGTTGCGGGTGGAGCCGACGCCCTTCTTGTGGGCGAAGAACTGAAGACCGATGTTCAGCATGGTGTTACACCTCCATGTCTAAGACGATGATATTGTCGGGATACTCCTCGTGGAGACTGGTGAAATAGACCATCATGGCGGTGAGCAGGGTCTGACAGGTGCTCTCGTTGGTCTGTCCCAGTCCGCCGGGGAGCTTGAGGGAGATAGAAGCGTCCTTTTCCCGGACCTTCACCGCGGCCTCCAGGCCCAGCACGTCGTTGACGGCGCACTCGGCCAGCCGGACCGCGCTGGTGACGGCGGCGCAGAGGATGTCCTCTCCCTGGGGGGCCAGGCCGCTGTGTCCCTTCACCGTGAAGCCGGTGATGCGGCTGCCCTCAGAAGTAAAGGTGACCTCGATCACGCCGGATCAGGCTTCGATCTTGCCGATGGTGACCTTGGTGTAGGGCTGACGGTGGCCCTGGCGGCGGCGGTAACCCTTCTTGGGGTTGTACTTGAAGATGCGGATCTTCTTGCCCTTGCCGTTCTTCACCACGGAGGCGCTGACCTTGGCGCCCTCCACCACGGGGGCGCCGAAGGTGGCCTTCTCCCCGTCCAGCACAGCCAGGACCTTGTCGAAGGTCACGGTATCGCCGGCCTCGGCGGGCAGCTTCTCGATGAAGAGGGTGTCGCCCTCCGCCACCTTATACTGCTTGCCGCCGGTCTCGATGATTGCGTACATTTCGTTCTTTCACTCCTTCATGACGGGCTCGCTGTCGGGGGCGGAGCGGGGGCATTCAGCCCGCTCACTTTTGGACCCAGTCAAAGCGGCTATAATAGTATATCAGCGTGTTTTCCCCTTGTCAATGTATTTTTTGCCGGTTTGGGTCTCTTTTTCAGGTGGTCTAGCCCCCGGCCGGAGGGGCCGCAGCTCCCAGGGGCTCCAGGGGCGGATGAGATCCGCTTTACACCGACACCCCGCATGTGGTATAATGGCATTGACATTTTGAGATATCATATCAAAAACTACGAGAGGAGGCAGCTTCGTGGAGGAGCTGGAGGAACTCAAACGCCGGCTGGAGGAGGAGCGGCCCATGCCCTGGGATGCCTTTCCCGACATCGGCCTCTACATGGACCAGGTGATCTCCTACATCGCCCGGCAGCTCATCACCTACGACGAGGGGGAGTCCCTGACCCCGGCCATGGTGAACAACTATATCAAGGATGGGCTCCTGCCCCGGGCCGAGGGGAAAAAGTACAATAAGACCCACCTGGGCTACCTCACCGCCATCTGCGCCCTGAAGCAGGTGCTCTCGGTGCGGGAGACCCGGGACCTTTTGCAGGTGGGGAGCCAGGACCGGGAGCCGGAGGACCTCTATGCCGCCTTCTACCAGGAGCTCTCTCTGGCCCAGGACTGCACCGCCGAGGTGCTGGACCCCACCCTGTCCAGGGAGGAGCTGCCCCGGCTGGCCCTGCGGCTGGCCCTGCGGAGCTACGCCGACAAGCTGGCCTGCCAGCGGGTGCTCAGCCTCCTGGTCCCCAAGGAAGAGAAGGCCGAGCGCAAAAAGAAGTGAGCGCCGCCCCAGGCGGCCCGTTTTTTCGTAAGGAGGGTTTCCGCTATGTCTGATTTTGTCATCGTCACCGATTCGTCCGCCGACCTGCCGGCCGACCTGGTCCGGGAGCTGGGGGTGGAGGTCCTCCCCCTCTCCTTCACCATACAGGGCAAGACCTACCGCAACTATCCCGACGGCCGTGAGATGGCCCCCGGCGCTTTCTACCAGCTGCTCCGCAGCGGCGGGATGGCCACCACCTCTGCCGTCAACGTGGCCGACTACACCGCCGCCCTGGAGCCCCTGCTCCAGGAGGGGAAGGATGTCCTGCTGCTGGTCTTCTCCTCCGGCCTCTCGGCCACCTACCAGTCCTCGGTCATCGCCGTGGAGGAGCTCTGGGAGAAGTATCCCGACCGGAAGCTCTTCACGGTGGACACCCTCTGCGCCTCTCTGGGCCAGGGCCTGCTGGTGTGGCACGCCGTCGAGCAGAAGCGGAAGGGGGCCTCCATCGAGGCCGTCCGGGACTGGGTGGAGGAGAACAAGCTCCACCTCTGCCACTGGTTCACCGTGGACGACCTCCACTTCCTCAAGCGGGGGGGCCGCATCTCGGCCGCCACCGCCGTGGTGGGCTCCATGCTCTCCATCAAGCCGGTGCTCCATGTGGACGATGAGGGCCACCTCATCAACGTGGCCAAGGCCCGGGGGCGGAACGCCTCCCTCACCGCCCTGGTGGACCACATGGAGCAGACCGCCATCGCCCCCGCCGGGCAGACCATCTTCATCAGCCACGGCGACTGCCTGGCCGACGCCCAGAAGGTGGCCGACGAGGTCCGGCGGCGCATGGGCGTGAAGGACATCGTCATCAACCATGTGGGCCCTGTCATCGGCGCCCACTCCGGGCCGGGCACGGTGGCCCTCTTCTTCCTGGGCACCAAGCGGTAGGGCCCGGCTCCCGCCGGCCGCGCCCCGCGCGGAGACGGCGGCCCTGAAACGATTAGGAGGAAACAGACCATATGGATACCACTTGGCTGGAAGTCACCCTGGAGACCACCACCCCGGAGCTGGACGCCCTGTGCGCCAGGCTCACCATGAACGGGGCCACCGGACTGGTCATCGAGGACGAGGAGGACTTCAAGAATTTTCTGGAACAAAACCGGCAGTACTGGGACTATGTGGACGAGGAGCTCCTGGAGCGGATGAAGGGGGCGGCCCGGGTGAAGTTCTACGTCACCGACGACCCGGACGGCCAGGCGCAGCTCCGGCGCTGGACGGCGGGCATCGACGCCCCCTGCACCACCGCCCGGCTCCGGGAGAACGACTGGGCCACCAGCTGGCAGAAGTACTACAAGCCCCTCTCCGTGGGCGGGCGGCTCTACATCGTCCCGGAGTGGGAGCGGGGGGAGCCCGTGCCGGAGGGCCGCACCGCCCTCTACCTCAATCCCGGCCTCACCTTCGGCACCGGGAACCACGCCTCCACCCGGCTGTGCCTGGAGTGGGTGGAGGAATTCGTCCGCCCCGGCGGAACGGTGCTGGACCTGGGCTGCGGCTCGGGCATCCTCTCCGTGGCCGCCCTGCTGCTGGGAGCGGAGTCCGCCCTGGGGGTGGACATCGACCCCAAGGCGGTGGACGTGGCCTATGAAAACGCCGCCCTCAACGGCCTGGGCCGGGACCTCTGCACCTTCCTGGCCGGGGACATCCTCACCGACCGGAGCCTGAAGGAGACCCTGGCCCGGGACCGCTGGGACCTGGTGCTGGCCAACATCGTGGCCGACGTCATCATCCCCCTCTCGGCCCATGTTGAGGAACTCCTGGCCCCCGGCGGGGTCTTCCTCTGCTCCGGCATCATCGACACCCGCTCCGGAGAGGTGGAGGCCGCCCTGGCCCGCAACGGCCTCCAGGTCCTGGGCCGGAAGGAGCGGGACGGCTGGGTGGCCCTGGCCGCCCGGCCCGGGGACGGGCGATGAAGGCAGTCGTCCGCGCCATCGACTTTCCCGCCCGGGGGCGGCTGCTGGCCGTCAGCGACGTCCACGGCAACCTGCCCTGGCTCAAGGGGCTGCTGGAGAGGGCGGCCTTCTCCCCGGAGGACGCCCTGGTGCTGGTGGGAGACCTGGTGGAGAAGGGGCCGGAGAGCCTGGCCACCCTCCGCTATGTGATGGAGCTCTCCCGGACCCACACCGTCCACGCCCTGTGCGGCAACTGCGACAATCTGGCGGTGGACTTTGTCTGGGGCGGCTCCGGCCTGGACCGGGACTTCTACCGCTACTACCTCCAGGTGTGGGGGGAGCGCTCCCTCATCGTCCAGATGGCCCGGGAGGCGGGGCTCCCGGCGGAGTCCCCGGAGGACCTGCCCGCCCTCCGCTCGGGGCTGGCGGAGCGCTTCGCCCCGGAGCTCCGGTTTCTCCGGGACCTGCCCACCATCCTCACCGCCCCGGGCTATGTCTTTGTCCACGGGGGCGTGCCCTCCTATGACCACATGGAGGAGCTGGACGCCTGGAAGTGCATGAAAAACGACGACTTCCTGGGCCAGGGGCACGCCTTCCCCTATTACTGCGTGGTGGGCCACTGGCCGGTGACCCTCTACCGCACCGGGGCCCCCTGCTGCGCCCCCCTCATCCACCGGGGGCGGAAGATCGCCAGCATCGACGGCGGCTGTGTCCTCCAGGCCGACGGGCAGCTCAACGCCCTGGTCCTCCCCCGGTCCGGGGAGGATTTCTCCTGGTATTCCTATGACGACTGCCCGGTGGTCCGGGCCCTGGACCGGCAGGAGGCCGGGCCGCCCCCCTTCACCATCCGCTGGAGCGACCACCTGGTGGAGGTCCTGGAGGAGGGCCCCGAGTTCTCCCTGTGCCGCCACCAGACCACCGGCCGGGAGCTCTGGGTGCTCACCCGGTACCTCCGCCGCCAGGGGGACCGGACCTGGTGCCGGGACGCCACCGACTACCGCCCCCCGGTCCAGCCCGGCGACCTCCTCTCCGTGGTGGAGGAGACCTCCCGGGGCCTCCTGGTCAAAAAGCAGGGCGTCACCGGCTGGTACACCGGACGGACGGAACGACTGTGAAGCCTTTCCAAAGGGATACGATAGAGAATAATTTCGTTGATGCTCACCAGAAACAAAAGAGCTGGATCAAAGGGCGCGCCTCCTTCTCCCTGAAAGCAGGAACCCTGAGCCTTTTTCCGCCCTCTCCCGTCCCCGGACGGAGGGGGCGGCGCTTTTTTGCGGCCCGGCCCCGGCCTTGTTGTGGAAACCGGGAAGGATATCGGCTAAAAACCACCCAAACTTTCGGAAAGGATAGTTGCATTTTTCCATTGAAATGGTATAATTGGGACGAGCGACACTGCTTGATCTTTTTGTATGATTATAAGGAGGAACAACTGCATGGCAAAGTTTGTCTACGAATTCTCTGAAGGCAACGGCAGCATGCGGGAGCTGCTGGGCGGCAAGGGCGCCAACCTGGCCGAGATGTCCAACCTGGGTATGCCCGTGCCCCAGGGCTTCACCGTCACCACCGAGGCCTGCACCAAGTACTACAACGATGGCCGCACCATCGCCCCCGAGATCGAGGCGGAGATCATGGAGCACCTGGCCAAGCTGGAGGAGAAGACCGGGAAGAAGTTCGGCGACACCGCCAACCCCCTGCTGGTCTCCGTCCGCTCCGGCGCCCGGGCCTCCATGCCCGGCATGATGGACACCATCCTGAACCTGGGCCTCAATGACGTGTCCGTGGAGGGCTTTGCCGCCAAGACCAACAACCCCCGTTTCGCTTACGACTCCTACCGCCGGTTCATCCAGATGTTCTCCGACGTGGTGATGGAGCTGTCCAAGAAGCGTTTTGAGGAGATCATCGACGACCTGAAGGAGAAGAAGGGCGTCAAGCAGGACGTGGAGCTGGACGCCGACGACATGAAGGAGCTGGTGAAGCGCTTCAAGGAGTTCTATAAGGCCGAGAAGGGCGTGGAGTTCCCCCAGGACCCCAAGGTCCAGCTCATGGAGGCCGTCAAGGCCGTGTTCCGTTCCTGGGACAACCCCCGCGCCAATGTCTACCGCCGCATGAACGAGATCCCCTACGACTGGGGCACCGCCGTCAACGTCCAGTCCATGGTCTTCGGCAACTCCGGCAATCGCTCCGGCACCGGCGTGGCCTTCACCCGCAACCCCGCCACCGGCGAGAAGGCCCTCTTCGGCGAGTACCTCATCAACGCCCAGGGCGAGGACGTGGTGGCCGGCGTGCGCACCCCCTCCCCCATCTCCAAGCTGCACGAGGAGATGCCCGAGGTGTACGAGCAGTTCGCCTCCATCGCCAACAAGCTGGAGCAGCACTACAAGGACATGCAGGACATGGAGTTCACCATCGAGAACGGCAAGCTCTACATGCTCCAGACCCGCAACGGCAAGCGCACCGCCGCCGCCGCCCTGAAGGTGGCCGTGGACCTGGTGGACGAGGGCATGATCGACGAGAAGGAGGCCGTGTGCCGCGTGGAGCCCAAGCAGCTGGACGCCCTGCTCCACCCCACCTTCGACCCCGAGGCCCTGAAGAAGGCCCAGGTGGTGGGCAAGGGCCTGGCCGCCTCCCCCGGCGCCGCCTGCGGCAAGGTGGTCTTCACCGCTGAGGACGCCAAGGAGTGGCACCAGCGTGGCGAGAAGGTGGTCCTGGTCCGGCTGGAGACCTCTCCCGAGGACATCGAGGGCATGCAGGTCTCCCAGGGCATCCTCACCGTCCGCGGCGGCATGACCTCCCACGCCGCCGTGGTGGCCCGCGGCATGGGCACCTGCTGCGTGTCCGGCTGCGGCGACATCGTGGTGGACTATGAGAACAAGAAGTTCTCCCTGGCCGGCAAGGACTATCACGAGGGCGACTGGATCTCCCTGGACGGCTCCACCGGCAGCATCTACGGCGAGGCGGTGGCCACCGTGCCCGCCGACCCCGGCTCCGGCTACTTCGGCCGCCTGATGGGCTGGGCCGACAAGTACCGCCAGCTGATGGTGTACACCAACGCCGACACCCCCCGCGACGCCAAGCAGGGCCGCACTTTCGGCGCCCAGGGCATCGGCCTGTGCCGCACCGAGCACATGTTCTTCGAGGAGACCCGCATCAAGGCCATGCGCGAGATGATCGTGGCCGACAACACCGAGGACCGCAAGAAGGCCCTGGCCAAGATCATGCCCTATCAGCAGGGCGACTTCGAGGGCCTGTACGAGGCCATGGAGGGCTGCCCGGTTGTCATCCGCTTCCTGGATCCCCCGCTGCACGAGTTCCTGCCCACCAAGGAGGAGGACATCAAGGAGATCGCCGGCGAGATGGGCATCACCGTGGAGCGCCTCCACGAGGTCATCGCCTCCCTGCATGAGTTCAACCCCATGATGGGCCACCGCGGCTGCCGTCTGGCCGTCTCCTACCCCGAGATCGCCGAGATGCAGACCACCGCCGTCATCAACGCCGCCATCAACGTGCAGAAGAAGCACCCCGACTGGAACATGGTCCCCGAGATCATGATCCCCCTGGTGGGCGAGGTCAAGGAGCTCAAGTACGTCAAGGATGTGGTCACCGCCACCGCCGACAAGATCATCAAGGACGCCGGCATCGAGATGAAGTATGAGGTGGGCACCATGATCGAGATCCCCCGTGCCGCCCTCACCGCCGACGAGATCGCCAAGGAGGCCGAGTTCTTCTCCTTCGGCACCAACGACCTGACCCAGATGACCTTCGGCTTCAGCCGCGACGACGCCGGCAAGTTCCTCAGCTACTACTACGACCAGAAGATCTACGAGTCCGATCCCTTCGCCCACGTGGACCAGAAGGGCGTGGGCAAGCTGGTGGAGATGGCCGTGAAGCTGGGCAAGTCCACCCGTCCCGACATGCACCTGGGCGTCTGCGGCGAGCACGGCGGCGACCCCACCAGCGTGGAGTTCTTCCACAAGGTGGGCCTGAACTACGTCTCCTGCTCTCCCTACCGGGTGCCCATCGCCCGTCTGGCTGCCGCCCAGGCCGCTATCAAACATCCCAGAGCGAACTAAAATATTCATTTTTTCAATGAAAATTGGCTTTGAGGAGGCAAAACGCTTCCGAAAAGTAAATGGCTTTTCTTTGATGCGTCCAAGCCAGTGGACTGGCGACTTGCTTGTGGATGTTTATATCTGATTCCAACGAGGGACTTGCTTTGACGCAAGTCCCTCGTTTCTGTTAAAAGTGGAAGCACTTTCTCCATCTGAGAAAGTGCTTCTTTTGCTTATGGGGGTGAGGATGATAAGCAATCATGCTGGACCGAGCGAAAGCAAAGAAGAAAAAATTACCCGATTGCTCCTTACAGAGCTACACCCTTTTAAGGGCTACCCCGCCCTCCAGGGCATCATGCCCCGGAACCAGCCCTATCTGGTACGGGACGACGACCCCACCATGATCCAGCTTGTGGCCCGTA
>DHCMC07803__coassemble_1889_pt1 | contig 9395 bp, 7 predicted proteins | sample DHCMC07803__metabat2_low_PE_017 | metagenome-assembled genome bin DHCMC07803 | reverse complement strand
TGTCCTCCAGGTCCTTCAGGGCGGCGTCGATCCTGGCGTTGTCCTGGTTGAACTCAGTCCGGACGAAGTTGTCCCCTGGCTCCCACTGGCAGAGGCCATAATTGGTCGTGTAATTGCTTGCCATAATAAAATCCCTCCTCACAGACAGCGAGGACCGGGGCCGGAAGTTGTATGTGCCTTCCAGCCCCGGTCCTCGCCGTGCGTTTGGAGGGGGCAGGCTCCCAAAACCGGGACCCTGCCGGGAAAAGAATCGGCCTTTGGCTTTAGAAAATGCTCCCCACGGCGGTCATGCCCTTGTCCAGGTCCTCCCGGTAGTCAGAGGCGGCGGGGTCCAGGCTGTTGAGGACCACGCCGTCGCTGCCCGCCCGGGCGGTGGAGTGGATGAACCGCTCCTGCCCCAGGTACATGGCCACATGACCGGGGAAGAAGAGCAGGTCCCCCGGCTTCTTGCAGGAGCGGGGGATGGGGTGGACCGGAAAGCCCTCCCTGATCTGGGCGTCCCGCCAGATCACCACCCCGTTGAGGAGGTAGCTCATGGAGACCAGCCCGGAGCAGTCGATGCCCACCGGGGTCTTGCCTCCCCAGCGGTAGTGGGTGCCCAGGTAGCTCAGGGCGGTCTCCGTCACCGCCCGCCGCAGGTCCTCCTCCCGGGAAAATCGGGGTTTTTCGTAATATTCCCCCAGAAAACTCCGCTTTGTATAGCCCTCCCGGCCGTCAGGGAGCTCCACCTGCTGCCAGCCCTTCTCATCCGGCTCGCCCACAGGGGCTACCAGGGCCCCCCGGGTCAGGGTGGTCAGGGGAAAGCAGGCCACGGCGGGGCCGGAGAGCACGTCGCACAGGCCCTTGAGGACCACCTGCTTGGGCTGGGCGGCCCACCGGGCGGCGTGGGCCTCTCCCAGCAGCAGGTCCTCCGCCGAGATATAGCCCTCGTAGCGATAGGGGGTCCGCACCCGGTACCAGCCGGGCAGGGTCTCCTCCAGGAGGTCCAGCACCATGCCGGACAGGGCCTCGTCCCCCCGCTCACACTGGCGGGAGGGCCGGGTCATCAGGGGGCAGATGGGGCGGTTTACCAGGGCTCTCATGACAACACCTCGTCCTATTTGTTCCAAAAATTACGAATAGACCTCATAAAACTGCCGGCCTACCCGGCCCAGGAACTGGGCCTGCTCCGGCTCTCCATCCAGGGAGGGGCCCTCCCAGGTAAAGCACCCCAGGTAGTAGTCCCCCCAGGCGGTCTGGAAGATGCCGGCGTCGTGGTGGACGTGGTCCAGCCCCCCGGTCTTGTGGGCCACCGTGGGGGAGGGGCCGTTGAGATAACGGAGGAAGGCGTCCTGGCACCGCTGGCGCAGCAGGGTGTCCAAGGTCAGCATCCAGCACTGCTTCGGATGGTCCCCCCGGCACCGCCGCCACAGCCCGGCATAGAGGGCGTACTGGTCCCGGGCGGTGGTGCAGTTTTCCCGCCCGGCGGCCTGGGCGACGAAGTCCAGCATCTTCCGCCGGAGGCAGGTGTGCTCCGCCCCCCAGCGGCGGCAGAGCTCGTTCACCGCATCCATGCCCAGAAGGTCGATGAGGACGTTGGCGGCGGTGTTGTCGCTGACGGTGATCATCCAGTAGAGAAGCTCCAGCAGGGGATAGGCCGGCCGGCGGTTCCCCGGCTCAAAGACGGTGGTGTCCGGCAGGATGGCCCCCTCCGGCACCTCCACCGGAGTGGAGAGGGCCAGCTCCTTCCGCTCCACCGCCTCCATGGCGGCCAGGAGGATGGGCACCTTGATGGTGGAGGCGGCGGGGACCACCGCGTCGGGCTCCACGGCGTGGAGGGCCTCCCCGCGCTTCAGGTCCACCATCAGCAGGGAGACCCTGCCCGGAAAGGCGGCGATCTCGGACTTCAGCCAAGTGTCCAGTTCCTGAGGGGTCATGACAGCACCTCCAGCCTTCCGGCTCCGGCGTCCAGGACGGCCCGGGCCCCCAGGGGCAGGGACCATGTGGGCAGCACATGGCCGCAGGGCACTCCGGCGAGCACCGGCTTCCCCGCTGGGAGGATCAGCTCCCGGAAGCTCTCCTCCAGGGGCAGGTCTCCCTCCTCCTCCGGGCAGTCGGTCCAGGCCCCCAGGATCACCCCGGCGCAGTCGGCAAATTTTCCGGCGTTCCGGAGCTGGGTGAGCATGGCGTCGATCCGCCGGGGCTTCTCCCCGATGTCCTCCAGGAAGAGGAGCTTCCCTCGGGTGTCGATCTCCCAGGGGGTGCCCAGGGAGGCGCACACCAGGGTCAGGTTGCCCCCGCACAGGACTCCCTCCGCCCGGCCGGGGGCCAGGGGGACCGGGACGGCCCCCTCCGGCAGGGGCAGCACCCCGGTGAGCCCTCCGAAGAGGGCCCGGCGCAGCCCTCCCATGGAGAAGGGGTCCACCGGCTCCCAGTACTCGGTGGAGGGCATGATGGTGTGGTAGGTGACCAGGCCGCAGCGCTGGTTCAGGGCGATGTGGAAGGCGGTGATGTCGCTGTACCCGGCGAAGACCTTGGGGTGCCGGGCGATGGCCGCCCAGTCCAGCAGGGGCAGGATGCGGTTGGCGCCATAGCCGCCCCGGATGCACAGCACTCCGGCGATGCTGTTGTCACAAAAGGCGGCCTGGATGTCCCCGGCCCGCACCGGGTCGGGGGCGGCCAGGTAGCCCCGGCGGTGCTCCGGACGGCAGGAGGGGTAGACCACCGGCTCCAGGCACAGGGCCCGGACGGCCTCCACAGCGGGGGAGAGGCGCTCCGGCGGCACGGGGGAGGCGGGGGCCACCAGGGCCACCCTGGCCCCAGGGTAGAGGGGGGCGGGCGTCAGCATAAGGGCAAGGGCCTCCTTTCAGGTCCACAGGTCCCGCGCCGCGCCCTGACAGGGCAGGGGCGGCGCGCTTGGTCAAGGGCAGGGAACACGGCTCAGCTCCAGCTCTGGCAGGGGATGTCGCCCACGCCGATGCCGGGGTCGCCGCTCATGACGATGCGGGGGCCGTCAAAGACCGGGCCCCCGGTGTAGGGATCGGCGGCGCACAGGGAGGGGCCGTCCAGGTCGCAGCGGGTGATGACGCTCCGGCCGGCGGCCAGATGGGCGGCGGCGGCCACCGAGAGCCGGGACTCCAGCATGCAGCCGATCATGCACTCCACGCCGTAGAGCTCGGCGATGCCGCAGAGCTTCAGGGCCTGCCAGATGCCGCCGGTCTTCATGAGCTTGATGTTGATGAGGTCGGCCGCGCCGGCCCGGATGATCTCAATGGCGTCCAGGGGGGAGAAGACCGACTCGTCGGCCAGGATGGGGGTGGCCACCCGCTGGGTGATGTAGGCCATGCCGGCCAGGTCATGGGCCTTCACGGGCTGCTCCACCAGGTCGATGTCCAGGCCCCGGTCCTCCAGGGCCGAGATGATGGACACCGCCTGCTTGGCCTCCCAGCCCTGGTTGGCATCCACCCGCAGGAGGATGTCCGGCCCCACGGCCGAGCGGATGGCGGCGATGCGCTCGATGTCCTGCCGGCCCTCCTTGCCCACCTTGAGCTTCAGGGCCCGGTACCCCCGCTCCACGGCCTCCAGGCTGTCCCGGACCATCTCGTCGATGGGGCCCACCGAGATGGTGAGGTCGGTCTCCAGCTCCCCACGGGCGCCCCCCAGGAGCTGGTAGAGGGGCGCGCCGAAGCGCTTGCCGTAGAGGTCGTAGATTGCCATATCCACCGCCGCCTTGGCGGAGGTGTTCTTCACGATGCAGCTGTGGAGCCGCCCCATGATGCCGTCCAGGTCCTCCACCTCCATGCCCAGAAGGCTGGGGCGGATGAAGTCCCGGATGGCGCACTCGATGGAGCCCAGGGTGTCCCCGGTGATGACGGCGGTGGGCGGCGCCTCTCCGTAGCCCACCTCGCCGGTGTCGGCCACCACCCGGACCACCACGTCCTCGATGGACTCCACCGTCCGCAGGGCCGTCCGGAAGGGATGGCGCAGCGGCAGGGCGATGCGCCCGAGCTGGATGTCCTGGATGACCATATGGCATACCCCCTAAAAATATACAGGCCCCGTGGAGGCTGCTCCAGCGGGGCGGTCCCTTTTTCCGGCGGACAGTCAGGCAGAGCGCCCGCCGCCGGTCGATTTCCGGGTCCCATGGTACCACAGCGCGCCTCATTTGTAAAGCCGGACCAGCCCCGCCCGGATGGGGCGGAGGGAGTCTGTTGAAATTCTCTGTATACTTTTCAGGAAGTATGTGGTATAATAAGAGCAGCTTTTTGACGGCTTTATGTGCTCAGGCACTGATATATAAGGCAAAACAGGACTGGGAGACCGCGCGGTCGGGGGACCGGGCTCCTTTTTCCGGCGAGGCAGGGCCGGAACGAGGGGTCCATGCCTCTGGCTTTCTTCTGTTGCGCTCCCACGTCCAGAAAATTCCGTATTTTGGATATTTTAAAGGAGTGAACCAAGACTTTTATGGCAGAAAAATTGAAGATCATCTCCCTGGGCGGCCTCAACGAGATCGGGAAGAACCTCACCGTCTACGAGTACGGCGGGGACATCATCGTGGTGGACGTGGGCATGGGCTTTCCGGACGACGACATGTACGGCATCGACGTGGTCATCCCGGACTTCACCTACCTCATCAAGAATCAGGAGAAGATCCGGGGCATCTTCCTCACCCACGGGCACGAGGACCACATCGGCTCCATCCCCTACCTGCTCCGCAGCATCAACGCCCCCATCTACGCCACCCGGATGACCATGGGCCTGGTGAAGCTCAAGCTGGAGGAGCACCGGCTGCTGGACAAGTGCAAGCTCTTCACCTGTGAGCCCGGGGAGGTGGTGAAGGCGGGGCGGTTCAGCGTGGAGTTCATCCACGTCAACCACTCCATCGCCGACGCCGTGGCCTTTGCCATCAAGACCCCGGTGGGCACCGTGGTCCACACCGGCGACTTCAAGATCGACTCCACCCCCATCCAGGGCGGCATGATCGACCTGGCCCGGCTGGGGGAGCTGGGGAAGAAGGGCGTGCTGGCCCTGCTGTGCGACTCCACCAACGTGGAGCGGCCCGGCTACACCAAGAGCGAGCGGTGTGTGGGGGCCTCCTTCGACGCCCTGTTCCGGGGCTGTGACCAGCGGATCATCGTCACCACCTTCGCTTCCAACGTGGACCGCATCCAGCAGATCATCAGCGTGGCGGCCAAGTACGGCCGGAAGGTGGCCGTCACCGGCCGGAGCATGGAAAACGCCATGCGGGTGTCCACCGAGCTGGGCTATATGCGCATCCCGGAGGGGACCCTGGTGGACGTCAACCACATCAAGGGCCTGCCCAAGGACAAGATCTGCATCATCACCACGGGCAGCCAGGGGGAGACCATGTCGGCCCTGACCCGGATGGCCTTCTCCACCCACCGGCAGGTGGACATCCAGGCCGGAGACCGGGTCATCCTCTCGGCCTCCACCATCCCGGGCAACGAGCACTCCATCGGCAACGTCATCAACGAGCTCTACCGCAAGGGGGCCGAGGTGGTCAACGAGCGGGCCGGGGAGCTCCACGTCTCCGGCCACGCCTGCGCCGACGAGCTGAAGATCATCCACGCCCTGGTGCGGCCCAAGTTCTTCATCCCCGTCCACGGGGAGCAGCGCCACCTGAAGACCCACGCCAAGCTGGCCCAGGAGATGGGCATGGACCCCCGGAACATCATCATCAGCGACATCGGCAGGGTCATCGAGCTCACCCAGCGCTCGGCCAAGCTCAACGGCACCGTCCCCGCCGGAAAGGTCTTCGTGGACGGCTACGGCGTGGGCGATGTGGGCAGTGTGGTCCTGCGGGACCGGAAGCACCTGGCCGAGGACGGCATGATCGTGGTGGTCACCTCCATGTCCGGGGAGAACGGCGCGGTGGTCTCCGGGCCCGACATCATCACCCGGGGCTTTGTCTATGTCAAGGAGTCCGAGGAGCTCATGGAGGAGCTCCGCCGGGTGGCTGTGGAGGCCCTGAGCCGCTGCGAGCGCAGCCACACCACCGACTGGTCCGCCATCAAGGCCGAGATCAAGAACGACCTGTCCGGCTACCTCTATAAAAAGACCAAGCGCAATCCCATGATCCTGCCTGTCATCATGGAGGTCTGACAAAGGGCCCCCGGGAGCGTGCTCCCGGGGGCCGCAGGCTGTCAAAAGAGCCGGCAGGGCTCTTTTGACAGCCTGAAGAACTTTTTCGATGGAATCGAAAAAGTTTCCGACTGCACGCGAAAGGGGGGGCTCCCCGCCCCCCTTTCACACTTTTCCCCCGTTGCCAGTCCAACGGGTCTTCTCCTTTTTCGACACGCTGAGGCCCCCGGGAGCGTGCTCCCGGGGGCCGTTCTCCGCTCAGCCGGCCGCCCCGTCCTCCGGGGGACGGTACTGCCCGGCCACCTGCCGGAGCTGGTCCTGAAAGGCCTCCACCGCCCAGGCCGGGGCGGTGAGCTCCACCGCATCCCCCAGGCCGAAGAGCCACCCGAAGAACTGGGGGGAGACCACTGCGTCCACGGTGACGGTGAAGTGGTCCTCTCCGTCGGGCACCAGCATCACCTCCTGGCCGAAGCGGTCCAGCACCACCCCCACCATCCGGTTCTGGCACCGGAGCCGGACCCGGCCCTCCCGGCCCCGGAACATGCCGAAGTGCTTGGCGGCGTAGGCCGCCATGTCGAAGGCGGCCAGGTCCTGGTCCTCTCCCGGCTCCAGCTTCAGGCAGGTCACCGCCAGCTCGGCCATCTTGTCCACCCGGTAGTGCCGGACCTCCTTTTTGGTCCCGTCCCAGCCCACCAGGTAGTAGTTCTCGCTGTCCCAGATGAGGCCGTGAGGAAAGACGGTGTACCGCCGCCCGTCCCGGCGGAAGACCTTCTCCTTGCGGACGTTGTACTCAAAGTACCGGAAGGTCACCGCCCGCCGGGCCGCCAGGGCGTTGTGGAGCTTGTCGATGGAGTAGTACACGCTCTCGTTCATGGTCTTGACCCGCCGGTCCACATAGACCTGGCGCTGGAGCTGCCGGGCCTGCCACACACTGGTGAGACCCTCCAGCTTGCGGATGAGCTCGTCGCTCTTGCGCTTGGTGATGAACTTGCAGGACTGCACCGCGTCCACCAGCAGCTTCAGCTCCGGGAGCTGGAAGGAGCGCTCTCCCACGAACCAGCCCGGGGACTTCCCCTTCCGGCTCTGAATGTCCATGCCGAAGGTCCGCAGGGCCTCCATGTCCCCGTAGATGCTCTTCCGCTCGGCCTGGATGCCCCAGGGCTCCAGGGCCGCGATGAGCTGGGCCACCGTCAGGGGGTGGTCCTCGTCGCTCCGTTCCAGCAGGGTCTGCCGGAGGACCAGGGGCTTGAGCTTCTGCCCCGCGCTCTTTGCCATGTGTCCTCCCTCCTTTCTGTTCCTTTACTCTATCGGAATCAGCGTCCAAAAAACAGGACTTTTTTCGCCGCCAGGCCATAAAGAACCCCTGGCGTTTCTGTCATCCAGTATAGCACATTTGTCCTGCGTTGAAAAGCGGAGGACCTGCTCGGGCTCTTTTTGTGGGATGTCCACAAAATCTGACCAAATTCGGCGGGGCGCATTTTTTCTATTGAAAGAGCAGCCCATTTACGCTAAAATAACCTTATATCCATTTTACGCTTTCATTCATCATAGCGATGAAGTGAGCCGGGCGCAGGTCCCGGCATTTTTGGGGGTTTTTCTGTGAGCGAGCTTCTGGAAATCAAGCATCTGAACGTGGTCTTCTCCAACGGCGGCCGCAGCGTGGAGGCCATCTCCGACCTCTCGCTGTCCCTGGGCCGGCGGGAGACGCTGGGCATCGTGGGGGAGTCAGGCTCCGGAAAGAGCGTCACCTCTCTGGCCACCATGCGCCTGCTGCCCAAGGCCACGGCCCACGTCAAGGGCCAGATCCTCTTTGAGGGCCGGGACCTGCTCCAGCTCCCGGAGCGGGAGATGCAGCAGATCCGGGGCAATAAGATCGCCATGATCTTCCAGGAGCCCATGACCTCCCTGAACCCCATCCACCCCGTGGGCAAACAGATCGCCGAGAGCGTCCTGCTCCACAGCAAGGCCACCAAGAAGGAGGCCATGGCCCGGGCCCTTCAGCTCCTGGAGCTGTGCGGCATCCCGGACCCGGAGCAGCGCATGAAGGAGTATCCCCACCAGCTCTCCGGCGGTATGCGCCAGCGGGTGATGATCGCCATTGCCCTGGCCTGCGACCCGGAGCTCCTCATCGCCGATGAGCCCACCACCGCTCTGGATGTCACCATTCAGGCCCAGATCCTCCAGCTCATGAAGGACCTCAAGAAGGACCGGGACATGAGCATCATCATGATCACCCACGACTTGGGCATCGTCTACGACTTCTGCGACCGGGTGGTGGTGGTCTACACCGGGGAGGTGGTGGAGTCCGCCCCGGTGAAGGCCCTTTTCCAGGAGCCCCTCCACCCCTATACCGAAGGGCTCATCGGGGCCCTGCCCCGGCTGGGCCGCCCCACCGAGCGGCTGGAGGCCATCGAGGGCATGGTGCCCGACGCCGGGGAGATGCCCCAGGGGTGCCACTTCCACCCCCGCTGCAAATACGCCACCGACCGCTGCCGCAGGGAGCATCCGCCCCTGACCACTCTGCCCGATGGGCGGCAGGTGCGGTGCTTTCGAGGGGAGGACCGGGACTAAATGGAACAGCAAGATGTTTTGGTGACGATGGAGGGCGTCAAGCAGTACTTCACCGTAAAGAAGGACCGGGGCCGGAAGGCCACCCTCTACGCCGTGGACGGAGTGGACCTGACCATCGGCCGGGGGGAAACCCTGGGCCTGGTGGGAGAGTCCGGCTGCGGCAAGTCCACCCTGGGCAAGACCCTTCTGCGGCTCTACCCCCTGACGGCGGGGAAGATCACCTTTGAGGGGGAGGACATCACCCAGCTCAAGGGGGAGGCCCTGCGGGCCTACCGCTGCAAGGCCCAGATGATCTTCCAGGACCCCTCCTCCTGCCTTAACCCCCGGCGGAAGGTGCTGGACATCCTCATGGAGCCCTTCGCCATCCACAAGATGTACACCCCGGAGGAGCGCCGGGAAAAGGCCCTGGAGCTGTGTGACATGGTGGGCCTCTCCCGGACCTATGTGGACCGATACCCCCACGAGATGTCCGGCGGTCAGAAGCAGCGGGTGGGCATCGCCCGGGCCCTGGCCCTCCAGCCCAAGCTCATTGTCTGCGACGAGCCGGTATCCGCCCTGGACGTGTCCATCCAGGCCCAGGTCATCAATCTGCTCTCCGACCTCCAGAAGCAGCTGGACCTGGCCTATCTCTTCATCTCTCACAACCTGAGCGTGGTGGAGCACATCTGCCAGCGCATCGGGGTGATGTACTTAGGCCGCATCGTGGAGCTGGCCCCCGCGGAGGAGCTCTACGCCCATCCCCT
>DHCMC07803__coassemble_1884_pt1 | contig 9434 bp, 8 predicted proteins | sample DHCMC07803__metabat2_low_PE_017 | metagenome-assembled genome bin DHCMC07803 | reverse complement strand
TGGTCGCTCTTGGGGCCGCTGACCTTGATGTCAAACCGCTTGAGCTGCCGCTGGTAGGCATCCAGCCCCTCCAGTGGGGTGCCCCGGTAGTTCTGGCCGGGGTCCAGCTCCTCCAGCACCTGGGAAAAGCTCTTTCCCGCCTCCTGGTACATCCCCTTTTCCAGCTTCAGATTGTCATAGGCGTAAACCATCTTCAACCATCCTCCCTTTTTCTCACATCAGGATCACGGCGCTCTTGCCGGAGAGGCTCACCACCAGGCACTCCTGGCCGCTCTCCCCGCCGCTGCCGCCGCTGCCCTCCGCGGCCTTGCGCACGCCGCCGGTCCCGTCGGCCACCAGGCTCACCCGGCCGGGGGTCACCCCCTCGCCGCTGACCTTCACCCGGAGGAAGCCCCCCACCTGGACAGCCGCCGAGCCGTCGGCGGCCACATCCAGGGCCACGCCGCAGAACCGCCCGGCATCCGAGCAGGGCCCCACGGTCTTCTCCCCGGAGACCTCCACCACGTCTCCCTTTTTCAAAGTCCCGGTGGTCAGGAAGGTCGCCGTCACCGCTCCGATCTCGTCAAATGCCACCTGTGCCATTTCCATGCCCTCCTTGTTCCTTCTCTCAAATCAGGAACGCCCCGTCCTGCTGGGGCGCCTGTTCCCCCTCTCCCCGGTAGGTGAGCTGCACCCCCGCCGGGAACCGCTCCCTGGCCCGGGCTGCGTAGCCCTCCTTCAGGGCCAGGAGCTCCTCCTCGTCCAGCTTTTCCAAGATACCCTTCAGGGTCCCGGTGTCCAGGCCGGCCCCGGCCAGTCCTCCCAGCCGGGCCACCTCCCGCCGGAGCTCGGCCAGATAGCGCCGGCCCAGTCCGGCCTCCCGCTCCAGCTGCTCCAGGGTCAGGAGGTTCCCCTCCTGTCCCGCCAGGGCCTTCCGCAGCTCGGGGGCCGCCCCGGCCCCCTTGTGGAGCACCCCGGCCCTGGGCTGGGCGGGCACCGCCACAAAGGACCACTCATAGGCGTCGGTGACCCCGGTGAGCTCCCCCCAGCACAGCCGCCCGCCGTAGGTCCTGCCCCTGACGTGGCTGCAATCCTGGCTGCCCAGGTCGTGGCCGCAGAGGGAGCAGACCACCCGCTCCACGGCGCACCCCACCGAGACCTCCCGCTTGATGCCCCCCTCGATCTCAGCGATGAGGTCCCGGTTGCCAGGGGTCCGCAACATATAGGCCCACCCCTTGAGGTAGCAGTAGGGCTCCCCCGCCCGGGTGACCATGCCCGGCTCGGCCACCACCTCGGTCCGGTAGATGCGGGCGGTCTGTCCCCGGGCGCTCCACTGGTGGTCAAAGATTCCGCTTTTCCCCAAAAACTTCTCCGCCAGGGTCTCCAGCTCCCCCCGGGAAAAGCGCTCGAAGTCCCGGTCCACCTCGTTGTCGCACAGCCGCACGGTGAAGAGATAGACCTCCTCTGCCGTTAGCGGTCTCCGGCTGAGCCGGTTGACCTGCTCCAGCTCCCGCTGGTCGGCCGTCTGGCCGGCGTCCAAGCCGGCCTCCCTTCTGATCTCCAGCCTTGTCCCCTCCTTCTTCTCACACGCCGTCCAGAGGGTAAAGGACCCGCTGGTTGGTCATGTTGACATGTTTCAAACAAGCCCTAACTTTCCAGGGCCAGCTTCCGGGCCTGCTCCCGGTAGAGCGCCGCCCGGGCCTCCTCCACCTGGTCCTGGAGGTTGATGTCCTCCCACTCCACCTGGACGCCGCCGCCATAGCCGTGGAGCCGCAGCCACAGCTCGCAGATCCGCTCCACCACCGGCTCCAGGGACCGCCGGATGGCCCAGACCTCGCTGGTGAGCATGTCGGCCTGCTGGGTGCTCATGCGTTCGGTGGAGGACCAGGAGAGCCCCAGCATAAAGGGCGGGATACCCGTCCGGGCAATGAGCTGCTCCAGGACCTGCCGCACCGGCACCTGGCTGTCCAAAACCTGGTTGTCGGCGCCGATGACCTTGATGTCCACGTCCCCCACCGCCACGAAGTCCCGGACACTGCCGTGCTTGCCCGCCTGCATGGCGGCCGACCACTCCCGGGCGATCTCCTGGCACCGCTCCTGGGCCCGGGCCCCGTCCAGCCCCTCGGCGTTTTTGCAGATGACGGCAAAGCGGAGGTTCCCCATCCGCTCCCAGTTCATGCCCACCGCCTGATAGATCTTCAGCAAAATCTCAGTCAGGAAGGGCATAGACCGCAGGAGGGAGACCCCATAGGGGCTGTCCGTCTCGGGCTGGAAGGGGGTGAAGAGCAGCAGCTCCGGGCAGGGCAGGGGCTCCACCGCTCCATTCCGCCTCCGGGCGCAGAGCTGGAAGTCCAGGGGGGAGTCCCCCTCCCGGATCTCCAGCTGCTCCGGGTCCCCGCACAGGAGGGCCCGGATGTCCCGCCCCTCGGCGTCCAGCACCAGCTCTCCGATGCCCCGCCCGCAGGTGAACATGGCGTCCAGATAGCAGTCCAGGAAGGACTGGAGCCCCCGCTGTCCCCGGCCGGTGTCCACCGTCCGCAAAAACCGCTCCAGCCCCCGCTGGGCCCCGGGCTCCTCACACCGGGCGCTCACCCCGCCCACCAGCCGGATGAGCTTGAGCACGGCGGCGTCCACAATGGGCACCGCCTCCCGCACCGCCCGGTAGAGGGCGATCTCCCCGTTGCGCAGGGGGACATACCGCTCCAGGGCCCCAAAGGGATGCCGCCCTCCTTCCCGGAGCTGGACCGCCAGGGCGGCGGTCCCCTCCGTCTTCTTTTCAAACAGCAAGCAATGACCTCCCCATCCTTTTTCTGTCCTCAGAACCGCCTCCGCTCCACGAATCCGGCCGCCGCCCCGGTCTGTCCCCGCTCCTCCCGGACCAGGTCCACGGCGAAGTAGCGCATCTCGTCCATGGCGTGGTCAAACTCCTTGCGGACCCGGTCCTGCCCCTGCCGCTCATCCCAGCGGTAGAGCTCTATCTCCCGCAGCAGGTCCCCGCAGGCGGGGCAGATGACGATTTTTCCGCTCCGCAGGAGCTCGGCGGTGACCCGGATGCCGGAGAGCACGTCGTTGTCGGCCTTGACCACCCGCCACCCCTCCCGCCGGAGGGCCTCCAGAAAGCTGGCGGCGGAGGGGTCCACGATGACCCGCCTAATATCCCGTCCCCCGGCCAGCCGCTCCAGGTCCCGGACGTACTCCCCGTCGGTCCGCTGCCGCCCCTCCCGCCGGGAGTCGTAGTAAAACTCCCGCACCCGGTACCAGACCCCGCCCCACCGGCCCCAGAGGCCGAAGGAGGCGGGGTTCACCGTGCCGTAATCGCAGGAGACGCGCCACTCCTCCGCCTCCCCCGGCGGGGCGGGCCGCGCCATCCCCCGGTGAAAGAAGCCGTAGACCAGCCCCTCGGCGGCCACCCACTCCCCCAGGACGAACCGGCGGTAAAAGCTCCCCTGGAACTGCCGCTCATAGCGCAGGATGGTCTCCGGGGACAGGGCGGGGTTGTCCCGCATGGTGAAGTGGACGTAGAGGACCCGTTTCTCCTCCGCCTTCCGGACCCACTCCTGATAGAACCAGTGCCCCGGGGACTCGGGATTGCAGGAGAGCCACAGCCGGCTCCCCTCCACGGAGCACCGGGCCGCCGCCTGCTCCACGAAGGACCGGGGCATCAGGGCGGCCTCGTCCAGCAGGGCCCCGGCCAGGGTGATGCCCTGGATGCCGGCGGCGCTGGCCTCGTCCTTCCCCCCGAAGAGGTAGAAGGTGTTCTCCCGCCCGCCGAAGGCCACCTCCAGCAGGTTTTGGGAGCGCTTTTCCTCCACCTGGAAGCCCAGCTCCTCCAGCAGGGGCCGCACGCTGGAGAGCAGGTTCCGCCGCACGCTCCCCACCGACCGCCCGCACAGGGCGAACTGTTTTCGGTGGAACCGGGCCATGGCCCAGCAGAAGAAGCCCAGCCCCATGCAGGTGGTCTTGCCGCTGCGGACCGCCCCGTCGCAGAGGATGGCCTCCCGGTCCTGAAAGGCGGGGTCACACCACCAGGTCAGGACCCGCTTCTGCTTCTCCGAGAACCCCCTCAGCATGGTCCGGCACCTCCCGGGCCCCCTCGCCGGGGCCCTCTGTCCGCCGGGTGGACCGCTCCAGGGCCTGGAAGAGGGCCTGCGCCCCCTCGCTGCTCTGCTTGGCGATGCCATAGAGGGTCTCCAGGGCCAGGATCTTGTCCACCAGCTTGATCTCCACCGCTCCGTTCCCATGGCGCTTGAGCTCGGTGAGGGCCCGCAGGTCCATGCGGTCGATCTCCCCCACCTGCTCCTCCCCCAGGAAGGCCAGCTTCACCGCGTCGTTGGCCCGCTGGTCGGCCAGGCGCTCCAGTCTGCGGAGCACATCCTCTCTCCACTGGCGCTCACTTTTCACACCATTCCCCCTCTCACCCCACCCCCGCCCGGCCCCGGATGTTGTATCTTTCGGTACACCAGCCGGCGGCCTGGCTTTTCCGGGTAAAAAAAGGGCTCCCCGTTCCATCTGGAACGGGGAGCGAACAGGGTCTGGCCGTCTGTCACGAGGCCACGATGATCCGGATGAGCCCGCCGGCGGCGTAGCCCAGGTCGTCATACCAGCCCCGCAGGCTGTAGTCGGAGCCGATGATCTCGCTGAGGGAGGTGAGGTGCAGGTCGCCGGAGCTGTCCCGCAGGTAGACCTGAACATTCTCGTCCAGATCATACCGCTGGTTGCTCGCGGTAGCGGTGAACTCTGTCAGATCGGTGAGGGAGACCGACTCCAGCTGCTTGATGCTCTTGACCGAGCCATCCTCATAGCGGATGGCCGCGCCGCCCACCGTGATGTTGTAGATGGTATTGCCGCTGATGGTCTGGCTCTCTCCATCCTGGAGATAGGTATAGGTGCCGGAGACATTCATATCGGAGTTGGTCTCTCCGGCAGAGGTCACATAGACATAGGTGAGGGTGTCGCCTGTGGCCTCGTCCAGGATCAGGCAGTCGATGTCCCCATTGGCGTCCAGGGTGTAGTAGCGCACGTCGGATTTCTCCAGCTCCGCCCCGGCGATCCGGGAGGGATAGAGGTAGGCGTAGCCGCCCTCGCCGTCGGTGTCCAGAATATCCACATCCTCGGCGAAGGAGTATCCGGCAAAGGTGGTGCCGGCGGCGTTGACCTTGCCGCTGAGGGATTTGTCGGAGAGGCTCTTGACCGTGGTGCCGCTGCCATTGACGGTGACCGAGACCACCCAGCCCGTCCGCAGGGCACTGCCGTCGTGGTAGAAGGTCCGGGCCACGCCGTCGGAGCAGGCCACCTGGGTGACCACCTGCACGCTGGAGGTCTCCGAGGTGGTGGTGCTGGAGGTGGAGGCCGTCCGTTCACTGCTGAGGACCACACCGTAGTAGGAGGCGCTGCTGGCGGAGGCTGTGATGACGTCCACCACCTCGCCATTCATACCCAGCAGGAGGGTCACGGTGTCTCCGTCGGCGAAGCTGCCCTGGCTGGAGAGCTTGTAGGTAGCGGTGGAGGTCCCGATGGTGTACTCCGTGCCCGCCACAGTGACGGAGGTGGGGGCCGCCCGGCTTGGGGAGACACTGGTGAGGGTCCCGGTGACCCGGTCGCTGTAGATCCACACCGTCCGCAGGTTTTCGTTGTAGTAGTACACGTCATACTGCTTCACCGCAGAGAGGTCGGAGAGGGTCCCGTTGCGGTAGACCGTGATGTTCACCGTGCTGAAGGGCAGGCTGACGGTGCCGCTGGAGCTGACATAGGGGCCCTTGGTGTCGCTGGTGACCAGGCTGGAGTAATCCACCTCGCCGTTGGTGACGGTGTAGCCCAGGGTGGTGCCGTAGACGGTGCCCGAGCTGTTCTCCGCTGTCAGCAGGTTGTAAAAGAGGGTCACGCAGTCCTGGCGGGTGAGGGTCTGCCCCTGGACGGCGTCCAGGTCGTCCAGCAGCCCCACGGCCCGGGCCTTGGAGAGCTGGGCATCCGGGAAGGAGCCGGCCAGGCTGCTGGAGTCATAGCCTAGCAGGCGCAGCAGGGCGGTGCAGGCCTCCTCCAGGGTGATGGTGTTGTCCGGTCGGAAGGAGCCGTCCACGTACCCGGAGACCCAGCCCTGCTCCACCGCCAGCTTGATGTAGCCGCTGGCCCAGTGTCCGCTCTTCACATCGGTGAAGAGGGATGCGCCGGTGCTGCCGCCTACAGAGTCCTTATAGGTGGAGGCGGCCGTCATCATCTTGACAAACTCCGCCCGGGTCACCGAGCCGCTGAGATTCATGTTTCCATTCTCGTCGCCGGAGAGGATGCCCAGCACCCGGATGGTCTCCAGCATAGTGTCCTCGTCCACCGCCGCCCAGGCCGCCGGAGCGGCCAGGGTCAGTACCAGGCTCAGGGCGGCCAGGACGGAGAGCAAACGCTTTTTCATGGGTCTCACTCCTTTAATCATAGTGCAGGGCATCAATGGGGTTGAGCCCGGCGGCCTTCTTGGCCGGCAGATAGCCGAAGAGAATGCCGATGCCCACGGAGATGCCGAAGGCCAGGGCCACCGCCGCCACGGTGGGGGAGACGGTCAGGGTCTCCCCCATCAGCCGGGTGGCCAGCTCAGAGGCTGCGAAGGAGAGACCCCGCCCGATGAGGATGCCCACGATCCCTCCCAGGGCGCTGGTGCAGGCGGCCTCGATGACGAACTGCTGCATGATGTAGCGCTCCTTGGCCCCCAGGGACTTTCGGATGCCGATCTCCCGGGTGCGCTCGGTAACCGAGACCAGCATGATGTTCATGATCCCGATGCCGCCCACCACCAGGGAGATGGCGGCGATGCCGGCCAGCACGCCTACCAGAATATTGATCATGCTGGTCATGGTCTCCAGCATCTCGGACATACTGGAGACGGTATAGTAGTCATCGTCGGCGAACACTTGAAACAGGGCCGACTCCAGGCAGGCCACGCTCTCGTCCAGCTGGTTCTCATCCTTCATGGTGACCACATAGCTGCTCACCTCTCCGGAGATGCGGGAGGCGGTGGTGTAGGGCAGGTAGAGGCAGTCGTCGCTGCCGCCCTCCTCCAGCTCGTCATCCTGCTGGGCAAGGACCCCCACGATGGTGAAGGTGCTGCCGTACACCCGGAGGGTCTGCCCCACGGCGTTCCCACCGAAATAGGCCTGGTCGATGTAGGCCCCGATCACGCACACCTTGGAGCGGCTGGCCATGTCACTGTACTGGAGCCCTCTACCCTTCTCCACGGTTAGGGAGGCGATCTCAAAGTAATCCTCGCTGACCCCCTGCATCGTGGTGTAATCCAGCGTGTCGGAGCCCACCTTGGGAAAGCCCAGCATGGTCACCGTAGGGGAGCACAGGTCCAGATAGTCGCTGTTCTCCTCCACGATGTCATACATCTCCTCCACATCCAGCGTCCTGGTCGAGCCCCGGGACATGACGGTGACGGTGAGGGTGTTGGTGCCCAGGTCGGAGAAGCTGTCGGAGACATACTTCTCCAGGCCGTTGCCCAGTCCCACGATGACGATGACGGCGGCCACGCCGATGATGATGCCCAGCATGGTCAAAAGGGTCCGGGTCTTGCTGGAGACGATGTTCTTCAGGGCCAGCTCCAGGGATTCCAGAATGCTCAAGAGGGGACACCTCCTATCCCTCCTGCGGCCCTGGGGGTGACCACCGCCTCCGGCGCGTCGGAGGGGCCGTCATAGATGACGTGTCCGTCCTCCAGCCGGATGATGCGCTGGGCCTGGACCGCGATGGAGTTGTCGTGGGTGATGAGGACCACGGTGTTTCCGGCAGCGTGGAGCTCCTGGATGATGCCCAGCACCTCCCGGCCGGTGCGGGAATCCAGGGCGCCGGTGGGCTCGTCGGCCAGGATGACCGACGGCTCCCCGGCCAGGGCCCTGGCGATGGAGACCCGCTGCTGCTGGCCGCCGGAGAGCTCGGAGGGCTTGTGCTTGTACTTCTCCTTGAGCCCCACCATGTCCAGGGCCAGCAGGGCCCGCTCCCGCCGCTCCGCCTTCGGCACCCCAGCATACATCAGGGGCACCTCCACGTTCTCCACCAGGTTGAGCTTGGGCAGCAGGTTGTACTGCTGGAAGATAAAGCCCAGAAGCTCGTTGCGGATCTCAGCCAGTTCATTCTTGTTCATCTGGCCCACGTCCCGGCCATCCAGCAGATAGGTGCCCGTGGTGGGCACATCCAGGCAGCCGATGATGTTCATACAGGTGGACTTGCCGGACCCCGACTGGCCCACGATGGCCACGAACTCTCCCTTATAGATTTGAAAGGAGATGCCGTCGGCGGCCTTGACCACCGTGTCGCCCATGTAATAGTACTTGCATACATCCTTGAATTCAATGAGGGCTTTCATGTCAGAATCCTCCCGGTCCGCCGCCGCCAGGCATTCCGCCGCCCATGCCACCGCCGCTGGGCATGCCGCCCATCATCATGCCAAGGCCGCTGTCCGAGGAGCCGGAAGTTGGGATGTACGCCACCACATCTCCCTCCTGGAGTCCGGAGGTGATCTCGATGTAATCGCCGTCGGTAATGCCGGTGGTTACAGGCACAGAGACATATTGCTGCTCTTCGCTTTCCCCCTCCGGAGCTGCGCTGCTCGCAGGTGCTTCCGCCGTCTCTTCCGTCTGCCCGGTGACGGCATTCGCTGCGCTGGGGGAGTCTGCGGTCACCAGCACAGTGTCGCCCCGGTTCAGGGCGGAGGCCGGGATGGCCAGCACGTCCTCGGCGCTGCCCAGCTCGATGGTGGCGTCCACGCTCATGCCGGGCAGTAGGCCGTCGGTCTCGTCGATGCGGATGGTGACTGGGTAGGTGGTGGCGCTGCCGCTGGAGGTGCCCGCCACGCTGACCTTGGTGACCACGCCCTCGTAGGTCTGGTCCTCCACGGCGTCGGCCACGATGGTGACGGTCTGCCCCACCTCGATGTCGGAGATGTCCAGCTCATCCACGCTAAGGGTCATGGTGAGGTAGGAGAGGTCATAAATGGTGCACAGCACCTCGTTTGCCTCGGTGGTCTCACCGGCGTTGTAGTTTTTGTCCACAATAGTCCCCTGGATGGGGGAGGTGATGGTGTAGTCGTCCAGCTGGTCCGTCTGATTCTCATAGGAGATCTCGGCGCTCCGCAGACTGTCGGAGGCGCTCTGGACCTGCTCGTCCAGGTCGTCGCTGGTCATCACCAGAAGGGTCTGGCCCTCGCTCACCCAGTCCCCCTCGGAGACAGCGATGGAGGACACGGTGCCGGACACATCGGCCACCACAGTGGACTCGTCCTCGTAGGAGAAGGTGCCGCTGGAGCTGCTGCCCACGCCGTTCACCGTGGCGGAGGCCGTCTGGGTGGTGGAGATGCCCCCTGGGTTTGTCACCTGGATGGTCACCTCCCGGACGATCATGTTCCCGGTGGAGACCGTAGTGTTGGCGGCCACCTCGCTGACCGTGCCGGTGAGGGTCTCAAAGGTGGAGTCCAG
>DHCMC07803__coassemble_1864_pt1 | contig 9514 bp, 7 predicted proteins | sample DHCMC07803__metabat2_low_PE_017 | metagenome-assembled genome bin DHCMC07803 | reverse complement strand
ATGGAAAAGCAGACCGGCGTCACCTTCGCCGATGTGGCCGGCCAGGACGAGGCCAAGGAGAGTCTGGAGGAGATCATCGACTTCCTCCACAACCCCGCCCGCTACACCGCCATCGGCGCCAAGCTCCCCAAGGGCGCGCTGCTGGTGGGCTCCCCGGGCACCGGCAAGACCCTGCTGGCCAAGGCCGTGGCCGGCGAGGCCAACGTCCCCTTCTTCTCCATCTCCGGCTCCGACTTCGTGGAGATGTTCGTGGGCGTGGGCGCCAGCCGAGTCCGGGACCTCTTCAAGGAGGCCAGCAAGATGGCCCCCTGCATCATCTTCATCGACGAGATCGACACCATCGGCAAGTCCCGGGACAACCGCCTGGGGGGCAACGATGAGCGGGAGCAGACCCTCAATCAGCTCCTGGCCGAGCTGGACGGCTTCGACCCCAGCAAGGGCGTCATCGTCCTGGGGGCCACCAACCGGCCCGAGGTGCTGGACCAGGCCCTGCTGCGGCCCGGCCGCTTTGACCGGCGCATCATCATCGACCGCCCCAACCTGGCCGGCCGTCTGGCCACCCTCCAGGTCCACACCCGGAACATCCGCCTGGCGGAGGACGTGGACCTGAAAAAGATCGCCCTGGCCACCGCCGGCACCGTGGGCGCCGACTTGGCCAACCTGGTGAACGAGGCTGCCCTCCGGGCCGTCCGCATGGGCCGGAAGGCCGTGAACCAGGCCGACCTCCTGGCTGCCTTCGAGCTGGTCATCGCCGGCTCGGAAAAGAAGGGCAGCGTCCTCACCGAGTACGAGAAAAAGCTGGTGGCCTATCACGAGGTGGGCCACGCCATGGTCTCCTTCAAGCAGAAGCACACCCAGCCGGTGCAGAAGATCACCATTGTCCCCCACACGGTGGGCTCCCTGGGCTACACCCTGCTGATGCCCGAGGAGGACAAGACCGAGCTGCGGACCAAGGACGAGCTCATGGCCGAGATCGCCATCTCCATGGGCGGCCGGGCCGCCGAGGAGGTGGTCATGGGGGTCCAGACCAACGGGGCCTCCCAGGACATCCAGCAGGCCACCCAGGTGGCCCGGAGCATGGTGGCCATGTACGGCATGAGCGACCGCATCGGCATGATGGCCCTGGCCTCCAAGCAGTCCCAGTACCTGGACAACGGCTACGGCCTGGACTGCGCCCAGGAGACCGCCGCGACCATGGACGAGGAGGTCCGGAAAATTCTGGCCGAGTGCTACGGCCGGGCGGTGCAGATCCTCCAGGACAACCGGGAGGATATGGACAAGGTGGTGGAGTACCTCCTCCAGAAGGAGACCATCACCGGCGCCGAGATGATGGCCATTCTGGAGGGCCGGGACCCCGCCACCGCCGACAGCGAATTCTCCGAGACGCCGATCCAGAACCAGAAGCCCGCCGCCCCCGCCGTCCCCCAGGGCGACGAGCCCCCGGCCAAGAAGATCTATATCTTCAACAGCCAGGAGGACCGCCAGGGCGAGACCCAGCCGCCCCAGGAGGACCAGAGCCAGGACGACGACCAGCTTTGAGCCTTTCCACTTCCAACAGCCGGACCACAAATGTGGTCCGGCTGTTTTTTCCCCTGGGCGGCCCTCTCCCGGAAAAATTTTCAGCTGGAAGGCTTGACAACGGCGGGGAAGAGGCGTATCCTATTATCAATATCGAGAACTATTATTATTTAGGAGGCATCTCTGATGGACTTTGAGGAATCCCAAACCAAACAGAATCTGCTGGCAGCTTTCAGCGGAGAGTCCATGGCCCGGAACAAGTACCTCTTCTTTGCGGACAAGGCCCGGAAGGAGGGGCACGAGGAGGTGGCCGCGCTCTTCGAGACCATGGCCAAGAATGAGGGGGTCCACGGCCGCCTGTTCTATGAGAAGGCCACCGGCATCGGCACCACTTCCGCCAACCTCCAGACCGCCATCCGGGGGGAGTACGGCGAGTGGAGCAGCATGTACCCCGATTTCGCCCGGGTGGCGCGGGAGGAGGGCTATGACGACATCGCCGACCTCTTCGAGGGCGTGGCCAAGATCGAGAAGAACCACGAGTACCAGTTCATGTCCACCCTGGCCCAGCTCCAGAGCGGCCAGCGAGCGGCCTCCTCTGAGGCTCCCGCGCCGGAGGTCCCCAAGGCCCCTAAAACTGTTCAGGCCGAGGGCTACCGCTGCATGTTCTGCGGCGCCATCTTTGAAAAGCGTCCCGACGTGTGCAGCGTCTGCCAGGCCATTGGCTCCTTCGAGCCCGTCACCTACCAAAAGCAGGTCTGACCTCATAAAACGACCGCTCCGGGCTGTGGGCCCGGAGCGGTCGTTTTTCCTGCGCTTTACTTCTTTTCGGGCTCCTGCTCCTCCGGCTCCCGGGGCAGGACCACCACCCGGATCTCCAGGACCCGGCGGTGGTCCACCTTGGTGACGGTGACGTCCAGGCCCTCGCAGACGAAGTGGTCGCCCACCTCGGGGACCCGGCCCACCTCCTCCATGACCCAGCCGGAGACCGTGTTGGAGTCGCTCTCCCCCTTCAGGGAGAAGAGGTCATAGAGGTCGGTGAGGTTCGCGTTGCAGGAGATGAGGTAGCTGCCGTCGGCCTGCTTCTGGAACTCCTCGATGACCTCGTCGTGCTCATCCCAGATCTCGCCCACCAGCTCCTCCACGATGTCCTCCAGAGTGCAGAGGCCCTCGGTGCCGCCGTACTCGTCCACCACGATGACCATATGGGCCTTGGCCTTCTGGAGAATTCGCAGCAGATCGGAGATTTTGGTGGTGGCGGTGGTATAGAGGACATTGGAGACAATGGCTGACACATCGTTCTGCCCGTGGTAGCGGGCGGCATGGAAGTCCTTCTCGTGGATGACCCCCACGATGTTGTCGATATCCTCCTGGTAGACCGGCAGCCGGGAGTAGCCGCTCTCGGCAAAGACCTTGGCGATCTCGTCCATGGTGGCCGTGTCCTCCACCGCCACGATGTCCACCCGGGGCGTGAGGATCTCCTCCACCTCCAGGTCGCTGAACTCAATGGCGGAGCGGATGAGCTCGCTCTCGTCCTGGTCCAGACCGCCCTCGTTCTCCGCCTGGTCCACCATGGTGATGAGCTCCTCCTCCGTAATGCCCTCGTCGGGACTGTGGCGGAACAGGAGGCTGATCAGCTTTTTCCACTGGGCGAAGATAAAGTTCAGAGGCCGCAGCACCAGCAGCAGCAGCCGCAGAATGGGGGCGGAGAACATGGCGAAGGCCTCGGCGTGCTCCTTGGCCAGGCTCTTGGGGGAGATCTCCCCAAAAATCAGAATGATGCAGGTGAGCACGATGGTGGACACCAGGGGGCCGTAAGCATCTCCGATGTGCTTGGTGAAGAGGACGGTGCCGATGGTGGAGGCCGAGATGTTCACGATGTTGTTCCCGATCAGGATGGTGGAGAGCATCCGGTCATAGTCTTCTGACAGCCGCAGGGCCAGGGCGGCCCGGCGGTCTCCTCCCTCCGCCTTGCTCCGCATCCGGATGCGGTTGAGGGAGGTGAAGGCCGTCTCCGTGGCGGAGAAGTACGCGGAAAAGGTGACCAGGAGGATCAGGGCTACGATCATGCCAATACTTTGGGGGTCCATAAGGACAGATCAACTCAACTTTTTCTGACAAATTTGGGGCCGGCATGCTCCGGATTTTATGCGCAAAAGGACAGCCCTATGCCCTCAGAGGCTAAGGCTGTCCTTTCTATTTCGGAGGATGTACGGGCTGGGCGGAGGCTGGTCCACGGGGACTCACCGACCCCTTTCAAAATTATCTATCTAAAAGTATAGCAGAAAAACGCCGCTCCCGCAAGAGGGATCTCCCAGCAAAGCCCCCTTTTTGTGGAGCACGCCCCAAAACCCACAAAAAAACATCCGCCCGGCCCCAGAGAGGGGACCGGGCGGGTGCTCTGTTTACAGGTCAGGGAACGCCCTGTCCGTGCGCCTTCCGTCAGGAAGCGGGACGGACCAGGACCTCCTCGCTCTCGCCCAGGAGGATGGACTTCTCGGTGGGACGGAGCTGGCCGTTGTTCTCGTCGCGGCCCTGGAGGACGAAGCGGGCATCGGGATCGCCGATGGACTGGGCGGCCTCATTGGAGCCCTCCCAGATGGGATCGCTGCTGGGCTTGCGGTAACGGTTGAAGATGACGCCCAGCTCGGTGTCGCCGGTCTCCATCCAGTCGGTCATCATGTTCCAGTCGCCGGCGCTGTCGCCGAAGACCATCAGGGGGCCGGCGCCGTCGTACTTGGGAGCGATGAAGTTGGCCAGGACGGTGCTCTTGCCGGCGGCCTGGGTCTGGGCGTACATGCCCTCGCCGCCCCAGTCGTAGTCATACTCGTTGATGTAGGTGCCGTCCTCGCCCAGCTTGTTCCGCATGGCGAAGACGTTCTCCTCGGGCACGCCGTAGCCCATGGTCTCGTTGGCGGCGCGGATGACGTCGATGAAGGAGGCGGAGATGATGTAGACATCGATGTCATTGGCCATCAGGGTGTGGTAGAGGTCCTTGAGCTCGTCGGTGAAGGTCAGGCCAGTGGTGTAGCTGATGGACACCACGCCGGCCTCGCCGGGCAGCTCCACGGGGGAGGTCCAGGTCTCGGAGGCATAGCGGCCGTACTCCGCCCAGTAGGTGTGGGACTCGCTGGCCAGCTCGAAGACCTCGTCGGGGGTCATGCCGGTGAAGTGATAGGTGATCCAGGGATAGGAGATGGAGGCGTCGAAGGTGTCGCCCACCGCAGAGTACATGAAGCGCAGCTTGGCCGCGAAGTCCTGGTACTGGTTGGTGGCGTGGATGTAGTCCAGGTCGTAGGTGCCGCCGGCGCCGAAGCCCTCGTAATTCTCATACAGCCAGGCATAGTCGCTGGCGATGTCGGCCACCAGCTGAGCGGTGGTGACGTCCTTGCCGTCCACGGTCTGGCCCACAGGGGCGTTCAGGTCGGGGATCTGGGTCTCCAGCACGTCCACGATCTCGGCGGGATCGATCTTGAAGCGGAGGTTCTCGATCTGGTAGATCAGCAGGGCCTCCTCCACGTCGAAGATGACGGAGGTGTTGTCGAAGTCGAAGACCACGTACTTGCCCTGGCCGGCGTTCTCGTCGATGACGGCCTGGATGCGCGCCCGGGTGGCGGGGGCCCAGTTGCCGGTGATCAGCTGGGTCTCGTCGGGCTTATAGTGGGTGGTGGTGTCGATGGCCGCGGTGTCGGTGGCGGCATCCCAGGTCAGGCCGAAGTCCAGGTTGCTGGCGAAGTCGCGGAGCTTGAAGTAGTTGTTGCCGTTGTCGATGTTGTAGGCTTCCACAGAGACGGGCTGGCCGTCCACGGTCACCTTGGTGGTGGCAGGGACAACGGAAGAGGCGGCGAAGGCAGTGGTCATGCCGACGCCCAGAGCAAAGGTCAGACCCAGTGCAAGCAGCTTGCTGCTCTTGCGATTTTTCATGATGTTTCCTCCTGATACTCGAAATTCTTTTCTCAGAGATTTTCGCCCGCTGGAGCATGTGCGGTCCCGGCATTCCTCCTTCCCGGTAAAGGCAATTTGATGATACCACGAGCACGTTTTTATTTGCAACGGCGGACAACATTTTCTCCCATCTCGCCAGATTTTACATTTGGATTTTGGGTATTTTACACAAGCTTTACAATACATATTTTTCTTTTTCTACTTTTTTCTTCCTCCTCTGTGCTGTCCTTCGGCCAGCCCGTCCAGAGCACGCGGCCGCCTGGAAGCCGCCGTGCTCAGAAAAAGGGGCCGGACCGGGCGATAGCCCGGTCCGGCCCTATGCTCCTGCTCACAGCGGAGCCTTTTTTACATTTTCTCCGGGGCGGTGACCCCCAGCAGGTCCAGGCCCTGGGCGATGACCGCCCGGGTGGTGTCGGCCAGCTTCAGCCGGGCATCCCGGAGGGCGGTGTCCTCCACCATGCAGCGGCAGGTGTTGTAGAAGCGGTGGAAGCTGCCCGCCAGGTCCACCAGGTAGCGGTTGATGCGGGAGGGATCGTAGTCCCGGGCGGCCAGGCGGATCTCCTCGGGGAGCTCGGAGAGGGCCTCCAGGAGGGCCTTCCCCTCGGGCTCCACCAGCAGGGAGGCGTCCACCGCCCCGGCGGCGGGGACGGCCACCCCCTCTTCAGCCATCTTCCGCACCATGGAGCAAATACGGGCGTGGGCGTACTGGACATAGTACACCGGGTTGTCGGCGTCCTCCCGGACGGCCAGGTCCAGGTCGAAGTCCAGGGGAGAGGTGGAGGTCCGGGCGTTGAAGAAGTACCGGGCGGCGTCCACGCTGATCTCGTCCAGGAGGTCGTGGAGGGCGATGGCCTTGCCGGAGCGCTTGGACATCCGGACGGGCTTGCCGTCCTGGAGGAGGTTCACCAGCTGCATGAGCACCACCACCAGCCGGTGGGAGCCATCCAGGCCCAGGCCGTCCAGGGCGGCCTGGAGACGGGCCACATGGCCGTGGTGGTCGGCCCCCCAGATGTTGATGGCCTTGTCAAAGCCCCGCTTTTCCAGCTTGTTCCGGTGGTAGGCGATGTCGGCGGCGAAGTAGGTGTAGAAGCCGTTGGCCCGGCGGAGGACGTCGTCCTTCAGGTCCAGCTTGTCGATCTCCTTGTCGCTCTTTCCGGCCTTCTGATAGTTCTCCCGGAGGATCCGGGCCGTGGCCAGCCAGAGGGCCCCGTCCTTCTCGTAGGTGTAGCCCCGCTCGGTGAGCTTGTCCACGGTTTCCGCCACGTAGCCGCTCTCATGGAGCTCCGACTCGAAAAACCACTGGTCGTACTCGATGTGGTAGCGGCGCAGGTCCTCCTTCATCTTGGGCACGTTCACCGACAGGCCGAACTGGGCCATGGCCTCCTGGCGCTCGGCCTCGGGCTTGTCCAGCCAGCCGTCCCCCTGCTCGGCGCGGAAGCCGGCGGCCAGCTCCTTGATGTCGTCGCCGTGGTAGCCGTCCTCGGGGAAGGGGAAGTTCTCCTCCCCCAGCAGGAGCTGGTGGTAGCGGGCGTCGATGGAGACGGCGAACTTGTGGATCTGGTTGCCGGCGTCGTTGACGTAGAACTCCTTCCAGGTGTCATATCCGGCCATGTGGAGGACGTTGGCCAGGGTGTCTCCCAGCACGCCGCCCCGGGCGTTGCCCATGTGCATGGGCCCGGTGGGGTTGGCCGAGACGAATTCCACCATGACCTTCTCGCCGTGGCCCACGTCGCTGCAGCCGTAGTCCTTTCCCTCGGCCTCCACCTCGGTCATGACCTGGCCGTACCACTTGGGCCCCAGGGTGAAGTTGAGGAAGCCCGGCCCGGCGATCTCGGCCTTCTGGAAGAAGGAGCCCTCCAGCTCCAGGTGGTCGCAGATGGCCTGGGCGATGGCCCGGGGGGCCATGTGCATGGCCCGGGCCCCGGCCATGGCGAAGGAGGAGGCGTAATCCCCGTGAGCGGCGTCCTTGGGGATCTCCACCGTGGCGGAGACCTCCACCCCGCCGGGGAGCACTCCCGCCGCCGCGGCCTTCTCATAGGCCCGCTGAGTCAGGGCGGCCGCCTCTTCTTTCGCGGCCTGGATGAGATTTGACATAGTTTCTCATACACCTTTCTATTCTGGCGTTGCTTTCCTTGATCCCCGGGCCCTGCCGGGGGCGTTTACTGCCGGATGGCCGGCCCCTTCTCCCGCACGTCGATGCGGAAGGTGTTCTCCCCGGCCACAGCGTGGTCGATCTCGATGGCGTAGTCGATCTCGATCTCGCCGCCGTTCTCGTCCAGGTCGGCCCGCATCTTCTTGGTGTTGACCCCGATGGACAGGGCCCCGTAGGGAGTGTCGTACATGGAGAAGTGCCGCCGGCCGGGCTGAAAGACCATCTGGGAGTTGAATTCCCCCATGCGCATGAGGGTGATGCAGTCCGGCTCCACCTGGAAGGTGGTGAGGGTGCCCTCCAGGCCGGTGATCTCGCTCTCCTGGTAGCTGAGGGTGTAGCCCGCGTCTCCGCAGTCCATGAGTCGGCCCTCAGTGACCAGCTCGATGACCTCCGGCGGGTCGTCGTTCAGGGTCTGGACGCCCCTGATGGAGATGATAACGCTTTTATCCATAGAAACGGAACCTCGATCACAGTTGTTCAGTGCGCTTTGAGCCGTGACATTATATAATAGATGGGCCGCCTTGTAAAGAGGGTTTTCCCGCCCGTTTCCTCCCCGGAGCGCCCCCGGTCCCGCCGTGCCCCGCCCCGAAAAAGCGCCTTGTGAGGTCCGTTTTTTTCTGCTATACTGGGGGAAATCCAGAGGGGACTTCCCCTTGACCGGAAAGGAGCGGAGACCATGCTTTCGGCTATTCTGCGGGACCCCTTCCGGCGCTCCCGCCTCTTCACCCTGCTCACCGCCCTCTTCGCCTTTTTGTGGCCCCTGCTGGGGGCGGCCCCCATTCTGGCCCTGTGGCTGGTCCATGTGGTCCTGCTCTTCCGGGGGACCCCCTACCGGGGCCTCCGGGTCTTCTACGGGGCCGTCGCCGCCCTGGCCGCCCTGTTACTGGCCTGGAGCCTGGCCTCCCCCTTTCTCCTCTGACCGCCCTCGAACCGCCGGAAAAACGGGGACGGCGGCCAGATGGCCGCCGTCCCCGCGCCCTGTCCAACGCCCCTTACGGCTCCTCCAGATAGGCCTCTCCCCACTTTGCCAGCTCAAAGAAAACAGGGAGGAGGGCCTTCCCCTTTTCCGTCAGCGCGTACTCCACGTGGGGCGGGACCTCATTGAACTGCTCCCTGTGGACGATGCCCAGGTGTTCCAGGTCCCGGAGGGTGGCCGTCAGCATGGTATTGGTGATGCGGGGGACCGCCTTTTTCAGCTCCCCGAACCGGCAGGCCGGGCGCTTGCAGAGCTCGTAGATGATGTGGGTGCGCCACTTCCCGCTCAGCAGCTCTAGGGTCTTCCGCATGGGGCAGTCGTCGCGCGCCCCGCTGGTCAGGAGCCTTTGCAGGTACTCCTCCGCCGTCATGTCCTTTTTCATGGTCCCTCCCCGGTATGGTCTTCCGTACTAGGTACATTAGAAATGCGTACTTGCGTGTTTTTCCGTACCTAGTATAATAGAGATACCGATACAGGTCAAGGGGAGAACGCAGATGAAAACCGCCATTTTATATTACTCCAGGCACCACGAAAACACGAAAAAGCTCCTGGATGCCATCGCCGCCGAGCATCCCTTTACAGCAATCGACGTGACCAAGACCGAGCACGTCGACCTCACCGGCTACGACCTCATCGGGTTTGCCTCCGGCATCTATTACTCCAGGTTCCATAAGCGGCTGGAGCAGCTGGCGGAGCAGGCCCTGCCGGCGGGCAAGCGGGTGTTTTTCCTCTACACCTACGGCGTGAAAAAGGAGGGCTACACCAAGTCCATGGAGGCCATCGCCGCCCGGAAGTCGGCGGAGGTGGTGGGCTCCTTCGGCTGCCTGGGCTGGAACACCTTCGGCCCCTTCAAGCTGATCGGCGGCATCGCCAAGGGCCACCCCGACCAGGGCGAGCTGGAGGGGGCCCGCCGCTTCTACGCCCAG
>DHCMC07803__coassemble_1858_pt1 | contig 9557 bp, 5 predicted proteins | sample DHCMC07803__metabat2_low_PE_017 | metagenome-assembled genome bin DHCMC07803 | reverse complement strand
CAACATGAAGTTCATGATGAACGGCGCCCTGACCATCGGCACCCTGGACGGGGCCAATGTGGAGATGCACCAGCAGGTGGGGGATGAGAACATCTTCCTCTTCGGCCTCAAGGCCCAGGAGGTCTCCGAGAAGAAGCAGAAGGGCTACCGGGCCTATGAGTACTACATGCGGGACAATGTGCTCAAGGCAGTGGTGGACCAGCTTACCCGGGGCTTTGGCGACGGCGTGAGCTATACCGACATCGCCAACCGCCTCCTCTTCGGCGCCAACGGCGGTCCGGCCGACGAGTATATGCTCCTGGCCGACTTCCAGAGCTACCGGGAGGCCCACGAGCGGGCCGGTCAGGCCTACCGGGACCCCAAGCGGTGGAACCAGATGGCCCTGGTCAACATCGCCAAGTCGGGCATCTTTGCCGCCGACCGCTCCATCCGGGAGTACGCCCAGAACATCTGGAACGTCCCCACCAAAAAAATCTGATCCAAATACAGCAGCCGCCCTTTCCGCGCCGGAGTCCCGGTGAGGCAGGGGTGGCTGCTTTGCTCTGCCGCCGGGATAAAAAATACTACCGGACCTGTAACTTTTTGCCCTCCTGTATCGTCTTAAACAATAGCGGCTTTATTTTAGGAAGAAACCCATTGGAATCTTAAGAGAACCGTAAGAAATTGTCACTGGTTTGTCATTGCGTCCCGGCTGGGGCGTGATACAATAGGATGGACAGCAAATCAGGAGGGAACACAATATGGCTGATATGACCCAGCAGACGGCGGCCCCCGTGCAGACACCGGCCCCGCCCGTCAAGCCCCAGCAATCGAAAGAGAGCAAGCAGCGGAAACGGCGCGCGAAGAACCTCATCATCGCCGTCATTCTCCTTGCCATTGCAGCGGTGGGGATCTTTTTCCTCTACCGCTTCCTCACCACTCAGAACACAGTGGAAAGCGAGATCCAGACCCAGGTCGCCAGCATCTCCTCCATCCAGAGCGTGGTCTCCGGCTCCGGCAACGCCCGGGCCAAGGAGTCGGCCGCCATTACCCTGACCCAGGGCGGCACCGTGCAGGAGGTCCTGGTGGCCGCCGGCGACACTGTCACCGTGGGCCAGCCCCTCTACACCATCCGCAGCCAGGAGGCCGAGGATGCCGTGGCCACCGCCCAGGAGAAGGTGGATAACCTGCAGAAGGACATGTCCGACCTGGTGGAAAAGGCCAACAACCTGACGGTCCGGGCCCCCTTCGCCGGGAAGCTGGTGGAGGTCTCCGAGTTCCAGACCGACCAGAAGATCAGCGAGGGCGAGACCGTCTGCACCCTGGCCAATGACAAGCGGCTCAAGCTCTCCCTCTACTTCAGCTACGCCTACGAGAACGACATCTCTGTGGGCCAGAGCGCCACCGTCTCCATCCCCGCCGTGATGACCACCTTCCCCGGCACGGTGGAGAAGATCAACAAGGTCAGCTACATCTCCCCCGAGGGCTCGGTCTATTTTGAAGTGGTGGTGGTCTTTGACAACCCCAACACCCTCACCGCCGACATGACCGCCACCGCCACCCTCACCGCCGCCGACGGCACTCCCATCTACCCCTACTCCAACAGCACCACCGAGTATTATGAGGTGCGGAAGATCACCACTGAGGCCGGCGGCCCCCTGATCTCCCAGAACCTGCTGCGCTACGCCAACGTCAACGCCGGGGACCCCCTGCTGGTCATGGGCTCCGACACCATCGACTCCGACATCCGGGCCAAGCAGAAGGAGATCGACGACGCCACCGAGAGCCTGGTGGAGGCCCAGAAGGCCCTGAGCAACTTCAACGCCACCGCCCCCATTGACGGCACCGTCACCTCCTGCACCCTCACCCCCGGCGCCGAGGTCAAGAGCGGCGAGACCGTCATCACCATCTCCAACAGCACCAACATGGTGGTGGAAATCACCGTGGACGACCGGAACATCTCCTTCGTCCAGCCCGGCATGACGGTGGACCTCACCGACTACAACGGCAATACCTTCCTGGGCACGGTGAGCAGCATCGACATGAGCATCGGGGACAACTCCGCCAACGGCATGACCAGCTACCCCGTCACCCTGGACGTGGACAACTCCGCTGGGACCCTGCTGGCCGGCATGTGGCTGGACTACTCCTTCGTGGCCAGCCAGTCCAACGACTGTATCGTGGTGCCCATGCAGGCGGTGAAGTACGTCTCCGCGGAGGACGGCAGCACCTACACCGTGATCTTCATCCGCTCCGACGAGAAGCCGGAGAACGCCGTGGACCTGGACATCCCGGAGACCGAGCCCGGCCAGACGCCCTCCTATCCCAGCCCGGAGGACGGCTTCTATGCGGTCCCCGTCACCACCGGCCTCTCTGACAACTACAATGTGGAGATCAAGGACGGCCTTCAGGGGGGCGAGGAGGTCGTTGTCAACTACTATGTCAACGACGGCAGCAGCTACGGTTGAGGGTGACGCCATGCTGATCGACATCAAGGACCTCTATAAGATCTATCATGAGGGCCAGGAGAGCGAGGTGCGGGCCCTGGACGGCGTGACCCTCCAGATCGACCGGGGGGAGTTCGTGGCCATCATCGGCCAGTCCGGCTCCGGCAAGTCCACCCTCATGAACATCCTGGGCTGCCTGGACATCCCCACCTACGGGGACTACCACCTGGACGGCACCGACGTCACCGAGCTCACCGACAAGCAGCTGGCCCACATCCGCAATAAGCAGATCGGCTTCATCTTCCAGGGCTACAACCTCATCCCCGCCCTCAACGCCCGGGAGAATGTGGAGCTTCCTCTGATCTACCAGGGGGTGGGCATGGGCAACCGGCACGACCGGGCCCTGGAGGCGCTGGAGCGGGTGGGCATGGCCGACCGGGCCGACCACACCCCCTCGGAGATGTCCGGCGGACAGCAGCAGCGGGTGGCCATCGCCCGGGCCATCGCCGCCCGCCCCCCCATCATCATGGCCGACGAGCCCACCGGCGCTCTGGACTCCAAGACCGGACGGCAGGTGCTGGAGATCCTCCACAGCCTCCATGAGGACGGCACCACCATCATCCTGATCACCCACGACAACGGCATCGCCGCCACCGCGGAGCGCATCGTCCGCCTCTCTGACGGAAAGATCGTGGCCGACGGCACCCGAGAGGAGGTGGGCCTGTGAACTTCACCCAGGCCTTCAAAATGGCGGCCAAGTCCATCTCGGCCAACAAGGGGCGCTCTGCCCTGACCATGCTGGGCGTCATCATTGGCCTGGCGGCAGTCATCATTCTGGTCTCCTACGCCCAGGGCCAGAACATGGCCATGCGGGCCTATTACGAGAGCATGGGCACCAATACCATCACCGTCTCCGCCTCCTCCTACCGGGGAAATGTGGACATCGGCGGCGCCCTGTACGACTACTGCCTCCAGCTGGATGACCTGGTGGTGGGGGTCTCGCCTACCGGCTACCTCTACTCCGACCCCACCATCAAGTTCGGCTCCAAGACCATCTCCCGCCAGTGGCAGAGCATGGGCGGCGGAGCCATGATGAGCACCGGACAGTACCCCAACCTAATCCTGGGCAACGACAAGTACGGTCTGTGCAACGACTATGTCATCGCCAAGGGCCGGGACCTCTCCTATCTGGACGTGGAGAAGGAGAGCAAGGTCTGCGTCCTGGGCTCGGCGGTGGCGGAGGAGCTCTTCGGCTTTGCTGACCCGGTGGATAAGACCATCACCGTCAACGGCACCCCCTTCCGGGTCATCGGTGTCTATGAGAGCAAGAGCGGCAAGGTGAATGTGGGCGGCGGCGAGGACGCCCAGTGGATCAAGGACTCCATCAACCGCCAGGACTACATCATCCTCTTCCCCTCCACCATGACCCGCCTCTTCAACAACAACCAGCCCATTGACCAGTACATCATCAAGGCCAAGGACGCCGACTCCCTCAAGGAGGTCACCACCCTGGTCAACGGCTTCCTGGGCGGCTTCATCAGCGAGGACAATGGCTACTACTACATCGACAACCCCACCAACTACCAGAATGAGCAGGCCCAGGCCGACAAGCTCCAGCAGCGCTTCCTGGGCGGCATCGCCGCCATCTCCCTGCTGGTGGGCGGCATCGGCATCATGAACATCATGCTGGTCACCGTCACCGAGCGCACCCGGGAGATCGGCATCCGCAAGGCCATCGGCGCCGAGCGGAAGAGCATCATCGTCCAGTTCCTCATTGAGGCCGCCATGATCTGCGGCATCGGCGGCATCTTCGGCATCCTGGTGGGCTACCTGGGGACGCTGATCGTGGGCAAGATGAGCTTCCAGACCATCCTGGTGCCCAGCGCGGGCATCACGGTGGGGGCCTTCCTGATCTCGGTGGCCCTGGGGATCGTCTTCGGCCTCTATCCCGCCGTGAAGGCCAGCGGGCTCCAGCCTGTGGAAGCCCTCCGGGCGGACTGATCGAAAAGGAGAGATAAGAGCTATGAGAATGAAACGCGCCCTGGCGCTGCTGCTGGCCGTCTCGGCCCTGTGCGGGATGCTGGTCCTGCCGCCGGCCGTCCCGGTGGCCTCCGCCGCCTCCGGCACCGCCTTCACCGACATCTATAACGCCGACGTGGCCGAAGCGGCGGAGACCCTCCGCCTGCTGGGCATCGTCAGCGGCACTGGCGGCACCGCCTTCCAGCCTGACCGGGCCCTGACCCGGGCTGAGTTCTGCAAGATGGCCGTGGAGCTCATGGGCAACGGGGACAAGGTGCCCTCCCAGATGAACCGCACCGTCTTCCAGGATGTCCCCAGCACTCACTGGGCCCGGAGCTACATCGCCGTGGCCACCCAGGGCACCACCACCGGCAGCGGTGAGGACGCCGTCACCACCTCCGGCATCATCCGGGGGGACGCCTACGGCAACTTCAACCCCGACCGGCCCATCACCTACGCCGAGGCCGTCACCATCCTGGTGCGCATCCTGGGCTACGGCGACAGCGAGGTGGGCATGGTCTGGCCCGATGGCTATCTGTCCAAGGCCGACGAGCTGGGCATCACCGAGGGGGTGAGTCTCCAGGCCGGCGACACCATGACCCGGGGACAGACCGCCCTGCTCATGGAGAACCTCCTCTTCGCCGACGGCAAGGAGGGCAAGGAGTACCTCACCACCCTGGGCTGCACCATCAGCGAAGAGACCATCCTCTTTGACCTCTCCGCCACCGCCCCCGACGGCTCCTCCGGCGTGGAGGTCAACCAGAAAAAGGTCTACAAGACCGACCACGTCCCCTTCTCTGAGGACCTGGTGGGCCGCAGGGTCAAGCTGGTGCTGGATGAGGACGAGAAAATCGTGGCCATCCAGCCCTCCACCGAGGGGACCCAGCGGGTCATCACCATCCAGTCCCTGAGCTATGACAGCATTAAGGCCACCGGCGGCGAGTCCGTGAAGGTGGAGGAGCCCACGGACACCCTGGTCTACCGCAACGGCGAGGAGAGCAAGTACGAGGAGGCCTATCTCAACGGCGTGGCCGCCGGCACCCAGGCTCTCCTCCAGTACTCCGCCGCCGGGAAGCTGGAATATGTTTTCCTGCGGACCTCCGCCCAGGCCGACAGCCCGGTGCGGGTCATCAAGAACAAGCCCAACATGTCCGACGACCTGCCCTACGCCGTCTATAAAAACGGCAGCCTGGCCAGCGGCTCGGCCATCCGGCAGTATGACGTCACCACCTTTGACGCCGCCAGCAACGTGATGTACGTCTCCGACGTGAAGATCACCGGCATCTATGAAAACGTCTACCCCAACAGTGAGACCCCGGCCACGGTCACGGTCCTGGGGCACGAGTTCCCGGTGCTCTCCACCGCCACGGCCGACCTGAACACCTTCAAGGTGGGAGACCAGATCACCCTCCTGCTGTCCCATGACGGCCAGGTGGCCGGCGCCGTGGAGCCCTCCGTGGCCCGGGGCACCCCTGTGGGCACCGTGAAGAGCATCGACGGCGGCACGGCCACGGTCACCATTCTGGAGACCAAGGACCACACCGGCAAGGACCTGGAGCTCTCCGGCACCGTCACCTATTCCAAGGACCGGGCCGACGAGATGAAGGGCCAGCTGGTCACTGTCTCCTCCTCCAGCCGGGGCCGCATCACCCTCAACAAGCTCAGCGGCCGGGGCGCCGACGCTCCCCTGAACCTGGAGACCGGCCGGATGAACACAGTGGCCCTCTCCAACAATGTCCACTTCTATGAAAAGGTGGGCCGGGGCACCCTGGTGCCCATCGAGCGGGAAGATATCACCCGGTCGGTCATTCCCGCCGACAACATCACCTATGTCCACAAGGACTACGCCGGCAACGCCGACATCGTGGTCTTTGACGACGTCACCGGCGACCGCTACACCTACGGCATGGTCCGGACCTCTACCGAGGCCGGAGACGAAGGCTCCAACGGTCTGACCTACGCCACAGTCACCAATGAGAGTGGAACCAGCAGTTCCTTCCTGCTCAACAACGGCGAGAACCTGCGCGGCGTCCGCTACGGCGGCCTGGTGGGCCCCGCCCGCACCGACGGCAAGGTGGTGCTGGAGCGGTGGGTGGAGCTCCAGTCCGTCAGCGTGAAGAGCTCTGCCTTCGATGTGGACGCCATGACGGTCACCACGCCCAGCATGGTCATTCCCATCGCGGAAAATGTCATGTGCTACAACGAGACCACCGGCTCCTGGTACCAGGTGCCCGACGAAGCCAAGGAGGAGGACTATGTCAACGCCCTGAACCTAGCCCGGGCCTTCTCCGAGAACGTCACCATCTACTACGACAAAGCCCCCGACCAGGGCGGCAAGGTCCGCATTGTAGTGGTGGGCTGAGTCCCCCGGAATACCCCGGAAGCAAGCAAAAGGCCGTCCCGATTGGGACGGCCTTTTGACGTCTCTACAGAAAGGCGGCCAGCTGCCTGCGGGGCTATGCGAAGCGCCGCGGGAAAGCCGGATGCTGCAACAGTACACAGGGGAAATAGCTTTACAGGGAGACCCGGCTTTGGGCGATCTCCTCCAGGGCGGAGACCAGGGCGTCGGCCTCCTCCGGGGTGCTCTCCGGGGAGAAGGAGACCCGCAGGGTCCCCAGGAGCTCCGTTTTGGGCCGCCCGGTGGCGGCGAAGACGTAGCTGGGCTTCCCCCGGCGGCAGGCCGAGCCCGCCGAGACGCAGATGCCCCGGTCGCTGAGCTCCCGCACCAGCATCTCGCTGGGATAGCCCGGCAGGGAGACCGCACAGATGTGGGGGGCGTCTCCCGGACTCACCACCACCGCCCGGGGCAGGGCAGCCTGAAGTGACGACAAAAAGTGATCTTTTACCACTTTCATACGTTCTGTATATTCCTCCCGGTGGTCCATCCACACCCGGCAGGCCGCCGCCAGGGCGGCGATCTGGGCGGTGGGCTCGGTGCCGGGCCGGAGGCCCCCCTCCTGGCCGCCGCCGAAGAGCAGGGGCCGGAGCTTGAGCCCCCGGCGGATGTAGAGGGCGCCGATGCCCTTGGGGGCCCCGATCTTGTGGCCGCTGAGGGTCAGCAGGTCCACCCCCAGCCCTTCCGGGGTGAAGGGGACCTTCAAAAAGCCCTGGACAGCGTCGGTGTGGACCAGGGCGGGGCACCCGGAGCGCCGGACGGCCTCCGCCGCCTCCCGGACGGGGAGGAGGGTCCCCAGCTCGTTGTTTACCAGCATCATGGAGACCAGCACCGTGTCCGGCCGCAGGGCCCCCTCCACCTGGGCGGGGGAGATGTGCCCGTTCCGGTCGGGGCGCAGGTAAGTCACCTCGTACCCCTGGGCGGCCAGGTCCCGGAGGGGCTCCAGCACGGCGGAGTGCTCGATGGCGGTGGTGACGATGTGCTTTCCCTTCCGTTTTCCCAGCTCCAGGGTGGCCCGGATGGCCCAGTTGTCCCCCTCGGTGCCGCAGGAGGTAAAGACCACCTCCTCCGCCCGGCAGCCCAGGGCCTGGGCCACCACGGCCCGGTCGGCCGCCAGCCGCTCCGCCGCCGCCGTCCCCAGGGCGTACCGGGTGGAGGGGTTGCCGAAGTCCCGGGTCATCACCTCAAGGGCGGCCTGGGCCGCCTCCGGCCGCACCCGGGTGGTGGCCGCGTTGTCCAGATAGATCATAAGTCCCTTCGCTCCTGTGCGTTCACATTTTTTTCATTGTACCCCCTGCCGAGGACGGGCGTCAAGGGCGGGGCGGGAGCCCCCGCCGGATTTGGATAGAATGCTCCCAAAAGGTCCGACCAATGCGGCATGTTTTTCTTTCTTTATGGCTTGACAAGGCTTCGATGGAAAGATATACTGTATTCCGACAGAAATAGAAGGTTTTTCGAAAACGGGGCTGCGGCCCGGAAAGGAAGTTGACCTATGAGCGCGATCAAGCTGCGGGAGAACGTCTGGTCGGTGGGGATCCTCAACCCGTCCCTGCGGGTCTTCGACATTGTGATGACCTCCCCCTACGGCACCTCTTATAACGCATATCTGGTGAAGGGCGGGGAGAAGACCGCCCTCATCGAGACCGTCCACAAGGACTATTTTGACCAGCTGGTCCACAACATCGAGGAGGTCCTCCCCCTGGAGAAGCTGGACTACCTCATCATGAACCACACCGAGCCCGACCACTCCGGCAGTGTCCGGGCCCTGCTGGAGCGCTGCCCCAACCTGACGGTGCTCTGCTCCAACCCGGCCAAGAAGTTTCTCTCCGCCATCGCCAACGAGGACTTCCCCTGCCGGGTGGTGAAGGACGGGGACACCCTGGACCTGGGGGGCAAGACCCTCACCTTCCTCAGCGCCCCCCTGCTCCACTGGCCGGACACCATGTTCACCTGGGACCCGGCGGACCAGACCCTCTTCACCTGCGACTTCCTGGGCTGCCACTTCTGCGAGCCCACCATGGTGGACACCGGCATCCACGCCGAGTACCGGGTCCACTACGAGGCCGAGCTGAAGAACTACTTCGACTGCATCTTCGGGCCCTTCAAGCTGGCGGTGCTGGACGGCCTGAACAAGATGCCGGCGGAGGCCCAGCTGGTCTGCACCAGCCACGGCCCCTGCCTCACCGCCGCCACCCTGGAGCAGGTCAAGGACTGCTACCGCCAGTGGGCCACCCCCCAGCCCCGGAGCGCCGTCAAGACCGCCGCGGTGGTCTACTGCTCGGCCTACGGCTGCACCAAGGCCCTGGCCGAGGCCATGGCCGGGGCCCTCACAGAGGACGGCCTCCAGGTCACCCTCCACGACGTGGTCTTTGACGACTCCGCCGCCCTCCCCGGCCTGATGAACGGCAGCGACGTGGTCCTGGTGGGCGCCCCCACCCTCAACCGCAGCGCCCCCGAGGCCATCTGGGAGGCCGTCCACGCCGTGGACGCCATCAACACCCGGGGCCGGGCCGCCGGAGCCTTCGGCTCCTTCGGCTGGACCGGAGAGGCCCCCGGGATGCTCCACGAGCAGCTCAAGCAGCTCAAGCTGGCGGTGCCCGCCGGGCCCTTCAAGGTCTGCTTCGTCCCCACCAAGGCCGACCTGGAGGCCGCGGCCGCCTGGGCCCGCTCCGTGGCCGCCCTGGCCAAGGGGCCCGAGGTTCCCCCCGCCGCCCCTG
>DHCMC07803__coassemble_1850_pt1 | contig 9585 bp, 7 predicted proteins | sample DHCMC07803__metabat2_low_PE_017 | metagenome-assembled genome bin DHCMC07803 | reverse complement strand
GCACTGTTTGGGGACCAGCCCCGGCCGTTACGGCCATGCCATGGTGGAACAGGGACAGACTGTGGTTCTATCTGGCCGCCGCCTGGATGTGCCACTCTCGCGGCAGAGTGCGGCGGTGCACCGGGGGCACCGCACCCTGCACAGGTCTCCCACTCTGCCGCAAGGGAGGGCACCTGACCACCCCGGCCCTGAGAGAGGCACCCGCAGGCGGCGGGTGGGTAGGGCGCAAACTGTCTCTGTTCCCAAACGGCAGGCCGTAACGGCCGGGAGGGGTCCTCGCAGTCATACGAAAGCCGCTGGCCGCCGTTTTCTACCCAAAGCCTACCATAGACCGGGCCTAACTTTTTCTTTGGGGTGAAGGACCGTTTCTTTTTCCGCAGAAAAAGAAATGGTCTTTCCCCCCGCCGGGTAGGCGCCCCCTGGGGGGGAACCCACCCCCCGGAGGGACTCCGGACCCCACACAAAGGAGAACCCCATGGACTATCAAGCGGGACAATTTGATATCGCCGTCATCGGCGCCGGCCACGCGGGCATCGAGGCGGCCCTGGCCGCCGCCCGGCTGGGTCTGCGGACGGCCTGCTTCACTGTCAATCTGGACGCGGTGGGCAACATGCCCTGCAACCCCGCCATCGGCGGCACCGGCAAGGGCCACCTGGTCCGGGAGCTGGACGCCCTGGGGGGCGAGATGGCCAAGGCGGCCGACCGGGCCTGCATCCAATACCGGGTGCTCAATAAGGGGAAGGGCCCGGCGGTGTGGTCCCTCCGGGCCCAGGCCGACCGGCGGGAGTACCAGAAGCTCATGAAGCACACCCTGGAGCGCCAGGAAAACCTCTGGGTCAAGCAGGCCGAGGTGGTGGAGGTGCTCACCGATGCCCGCGGGGCCGTCTCCGGGGTCAAAACGGCCACCGGGGCCATCTATGCGGTGGGGGCCGCGGTGGTCTGTACCGGCACCTACCTGGGGGGGCGCACCATCATCGGAGACGTCCAGCGCGCCTCCGGCCCCGACGGCCTGGCCGCCGCTGGCCCCCTCACGGAGAGCCTGCGGCGGCTGGGGGTGAGCCTCCGGCGCTTCAAGACGGGGACGCCTCCCCGGGTCAACCGCCGGAGCGTGGACTTCTCCCAGATGGAGCTCCAGGAGGGGGACGAGACCCCGGTGCCCTTCTCCTTCGAGACGGCGGTCCCCCCCAAAAACCGGGCGGTGTGCTACCTCACCTACACCAACGAGCGCACCCACGCCGTCATCCGGGCCAATCTGGACCGCTCCCCCCTCTTCTCCGGGGTCATCGAGGGCGTCGGGCCCCGGTACTGTCCCTCCATCGAGGACAAGGTGGTCCGCTTTGCCGACAAGCCCCGGCACCAGCTCTTCATCGAGCCCATGGGCTTAGACACCGAAGAGCTCTACATCCAGGGCCTCTCCTCCTCCCTCCCCGAGGATGTCCAGGTGGAGATGCTCCACACCATCCCCGGCCTGGAGCACGCCGAGATGACCCGCCCGGCCTACGCCATCGAGTACGACTGCTGCGACCCCACCGAGCTCTACCCCACCCTGGAGCACATCCGGGTCCCCGGCCTCTACGGGGCGGGGCAGTTCAACGGCTCCTCCGGCTATGAGGAGGCCGCCGTCCAGGGCTTTGTGGCCGGGGTCAACGCCGCTTTGAAGCTCCTGGGCCGCCCCCCTCTGGTGCTCACCCGGGACCAGGGGTATATCGGCGTGCTCATTGACGACCTGGTGACCAAGGGCACCAATGAGCCCTACCGCATGATGACCTCCCGGACGGAATACCGCCTGCTCTGCCGGCAGGACAACGCCGACCGGCGGCTGTGCCCGGTGGGCCACGCCATCGGGCTGGTCAGCGGCGAGCGGTACCAGCGGGTCCTGGACAAGTACGCCGCCGTGGACCGGGAGATCCAGCGGCTGAAGGGGACGGGAGTCCCGCCCTCTCCCGCCCTGGAGGTCATGCTCACGGAGAGGGGGGAGGCCCCCGCCCGGGACGGGGCCCGGCTGGCCGACCTCCTCCGGCGGCCCCGGGTGGGCTACGCCGACCTGGCCCCCTTGGACCCCGGCCGGCCGGACCTCCCCCCGGAGGTGGCCGAGCAGGTGGAGATCGCCCTCAAGTACGAGGGGTACATCGCCCGGCAGCAGCGGCAGGTGGAGGAGATGCGGAAGCTGGAGAGCCGCCCCCTGCCCCCGGACCTGGACTATCTGGCCATCCCGGTGCTGCGGCTGGAGGCCCGGCAGAAGCTCCAGCAGATCCGCCCCCTGAGCCTGGGCCAGGCCAGCCGCATCTCCGGCGTCAGCCCGGCAGATGTGGCGGCATTGATGATCTGGCTGGAGCACCAGAACGGGTGACCGACCTCCAGCTGCACCGGGGCTGACGCCGGCGGGGCCCCGCGAAGCGGGGCGCGCCGTCAGGCGCGTACAAGCGTTTTGCCGCAGGCAAAACCTTGGCGCAGGGGCAATTTACTTGCCCCGAGCATCAAAAATTCGGGGTCCCCATAAAATCAGTGATTTTATGGGGCGTCAGCCCGGCCGATGTGGCGGCCCTGATGATCTGGCTGGAGCACCAGGGGGAGGGGGAGGCCCGTTCTTGACGGGCCCACCGCGCCGACAAAACCTCAAGGGAGGTCATTTATGAAGCAAACTGTGATCCTGGGCCTGTCCGGCGGGGTGGACTCCGCCGTGGCGGCCGCCCTGCTCCGGGAGAACTACGACGTCCGGTGCGTCTGGCTGGACATCGGCCTGGGGGGCGGGGAGGACGCCGCCGCCCTGGCCCACCGGATGGGGCTGCCCTTTCAGGCTGTGGACATCCGGGAGCGGCTGGAGCACTTCGTCTGCGCCGACTTCCAGCGGGAGTACCTGGCCGGGCGGACCCCTCTGCCCTGCGCTCGGTGCAACCCCCTGGTGAAGTTCCCGGCCCTGCTGGAGGTGGCGGAGGCCCAGGGCGCCCAGTATGTGGCCACCGGCCACTATGCCCGGGTCTCCCCCGGCCCCGGCGGCCGGGTCTTCCTGCGAAAGGGGATGCCCCCCAACGACCAGTCCTACATGCTCTCCCGCCTCACCCAGGGCTATCTTCACCGGATCCTTTTCCCCCTGGGGGGCTATGAGAAGGCCCAGGTCCGGGCCATGGCGGAGGAGCTGGAGCTGCCGGTGGCCCACAAGCCGGACTCCATGGAGATCTGCTTTATCCCCGACGGGGACTACGCCGCCTGGCTGGACCGCCGGGGGGAGGCCCCGCCCCCCGGGGACTTTATCGACCGGGAGGGCCATGTCCTGGGCCGGCACAAGGGCATCCACCACTACACCATCGGCCAGGGCCGGGGGCTGGGGGTCTCGGGGCCCCACCGCTGGTTCGTCTCGGCCATTGACCCCGCGGCCAACACCGTCACCCTCTCCGACGGCAGCGACCTCATGGCCCAGCGGGTCCTGTGCGCCCGGCCCAACTGGATCGCCGTGGACACCCTGGAGGAGCCCATGGCGGTGACCGTCCGGCTGCGCCACTCCCGGACCGAGACGCCGGGGACCATCCGGCCCCTGGACGCCGCCCGGGTGGAGGTGCTGCTGGAGGAGCCCGCCCGGGCCCCCACCCCCGGGCAGCTGGCTGTTTTTTACCAGGAGGACGTCGTCATGGGCAGTGCGTGGATCGAAGGGAGCGACCGGACATGGAATTAGTACAGATCAAGGGGGACACCTGGTACCTGGACGGGGCGGAGCACATCCCCCTCATCCGGCTGGAGGGCGGCGGGTGCATCCTGCTGGACAGCGGCCACGGCTTCGAGGGGGCCGACCTGGCCGCCTCCCTGGACCGGGCGGGGCTGCGGCCCCTGGGGGTCTTCTGCTCCCACGCCCACCGGGACCACGCCGGCAACAACGCCTTCCTCCGGGAGCGCTACGGGGCCTGGATCTGCCTGCCCTTCGGGGAGGCCGCCCTGAGCGCCAACCTGCCTATGTACAAGTCGGTCTATACGTCCTACTCCCCCCGGAAGCTCAACGCCTCCATCGGCCACATCCTGGGTCCGGTGGACCAGACCGTGGCCTTCGGGGAGGAGCACGTCACCTTCTGCGGGGTGCCCCTCCAGGTGGTCCACACCCCGGGGCACACCCCGGACCACATCTGCACCATCACCCCCGACGGGGTCCTCTACACTGCCGACGCCCTGATGGACGGGGAGGAGCTGGCCAAGGCCCGGCTCCCCTACCACGCCTTTCATGAGGAGGCCCGGCGGAGCATGGAGAAGCTGCGGCGGGTCTCCTGCGCCTGCTATGTGGCCGCCCACCGGGGGGTGGGCACCGATCTGGTGAGCCTGGTGAACGGGAACCTGGCCATGCTGGACCGGCTGTGCGGCGTCCTCCTGGAGCTGGCGGAGGAGCCGGTGTCCCTGGACCAGCTCTGCTTGGCCTACTACCGGAGGATGCGCCTCATGACCAGCCATGTGGAGAAGGCCGCCCTCTACAGCGGCAACATCCAGGTCATGACCGAGTATCTGGTGGACATGGGGCAGATGAATGTCCTGATCCGGGAGGGCCTGCGGTATTTCCAGCGGCTGTGAGCCCCTCTCTTGACAAAAGCCTCCTACAGGTGTAGTATCTCCTTGTAAGATACGACAACTGTAGGAGGTGTTTTCATGTCCCGGCTGACCGACAGCGAATGGCAGGTGCTCCAGGTCCTGTGGGACACCGGCGGGGCGGCCCTGGGAGAGGTGGCCGAGGCCCTGCGGCCCCAGACCGGCTGGAGCCGGAATACTGTGCTGACCTACCTCACCCGGATGGAGAAAAAGGGGCTGGTGGCCATCGACAAGGAGGGCTATCCCCACCGCTACCGGGCCGCCCTGGACCAGGACGCCTGCCGGGCCCAGGAGCGCCGGAGCTTTCTCCAGCGGGTGTACCAGGGCTCCGCCGGGGACCTGGTGGCCGCCTTTCTGAAGGAGGAGCCCCTGCCCCCGGAGGAGCGGGCGCGGCTGCGGAAGCTGCTGGACGAGATGGAGGTGTGACATGACCGACCTCTGGTCCGTTCTCCTCCAGACCCTGACGGCCTCCGGGGCGGCCGCCCTGCTCCTGGCCGTCAAGGCCCTCTTTCGGGACAAGCTCTCCCCCCGGTGGCAGTTCGGCATCTGGGGCCTGCTGGCCCTGGTCCTCCTTTTGCCCGCCGGGGCAGGGGGGAGGTATGTCCTCTTCCCCTGGCCCCTGTGGGTGGAGGCGGCCAAGACCGCCCTCACCGGGGACTACGCCCTCACCCGGGTCCTGGCTCCCGTCCCCCTGCCCCGGGACCTGGGGGCCCCGGAAAGCCTGTGGGAGGTCCTCTACCTCCTCTATCTGGCGGGAGTGGTCCTCCTGCTGGGCTGGTACATCCTCACCTACCTCCGGCTGCGGCTGGCCCTCCGCCGGGGCCGCCCGGCGGGGGAGGAGCAGGTCCGCCGGGTGGCGGCGGCCTACGGCCTGGCCCCCTGCCGGGCGGTGGCGGTGCCGGGGCTCCCCACCGCCTTCGTCTGCGGAGTGGTCCGGCCGGTGCTGGCCCTGCCGGAGGGGGTGGAGGTGGACGACAAGGTGATCCTCCACGAGCTGCTGCACCTCAGGCACCGCGACGCCGCCTGGGGCCTCCTCATCTGCCTCTTCCGCTGTCTCCACTGGTGCAACCCCCTGCTGTGGTACTGCGCCGACCGGGCGGGCAACGACGCCGAGGCCCTCTGCGACCAGCGGGTGCTGGAGCGGCTGGAGGGGGAGGACCGCCGGGACTACGGCCGCATCCTCCTCTCGGCCGCCTCGGAGCGGTATGCCCGGGCCCCGGGGACATCCTCCCTCTCCAACGGCGGGCGGAACATCCGGGCCCGCATCCAGGCCATCGCCCGGTTCAAGCGGTATCCGGCGGGGATGGCCCTGGTGTCGGTGTGCATCGCCGTGGTGCTGGGGCTCCCCCTGGCCCTGGGCCGGGCCCAGACCCTGGCCCCCGCCGCCGGGCTGGCCCACGACGACCAGGCCGGCTTCTGTCTCGCCATGGCCTCGGCCCGGCTCACCCTCTGCACCACCCCTGCCGGGGCCCTGGACGCCTACGGCAAGGCGGTGCTGGAGGGCAACGGCATCTACCGGGCCCTGTGCGCCCCCCTGGCCGACCACCCCGCCCTGGCCGCGGAGATGGAGGCCGCCGCCTCCGGCTCCGACCCCTGGGTCCACGAGCACTGGGAGAGCGGCCTGCCGGGGTACCCGGACGCCGCGGCAGGGTATTTCCTCTACAACCTGGAGGAGACGGAGGAGGGCTGGGATGCCCTGGTGGTCTGGCCCCTCCAGTGGGCCTATCTCAGCGGCCCGGAGGCTCCCCCAGTCTATAAGACGGAAGAGGAGGGCTTCCTCTACGCCGCCTGTCAGCGGGTCCGGGCGGAGCGGCAGGGAGGGCGCTGGGTGGTCCTCCCCCAGGGGGACTTCTGGGTGGAGGCCACCCAGACCCCCTATGACAGCGGTTCCAGCCTGAGCTGGGGGGACACCGCCCTTCCGGCGGCGGTCTACCGGGGGGAGGCGGAGGACTTCGCCCTGGAGCTGACCCACCAGACCATCTGGGCCATCGACAATACGGTGGAGACCGGCACCTCCTGGCTCTTCGACCCCAGCACCGCCTTCGACACCATGCCCAAGCCCAACGCCCAATTCGAAGGGGTCAATGATATGGACCTGGCCGCCTTCTTCTTCACCGGACCGGCGGAGGACCGGGGGGCGGTGGAGCATGTGAGCGTCTCCCTGGCCGCCGTGGACCAGGAGGGGGAGGAGATGGAGCTGCCCCGGGGCTCCCGGTGGTCCGACTCTATCAGCTATGGCGCCGGGACCTTCCGGAGCAGCAAGACTGTCCCGGCGGACTGGGACGGGACCCTGCGGCTGGGGGGCGGGGGCAGCGGCAGCATGGACCCGGAGGAGATGTCCCTCCCCACCGCCTATGCGGCGAAGCTCTCTGTCAACGGGGGAAGCCCTATCTCCCTGACCCTGTATCCCGTGGAAGGAGGCGAGGCCGGATGACCGACTGGGACCGCCTCTGCCGGGGGACCACCTGCGCCGCCTGGGCCTATTTCTTTCTCTATTTCAACGTAAATCTGGGGACCCTCAACATCCTCCCCGACTTCGCCTGCTATGTCCTGCTGTGGCAGGCCATCGCCTGCCTGGAGGGGGAGGAGCGGGACCTCCGGCTCCTGCGGCCCCTGTGCCTGCTGCTGGGGGTCTGGGCGGGGCTGGAGTGGGCCGCCGCCCTGCTGGGGTGGAGCCTGGAGGGGCGGCTCCTCCCCTGGGACCTCCTCCTGGCGGTGGCGGGCCTCTACTTCCACTTCCAGCTCTTCACCGACTTCGCCCATCTGGCGGAGCGGTACCAGGGGGAGGGAGAGACCCTGGACCGGCGGCTCCTGCGGCTGCGGACGGTCCAGGCCCTGCTCCAGACCGCCCTCACCGCCTCCGTCTTCCTCCTGTCCCCCGGGACCGAGCTGACCTTCCCCGGGGGCTCCTCCCTGGAGGGCCTGGCCGCCGGGGTCCTGCTGGCCCTGGCCGCGGCGGGGCTGGTGGTCGCCCTGATGCTGATGTTCGCCCTCTTCGCCCTGCGCCGGTGCCTCCGCCAGCGGGCGGAGGCCGCCGGCTGACCGAGACCGCTCCCAGGTCCACGCAACAGTCCCCCGGACGCTGTCCGGGGGACTGTTTTACTCAGCGGGGAGCGCGGGGCATCTGGCCCTGCCTGCCGCCCCGGCGGAACAGCCGGGCCGACACCGGGGGCAGCAGCCGGAAGACCCGATGGCGGCAAAACTCCAAAGCGGTGCAAGCCAGGAAGATGCCTCCGGCGGTGAGGAGGGCGGCCCCGGCGCAGAGGAGGGGCGGGAGCTGGGCGTAGGAGGCGAAGCGATCCCGGAGGAAGAAGGCCCACACCAGGGGATGGGTGTGGATCAGGTAGACCCCGAAGGCCAGGGGAGCCAGAAAGCCCACCATCCGGGCGGGGAGGCCTGCCGGCACCCTCAGCTTCCGAAAGAGAGCCAGGAGGAAGAGGGCGGAGAACAGCACGGCGGGAGAGGTGTAGCTCACCAGCAGGTCCGGCCGGAGAAAGCGCCCCATGGGCGGCAGGGGCCCCGGTCCGGGGCGGAAGAGGAGCTTCAGGCCCAAGGCCGTGAGGACACACAGCAGATAGCCCGCCAGACAGGCCCAGCCGGGCAGGCGTCCCAGCAGGTCCAGCTTCCGGACGCAGGCCCCCAGCAGGTAGAGCACAGTGAGCCACAGCAGCGTATAGCCCGCCTTGGTAAAAAAGAGGTCCCGGTCCAGCACCGTGGGGAGCAGGGAGAAGAGGACCAGGAGGGCGGTCATCAGGGACTTGGTCTGAGCCCGGTCCAGATGGTGAAGGAGGATGTTCAGAAAGGGGATAAAGAACATGAGTCCGAAATAGGCTGTAAAATACCAGTACTGCCCGGTGATGGCGGGGAAACAGGCCTTGCCTACATCCCGGAACCGGGTGGTCCCCGGCACAAAGAGGCGGAAGAGCAGGGTGATCCCGGCGGACCAGAAGGCCACCTGCGCCCAGGTGGCAAAATTTTTCTCCCGCTCAAAGACCTGGCTCTGAGAGACATAGCCGCTGATGAGGCCAAAGCAGTCCACAGCGCAGTAGCAGGTCAGCTCCAGCAGCCAGCACAGGACAAAGCTCCCGCCCCGGACCGGAGCGGCGTCCAGGGCGGCCAGAATGCCGCCCTGCCCCAGCACATGCAGGACCACCACCATGAACATGGACAGGCTGCGCAGCAGGTCCACACCCAAGTTGCGGGTCGTCTCCATGGAAAACACCTCCCAAGTCGCGGGATACCCTCGATATTTTTCATGATAGCATGGGAACCGACCCGTGGCAAGAGGCAGCTCCTGTCCGGGGGACGGGTCCCCTCCATTTTCGCAAAAAGAATGGCCCCTCCCCTTCTCCATATGGTCCTTCCTCTGTTTACAGCGGGGCGGCAGGGGTGGTATAATAACCATAACTGCCCAAAAGATAGAGAGGGGGAGGGACCATGAAGGCCCTGGTCATCGAAAAGGACGCCATCCGCCGCAACGCCGCGGCGGTGAAGGCCCGGGCGGGCTCGGCCGCCATCTACGCCGTCCTCACCGGGGACGGCTACGGGGCGGGACTGGTGGAGCTGGCCCGGCTCCTGCGGGAGGAGGGCATCGGCCGCTTTGCCGTCTCCGAGCCCGCCGACGCCGCCGCCCTGCGGAAGGCTGGCTTCGTGGATGAGGAGCTCCTGATGCTCCGCTCCACCACCGAGCGGGAGGAGCTGGAGGAGCTCATGGACCTGAACGTGGTGTGCACCATCGGCTCCCACGACACCGGAGTGGCCCTCAACGGCCTGGCCGAGGCCCGCTCCACCGTGGTGGAGGCCCACATCGAGATCGACACCGGCCTGGGCTTCGGGGGCTTCCTGGCCAGCGAGCCGGAGAAGGTCCTCTCCATGTACCGCTACCTGCCCAACGTGGCCCTCTCGGGCATCTACACCCAGCTCTCCTCCGGGGGCAGGGGAGAGCAGGCGGCCGCCCAGCTGGAGACCTTCCGGCAGGTGGTGGAGGCCGTCCACACCGCCGGCTTTGAGACCGGCACCGTC
>DHCMC07803__coassemble_1819_pt1 | contig 9810 bp, 9 predicted proteins | sample DHCMC07803__metabat2_low_PE_017 | metagenome-assembled genome bin DHCMC07803 | reverse complement strand
ACGGAGTCCCCGGAGGGGGCAACCCTGTACGTCACATTAGAGCCCTGCTGCCACCAGGGGCGGCAGCCCCCCTGCACCCAGGCCATCCTGGAGAGCGGCATCCGCCGGGTGGTGGTGGGTGCCCGTGACCCCAACCCCCTGGTGGCGGGGAGGGGCATCGCCCAGCTCCGGGAGCGTGGGGTGAAGGTGACGGAACACGTGCTGGAGGAGGCCTGCACCCGGCTCAACTTTATTTTCTTTCACTACATCCGGACCAAACGGCCCTATACGGCCCTGAAGTACGCCATGACCCTGGACGGAAAGACCGCCGCCTGCACCGGGGCGTCAAAATGGATCACCGGAGAGGCGGCCCGGAGGCACGTCCACGGCCTGCGGCACCAGTACCGGGCCATCCTGGCAGGGGTGGGGACGGTGCTGGCCGACGATCCCCAGCTTACCTGCCGCCTGTCAGAAGGGCGCAGCCCTGTGCGGGTGGTCTGCGATACCCATCTGCGGACGCCCCTGACGGCCCAGGTGGTGCGGACGGCCCGTGAGGTCCCCACCCTTCTGGCCACCTGCTGCCGGGAGGAGAAGTGCTGGGCCCCCTACCAGGCGGAGGGCTGTGAAGTCCTGTCCCTCCCCGGGCGGGAGGGACACGTGGACCTGGATGCCCTTCTGGAGGAGCTGGGGCGGCGGGAGATCGACGGCCTGCTCATCGAAGGGGGCGGTGCCCTGGCCTGGTCGGCCCTGGAACAGGGCGTGGTCCAGCGGGTGTACGCCTACGTCGCTCCCCTGATGCTGGGAGGGGCCGCCGCCAGGAGCCCGGTGGAGGGCCGGGGCTTTCCGGACCCGGCCGGGGCCGTCCGCCTGGGGCCCTGCGGGGTCACCCGGCTGGGGGACGATCTGCTGCTGGAAAGTGAGGTGCTGCCCCATGTTCACGGGGATCGTTGAAGAGGTCGGGACCGTGGAGCGGGTCCAGCGGGGAGCCCGGTCCGCCGTCCTCCATATCAAAGCCCGGACCGTGCCGGAGGACCTGCGTCTGGGAGACAGCGTGGCGGTGAACGGCGTGTGCCTGACGGTGGTGTCCCACCACGCCGGGGGCTTTGCCGCCGACGTGATGCATGAGACCCTGGACCGCTCCGCCCTGGCGGACCTGAGGAGCGGGAGCCGTGTGAATCTGGAGCGTGCCATGGCGGCCAACGGCCGCTTTGGAGGGCACATCGTGGCCGGCCATGTGGACGGCACCGGGCGGATCGCCCGGCTCCGCAGGGACGACAATGCGGTATGGTACACCATCCAGACCGGACCGGAGGTCCTGCGGTATGTGGTGGAGAAGGGCTCCATCGCCGTGGACGGGATCAGCCTCACCGTGGCCCGGGTAGAGGCGGACCGCTTCTCCCTCTCGGTCATTCCCCACACCGCGGCGGTCACCACCCTGGGGGAGCGCCGGACGGGAGACCGGGTGAACCTGGAGTGCGATGTCATTGGAAAATATGTGGAAAAGCTCCTCCGGACGGCCGGGCCCCGGAGGCCGGAGGGGGGACTCACACGGGAGTTTTTAGCCCAAAACGGAATTTGACAGGCAAGGAGTGGAAACAAGATGTACCAATTCAACACCATTGAAGAGGCCCTGGAGGACCTGCGGGCCGGCAAGCTGATCCTGGCCACCGATGATCCGGACCGGGAAAACGAGGGGGACTTTATCTGCGCCGCCCAGTTTGCCACCACCGAGAACGTAAACTTTATGGCCACCTATGGCAAGGGCCTGATCTGTATGCCCATGTCTCAGGAATATGTGGAAAAGCTGCATATCCCCCAGATGGTCTCCCACAACACGGATAACCACGAGACGGCCTTCACGGTCTCCATCGACCACGTCTCCACGTCCACCGGCATCTCGGCCGCTGAGCGCTCGGTCACTGCCAGGAAGTGCGTGGAGGAGGGGGCCCGGCCGGAGGACTTCCGGCGGCCGGGGCACATGTTCCCCCTGCTGGCCAAAAAGAACGGGGTGCTGGAGCGCAACGGCCATACCGAGGCCACCGTGGACCTGCTGCGGCTGGCGGGACTCAAGGAGTGCGGCCTGTGCTGCGAGATCATGCGGGAGGACGGCACCATGATGCGCACCGGGGAGCTGGTGGAGCTGGCCCGGACCTGGGGCCTGAAGATCATCACCATCCGGGACCTGCAGAATTACCGCAAACGCCATGAAAAGCTGGTAGAGCGGGTGGCCGTGACCCGAATGCCCACCAAATATGGGCTTTTTACCGCCTATGGCTACGTCAACCGCCTCAACGGGGAGCACCATGTGGCCCTGGTGAAGGGGGACATCGGAGACGGAAGGGACCTGCTGTGCCGGGTCCATTCGGAGTGCCTCACCGGGGACACCTTCGGCTCCCTGCGCTGTGACTGCGGGGAGCAGCTGGCCTCCGCCCTGACCCAGATCGAGGCGGAGGGGCGGGGCGTCCTCCTCTATATGCGCCAGGAGGGCCGGGGCATCGGCCTTATCAACAAGCTGAAGGCCTATGAGCTCCAGGAGCAGGGACTGGACACCCTGGAGGCCAACCTGGCCCTGGGTTTCGCCGGGGACCTGCGGGAGTATTACATCGGTGCCCAGATCCTGCGGGACCTGGGGGTGCGGACCATGCGCCTTTTGACCAATAACCCGGACAAGGTCTACCAGCTCTCTGACTTCGGCCTGGAGATCGTGGAGCGGGTGCCCATCCAGATGGATGCCACCCAGTACGACCTGCGCTACCTGCGGACCAAGCAGGAGAAAATGGGACACCTTGTCCACTATGAAGAAGGGAGAGCACAGGCATGAAAACATTTGAGGGAAATCTGGTATCCAGAGGAATCAGGGTGGGTATCGTGGCCGCCCGGTTCAATGAGTTCATCGTCTCCCGGCTGGTGGACGGCGCCCTGGACGGGCTCAAACGCCACGAGGTCCGGGAGGAGGACATCCACGTGGCCTGGGTGCCCGGGGCCTTTGAGATCCCCCTGATCGCCCCAAAAATGGCCAGAAGCGGAAAATACGACGCCGTTATCTGCCTGGGATCGGTGATCCGGGGGAGCACCACCCACTATGACTATGTATGCAGCGAGGTCTCCAAGGGCATTGCCGCCGTGGCCCTGGAGAGCGGCATCCCGGTGATGTTCGGCGTGCTCACCACCGAGAACATCGAGCAGGCCATTGAGCGCTCCGGCAGCAAGGCGGGAAACAAGGGCTTCTCCTGCGCCGAGGGGGCCATTGAGATGGTGAATCTGCTCCGGGCCATGGAGGGATAGGCGCATACGTTAAGATTAAGAGAGGGGACCCGGGTGATCCCGGGTCCCCTCTGTCTCAGCAATGATGCCGTTATTCAGCGTCCTGCATGGCCTTAGCCGCCTCGATGGCCTTCTCCTGGGCCGCAGGAGGGGCGTCCTCGTAGCGGACGAAGTGATAGGTGAAGCTGCCCCGGGACTGGGTGATAGAGCGCAGGTCGATGGCGTAGGAGCTCATCTCGCCCATGGGGACCTCGGCCTCCACGATCTGGTTGCCCTCGCCGTCGGGGTTCATGCCCATGATGCGGCCCCGGCGCTTGTTCAGGTCGCCGATGACGTCGCCCATGTAGCTGTCGGGGATGGTGACCTTCAGCTCGCCGATGGGCTCCAGCAGCACGGGGTTGGCCTGGGCCAGGGCGGCCTTATAGGCCAGCTGGGCGGCCGTCTTGAAGGCCATTTCGGAGGAGTCCACCGGGTGGTAGGAGCCATCATACAGGGTGGCCTTCAGGTACACCACGGGGTAGCCCGCCAGCACGCCGTGCTGGACGGCCTCCCGGAGGCCCTTCTCCACGGCGGGGAAGTAGTTCTTGGGCACGGCGCCGCCCACGACCTCCTCGCAGAACTCCATCTCCTCCTGCTCGCCGGGCTCGAAGCGGATCCACACGTCGCCGAACTGGCCGTGGCCGCCGGTCTGCTTCTTGTGGCGGCCCTGGACCTCCACCTTCTTGCGGATCTTCTCCCGGTAGGGCACCCGGGGCGTGGAGAGCTCAGCCTCCACACCGAAGCGGGACTTGAGCCGGGACACCAGCACGTCGAGCTGGATGTCGCCGGTGCCGGAGACCACCACCTGGCGGGTCTCGGCGTTGTTGACCACGGTGAAGGTCTGGTCCTCTTCGCCCAGACGGGCCAGGCCGGCGGCGATCTTGTCGTCCTGCCCCTTGGTCTTGGGGGCGATGGCCATGGAGTAGACCGGCTCGGGGAACTCCAGGGGGGAGAGCTTCACCACGTTCCGGGGGTCGCAGAGAGTGTCGCCGGTCTTGAGCTTCTCCATCTTGCCCACGGCGCCGATGTCGCCGCAGGAGAGCTTCTTGACCTCTTCCGTCTTCTTGCCCCGGATGGTATAGAGCCGGCCCAGCTTCTCGGTGGCGCCGGTGCGGGCGTTGACGATGGACATGTCGGACTCCAGGGTGCCGGAGAGCACCTTCACATAGGAGTACTTGCCGTACTGGTCGGAGACGGTCTTCCACACGAAGGCGGCGGGCACCGCGCCGGGGGAGACGGCGAACTCCACCATGTCGCCGTGGTCGTCCTCGCCGATCTCCGGACGGCCCTCCAGGGGGGAGGGCAGGAGGTTGACGATGTTGTCCAGGAGCATCTGGGTGCCCAGGCCGGTGAGGGCGGAGCCGCAGACCACCGGGAAGAGGGACAGGTCCTTGACGCCGGCGTGGAGGCCCTGGATCATCTCGGCGTAGGTGAACTCCTCGCCGTTGAAATAGCGGTCCATGAACTCCTCGCTGGTCTCGGCCACCGACTCCACCAGGGCGTTGTAGAGCTCGTCCAGCACGTCCTTCTTGTTGTCGGGCACGGGGATCTCGTGGCGCTTGCCGTTTTCGATGTCGTAGGCCCGCTTGTTGAGCACGTCGATGATGCCGATGACCTTCTTGTCCTCGTCCCAGATGGGGGCCACCACCGGGGCCACGTTCTTGCCGAAGCGTTCCCGGAGGGTGTTGAAGGCGGCGTTGTAGTCGGCGTTGTCCTCGTCGGTCTTGGAAATGTAGAGGATGCGGGGCATCTTCCGCTCCTCGCAGTACTTCCAGGCCTTCTCCGCGCCCACGCTCATGCCGCTCTTGGCGGAGCAGACGATGATGGCGGCGTCGGCCACCCGCAGGGCCTCGATGACCTCACCGGAGAAGTCAAAGTAGCCGGGGGTGTCCAGCACGTTGATCTTGCAGCCCTTATACTCCACGGGCACCACGGCGGTGGAGATGGAAAACTGGCGGCGGACCTCCTCGGGGTCGAAGTCGCAGACGGTGTTCCCGTCGCTGACCTTGCCCAGCCGGTCGATGGCGCCGGTCTGATACAGCATGCTCTCTGCCAGGGACGTCTTTCCGTTTCCACCGTGGCCCAGCAGGCAGACGTTGCGGATATTTTGCACGGAATAGCTCATAGTCGTTTCCTCTCCTTACATTTGGGTTCCAGGGCTCCCTTGACCGCCGTCAACAGGCCCCATCGGCGGACCGCCGGACTGCCGGGCAGAGCGCCGGCAGGTCAAACCGGCCCGCATCGAAAGCGCCGCCGTTTTTTGCGTCACTGTCTTAGTCATTATATCTCAAGCATCGCGGATTGACAACTGATTTTTTATAAAAAACGCAAATTTTCCCGGAGTGCCGCCGGCCGCCGCCCTGCCCCAGGTCCAGGGGAGGGACACGGCCGGAAAAAAAGCGCCCCTTTTTTCCGGCAAAAGGGGGAAAACGGCGGCAGAGGATATCTTTGGCTTGTGCTTTTGGGAAAAGTAGGGTAAGATAGGCTCTGCTTCGGGGACGCCCTGGGAGCTCTCACAGGAGGGAATGGAATGAAACGACTGCTGCACATTTTCTGGGTCTTTTTTCAGATCGGTCTGTTCACCATCGGCGGGGGGTATGCCATGCTGCCCGTCATCCAGCGCCAGGTGGTGGATGTCCAGGGCTGGATGACCGACGAGGAATTTTTGGACGCCCTCTCCCTGACCAACAGCCTCCCCGGCCCCCTGGCCACCAACTCGGCCACCTTCGTGGGCTACCGCATTGCCGGCGTTCCCGGCGCGGTGTCGGCCATCTCGGGGGCGGCGGCGCCCAGCGTCATCATCATCCTGATCATCGCCATGGTCTTTCAGAACATCGTAGAGTATCCCCTGGTCCAGGCCGTGTTCAACGGGGTCCGGCCGGCGGTGGCCGCCCTCATCCTCTACTCCCTGGTGAAGCTGGGGAAGTCGGCCCGCATCGGCGCCTATTTCAACTGGCTGGTGGCCCTTCTGAGCTTTGGGGCCATCGCCCTTTTTGACCTCCACCCCATCCTGGTGGTGGTCTGCGCAGCCCTCTACGGCCTGTTCGTCCGGAACGCCGTGGTCCGGGCTGTGGACGCCGGAAAGGCCGGAAAGGGGGAGGACTGATGCTCTCCCTACTGCTTGAGGTCTGCTTCTCTTTCCTGAAGGTGGGGGCCTTCTCCTTTGGCGGCGGGTACGCCGTCCTGGCCTTTATCCAGCGGGAGGTGGTGGACACCCACGCCTGGATCTCCCCCAGCGACTTCGTCAACATCGTGGCCATCGCGGAGATGACCCCCGGTCCCATCGCCGTCAACTCCTCCACCTTTGTGGGCTATAACCTCTTCGGCATCGGGGGCGGGGTGCTCTGCTCGGTGTGCACCCTGGCCGTCCCCTTCGCCCTCTCCCTGGTGGTGGCCATTTACTTTACAAAATTTAAGGACAACGTCCACCTGAAGGACGCCCTGGCCGGCATCCGGCCGGCGGTCATCGGCCTCATCGCCGCCTCCTGCCTCTCGGTGGCCGAGATCTCCCTCACCAGCCTTCTGAGTCTGGCCTTTTTTGGGGTGGCCCTCCTGCTGGTGTGGAAATGCAAGGTTAGCCCCATTCTCACTCTGGTGGCCTGCGGCGCCCTGGGGGGCGTGGTCTACGGCGCGGTGCTCCCGGCCCTGGGGCTGTAAGCTCCGCCCGGGAAAAAGGGGAGGCCCCCGCCTTTCGGCGGGGGCCTCAGAAAAGAAAGAGAGAGAAGAGAGAGGAGGAAAGGAATCAGAGAAACATCTATTTGAAAACACATTGCTGTGTTGTTGCTTGTCTGCCCCACAGCCGGGAGGCAGTGGTTTGCGCTGGTGTCTTGCTGTGAGTATAAGATACCACACCCCGGGAGGAAAAGGTTGGCGGAACTTTGAACAAGCTTTGAAAATTATGTGAACGATGAAGCCGCCCCGGTCCTCGCGGTGAGGACCGGGGCGGCTGGTATGCCGGGACGGGGAAATAGGGACAAAACGCCCTCAGTTCCCGCTGGGGAAGAAGGGGGCCAGGGCGGCGGCCACGCCGCTGACCGGCATGGTCTGGAGGACGATGCGGCCGGGGCCGGTGACCACCGTGTTGAAGAAGCCCTCGCCGCCGAAGAGGGCGTTCTTTACTCCCTTTACGGTCTGGATGTCGATGGAGCAGGTGGCATCCACCATGGCCAGGTTGCCGGTGTCCACCACCATCCGCTGCCCGGCGGCGAGCTCATACTCCACGGCGTAGCCGTCCACCTCCAGGAAGGCCATGCCCCGGCCGGAGAGCTTCTGCATGATGAAGCCCTCGCCGCCGAAGAAGCCGGCCCCTGCCTTCTTCTGGAAGAAGACAGACATCTCCACCCCCTGCTCCGAGGCCAGAAAGCCGGACTTCTGGACCACGATGGGCCGGTCGGGGGTGATCTCCACCGCCCGGATGGAGCCGGGGAAGCTGGAGGCAAAAGCAATCATGCCGGGGCCGCCCTTGGCGGTGTAGACGTTCTGGAAGAGGGACTCGCCGGAGAACATCCGGCCGAAGGCCTTGCCCAGGCCGCCGCCGGCATTGGTGCTCATCTCCATGTTGGGGCTCATCCAGACCATGGAGCCCTTCTCTGTGATCATGGACTCTCCGCCCTCCAGGTCACAGATGACCACAGGCATGGGCTCGCCAACAATGTTGTACTTCATGTCATGCGCCTCCTGATCCTTCTGGTTAATTTGAGCTGTTTCCAAACCCGAAATATGGGTCTGTCTCTATCATACTGTCTTCCGGCGGGGAATACAAGAAAAAGATTCGACATTGGAAAAAAAGTGTGGTACACTGTCCCCTGAGATGAACTGCCAAGGAGGAAGCTGCCCTTATGCGTATGCGGAAAAAGCCCAATCTGATCCCCCGGATGGAGCGGTGCGCGGCCTATCAGGTGAAGGACCCGGAGCTCTGGCGGGGCCGATGGAGGGAGCGGCTCGCCCCGGGGTGCGAGCTGCGCCTGGAGCTGGGCTGCGGCAAGGGCCGCTTCACCTGTGAGACCGCCCAGCGGGAGCCAGAGGTGCTCTTTGTGGCGGTGGAGCGGGTCCCCGACGCCATGGTGATGGCCATGGAGCGGGCCCAGGCCATGGAGCTGCAAAATGTGCTCTTCATCGACGCCGACGTGGCCCGGCTGGCCGACTACTTCGCCCCCGGCGAGGTGGAGCGCATCTACATCAACTTCTGCGACCCCTGGCCCACCAACCGCCACGCCAAGCGGCGGCTCACCCACCCCAACTTCCTGGAGCTCTACCGGAGGGTCCTCCGGGACGGAGGGGAGATCCACTTCAAGACGGACAACCGGGGCCTCTTCGAGTGGTCCCTCTTCCAGTTCCCCCATGCGGGCTATGAGCTCCGGGAGGTCACCCGGGACCTCCACGCCCATGGTATCCAGGGAATCATGACCGACTATGAGGAGAAGTTCCACAGCATGGGAACCCCCATCAACCGCTGTGTGGCCGTGAAGCTCCACCGGGAGGAGGCCCCTCCGGCCCCCGGCCCTGCCTCCGAGGGAGAGGCTCCCTCCGGGACGGAGACCGCCCGGGAAACTGGGACCGATGGGTAAAGAAAATCCGCTTCCGCCGAGCTCGGCGGAAGCGGATTTTTTATGGGGTCACTGGAAGGCCACCACCCGGTACATCAGGAAAAAGTGGGCGATGCTGCCCAGGAGGATAAAGACGTGGAAGATTTCGTGGCAGCCAAAGCGGGGGTTGTCCCGCCCGGGCCATTTGACGGCGTAGAGCACGCCGCCCACGGTATAGAGGACGCCGCCCAGCACCAGCCAGAACATCCCCTCGGCCGGCATGTGCCGCAGCAGGCTGGGGAGCAGGAAGAGGGCCATCCAGCCCATGAGGAGGTAGATGGCAGAGGTCAGCCACCGGGGGGCGCTGATCCAGGCCACCGACAGGACGGTCCCGGCCAGGGCCGCGGTCCAAATGGCCGCCAGCATGGGGATGCCCCCGTCCTGGGGAAGCATCAGGGCGCAGATGGGGGTGTAGCTCCCGGCGATGAGGAAGTAGATGGAGATGTGGTCATACTTCCGCAGGGCGATGCGGCCCCGCACCCCTGTGCGGAGGCAGTGGTAGAGGGTGCTGGCAGTGTAGAGGCCGATCATGCTCAGCCCATAGAGGAGAAAGGCGGCGAAGGCGGCCGCGCCCCCGTTCCGCTCCAGCACCCGCTGGAGGAGGAGCGCTGTACCCAGCGCGCCCAGCACGGCCCCCACCCCGTGGGTGATGGCCGACCAGGGCCGCAGGCCGTCGTAGGGGTCCCGGGCCTTTTCCGAGCGGGCCCGGCGGGGCCGCTCGGCCGGCCGGCCGACTGCGTAATGATGAGATCCGATCCGTTCATCCATATGAATCACCTGGATATAGTGTAGCACGGATTACCGCTATATGTCAATATAAAAACAATGAAATATAATGTTAATAATTATATCCCAGAAATTCCCGAATCCTCGCCGCCGCGGACCTCCTGCGCCTGCCGGCGGGGCCGGCGGGCATACCAGATCAGGGCGTCGGTGCTGCCGG
>DHCMC07803__coassemble_1815_pt1 | contig 9828 bp, 11 predicted proteins | sample DHCMC07803__metabat2_low_PE_017 | metagenome-assembled genome bin DHCMC07803 | reverse complement strand
CTTAGGTGTCGAACGCGCCCCCCGCCTTCCCAGAGCCTGGGGCTCCAGTGACATCATGGGGGTCCGCTTCACCAATACAGCAACGGCTTTGCGCGGGATTCTCACCCGGCTTCCCTCTTTCGGCCCGAAGGAATGCACCTGCGTACCACTTATGATTCAGTTGTCAGCTTGGCTTGCTTCTATTATAGCGGTCCGGCCCTCCGCTGTCAATAGCATCCAGATAAAATTCGGGAAAGACATATATGCGCTGTTAAAAGAATCCAGCCCCCGCCACCCAATGGGCAGCGGGGGCTGGACATGTGTGGGAAAAAAGGCTCACTGCCAGTCGGCAGGGTACACCGTGTAGGCGTACTTGGCGTAGTCGGGGGTGGAGAAGTGGATGTGGCTGCCCTTGGGGATGTAGATGACATCCCCGGCGTCGCCGCCCACCACGCGCCCGTCGATCTTGATCTCCAGGCGGCCCTCCAGGACGATGTCCCACTCGTCGTAGGTCAGGGTCCACTCGAAGTCGGCGCCGTCAGAGAGCTCCATGATGCCGCAGCCCATGCGGGGGGCCTCCTCCAGGGTGGCCACGTCCTTGAGCTTCACATCGTTCCGGCCCTCGAAGGGCTCCAGCTCCACGGTGGAGGTCTTGACGCCGATGACGCCGCTGGGATCCACCTGCTTCTGGAAGCCGCACTTGCTGGAGCAGCCCGCCGCCTCGGCGACGACCTTCTCCACGATGCTGCGGATGAGTTCTTCACTTACGTTCATAAACGTTCCCTTACCTTTCCAGGTATCGAAATCTTTTAGGCGTTGGTGGCCTCGATCTTAGACAACAGCTTGCCAGAGAGCAGGTTGGCCACGATGATGGCAGTGACGCCGGCCACCAGCTTGCCCACGATCACGGGGAAGATCATGTCGGGGTTGTTGCCGGCGGTGAAGCCCAGGTGATCGCCGAACACGAAGGCGGCGGACACGGAGAAGGCCACGTTCAGCAGCTTGCCCTTGGGGTTCATCTCGCCCATGATGTTGAACATGGCGATGTTGTTGGCCAGGTTGGCCACCATGCCGGCGGAGCCAGCCTCGTTCATGCCCAGAGCGGCACCGATCTTCTCCAGGGCCTTGCCGAAGGTGCGGGTGATCCACTCCACCATGGGGAAGGCGCCGATCAGGACGATGGCGATCTGGCCGCAGGTCAGCAGGCCGCTGTCCAGGCCGCGGGAGCCGTCAGCAGGGTTCTCCACCATGATGTAGAACACGGGGAGCATGATGCCGGTGATCTGCTGGAACACGGCGATGGCAGTCAGGGCAGTGATGACGATGGTGACGCCAGTGCCGAAGACGTTGAAGCCCTTGATCATGGGGCCAGGGGCGACCCACAGGCCGATGACGATCAGAGCCGCGATGATGATGACGGGGATCAGGTTCTGGAGGATGGTCACGATGCCCAGGTGATACTCAGGGGCCAGGGTGTTCATCATCAGGCCGCCCACGATGCAGCCGATGGGGATGGTGATCATACCGGCCAGGACGCCGGCGCCCAGGTAGCCGCGGTCTTCCTTCTTGATGATGCCCAGGGCCACAGGGATGGTGAACACGATGGTGGGGCCCATCATGGTGCCCAGGATCAGGCCGGCGAAGTTGCCGATGGCGACGTCGTCACCGGCCAGCTGGATGGCCAGAGGATAGCCGCCCATGTCGCAGGCCAGCAGGGTGGTGGCGAACATAGCGGGGCTGGCACCGAAGATGCCGTAGATGGGGGTGAGGATGGGGCCCAGCAGCATCCGCAGAACGGGAGCCGCGGCCACGACGCCGGCCATGGACATGGCCAGGCCGCCCATGGCGTTGAAGCCGTCCTCGAACTTCTCACCATACCCGAGCTTGTTGCCGCAGATCTTGTCGATGGCGCCCAGCAGCATGAAGATCATCATGATCAGCATGACCACCGAGTTGATGGAGATGCCGCCGATCCAGGAAGAGATGCTGTCGGTAAAGATACTAGCGTCAGCAGCAGCGATCAGTTCACTATAATCCATAAATTACACTCCTTCTCCTTCTCTTGGTCTGAGTTTCTATTTCTGTCCAAAGCCTCCGTCTTACAACAGAGACTGGAACAGCTTGGGGGAGGGGCGCGGGATGACGGTGGTGCCCACCAGGAGCTCAGCCTCCCGCTCCGCCGCAGCCACAGCCGCACGGACGGCGCCCACGTCGCCGGTAAGGGTCACATACCCCTTGCCGCCGATGGCGTAGCCGATGCGCACCTCAATGAGGGTGATGTTGGCCGCCTTGGCCGCCACATCGGCGGCCGTGATGGCGGAGGCCACGGAGTAAAACTCCAGAACACCCACCGCCCCGGGCTTTTCCACCTGGGTGGTCATGCTGATGGCCTGAATGACCTGGGGGTGGACATTGGGGAGGAGCAGCGTGTCGACCACGCACTCGCCGCCCCGCTTGATCCCCTCGGCCATGGAGGCCTTCACGTCTCCGGTGTCGCCGGAGATCAGGACCATGTACTTACCCGGGCAGACGGTGGAGGAGCGGATGAGGTCCACCTGGGCCGCCTTCACCATGTAGTCGCAGGTCTCGATGCCCCGTGCGATGCTATTGAGTTCTACCATGCCGATGGCAAGTCTGCTGGCGTTTCCCATGCTTCTCACTCCTTCCGGCCGCTGATGCGGGCGCCCTTATCCGTGACTTCCAGCACCACACCGGAGATGCTGGCGTGGATGTTGGCCGACAGGCCCTCCGCCGCTTCGGCCAGGACCTCTCCCCGCTCCACATAGTCGCCCACCGCCTTTACCATATTGGCGGGCTTACCGATGTGTTGCGAGAAGGGAATGAAGACCTCGTCCGGGTTGAGCTCCCGGCACTCATGGGCATGGAGCCCATAGTACTGGGAGAGGCCCAGCCGGGCCACCAGCCGGTCAGTGGGGGTGTGGCGCTGGTCCACGAATGTTCTTGCCTGCGGCTCCATGTTCCGCGGCACCTGAATGCCACGGCTCCGGAGCTGCGTCTTGATGTACTGGTTCACCTTCCGGGGGGAGAGCCCCATGGGACAGGCAAACATCTCGCATACGCCGCAATCACAGCAGTTCATGGCGTCCCCGAAGCACCGCTCGTACTCTTCGTTGTCCTCGATGCCGGGCTCCCGCCACAGGTTCCGCATCACCAGATTGGGGCGGATGCGGTGGCCGATGAGGTACCGGGGGCACAGGTCGGTGCACATCCGGCACTGGATGCAGGCGCTCCTGGTCTGGTGCCGGATGGCCTCCATGGGCAGCGTGGCCCGGTGGAACAGGTAGTGGTCCCGGGGCAGCACGATGATGTTGCCCGTGGTCTTGGTCACCACTGCCGCGTCGATGTCCTCCTGCTTGAGCAGGACCTTGCCCATCATGGGCCCGCCCAGGATCAGGGCGTAGTCGCTGATGGTAGGCTCTGCCGCCTGCACGCACTGGGTGATAGGAGTCCCGATGGGGACGTGGAACAGGATGGGCTCCTTGACCTCACCCACAACGGAGAGGAACTTGTCGACCACAGGCCGGCCCTGGATGGCGTCGAAGATGTTGAGCAGCGTGCCCACATTGTCCACCACACAGCCCACGTCCAGGGGCAGTCCCCGCTCCGGGACGGAGCGGCCGGTGACCTGCTGGACCATGGTCTGCTCGTCGCCGGCGGGATAGAAGGTGCCCATCTCGAAGATCTCGATGGACGCCCCCGCCTGCTGGATGGCCTTCTGGAGGGACGCGATTTCGGCCTTATACTTTCCTTTGAGCGCGATGACCGCCCGTTTGGCCTCCAGATGGGCTGCCACGGCGACCACCGCGGCCACGATCTGAGGGGCGTAGGTACGGCACAGATATTTGTCTGTCTCAATGAGGGGCTCGCACTCCGCGGCGTTGACCACAAAGCACTCGGCCTTGGCGTTCAGCTTGACGTGGGTGGGAAACCCAGCGCCGCCGGCGCCGACGATGCCGGATGCCTTGACGACTTCGGTCAGATTCATGCTTTCACCGCCTTAATTCTTGCCTTACCTTAATCCAAAACACTGGTATCGATCTCTTGGTCGTCTACGATGCCGACCACTGTGGCGTCAACAGGGACCGACATGTCCCCGGCCGCGCTCCGGGCCGAGCTCCCGCTGACGATGAGGACGGTTTCCCCCACACCGGCGCCGATGATGTCGCACGCCACCAGCGGCTCGTTTTCCTTGCCGCCGCTTAAGATGTTGAGGGGCTGCACGATCAGCAGCTTATAGCCAGCCAGCTTATCTTCCTTGCGGGTGGCCCAGATGTTGCCGATGACTTTGGCGATTTTCATATGTTGTCCCCCTGTTTGACGCCGGACGGCGGGAGCCCTCCAGGCCCCCGCGTCCGGTCTGCGTTAGTCTTCGTCCCGGATCAAGGTCATGCCCCGGTCCTTGGCGGCATCCTTGGCCAGCGCGGTGACGATGGTCTTCTCACCGATATGGACACGGGTCACCCCGTCCATGTTGGCCTCAATGAGGTCTTTCTCCGTGAGGACTCGCTTGTCGATCCGCACTTCCTTCTCCTCACCCTGGTGCGGCATGGGGGCCAGCGTGCTGCTGGCCGCCAGAGGCGCCACAACGGGCGCCGCCGCGGGCTGGGGAGCCGGAGCGGCCGCTCCGCCCAGAATGGCCTGTTCCAGGCCGGCCTGAGCGCAGATGACCACACCGGAGGCCACCAGAAGGTCCAGCTTCTGCTGCATCATGCTGTAGTAGGCGGCAGGCGCCGACTCCTTATAGCGGTACAGCTCCACCTCTTCTGTGGGGACATAGACCTTTTTCCCTGAGAGGATGGCTTTGGAGGCAAGACGGGAATACGCGGTGTCGCAGGCGCCGGAGGCCAGCGCGGCCATCGCGTCACAGCTCAGGTCGAAGAGCACGATGACCTCATAGGCATCCAGGTCCACTTCATAGTGGTGCATCAGAGCGCAGTCCGTGGCGTAGTGGGCCTTGAGGGCCTCGCTGTCCAGCGTGGCGTGGCAGTCCGTTCCGTGGTCCTGGGTCAGGACCAGCAGGCCCGGCTTCCCCTCCGCACAGGGGGCAGCCGCCTCCGCGGCGCAGCACTCTTCCGCGGCGGAGAGCTTCGCGGCGACCCGCCGCATGATCTCCTCCACCATGGCGTTATGATCCATGCCTTCCCCTCCTTTCTTGATCATTCAGATTTTGCAGTTCATAGCGATGCCGGCCGGCGTCACCAGGAATGGGTTGGCCGGCTTGATGGTCTTGATGCCGGTCTCCTTTTCAAAGATGGTCTCGATGCCGGTGAGGCAGCAGGTGCCGCCGCACAGGTAGATGGCGTCCGTCTGGCTCTTGTCGATATAGCGGTTGACGATAGACGCCATCTTCTCGATGACCGCCTTCACCACCGGCAGGATCTCCTTGTGACGGGAGTAGTCCTGCTTGATGGCTTCGGCCTCCTGGAAGGAGACATGGTAGTTGCCCGCCAGCACCAGCGTCAGGTGGGTACCCCCAGTGGGCTCGTCTTCGGTCTGGACCACCTTGCCGTCCTTCAGGATGGCAAGGCCCGTGGTCCCGCCGCCGATGTCCACCACGACACCGTTTTCGATCTGGTAGATGGAGTTGGCGGCGCTGGGCTCATCCAAAATATTGGTGACCTCAAAGCCGACCCCCTCCGCCACATACTGGTGGGTCTTGACGCTGGATTCTGTCCCGGCGGGCATGGCGATGGCACAGTTGACCAGCTCCGTGCCCAGGCGCTCCTCCAGCTTCTCCTTCAGATCCTTGACGATCTGGCGCGCCCCGGTGTAGTCCACCACCACGCCGTCCCGCAGGACCTGGGCCGCCTGCTTCTCGCAGGCAATGGGATTGTCCTCCTCGTCCAGGACCACCAGGACGATGTAGGCGGTACCGAGATCCAGCCCCACCTTCAGCTTATTGCTTACGGGCTTGAAGGTCTTGGTCTCCGACTCCTCTACCCGGGCCATGTAGGCGTTGACGCGGTCTAAATCCATCATGGGTATGGCGCTCCTTCAGTCAAGTTTGATTTAATCCTGGTACTGCCCGGCCAGGTACCTGCACATCATGATGTGCAGGGCGCTGGACATGCGGTTGAGCTCCTCAATGATGTCGCCCCGGGTGTACTTCGCGCCGTCATGGAAGGCCTCCGCCGCAGCCACCTCCGTCTCCCGCACGTCGGTGCGGAGCTGGTTGAGCAGGGCGAAGTCCCGGCCCATGGTGTAGTCGGGAAGCACCATGGCCTTGACGCCGAAGAACCGCTGGGGATCATGGGACTGCTCCCGCAGCTCCGCATGGGTCAGGCCGATCATCTTTTCCACCTGGAAGGGCTCATCCAGCACATCGCAGCGCATCATTTCCCGCAGGATGTTCAGGATGTCTCCCAGATCGTCGATGAGGGCCTTGCTGCCCCCCCGCTCATGGATGTCCACCTGGGCCAGCACCACCGCGCTTTGCAGAGAGTCCAGCTTGCCCCGGAACAGGATCCGGGGATGGTTTTTCACCACCAGCACATTCCCCACCAGATGGGTCATATGCTCCGGCTTCTCCATGTAGAAGGCGCCGGACTCGTAATCCACGAACTTGGGCTTGATGGGCGCGGGCGCCGGCGGCGGCGCCGGTACGGGTGCAGGCGCCGGGATGGTCACCTCCGGCATGGGAGGAACCTCGGTCGCCACGATCCGGGGCTGGGGCTGCTGCCCCGCCTTCACGATCTTGATCTTCCGGGATTGCAGGTACTCCCGCGCCGCCGGGGTGAGGATCTTCCCCTCCGGCACGACATAGCATTCCGGGTCATTGGCCCGCAGCTCGCACCGAAGGGCGTCCTCTGTGATACATTTCAAGCGCTTCACCCCCTCCGTCGGTTGGTTTGACGCGGACTATGCCGCGTGTTTACTTCTCCAGGCTGGGGAGGATGAACTCCACTTCCTCGTGGGGACGGGGAATGACATGGACAGAGATCAGCTCGCCCACGCGCTCAGCGGCAGCGGCGCCGGCATCGGTAGAGGCCTTGACCGCGCCCACGTCACCGCGGACCATCACGGTCACCAGGCCGCCGCCCACGTGGACCTTGCCGATCAGGGTCACGTTAGCGGCCTTGACCATGGCATCGGCGGCTTCAATGGAGGCCACGAGACCCTTGGTCTCGATCATGCCAAGTGCTTGCATAGTAGCCATATTGGAACACTCCTATACCTTCTAAGTGTATGTGCCCGGGCGGTGGGCCGCCGGCATCCGCCGGCGGTCCGCCCTGTGCGAAAAGATCCGATTAGTCCGTCTTGTCCAGGGAGGGGAGGATGAACTCCACTTCCTCGTGGGGACGGGGGATGACGTGGACGGAGATCAGCTCGCCCACGCGCTCAGCGGCAGCGGCGCCGGCGTCGGTAGCCGCCTTGACCGCGCCCACGTCGCCGCGGACCATCACGGTCACCAGGCCGCCGCCCACGTGGACCTTGCCGATCAGGGTCACGTTAGCGGCCTTGACCATGGCATCGGCGGCTTCAATGGAGGCCACGAGACCCTTGGTCTCGATCATGCCAAGTGCTTGCATAGTAGCCATAAAGTCTTCCTCCTAAAAAATCAGCGCTTACAGGTCCTTCAGGCGGGCCATGATCTTCCGGACGATGTCCTCCACGTCGGCCTCGTTGACCTCGCTGCCCCGGATGCGGCAGATACCGTCAGAGCAGTCAGGCAGATCGGCGCGGATCTCGTCCAGTTCCTTGAGGCCATAGGCCACCTTCCGGGTGTTGAGGAGCTGCATGGGGCCCACGTTCTCGCTGGTGGCGGAGCCGCCCACGGCGCCGCAGCCCAGAGTCAGAGCGGGCATAAGGCCAGTGGTGGCGCCGATGCCGCCCAGAGCGGAGGGGGTGTTCACCATGATCCGGGAGGCGGGGACGCGCTTGGCGAAGTAATCCACCATGTCGTCGTCCTTGGTGTGCATGGAGAAGGTGTGGCCAGCGCCCTCATAGCGGAGGATGGTGCAGACCTTCTCGCAGACGTCCTTGTAGTCGGTCCCGGTGTAGAAGCCCATGATGGGGCCCAGCTTCTCGTTGGAGTAGGGGTGGCCGCGGCCGACGCCGTCCTCCCGGGCCACCAGGACACGGGCGGTAGCGGGGACCTTGTCCAGGCCAGCCAGCTTGGCGATGGTCTCCACACTGCGGCCCACGATCTCGGGGTTCATGGTGCCGTTGGCGCGGAGGATGAACTTGCCCAGCTTCTCCCGCTCCTCGTCGTCCAGGAAGTAGGCGCCCTGCTTCTCCATCTCGGCCTTGACAGCGGGAACCATGTCCTCGTCGCAGATGATGGACTGCTCGGAGGCGCAGATGGTGCCGTTGTCGAAGGTCTCGGAGTCCAGGATGCGCTTGACGGCCAGGGGCAGGTCGCAGGTGCGCTCCAGGTAGGCGGGGCCGTTGCCCGGGCCCACGCCGATGGCGGGGGTTCCGGAGGAGTAGGCCGCGCGGACCATGGCGGAGCCGCCGGTGGCCAGGATCAGGGCCACATCCCGGTGCTTCATCAGGGTGTCAGTGGCCTCCATGGTGGGATTGGTGATGCAGGAGACCAGGTTCTCGTTGCCGCCCGCCTCAGCGATGGCCTGCCGGATGACCTTCACGGTCTCCAGGATGCAGCGCAGCGCGGTGGGGTGGGGGGAGAACACGATGGCGTTGCCCGCCTTGATGGCGATCTCCGCCTTGTAAAGGGTAGTAGAGGTGGGGTTGGTAGAGGGGATCAGGCCGGCGATGACGCCCACAGGCACCGCGATGGTGCGGACCTTCTTCACGTCATCCCGGTCCAGCTCGCCTACGGTCTTCATGTCCTTGATGTACTCGTAGACGCCGCGGCTGCCGAAGATATTCTTGATGATCTTGTCCTCGACCTTGCCGAAGCCAGTGTCCTCGTGGGCCATCTCAGCCAGCCGCCGCGCGTTGCGGACGCCGGCATCGGCAATGGCCCGGACGATGTGGTCCACCTGGGACTGGGTCATATTGGCCAGTTCCTTCTGGGCCTCCTTCGCCGTCTCCACCAGCTCACGAACCTCTTGCATGGACAATAAGTCCTTGTCGTATAGCTGCATTTGATCAACTCTCCTCTTCAGGGGTTGCTTTCCTATTTCCCTAGTGGGTCAGCGGTTATTGCGCGTCCCGAAATGCTCGAATGGCCGTCACAAGCTCCTCTTTCTTGGCGAATCGGATCTCCTTGCGGGTCATGCTGGTGAGCCCTACGCTCCTGGCGGCGGAGCGCAGCTTTACCACTGGCATGGACTCCAGGACCTCATCCGTCAGATCCTCCAGCCGCAGGGACGGCTCCTCCCCCTCCTGGGCCGGCTCCTCGGGCTCCGGCTCAGGCTGGGGCTCGGGGACCGCCTGGTGTACGGCAGGCTGGGGCGCAGGCGCGGGGGCCGCCTTGGGCGGCTCCGGCTTGGGCTCCGGCCCTTTGGGGGGCTTGGGTGTGGGCGTGACCGGCGCGGGCGTCGTCAAAATGCCTTCGAGCTCCTCGTGCGGTCTGGGGATCACATGGACAGAGATCAGCTCACCGACCCGCTCCGCTGCGGCCGCGCCGGCGTCCACCGCTGCTTTCACAGCGCCCACGTCGCCGCGGACCATTACGGTCACCAGGCCGCCGCCCACGTGCTCCTTGCACGTCAGGGTGACATTCGCCGCCTTGACCATGGCATCGGCCGCCTCAATCGAGGCCACCAAGCCACGGGTTTCGATCATACCCAAAGCCTTCATTCGGTACCTCCATCTTCAGGCCGCTTCCGCGGCCCTTTCATTTGCACGAATCAGGCGATGGGGCTTAGTCGATGGGGTTGTCGGCCACGAACTCCACCGCGGAGGCGAAGGCGTCACAGG
>DHCMC07803__coassemble_1718_pt1 | contig 10451 bp, 8 predicted proteins | sample DHCMC07803__metabat2_low_PE_017 | metagenome-assembled genome bin DHCMC07803 | reverse complement strand
CCCCGAAGCGCTCAGTTAATATACCAGATACCGCCCCGCTTGTCAACTACTTTTTCCAACTTTTTTCGGTTTTCTTTTGCCTGTGCTTTACATACCCTATATTTTCCCGTTTCCCCTTGTTCTATCCACAAGATATGGCTTTATTTTTTCCGCTCCCGGAGCCATCCTATGCAAAGTGCCAGGGCCGGGATCAAAAAGGCCAGGATCAGGTTGCCCAGAGGGACCACCGTCTCTGCCAGAGTCTCTGCGGCGAAGTCATCGGGAAAGAGCAGCATTCCGCCGGCAAAGGCCAACACGGGCGCCAGGACAGGGGCCCACCGCTCTCCCTTTTCTCCAAAGACCGCCCCCGCCATATGCCGTATGGCGAAGGTCAGCAGGCCCAGCAGGGCGAAGTCGCTGAGGACCCACAGGGCCATCACAATGGACTCCACCCGCTGAAAGGCCCCCTCCAGCCCGACCCCCCGGGCCACCTCAAAAAAGGGCGCCTCCATCCGGGCGGCAAGGCCGGGGCCCAGCTGGGAGAGCACACCAAGCTGGAGCAGGGTCAGCACCAGGCACCCGGCTGCCAGCCACCGGAATCCTCGGCGGCGGTCGTCGGCCCGGCGGGTGACCTTGTCCCCCAGAAAGGCGGCGTAGACGCCGCAGCCCAGCACGCCCACAGGGATGAGGGCGGCCGCCCCTGCCCGGGGCAGGTCGGAAAACCACACCGGCAGCACATACTCCGGCGTTACATCTAAAATAGAAAAGAGGAGGACCAGCCCCAGGGTCAGGGCCAGCACCAGGTAACAGATCTCCGCCGCCCGGGCAAAGGCCGAGAGCTTCCGCCGGGCCATCCACAGCACCAGGGCCAGGAGGGCCAGGAGAAAGACCGCAGGGGACCCCGCCCGGTATCCCGCCGAGAGCATTCGCCCGGCATAGAGCCGCCCCTCCAGACACAGCAGGAAGAGGGCCCAGAGGAGATAGATGAGGGTCACTCCCTTTCCTATCAGGGTCCCGAAGCACCGCTGGAGGGCCTGGGCCAGCCCGCCGCCCCGCCTCGTCAGGGCAAAGAGCATCCACCCCAGCAGCAGAAAGGCCGGGAAGGCCAGGATGCCGGTGAACCAGGCGCTCTTCCCCGCCGCCGCAGCGGTCCAGCCGGGGAGGGCCCGCACCGCCGGGGAGAGGAGGGCGGCAAAGAGCAGCACATAGAGCTGCCGGGCCGAGATATGGTCGCGTTCCAGAAGATCACTTCCCTCTTACGATTCCGAATTCGGTCTTGTCCGGGGCGGCCCCTCTCAGCCCCGGGCCACCCGCCCCTCCACCTCTAAAGAGATGTCCAGGGTGGGAAAGGCGTCTGCCCACTGCGCCTCCAGCTCCTCCTTGTGCCAGGGGGCGGCCAGGGCCGCCCGCCCTCCCAGCCGGACGCAGTCGGCCTCCAGGTCCTGGAACAGGTCCAGGGCGGCCCGGAGGGCCCGCTGGCCCCGGCGGGCCAGGGTCTCCTCCAGGGCGGCCCGCTCCTCCTCCGGGAGGTGGCCACTCCAGCCCTGGAATTCCGCCACCTGGGTCTCCAGACGGCAGGTAATGGTGAGGCCCTCCAGCGCCCCGCGGTCAAAGCGGGGCTCCAGGTCCGTCTTGACGCCGGTGAGCCGCAGGGTCACGCTCCCTCCGTCCGGGTCGGAAAAGGCCAGCAGCCGGCCGTGGCCCTGGCCCAGCAGGAGGCTGGTGCCCAGGGTCTCCTCTCCCCGGGTGAAGTCCAGCAGGGCCCCCTCCCGGAAGAGGGCATACCCCGCTGCGGCCAGCACATAGTCCCCCTGGGCCCCCTGCCCCTCCTCGGCCTCCCGCCGCTCCAGGGCGGGCAGGAGGGTGCAGCCGTTGTCCAGCAGCTCGGCCAGGGCCTCCCGGGCCGTCTTGGCCAGGGGGGCGCCCAGGAGCTCGGCGTCCTGCTCCAGGGCAGTGAGCCGCCCCGGAGCGCCCCCCTCCTGGGCAGCGTCAAAGAGGGAGTCGGCGGCTGAGCCCCCCTGGATGACCCAGAGGTTGGACTCCAGCCGCAGCTCAGGGTCCCGGACCATCTGGCCCAGCAGGTCCTCCAGCCCCTGCCGGGCGGCACCCTCCCCCGCCAGCACCTGCTCGATGTCGCCGTAAAAGACGTACTGCTCCCCATAGGTCTGCATCTGGGAGCGGGCGGCGGAGAGGGTCTCGGCCTGGGCGGAGAGGACCACCGGGTCCTGCCCCGGGCTCTCCCCCGCTCCGGACCGGCCGGCGCTGGCGGCGGTTAGGGCCAGGCCGCCCCCCGGAACGGCATCCACCCCCAGGACCCCCATGAGCACGGTCTGGTCGATCTCGTGGGCGTAGGGCAGGGCGGAGCACCCTGTCAGAGCCAGGACCAGGGTCAAACTGAGCAAAGCACGTTTCTTCACCGCTGATTCCTCCGGTTCCGGGTTTTCAGGGCGGCCTCACGGAGCTTCACCCAGGGCAGGGGCTGCCGCAGGACGGTGTGGCCCTCCACCTGCTCCCCGTCGCCGGAGGCGAAGGGGGTGAGGTAGGCCACGCCGAAGCTCTCCAGGGAGGCCAGGTGGCAGATGAGCAGGAGTCCCCCCGCCGCCACGCCGAACATCCCCGCCAGGGCGGCCAGGACGGCCAGGAGGAACCGCCAGATGCGCAGGGCGCTGGCAAAGTCCTGGGAGGGCATGGTGTACCCGGCGATGCCGGCCACGGCCACGGCGATGAGCACCGCCGGGGAGACGATGCGGGCCTCCACGGCGGCCGAGCCCACCACCAGCCCCCCCAGGATGGAGACAGTCTGGCCGATGGAGCTGGGCAGCCGGAGCCCCGCCTCCTGGATGATCTCAAAGGCGGTGAGCATGAGGAGGACCTCAAAGACCGTGGTAAAGGGGACATCCTGCTTGGCCGAGATGATGGAGAGGGCCAGCTTGGTGGGCAGCATCTCCAGGTGGAAGGTGACGGCGGCGATATAGGCCGCCGGCAGGAAGAGGGTGATGAGCATACAAAGGTAGCGGAGCACCGTCAGGGCGGAGGCGGCCATCCAGCTCTGGGACTTGTCTTGGGGGGTCTTGAAGAACTGGCTCAGGGTGCTGGGCAGGAGCCAGCCCAGGGGCAGGCCGTCCACCAGCACCCCCACCCGCCCCTCGATGACCCCGGCGGAGAAGCGGTCGGGCCGCTCGGTGCAGGAGAGGGTGGGAAAGGCAGTGCGGATGTCGTCGGCGATATACTCCTCTAAATTTCCGGTGGCGATAAGGGCGTCGATGTCGATGTCTCCGATGCGCGCCTCCACCGCCGCCACCGTCTTGGGATTGGTGAGCCCGTCGATCCACACGATGTCCACCGGGGTGACGGTCTGCCGCCCCACCAGCAGCTCCTTGATCCGCAGCCCGGGGCTCCGGACCCGGCGGCGGAGGAGGGAGGTGTTGGTGCGGATGGACTCCACAAAGGAGTCCCGGGGCCCCTTCAAGGGCGGCTCGTTCTCCGAGGCGGAGATGGAGCGCTTCTCCTCGGTCTGGACCAGGAAGGAAAGGACCCGGCCGCACTCCGGGAAAAAGAGGAGGCACCAGCCGTTGATGAGGTCGAAGACCCCCTGGTCGGCGGTGGTGCGCTCCACCACGATCAAATTATAGAGGGCCCCTTCCAGGATGCGGTCCACCGCCTGGCTCTGGGAGCACTCCCCCAGGCTCCGCTCCAGGGCCATGGGCCGGAGGATATAGTCGCTGACCCGCTCCATCTTTACCATGCCGCTGAGATAGCAGAGGGTGGCGGTCCGTCCCGGGACCCCGCCCAGGGCCACCGGCCGCTGGGCGAAGTCCACGCAGCCGGTAAAGACCCGCTCCATGGTCTCCGCCGTAAGGGGCCCCTGGATGCGGGGCTCCTGCCTGGGGTGTGGGGGCACCTCCACCCTTTCTCGTCCAAAAAATCCCACGGCGCCGGCCTCCTTTCTCCGGTAGTCTGTCCCGCCCCGCCGCCGGATATGCGCCCGGCGCGCCCTGATCCGGGTGAGAAACCCGCCGTTTTTTCTGGACAACCGGGCAAAGCATGTTATATAATATGAAAATTGTGAAGAACACATCCCCTCAGTAAGGAGTGTCAGACATGGCAAAGATTATCACCAAGCGGCGGCTGAACCCCACCGTGACGCTGATGGAGGTCTCGGCCCCCCTCATCGCCAAAAAGGCCCTGCCGGGCCAGTTCATCATTCTCCGGGTGGACGAGAAGGGGGAGCGCATCCCCCTGACCATCGCCGACTACGACCGGGAGAAGGGCACCATCACCATCATCTTCCAGAAGGTGGGCCTCACCACCGAGCTCCTGGACACCCTGGAGGAGGGAGATGACATTCTGGACTTTGTGGGCCCCCTGGGCCGCCCCACCGAGCTGGAGGGGGTGAAAAAGGTGGCCGTCATCGGCGGCGGCGTGGGCTGCGCCATCGCCTATCCCCAGGCCAAATACCTCCACGAGCACGGGGTGGCGGTGGACGTCATCGCCGGCTTCCGCTCCAAGGACATCGTCATCCTGGAGGAGGAGTTCCGCGCCGCCTGCGACCACCTCTACCTCACCACCGACGACGGCTCCTACGGCGAGAAGGGCCTGGTCACCGACAAGCTCAAGGCCCTCATCGAGGCGGGGAACCAGTATGACGTGGTCATCGCCATCGGCCCCATCATCATGATGAAGTTCGTCTGCAAGACCACCGAGCCCTACGGCATCAAGACCCTGGTGAGCCTCAACCCCATCATGATCGACGGCACCGGCATGTGCGGCGGCTGCCGGGTCAGCGTGGGCGGACAGATGAAGTTCGCCTGTGTGGACGGCCCCGACTTTGACGGCCACCAGGTGGACTTTGACGAGCTGATGGCCCGGAACGCGGCCTACAAGGAGCGGGAGGCCCAGGTCCGCCGGGACCACGCCTGCCGCCTGCTGAATCAGGAGGTGCAGTGAGCATGGCCAACATGAGCATGACCAAGCTCCCCATGCCGGAGCAGGACCCGGACGTCCGCAACCACAATTTCCAGGAGGTGGCCCTGGGCTACACCCCGGAGATGGCCGTGGAGGAGGCCGGCCGCTGCCTCCAGTGCAAGAAGCCCCTGTGCGTCTCCGGCTGCCCGGTGAACGTCCACATCCCGGAGTTCATCGCCAAGGTGGCGGAGGGGGACTTCAAGGCCGCCTATGAGATCATCTACCAGACCAACGGCCTGCCCGCTGTCAGCGGCCGGGTCTGCCCCCAGGAGAGCCAGTGCGAGTCCCTGTGCGTCCGGGGCAAGAAGGGGGAGCCGGTGGCCATCGGCCGGCTGGAGCGCTTCGTGGCCGACTGGTACCGGGAAAACGTCACCGAAAAGGCGGAGAAGCCCGCCTCCAACGGCATCAAGGTGGCGGTGGTGGGCTCCGGCCCCGCCGGCCTCACCTGCGCCTCCGACCTGGGGAAGCTGGGCTATGAGGTCACCATCTTCGAGGCCTTCCACACCCCCGGCGGGGTGCTGGTCTACGGCATCCCCCAGTTCCGCCTGCCCAAGGAGATCGTCCGCCACGAGGTGGAGGGCATCCTGGACCTGGGGGTGGAGCTGAGCCTGGACACGGTGGTGGGCAAGACCATCACCATCGACGAGCTCTTTGAGATGGGCTTCCAGGCCGTCTTCGTGGGCTCCGGCGCGGGCCTGCCCATGTTCATGGGCATCCCCGGGGAGACCCTCAACGGCGTCTACTCCGCCAACGAGTTCCTCACCCGGGTGAACCTGATGAAGGCCTACTTAGAGGAGTACGACACCCCCATCAAGCACAGCCGCGCCGTGGCGGTGGTGGGGGGCGGCAACGTGGCCATGGACGCCGCCCGCTGCGCCAAGCGCCTGGGGGCGGAGCACGTCTATGTGGTCTACCGCCGGAGCGAGGCCGAGATGCCCGCTCGGGCCGAGGAGATCCACCACGCCAAGGAGGAGGGCATCGAGTTCCACCTCCTGAACAACCCCACCCAGATCCTCTCCGATGGCAAGGGCTCCGTGGCCGGGATGGAGTGCATCCGCATGGAGCTGGGAGAGCCCGACGAGTCGGGCCGCCGCCGCCCGGTGGAGGTGCCGGGGAGCGAGTTCGTCCTGGAGGTGGACACCGTCATCATGTCCCTGGGCACCACCCCCAACCCCCTCATCCGCTCCACCACCCCGGGGCTGGAGACCAACCGGAAGGGCTGCCTCATCGTCCAGGAGGACACCATGGAGACCACCCGGAAGGGGGTCTACGCCGGAGGGGACGCCGTCACCGGCGCGGCCACCGTCATCCTGGCCATGGGGGCCGGGAAGAAGGCCGCCGCCGCCATCCACGCTGCCCTCCAGGCCCAGTAAACAGCTGTCCCTTTCAAAAGACAAAACGAGCGCCCCGCCACTGTTTGGCGGGACGCTCGTTTTACTTTTCCTGCTCTTGAAACGGGACGGGGGCTCACTTGCCCTCGGCGGCCTCCCGGTTCTTCTTCCGCCAGGCGTCCAGCACGGCGCAGAAGACCAGGGAGAGGTAGGTCTCCTCCGCGTTGGCGCTGCGGCTGGTGAGGGCGATGGGGACCTTGGCCCCCACCACGGCGCCGCAGGTCACGGCGTGGGCGTGGATGAGCCAGCTCTTCACCAGGGTGTTGGCGGTGGAGAGGTCGGGGGCGATGATGCCGTCGAAGCCGCCGCCGCTCCAGGGGCAGTCGTAATTCTTCAGCCGGGCGGCCTCCTTGCTGAGGATGAGGTCATAGGCGATGGGGCCCCAGAGCTGGCAGTCGGCAAAGGGCTTGGACTTCTGCTCGGCCACCAGGCGCTGGGCCTCCACGGTGTCGGGCATGTGGAAGGTGACGTGCTCCACCAGGGCCAGCAGGGCCAGCTTGGGATTTTCATAGCCGAAGGCCTTCAGAGCGTCGGCGGTGTTGCGGATGATGGCCTTCTTCTGGGTCATGTTGGGCTTGATGACCACAGTCATGTCGCTCAGGGCCAGCAGCTTGGGGTACTCCGGCAGGGAGCAGAGGGACACGTGGCTCATGAGCCGGTCGGTCCGCAGGCCGTTCTTGCCGTCCAGCACCGGCATCAGGAAGTCCCGGGTGGGGAGGTTGCCCCGCATGAGCACGTCGCCGTCCCCGGAGTTGATGATGTCAATGGCGGCCTGGGTGATGTTGTGTCCCGGAGGGGTGTCCACCATGGTGTAGGGCTCCTTCTCCAGGCCGAACTCCTCCAGCACCGTGATGGTCCGGGCCCGGTCTCCCACCAGAACGGGCTGCACCAGCCCCTTCTCCTGGGCGGTGAAGAGGCCCTTGAGCATATTCTCGCCGTCGGAACCAGCCAGGATCACCCGCATGGGGCGGGACATCTTCGGAACGCGCTCCAGGATGGCGTCAAAGTTTTTCAATTCCATGCTGTATCACTCCGATCCTCATTTCTGAATCGCCGCCGCAACGGCCTCAGTTGTTCCCAGTATATCCTATTTCCGGCCTGATGACAAGAAGAAAAAAAGAAAACCGAACATTTGCGGCGCAAACGAAAGGAGCGCCTGCCACAAAGGGCAGGCGCTCTCAGCGTGTCGAAAAAGGAGAAAACCCGTTGGATGGGCAACGGGGGGCGGTCCTCTCGATAGAAAAGCTCCGCCCAGGGGGTCCCCTCCCCCGGCTCTCTTCTGGTTACAGGGTCTCTCCGGCGGCGGCCCGGGCGGCGATGGCGGCCTGGGCTCCGGCCTCCAGGGCCTCGGCCTCCTCCCTGGGGACCTCCCGGATGAGGATGAAGGGGGTGAGCTGCCGGACCTGTCCGGCGGGGTTGTCCCCGATGAGCCCCGAGAGCTTCTCATCCGGCCAGTCCTTCAGGGCGGAGCACTTGCCCAGGATCTCCTGGGCCAGGGCGTTGGCGTCCACGATCATGGAGACCACCCCGGTCTCCTGGAGGACCTTTTCGCACACCCCGTCGGGGTCGGCGGGGATGCGGATGCCCATCTCGGCGTACTCCTCGATGTCGTGGCCGAAGAAGCCGTCCAGGCCGTAGACCTCGTCCCCGGCGATCTTGTAGAAGGTGCCGTGGACCCCCCGGAGCTTGTCGATGGCCGCCCGGAAGGCCGCCCACAGGATCTTGGGGGCCCCGCACTGGTTGATGGCGAACTGCATCTTGTAGGGCACTCCCGCCCCGGGTCCGGCGGCGGTCTGGGCCACGAAGCGGCAGAGGATGTTGGCCAGGAGGCCGGGCTTTACGTCCTCGGCGTAGACCACCCGCTTCTGGCAGAGGGAGACGATCTTCTCGCTCACCGAGACGATGTCGCCGGGCTCCCACACGGGGACCACATACTGCCGGACCAGGGCGTCGTAGTCATCCCCCACGTTGACAAAGGGGATCTGGATGGCGTGGCGGGCGTAGGTCTTGCCGTCCACCTCGATGATGAGCTTTTTGGTGGCATTGACATAAAAATCCTTGGGTTCCAGGGCGCTCCCTCTTCTTTTGATTCTGGAGGGAGCAGGGCTCCCCCGCGGCGGCTGGAAAGGGCCGGGCATCCCCGGCCATACGGGTACCAGTATATCCGTTTTCCCAGGAAAATCAACCCTTTCAGGCCATTTTCAGCGAAAGGGACGGAAATCCGCCGTCAGGGACGGTGGTCGTTTTGCGGCGGGCTGGGGCCCCTCAGAGCCGGGCCAGCAGCTCCTCCACCGCCTCCTTCCCCCGGAGGGCGTCGTACCAGCGCCGGGGAATGCCCTGGAGGCCGAAGCGGATGCCCGCCAGGCCGCCGGCGACACAGGCGGTGGTGTCGGTGTCGTCCCCCAGCAGGACGGCCCCCTTCACCGCCTCCTCGTAGCTGTCCGAGCGCTCCAGGAGCATAAAGGCGCTGCGCAGGCAGTCCACCACATAGCCGGAGCCCTCTCCCTCCCAGGGCCCGTCAGGGCGGACACTCCACTCCAGCTCCTGGGCGTAGTCGGGCAGTTCCCGGTAGAGCTCCCGGAGGGTGGAGACGGCCCAGGCCAGGGCGGCGGCCGGGGGCTCTCCCCGCAGGAGGGCCCGGGCGGCCAGGCAGTAGAGGGCGCAGCAGACCTGGTTGCAGGGGTGACCGTGGGTGATGAGGCACTGGCAGTGGGCGTCCTGGACCAGCTCCCAATCGGAGCCCTGGTGCCAGAGGGCCAGGGGGAGGACCCGCATCAGGGCTCCGTTGCCCTTGCCCTCCGGCCGGAGGAGGCCGCACCGCTCCGGGGGCGTCCCCCGCCGATAGGCGCTCAGGGCCTCTCCGGTCTGGATGCCCACGTCGAAGACCACCCCGTCCACCGCCCAGGCCCCGCTTTGATACCAGTCGGAGAGGCGGCGGGAGAAGTCCTCCAGGGAGAACCGGCCGCAGACCGCCAGGCTCTCCAGCAGGCAGAGGGCCTGGGCCCCGTCGTCCGACCAGGTGCCGGGGGGCACCCCCCGGTGGGCCCGGCGGAAGCCGGGGGGCGGAGTCATCTCGATCTCCCCGTAGGGCGGGATGTCCTGGGGGCGGTGAAATTCATAGGGGACGCCCAGGGCGTCGCCGATGAGCAGGCCATAGAGCCCGCCCAGCCAGGCGTCGCTGACTGCCATAGCGCATACTCCTTTCCGGGCGGTGGGCCCCGGGGCCCTGTTCCGCACTTCCTATCTTATCAGAACTGGGAGAGAAAAGCGACCTTTTCCCCGTCCGGCGGCGAAAAAGGCTCCGCCTCAGGACAGGCGGAGTCTTCAGCGTGTCGAAAAAGGCAAAAAACCGTTGGATTAGCAACGGGGGAAAAGTGTGAAAGGGGGGCGGAGAGCCCCTCTTTCGCGTGCAGTCGGAAACTTTTTCGATGCAATCGAAAAAGTTCTTCAGGCTGTCAAAAAAGCCCGACGGGCTCTTTTGACAGCCTGAAGGCTCCGCCTGGGGACAGGCGGAGCCCTGTGGATGTCCCCCCTACCGGCTGGGGACGGCCTGCCGCCGGGACCGCCGGGCGGGGCGTCCAGCCCGGCGTGAGGCCCGGCCCAGGGCCTTCCCCAGCTCGCAGACGGCCACCGGGGCGGCGGCCAGGGCCAGGACGCAGGCCCACTGCTCCCCGGTCATGGGGACGGTGTCGAAGACGGCCTGGAGGGGCGGCAGGCACAGCACGGCCAGCTGCATGGCCAGCCCCGCCAGGAAGGCCTTGTTCATGGCCTTGTTGGAGAAGACCCCGATGTGGAAGAGGGAGTGGTGCTCGCTGCGCACGTCGAAGGCGTGGAAGAGCTGGCACAGGGTGAGGGTGGCGAAGGCCATGGTGTTGGCCGTCGCCCCGCCGCCGCCGGGAAGGACGTGCTCCCCCAGCAGGTAGGCCGCCAGGGTCAAGGCCCCCACCATGCCCCCCTGCCAGGCCAGCCGCCAGGCGAAGGCCGGGGTGAAGAGGCTCTCCCGGGCGTCCCGGGGCTTCTCCTCCATGACCCCCTCCTCCACCGGCTCCACCCCCAGGGCCAGGGCGGGCAGGGAGTCGGTGACCAGGTTGAGCCACAGCAGCTGCACCGGCACCA
>DHCMC07803__coassemble_1673_pt1 | contig 10707 bp, 13 predicted proteins | sample DHCMC07803__metabat2_low_PE_017 | metagenome-assembled genome bin DHCMC07803 | reverse complement strand
GGCGTGGGCGCGGGGGTGGAAACGGGGCTGGGGGAAGGCGTGGGGGCGGCCTGGACCACGGGACTGGGGGTGGCCGCCGGCTCCGGGCCGGAGGTCTCCGCCGCCGGCGCGCCGCAGCCGGCCAGGGTCAAAAGCACCGCCCCCAGAAGGAGCAGCGCCGGGATGGGCTCTCGCATGGGATCCCCTCCTTTTTTGATGTCCTTGGTAGTGTCTCCAGCTGTGGGAAAAAATCCGCGGGGTCAGTCCTCGATGTAGCTACGCACCCGGAAGCGGGCCCCCAGACCCTCGCAGAGGGCCCGGCAGGCGGCAATCTCCTCCGGGGACTTGTCCTTGTCCACGATGGTCATGACCACCTCCGGCACATACTTTGCCGCCTCCCGGGTGAAGTCCAGCATGGCCTCCCAGGCCCGGACCCCGTCCCGGGGCCGGGTCACCGCCACATACTCCTCTGCCGTGGAGCCGTTGAGGGAGATGGAGAGAACGTCGATGCGCCCCTGGAGGTCAGGGCACACGTCCCGGCCCTGGATGAGGCTGGCGTGGCCGTTGGTGTTGATGCGAATGGGCGGCAGGCCCGGCACCTGCTCCTTCATCCGGTCCACCAGCCACAGGATGTCGTCCAGGCGGAAGGTGGGCTCCCCGAAGCCGCAGAAGACGATCTCGGGGTAGCTGGCCAGGTCCCGGGAGAGCAGGTCGGCCAGGGCCTCCTCCCGGGTGGGCTCGTGGTCCAGCCACAGGTCGTCGGCGTAGATGCTCCCCTTGTGGCCGTTGTGCCGCAGGCAGAAGACGCAGGCACAGTCGCAGCGGTTGGTCAGGTTGACGTAGAGCCCGCCGCCATATTCATAAGTGATGGTCTCCATCAGGCAAGCCTCCTTTTTTTCCTTACGCGATGCCGAAGAACCGTTTTCCGTTCTCCAGGGTGAGGGCCAAAACCTCCTCCACCGTCAGGCCCCGGAGCTGGGCCACCGTGGCGGCGGTGAGGGGGATGAGGGTGGAGTCGCACCGCTCCCCCCGGTGGGGCACCGGGGCCATGTAGGGGGCGTCGGTCTCCAGCATGAGCCGGTCCAGGGGCATCCACTTCACCACCTCGGGCCCCCGCCGGGCGTTGACGAAGGTGAGGTTCCCGGTGAAAGAGAGCATCCAGCCCAGGTCCACCGCCGTTTTGGCGTCCTCCACGCTGAGGGCGCAGCAGTGGAAGACACCCCGGACGTTGGGGTGGGCCTTCACGATGTCCAGGCAGTCCCGGTGGGCGTCCCGGTCGTGGACCACCGCCGGCAGGGAGAGCTCCTCCGCCAGGGAGAGCTGGGCGTCGAAGAAGTCCCGGGAGAAGGCCCGGTCCTCCGGGGTCTTGACCCAGTAATAGTCCAGGCCGATCTCTCCGATGGCCTTCACCTTGGGGTGGGCGGCCAGGGCCCGGACCTGGTCCAGGTCGGTGAGGGCGGCCCCCTCCAGGTTTTCCGGGTGGAAGCCCACGGCGGCGTAAACGTAGCCGTACCGCTCCGCCAGGTCCAGGGCGGCCCGGGAGCTCTCCAGATCGCAGCCGGGGCAGACCACCAGGTCCACCCCCCGCTCCGGCAGGGCGGAGAGCAGGGCGTCCCGGTCGGGGTCAAAGGCATCGTCGTAGTAGTGGGCGTGGGTGTCGAAGATCATGGGCGGGGCCTTCCTTTCCCGGGGCGGGCAGCCCCGGCTTTTTCCCCTCTATCATACCCGTTTTTCCCCCTGATTGCAAGGCCGGTTCCCGCCGCGGGGAGGGGCTCTGGGCCTCCGGCCAAAGAAAAGCGCCCGCCCGGCCTTTTGGCCAGACGGGCGCTCGGAACACGTTACAGGACCTTGGACAAAAATTCCCGGGTCCGCTCCTCTCTGGGGTTGGCGAAGAAGGCGTGGGGCTCGTTCTGCTCCAGGATGTGGCCCCCGTCCATGAAGAGGACCCGGGTGCCCACCTCCCGGGCAAAGCCCATCTCGTGGGTGACCACCACCATGGTCATGCCCTCCTGGGCCAGCTCCTTCATGACCTCCAGCACCTCGCCCACCATCTCCGGGTCCAGGGCGGAGGTGGGCTCGTCAAAGAGCATCACCTTGGGCCGCATGGCCAGGGCCCGGACGATGGCGATGCGCTGCTTCTGGCCGCCGGAGAGCTGGGCGGGGTAGGCGTCGGCCTTCTCCTCCAGCCCTACCCGCCGGAGCAGGGCGGTGGCGGTGTCGTCGGCCTCGGCCTGGCTCATGAGCTTGGTCCGCACCGGGGCCAGGGTGATGTTCCGCCGGATGGTCATGTTGGGGAAGAGGTTGAAGTGCTGGAAGACCATGCCCATCTGCCGCCGGACGGCGTCGATGTCCACCTTGGGGTCGGTGATGACGGTGCCGTTGAAGGTGATGGTCCCGGCGCTGGGCTCCTCCAACAGGTTGAGGCAGCGCAGGAAGGTGGACTTGCCGGAGCCAGAGGGCCCGATGATGACCACCTTTTCTCCCTCCTGAATGTGCTCGCTGATGTCGTCTAGGACCAGGTGGGTCCCAAAGGATTTGCTCAGATGCTCAACGTCGATCACTCTGACGCAGCCTCCTTTCCAGCTTCCCCTGGAGCCAGGTGAAGATCAGCACCAGGATGAGGTACATGACGGCGGTGATGAGATAGGGGTACATGGTCTCGTAGGTGCGGGTGATGATGGCCTGGGCAAAATAGACGATCTCCTTGCCGCCCACCACGGAGATCAGGGAGGTGTCCTTGAGCAGGGTGATGAACTCGTTGCCCAGGGAGGGCAGGATGGCCTTGAAGGCCTGGGGGATGACGATGAACCGCATGGTGTCGAAGTAGTTCAGGCCCAGGGAGCGGCCGGCCTCCATCTGGCCGGGGTCCAGGGACATGAGGCCGCCCCGGATGATCTCGGCCACATAGGCCCCCGAGTTGATGCCCAGGGACAGGGCGCCGATCAGGGTCTTGTTCCGGTTGCTGGCGAAGATCACCAGCCCCATGATCAGCAGCTGCACCATCATGGGGGTGCCCCGGATGATGGTGACATAGACCTTGCAGATCAGGTTGGTGATCGCCAGCAGCGGGTTGTGCTGGCCCGGTCTCTGCTGGTCGTGGGCGGTGCGGATCATGGCCACCACCACGCCCAGCACCACGCCGATCAGCAGGGCCATCACCGTCACCTGGACCGTGGTGCCCAGGCCCTGGAAGTACTGCTTCCAGCGGTCGGCCTCGAACCAGGCCCGGTAGAAATTCATATAGGCCTCCTGCCAGAAGCCCGGGTCCTCCAGGGCGCCGAACGTCTCGTACAGCTGCGTAAAGAAGCCCATTGCGCGCTCCCCCTCTCATTGCGTATCAACAGGGCAGAAGGAGCGGCCGGGGCCGCTCCTTCTGCCGAAAGATCTTGATCTCTGCTTACTCGGCGGTGATGTACTTGTCGATGATGGACTGGACGGTGCCGTCGCTGATCAGCTCATTGAGGGCGGTGTTCAGGGCGTTCAGCAGGGCGGTGTTGCCGTCGTCCACGGCCAGGCAGTACTGCTCCTCCACCCAGTTGCCGGGCAGGATGGTCAGGCCGGCGTCGGCATTGGCGGCCACATACTCCTGAGCAGGAGCCTGGTCGATGATGACGGCGTCGATGGTGCCGTTGATGAGCTCCTGCACGGCGGTGGCGCCGTTATCATAGGCGACGACGTGGTCCTCGCCGTAGCCGCCGTTCTCGGGGGTGTCGGAGGCGTAGAGGTAACCGGTGGTGCCGCGCTGGGTGCCGATCATGTACTCGCCCAGGTTGTCCATGGTCACGTCGGAGCCCTCCTTGACGATGACCACCTGGACGCCGGTGGCGTAGCTGTCAGAGAAGTCGACCACCTGGTCCCGCTCCTCGGAATAGCTCAGGCCGGCCAGCATCATGTCGGCGGCGTTGTTCTGGACCGCCAGCAGGGCGGAGTCGAACTCCATGTCGTCGATGACCAGCTCCAGGCCCAGCTTGTCGGCCAGAGCGGCGGCGATCTCAATGTCGATGCCCTCGAAGCCGGTGCCGTTGAAGCCCTCGCCGTCGGCCACCATCTCATAGGGGGGGAACTGGGCGTTGGTGGACATGATGAGCTTGCCCTCTTCGATGGTGGTGAACTCGCCGTAATCGCCGGCGGGGGCAGTCTCGGCAGGGGTGGTCTCCGCCGGAGTGGTCTCGGCGGGGGTGGTGGTCTCAGGGGCGGGGGTCTCGGCGCTGCCGCCGGAGCAGGCGGCCAGCAGGCTGAAGCTCAGGGCGGCGCCCAGAGTCAGTGCAAGCACTTTTTTCATTTTCATATTCATTCTCTCCTCATACGGCCCAGTCTGGGCTGGTTGTCGCGTATGATTATACGACGACCCTCCGAAAGAATCAAGCCTTTTTCTGAATTTTTCGCAGATTTATGCAATTTGGATAGAATACAAATGAATATTTTCTGCCTCTGGGCATATCGCCTCAAAAGGGACCCTGCCCAGGGGGCGGGAGAAAAAGCTGTTTCCTATTTGGGGCGGGTATGTTAAAATAAAAGAGACAGGAATACCGACCGCCATTTTGCCGGTCCCGGGCCTCCCGGCCGGCGGCGTCACACGGCCCCCGCGGGGCCGCGGAAAGGGGAACGCTTATGTACCTGTTTGAGATCAGGGATACCCTCCAGGCCACGGTGCTCTGCGGCGAGGACCAGCTGGACCGGGAGGTCCGCTCCGCCTGCGCCAGCGACTTTATGAGCGACGTGCTGGCCTACGTCAAGGACCAGGGCCTCCTCCTCACCGGCATGGTCAACCCCCAGGTGGTGCGCACCGCCGAGATGATGGACATGAAGTGCATCGTCTTTGTCCGGGGCAAGGCTCCCGGGCCCGACATCGTGGAGCTGGCCCGGGAGCGGGATATCGTGGTGATGCGCTCCGAGCTGCGGATGTTCATCGCCTGCGGCCTGCTCTACAGCCGGGGACTGGCGGGGGAATGAGCCATGGGTGATCTGAAGCTGACCTATCAGGTGGACGGCGGAGACCTGCTCCAGGCGGGAGAGGCCTCCAGCAAGATGAAGATGACTCTCAAGAAGCTGGACCTCCCCCCGGAGGTCATCCGCAAGGCCTCCATCTGCATGTATGAGGGGGAGATCAACATGGTCATCCACGCCGACGGCGGCCATGTGGAGGTGGTGGTGGGCATGGACAGCATCACCATCCGCCTGGTGGACCAGGGCCCCGGCATCCCCGACGTGGACAAGGCCATGGAGGAGGGCTTCACCACGGCGGGCGATGTGGCCCGGGACCTGGGCTTCGGCGCCGGCATGGGCCTTCCCAACATGAAGCGGTACTCCGACGAAATGGAGATCGACACCACCGTGGGCGTGGGCACCACAGTGACCATGCGCATCAACATCGCCTGACTCCGGGCGGGAGCCTCTCCCGCCCCGGGCCGGCGCACTGGGGGGAAACGGGAACCATGATGAAGCACTCCGTCATATTGGAATACAAGCGCTGCCGGGGCTGCACCACCTGCATCAAGAACTGCCCCACCGAGGCCATCCGGGTCCGCAGCGGCAAGGCCGCCATCCTCAACGAGCGGTGCATCGACTGCGGAAAGTGCATTCAGGTGTGCCCCCACAAGGCGGTGAAGTCCATCAGCGACAGCCTGGAGAAGCTGGAGAAATACCAGTACCGGGTGGCCCTGCCCGACCCTGCCCTCTACGGGCAGTTCCAGCATCTGGACGATGTGGACATCGTCCTCAGCGGCCTGCTGGAGATCGGCTTCCAGAAGGTCTTCGAGACCGCCCGGGCCGCCGAGATCCTCTCCGACTACGCCCGGCGGACCATCCGCGCCGGCGGGGAGGGGCCGGTGCCCCAGATCTCCTCGGCCTGCCCCACCGTGATGCGGATGATCCGGATGCGCTTTCCCAAGCTCATCCCCAACATCGCCTCCACCATCACGCCGGTGGAGCTGGCCGCCATCCTGGCCCGCCGGGAGGCCGCCGCCGAGACCGGCCTGCCTCCGGAGGCCATCGGCGTCTTTTCCATCGTCCCCTGCTCCTCCCAGGTCACCGCCGCCCACGCCCCGGAATACCTCCAGCATCCGGTGCTGGACGGGGCCTTCTCCATCCGGGACATCTACCTGCGGCTCCTGGGGCCCATGAAGGACCTGAAGGAGCGCCGCCCCCTGTCCTCGGCGGGCATCATGGGGGTGGGCTGGGCCTACTGCGGCGGCGAGTCGGCCGCCCGGCTGGGCCAGAGCTATCTGGCGGTGGACGGCATCGAGAACTGCATCCAGATGCTGGAGGAGATTGAGGACGGCCGCCTGCCGGAGGCCGACTTCATCGAGCTGCGGGCCTGTACCCAGGGCTGCGTGGGGGGCTGCTTCACGGTAGAGAATCCCTACGGCGCCCGGATGCGCATCAAGCACCTGATGCGGGGCCTGCCGGTGTCCCGGAACCGCTTCGACCTCCAGGGCCCCGACCGGGAGCTGGTGAAGGGGGACCGGGAGCTCCAGTACCTCCCCGCCCTGCGCCTGGACCAGGACCGGGGGGCGGCCATGGAGAAGCTCTTGAAGATCGACGAGATCTTCCACAGCCTGCCCGGCCTGGACTGCGGCTCCTGCGGGGCCCCCTCCTGCCACGCCCTGGCCGAGGACGTGGTCCTGGGCCGGGCCTCCCTGGAGGACTGTATCTTCAAGGTCCGGGAGCGGATGCAGTACATGGCCGGGGCCGGAGAGGCCGACGAATACCTGCCCGCCCCCTTCCGGCAGCGCAAGGAGCCGGAGCGCCGGAGCGGGGCCCATTCCAAGGAAGGAGGACACCGCCCTTGACTGTCAAAGAACTGGCCAACGTCATGGCCCTCCAGGAATTCTGCCTCCCGGAGCCCGGGCGAAGGGTCTCCGGCGGCTATGTGGGGGACCTGCTCTCCTGGGTCATGGGCCGGGCCAAGGCGGGGGACGCCTGGCTGACCATCATGTCCAACCAGAACGTGGCCGCTGTGGCCCTGATGACCGATGCGGCCTGCGTGGTCCTCACCGAGGGGGTGGTCCCCGACGAGGCCCTGCTCCGCCGGGCCCAGCAGCAGGGCATCAACCTCCTGGGGACCAAGCGGTCCTCCTTTGAGACCGCTGCCGCCCTGCGGAAGCTTTTGACGTAGCGGGGCACCCATTCCACACTGTTAGGAGGCGGGACGCCATCAAGCTCGCTTTTGATTTCCACTTTCACTCCTGCCTCTCCCCCTGTGGAGATGAGGCCATGACCCCCGCCACGGTGGCCGGCCTGTGCCGCCTGGCCGGACTGGAGGTGGCCGCCCTCACCGACCACAACACCTGCGGCAACTGCCCCGCCTTCTGCGCCGCCGCCCAGGCCTATGGCCTGCTGCCCCTCCCCGGGATGGAGCTGTGCACCCTAGAGGAGGTCCATGTGGTCTGCCTCTTCCCCGACCTGGACCGGGCCATGGCCTTCCAGGAGCTGGTCTACCGCCGGCTGGGGGACCGGGTCAACGACCCGGACATCTTCGGCCGGCAGCTCCTCATGGATGTGGACGACCGCATCCTGGGGGAGGAGCCCCGGATGCTCGCCGGCGCCACCGACATCGGCGTCTATGAGGTCCACCGCCTGGTGGAGTCGTACGGCGGCGTGGCCTACCCGGCCCACATCGACCGGGACAGCTTCTCCCTGCTGTCCAACCTGGGATTGTGGGACCCCGCCCTGGGCTTTCCCCTGGCGGAGGTCTCCCGCCGCTGCCCGCCGGACCTCTTTCGGGTCCGGGGAGACCTGCGGGGCGTCCCCGCCCTTGCCGGCTCCGATGCCCACTACCCGGATCAGATCCAGGACGCCCACCAGTGGATGGAGGTGCCCGCCCGGTCCACGGAGGCCGTCCTGGCCTGGCTGCGCCGGGGCGGCATGTGAGCTCCTGTAGCTCCTGCACAAAAGAAAATCTTAGATTTCTCGAAGAAATCTGTTGAACCTGACGGCCAGAACGATTACAATAGGGGTACGATGCTTCGCCCGGCGAGATCGCCGGGCGTTCTCGTTATCCGGACGGGAAGGGAAAAGGAGGAACCCGACTATGCCAAACGTAAAGACGGTGATACCCTATAACGGGACGGCAGAGCAGGAGGCGCGGCTGCGGGAAGTGATCGAGCAGCACAAGGGACAGCCCGGGGCGACGATGCCGGTGCTCCAGGCGGCCCAGGAGATCTTCGGCTACCTGCCGGAGGAGGTCCAGATCATGGTGGCCGAGGGGCTGGATATCCCCCTGAGCGAGGTCTACGGGGTGGCATCCTTCTACGCGCAGTTCACCCTGAACCCCAAGGGGAAGTACCAGATCAGCCTGTGTCTGGGCACCGCCTGCTATGTCAAGGGGGCGTCGGACGTGCTGGAGGCCGTGCAGAAGCACCTGGGCATCCGCCCCGGCTCCATCACACCGGACGGGAAGTTCTCCCTGGACGCCTGCCGGTGCATCGGCGCCTGCGGCCTGGCCCCCGTCATGATGATCAACAACGATGTCTACGGCCGCCTGACCCCCGAGCAGGTGGGCGGCATCCTGGATAAATACGAGTAAAAAGCCGCCGGGAGGCCGGAAGCTATGAAGGAGCTGTCACTCCATCTGCTGGATATCGCCCAGAACTCCATCGCCGCCGGGGCCCGCCATGTGGACCTGACGGTGGAGGAGGCTGGGGGGCTGGTGAGGCTCACCGTGGCCGATGACGGCTGCGGGATGAGTCCGGAGTTTCTCGCCCAGGTCACCGATCCCTTCACCACCACCCGCACCACCCGAAAGGTGGGGCTGGGGCTGCCCCTGCTGCGGCTGGCGGCCGAGCAGACCGGCGGCACCCTGGAGGTGGAGAGCCGGGAGGGGGTGGGGACCACCGTCACCGCCGTCTTTCACGCCGGGCACATCGACTGCCCGCCCCTGGGGGACATGGCGGCGACTGTGGCCCTGCTGGTCCAGGGGCTGCCGGAGGAGACAGAGCTGAGCTATACCTATAAGACCGGGCGCGGCGCCTTCACCTTTGATACGGCGGAGGCCCGGGCCATTCTGGGGCCGGAGGTGCCCCTCTCCCTGCCGGAGGTGGCCCAGTGGATCGAGGGCTATTTGGCAGAGGGGGAGGCGGGCGTCCGGCCGGAGCCCGCGCCGGAGCGCGGAACAAAACTGGATACCGTCAGGGAGGGAACGAGATGAAAAGTCTGGAAGAACTCAGAGCCATCCGGGAAAAGATGCAGCAGCAGATGGACCTGAGGGAGAAGAGTGCGGACGACATCCGAGTGGTGGTGGGCATGGCCACCTGCGGCATCGCGGCCGGCGCCCGGCCGGTGCTCTCCGCCTTTCTGGAGGAGGTGGCAAAGCGGGGCCTTCAGCACGTCACGGTGACCCAGACCGGGTGCATCGGGGTGTGCCGCCTGGAGCCCATCGCCGAGGTCTATGTCCCCGGGGAGGAGAAGGTGACCTATGTCAAGCTCACCCCAGAAAAGGTGCCCCGCATCGTCTCCGAGCACCTGGTGAACCACAGCCCCGTGGTGGAGTACACCATCGGGGCGGCAGAGTGAGTAGGGAGGGGTAAACCATGAATTTTGTCCGATCCCATATTCTGGTGTGCACCGGCACCGGCTGCTCCTCCTCCAACAGCCCGAAGATCATCGAGCGCTTTGAGGAGGAGCTCAAGGCCCAGGGCATGGACCAGGAGGCCCGGGTGGTCAAGACGGGCTGCTTCGGCCTGTGCGCCATGGGTCCGGTGGTGCTGGTCTATCCCGAGGGGGCCTTCTACACCCACGTCACCCCGGAGGACGTGCCGGAGATCGTCTCCGAGCACATCGTCAAGGGGCGCATCGTCCAGCGGCTCCTCCACAAGGAGGGGGAGCACGCCGAGCAGGTCACCAGCCTCTCCGACACCCAGTTCTACAAGAACCAGTACCGCATCGCCCTGCGCAACTGCGGCGTCATCAACCCGGAGAGCATCGACGAGTACATCGGCACCGGCGGGTATGAGGCCCTGGGCCGGGCCATTACGGAGCAGACCCCCCAGCAGGTCATCGACGCCATTCTGGCCTCCGGCCTCCGGGGCCGGGGCGGCGCCGGCTTCCCCACCGGGCGGAAGTGGCAGATGACCCACGACGCCGTGAGCCCCGACGGGGTGAAGTTTGTCTGCTGCAACGCCGACGAGGGGGACCCCGGGGCCTTTATGGACCGCTCTGTGCTGGAGGGGGACCCCCACAGCGTCATCGAGGCCATGACCATCGCCGGCTACGCCATCGGCGCCCACCAGGGCTACATCTATGTCCGGGCCGAGTACCCCATCGCCGTCCACCGGCTGGAGGTGGCCATCGGACAGGCCCGGGAGTACGGGCTTTTGGGCAAGAACATCTTTGAGAGCGGCTTCGACTTCGACCTGGAGCTGCGGCTGGGGGCCGGCGCCTTCGTCTGCGGCGAGGAGACCGCCCTCATGACCTCCATCGAGGGCCACCGGGGCGAGCCCCACCCCCGGCCTCCCTTCCCCGCCAACAAGGGCCTCTTCCAGCGGCCCACCCTCCTCAACAACGTGGAGACCTACGCCAACATCACCTGGATCTTGAACAACGGCCCCGACAAGTTCGCCGCCATCGGCACCAAGGGCTCCACCGGCACCAAGGTCTTCGCCCTGGGGGGCAAGATCACCAACACCGGCCTGGTGGAGATCCCCATGGGCACCCCCCTGCGGACCGTCATCGAGGACATCGGCGGCGGCTGCCCCAACGGGAAGAAGTTCAAGGCCGCCCAGACCGGCG
>DHCMC07803__coassemble_1643_pt1 | contig 10869 bp, 8 predicted proteins | sample DHCMC07803__metabat2_low_PE_017 | metagenome-assembled genome bin DHCMC07803 | reverse complement strand
TGGAATCTATCTCTTCCCCGTGCTCAGCCCCGCTCCCCGAAGCTCTGGCGGGTGCGGAAGATGGGGGCCACATAGACCTCCACGCCATTCTCCCGCAGCTTGCTGATGTAATAGGGGTCGGCCTCGTCGTCGGTGATGAGGGCGGTGAGCTCATGAGAGGCGATAAAGGGTGTCACCGTGGTCTTGTTGAGCTTGGTGCTGTCGCAGAGGATATACCGCTCCCTGGCGCACATCAGGAGGTCCCGCTCCACCTCTCCCACCAGGATGTTGGCGCTACAGGCACCGTCCTCCAGGTTAAAGGCGTCGCAGCCCACAAAGGCCTTGTCTACCCGGCCCATGTACTCGTGAAAAAGGTCGCTGGAGTTGGGCCCCACCACACAGCCCGTCCGGCCACGGACGATGCCACTGTTGATCCGCACCTCCAGGCTCCGGTTCTGCATCACCAGGTTGGCCACGATGATGGAATCCGTCAGGATCAGGGAGTCCTTCAGCTTCAACAGGTAGACGCATAGCTCCGCCACGGTGGAGCCGCCTCCCAGGGCGATGGTGCTACCATTGGTGACAAACTCCATGGCCACCGAGGCGATGGCCTTCTTCTGCGGGATATTGATGAGGGACTTTTTGTCCATGGGCTCGTCCCGATTGGCGTCGATGCTGATGGCTCCGCCGTGGGTCCGGATCAGCAGTCCCTTCTTCTCCATCTCGGCCAGCTTCTTCCGGATGGTGGAGGGCGCCAGGTGGAAGGTGTCGCACAGCTCTTGGACCGACACCTTGGTGTGCGTCTCTAAGAGATGGATAATATAACTCTCCGTATTCTGAGCAAACTCCTTTTTGTTCATAACGATCCCCCGATTTTTCCTATGCTTGAACAGAAAAAGCCGCTATCCGGCTTTGGAGGGCACTCCTGTACTTGGTACCATTTTTTCGCCTTTAGTATAAAGGCTATTTCCCGCAAATGCAATTCCATAATTCAGTCTCCCTAAAAAAATTTGTATAATTGCACAAAGTTTTACCCAGGCTTTTTGCATTTTTCATAAGGAACCTTTCTGGAAATCCTGGAAATCGTCGCATTGCTCTTTTCCAACTTTCGGGAGAGCATTTCAGCACCCCGCCGCCGTTTGATTTTTGCCCGGAAATGGCTCATAATAAGGTTGCAAGTTCAACCGCCTAGAGCTTGCCGCCGCTCCCTTCTGGAAGAAATGAAACAACACTTAGTTGCTTGAAGGAGGAACTTATCATGGCAAAGAATCGTCCCTATCTGATCGTGATGCTCACCCACAACGATGTAACGGTCCCTGATGCTTACGAGATCTTCGACGCCTGCAAGGACCTGGATGTCCAGCACTGGGGCTTCAAGAACGTGGGGCTTCCCAAGGACCAGATGAAGCGCCTGGTCCAGGCCATGAAGGACGCCGGCAAGACCACCTTCCTGGAGGTCGTCACCTACGATGAGGCCTCCTGCATGGACGCGGCCAAGACCGCCATCGACTGCGGCTTCGACACCCTGATGGGCACCGTGTACTATGAGTCGGTCCACACCTACCTGAAGGAGCACAACATGGAGTACAGCCCCTTCGTGGGCAAGGTCTCCGGCTCTCCCAGCATTCTGGAGGGCACCAACGAGGAGATCATCCAGAACGCCAAGGACCTGATGGCCAAGGGCATCACCGCCTTCGACATCCTGGCCTACCGCCATGTGGTGGACGGCGAGAAGCTGGCCCGGGAGTTCTGCGCCGCCATCGACGCCAAGGTCACCATTGCCGGCAGCATCTCCAGCTTTGAGCGCATCGACACCATGTTTGACATCGGCCCCTGGGCCTTCACCATGGGCAGCGCCCTCTTCACCAAGAACTTCGTTCCCGACGGCAGCTTCCGCGACAACCTGAGCGCGGTGGCCGAGTACATGAAACAGAAATAAGGCCTCCCGCCTCCGGCCCCCCACCGGGGCAGGAGGCAGCGGAAGGCGGGCCTCTTCCTCCCGGCGTGAGGCTCAGCTTCAAAAACAAAGGCGGGGGGCGTTGTACGGCAGACGGTCAGGTACAATGCCCCCCGCCTTTTCAAAACAGCGGCCGCGCCCGCGGCGCAGCGGGCCGCGGCTCCGCCTTGTGAAATTGGAGGTGACGGCACCTTGGACAGCCGTGAGCGGTACCATGTGAACCAGGACCCCCAGGGGATCCTCGCCCAGATCCGGCACTTTGCGCTGGACATGGACGGCACCGTCTATCTGGACGAGACCTGGATCGACGGCGCCCAGGATTTTCTCAAGCGCATCACCGAGACCGGCAGGACCTACTGCTTCATGACCAACAACTCCTCCAAAAACGCGGAGGTGTATGTAGACAAGCTCCACCGCATGGGGCTGGACATTAACCCCAAGACGCAGCTCATCACATCCGGCCACGCCACCATCGCCTATCTCAACAAGCATTTCCCCGGCAAGCGGGTCTTCCTGCTGGGCAACCCGGTCCTCCTGGACGAGTTCGCCGCCGGCGGCATCTCCCTGGACGCCCAGGACCCGGAGGTGGTGGTCTCGGCCTTCGACACGTCCTTTGACTACGCCAAGCTCCGGGCCTTCTGTGACTTTGTCCGGGCGGGGCTCCCCTACATCGCCACCCACCCCGACTACAACTGCCCCACCAAGACCGGCTTCATGCCGGACATCGGCGCCATCCACGCCTATGTCCAGGCCTCCACGGGACGGATGCCCGACAAGATCGTGGGCAAGCCCAACCGGGAGATCATCGACTACATGCTGGGCGTGGTGGGGGCCAAGCCGGAGGAGACCACCGTGGTGGGCGACCGGCTCTACACCGACATCAAATCCGGCGTCCGCAACGGCCTGCACAGCATCTTCGTCCTCAGCGGGGAGGCCCAGCTGGTGGACCTGCCCGATTCCGACGTTCAGCCGGAGCTCATTTTCGACTCGGTCAAGGAACTCATCCCCTTCCTGTAATGATTTGGGGCCGCCGGCCCCTGTGATCCGTGATGGTATGATTCTATGGAGGTGACAGTACATGTATGTGATCGGTATTGATCTGGGCACGCAGAGTATGAAGGGTCTTCTGGTGGACCCCGAGGGCAACGTGGTGGCAGAGGCCTCCCACAGCCATGATCCCAGCTACCCCAACCCCGGCTGGGCCGAGCAGAACACCGCTGACTGGCTCCACTCCTTCCGCTGCATCATCGCCGACCTGCTGGAGCAGTCTCAAATTGACCCCGAAGAGATCGGCACCATCGGCTTTGACTCCCAGGTAGACGGCGCCGTTCCGGTGGACAAGGACGGCAATGTCCTCCGCAATGCCCTGATCTGGCTGGACCGCCGGGCCGAGGCGGAGACCAAGGAGATCGGCACCCGGATCTCCGCTGAGCGGGTCTTCGAGCTCACCGGCCTGAACCTGGACTCCTCCCACGTGGCCCCCAAGCTGCTGTGGATCAAGAACAACGAGCCCGCTGTCTTTGAAAAGGCCCAGAACATCCTCCTCCCCGGCGGCTACATGGTCCGCTGGCTCACCGGCGAGAACTGCGTGGATTACTCCAACGCCTCCTCCTCCATGCTCTACAATGTGGCGGGGAAGTGCTGGGACGACGAGATGGCCAAGGCCGTGGGCATCGACCCCATGCTCATGGGCCGCATCGGCGCCGCCGAGGACATCGCCGGCACCCTCTCCCCCAGGATCGCCGCCGAGCTGGGCCTCTCCCCCAAGACAAAGGTCATCATCGGCAGCGGTGACGAGCACGCCGCCTGCGTAGGCGCCGGCCTGGTGAAGCCCAACATGGTCTGCGACATCACCGGCACCGCCGAGCCCGTGGCCGCCGTGGCCGACAAGCCCTACTTCGACACCATGGGCCACCTGGTGGAGACCCACGCCCACGCCGACCAGCGCTGGTGGCTCATTGAGAACCCCGGCTTCGTCTCCGGCGGCTCCACCCGCTGGTTCCGGGACACCGTGGTCCGCCTGGACAACTATGACATCATGAACGTCATGGCCAAGGAGTCCCCGGTGGGCTCCAACGGCATCATCTTCCTGCCTTGCATGCAGGGCGCCATGACCCCCACCTGGAACGGCAACGCCCGGGGCACCTTCACCGGTCTGACCCTCAGCCACACCATGGACGACCTCTGCCGCTCCGTCTTCGAGGGCATCGCCTTCGGCCTCCGGGACAACATCGACCGTTTTGAGGCGATGGGCATGGACTGCTCCCAGGTCCGCATCGTGGGCGGCGGTACCAAGAGCCCCCTGTGGTGCCAGATGAAGGCCGACCTGCTGGGCAAGGAGATGACCTGCACCAAGAACCCCGAAGGGGCCGCCATCGGCGCCGCCATGCTGGCCTCCGTGGCCGAGGGCAACTTCAAGGGTCTGGACGAGGCCGCCGAGAAGATGGTGGAGCTGGGCGCCACCTACACGCCCGACCCGGCCAAGAAGGCCGCCTACGACGAGGCCTACGGCCGCTATCTGGCCTGCTACGCCGCCATGGAGCCCTTCTTCGACCAGTGCTATAACCAGTAAACTGCTTTCCTGCTTTGAAAGGAGGTCTCCCAAATGGCAGACCAGCGCTTAGTCTATGCTGACCCCTGTGACCTGGACGCCCTGCGTCAGGCCCTAGCGGACAACGACCCCGAACACAAGCTCTGTCCCATCCAGATGGACCGCATCTATATCCAGCACCAGGCCATCGAGCTCCTGCCCGACATCATCCGGGAGCACGCCAAAGGTCCCAAGGTGCTGATGGTCACCGACGCCACCCCCTACTTCCGGGGGGAGCGGAGCCTGAAGGAGGAGATCTACTTCCTCCTCAGCCGCACCTTCGACGTCCGGTGGCTGGTCCTGGACAATCACGACCACGTCCTCCACGCCGTGGACGAGGAGAGCCAGAAGATCCAGCAGGCCATTCGGGCCCATGAGGCCGACTGCGTCCTGGGCATCGGCGGCGGCACCGTCACCGACCTGTGCAAGGACGCCACCCACGCCGTCAGCGACGAGATGCCCCTCATCATCGTCCAGACCGCCCTGTCGGTCAACGCCTTCTCCGACGGCATCTCCATCATGCTGAAAAACGGCGTGAAGAGCTCCCTCCCCACCCGCTATCCCTCTGTTCTGGTGGTGGACCTGGACGTCATCAAGCAGGCCCCCATGGAGCGCAACCTGGCGGGCTACGGCGACGTGATGGCCACCTGGACCGCTCCGGTGGACTGGTATCTGGCCTACCGGGTGGGCATGAACCAGACCTACAATGACCCCTCCTGCGACATCCTGCGGACTCAGAACGCCCAGCTCCTGGACCAGTCGGCCAAGCTGGCCCAGCGGGACCCGGAGACCCTCCACCTGCTGGCCCGGGTGCTGACCCTCAGCGGCCTGGCCATGGGCATCGCCGGAGAGTCCTGCCCCGCCTCAGGCACGGAGCACATCATCACCCACCTGCTGGACATGTCGGCCGACCGCCAGGGCCGGGATGTGGCCTTCCACGGCGCCCAGGTCTCCATCGGCACCATCTTCACCGCCATCGCCTGGGAGATCCTCCTCTCGGAGTTCGACCCGTCCAAGCTGGACCTGGACGCCTGCTACCCCTCCGAGGAGGAGATGCACGGCAAGGTCCAGGAGGCCTTCCAGTGGATCGGCCAGGAGGTGGCCGACGAGTGCTGGAGCGGTTATCAGAAGAAGCTGGCCTCCTGGAAGGCCTGCCGGCCCAGATTTGAGGACCTGCTAGCCCACTGGGATGAGCTCAAGGCCGAGCTGCAAAAGCAGCTGGTGGCCCCGGAATACCTCTGTAAGCAGATGCACGCCGCAGGGGCCCCCACCCGGTACTGTCAGATGACGCCTCCCATCGACGCCAAGACCGCCCGCTGGGCCCTGCTCAACTGCCATCTCTACCGCAACCGCTTTACCCTGTCGGATCTTCTCTACTATATCGGCTGGTGGAAGGAAGACTTCATCGAGCGCCTGATCGCCCGGGCAGAGGAGCTGGACGCCGGTCTCTGACCGTCTCCGCCCAGCCCCCTTCCATCGGCTGTCCCCCAGCCCCACTCCGGTCCCGGCACCCGCCGGGCCGGGGTGAGGCCGGTCAACTGCGCGCTTTTTTGCGCTCCATCCCACTGACGAAAGGGAGATCCAAACGATATGTATGATGTTGTCATCATTGGCTGCGGCGTTGTCGGCGCGGCGGCCGCCTACCAGCTTTCCCGTTACCAGCTCAAGACCCTGATCCTGGAGGCCAGCAACGACGTGGCCAACGGGACCACCAAGGCCAACAGCGCCATCATCCACGCCGGCTACGACCCGGAGCCCGGCACCCGAATGGCCCGCCTGAACGTGGAGGGCAGCCGCATGGCCGCCGAGCTGTGCGCCCGGCTCCATGTCCCCTATCTCCAGAACGGCAGCTTCGTGCTGGCCTTTGACGACGAGGACCTCAAGAGCATCCAGACCCTCTACCAGCGGGGCGTCCAAAACGGGGTGCCCAAGCTGGAGCTTCTCACCGGAGAACAGGCCCGGGCGATGGAGCCCAACCTGAGCCAGCAGGTCACCGGGGCCCTGTACGCCCCCACCGCCGGCATCGTGAACCCCTGGGAATTCGCCCTGGCCATGGCCGAGGTGGCGGTGCGAAACGGCACCGAGCTCCGCCTGGAGTCCCCGGTCACCGGCATTCAGGCCATCCCCGGCGGCTACCGGCTGGAGGCCCCCACCGGAGCGGTGGAGGCCCGCTATGTGGTCAATGCCGCGGGAGTCCGGGCCGACCTGGTCCACGCCCTCCTGGAGGAGCCCGGCTACGCCATCCACCCGGTCCGGGGAGAGTACTACCTCCTGGACAAGTCTCAGGGGAAGCAGGTGTCCCGGGTCATCTTCCAGTGCCCCAACAAGGACGGCAAGGGGGTCCTGGTCTCCCCCACCATCCACGGGAACCTCATTGTGGGCCCCAACGCCGAGACCATTCAGGACCGCCGGGACCTGGGCACCACCCGCTCCGGCCTGGATTTCGTCCGGGAGAAGGCGGTCCGCTCGGTGCCCGGCCTGAGCTTCAAGGAGAACATCCGCAACTTCGCCGGGCTGCGGGCCCACAGCACCGAGTCCGACTTCATCCTCCGGGAGAGCCCCACCGCCCCCGGCTTCTTCGACCTGGCGGGCATCAAGTCTCCCGGCCTCTCCAGCGCCCCGGCCATCGGGGCCTACCTGCTGGAGCTCCTGGCCAACGCCGGCTGCGGGCTGAAGGAAAAGGCGGACTTCGACGACCATCGGGAGCACCTGGTCTTCCGGGACCTGTCCTCAGAGGAGAAGGCCGCCCTCATCCAGCGGGACCCCAGCTACGGCCGGGTCATCTGCCGCTGCGAGACCATCACCGAGGGGGAGATCCTGGCCGCCCTCCGGAGCCCCATCCCGCCCCGCACCATCAACGGGGTCAAGCGGCGGTGCAACGCCGGCATGGGCCGCTGCCAGGGCGGCTTCTGCGGCCCCAGGGTCCACGAGATCCTGGCCCGGGAGCTCCACACCCACCCCAGGGATATCCTGATGGACCAGCCGGGCACCTATCTCATCACCGGCGAGACAAAGGAGGCGGCATCCCATGTATGATCTGATCGTCATCGGCGGAGGTCCCGCGGGACTGGCCGCCGCCTGCCGGGCCTGGGAGGAGGGCCTGCGGAACGTCCTCATCCTGGAGCGGGACAAGGAGCTGGGGGGCATCCTGAACCAGTGCATCCACAACGGCTTCGGCCTCCACCGCTTCCGCACCGAGCTCACCGGGCCCGAGTATGCCCAGCGGTTCCTGGACCTGCTCTCCCAGACCGGGGTCCAGTCCTGGACAGACACCATGGTCCTGGAGGTGGTCCCCGGAGAGAACGGCGCCCACCAGGTCCACTGCGTCAGCAGCGGCCGGGGCTACCAGGTGCTGGAGACCCGGGCCGTGGTCCTGGCCATGGGCTGCCGGGAGCGGACCCGTGGTGCCATCGCCATCCCCGGCGAGCGGCCGGCCGGCATCTTCACCGCCGGCACCGCCCAGCGCTACCTCAACATGGAGGGCTACATGGTGGGCCGGAGGGTGGTCATCCTGGGCAGCGGCGACATCGGCCTCATCATGGCCCGCCGCATGACCCTGGAGGGGGCCAAGGTCCTGGCCTGCGTGGAGGTCATGCCCTACTCCGGCGGCCTGACCCGGAACATCGTCCAGTGCCTCCAGGACTTCGACATCCCCCTCTACCTCAGCCACACCGTCACCGACATCCGGGGCCACGACCGGGTGGAGCAGGTGGTGGTCAGCCAGGTGGACGACCACATGGTCCCCGTCCCCGGCACAGAGATGACCTTCGACTGCGACACCCTGCTTTTGAGCGTGGGCCTCATCCCGGAAAATGAGCTCACCCGGCAGGCCGGCATCCAGATCGACCCCCGGACCTCCGGGGCCGTGGTCACCGAGAACATGGAGACCAGCATCCCGGGCATCTTCGCCTGCGGCAACGTGGTCCACGTCCATGACCTGGTGGACTTCGTCTCCGAGGAGAGCGAACGGGCCGGGGCCGCCGCCGCCCGGTATGTGCTCCAGACCGGAACAGGCGGGGCCGTCCGTCCCCTGCGCTGCGCCGGCGCGGTGCGCTACACCGTCCCCCAGCAGCTCCACCAGAGTGCCGAGCAGGCGGACATCTTCTTCCGGGTGGGCCAGGTGCTGGGGAACAGCACCATCCGGGTCACCGACGAGAGCGGGAAAGAGCTGGCCCACTTCTCCCGCCAGCGCATGGCGCCGGGGGAGATGGAGCACATCGTGCTCTCGCCCATCATGCTCCGGGGCGCCGCCGGCGCCCTGACGGTATCCGCAGAGGGGGTCTGACCGTATGAAGGAATTGATCTGTATCGTGTGTCCCAGGGGCTGCCACCTCCAGGTGGATGAGGCCAACGGCTACGCCGTGACGGGCAACGCCTGTCCCCGCGGGGCTGACTACGCCGTCCAGGAGCTCAAAAACCCCACCCGGACCCTGACCAGCACCGTGGTGCTCAAGGGCGGGCTCCACCGCCGCCTGCCGGTGCGGACCTCCTGCCCCATTCCCAAGGGGTCGCTTATGGCGGTCATGTCCGCCCTGGACCAGATCCAGGCGGAGGCCCCGGTCCAGGCCGGGCAGGTCCTGCTGTCCGACATCTGCGGCACGGGGGCCGACCTCATTGCCACCCGGAACGCCCCGCGGCTCTAAGGCCCCGGCGGCTCCTCTCCGGTATGGACAGCGGCCCGCGCCCCGTGGAAACGACCTATCCCCTGTTGGGAAAACCAAAGCCCGGTCAGGATCTTGGGGATCCTGACCGGGCTTTCTGTGTTTTCCTCTGCCGGAATATGGTCCGGGTTCCGGCCCCGGCTCCCGCCGGGGTTCCCTCTGCCTGACCCCGCAGAGGCTCACTCGAACTGGCTGTAGTAGAGCGCGGCATAGGCGCCCTGCTTGGCCAGCAGGGTCTTGTGGTCGCCCTGTTCGATGATGTTGCCGTGTTCCATGAACAGGATCATGTCGGCGTCCCGGATGGTGGAGAGGCGGTGGGCGATGACGAAGCTGGTGCGGCCCCGCATGAGCTCCTTCATGGCCTTGCCGATCTCGGCCTCGGTCCGGGTGTCCACGCTGGAGGTGGCCTCGTCCAGGATGATAATGGGCGGGTCACACAGGAAGACCCGGGCGATGGTCAGCAGCTGCCGCTGTCCGGCAGAGAGGTTGGCGGCCTCGTTGTCCAGCACCGTGTCATAGCCGTGGGGCATGGTGCGGATGAAGTAGTCCACCTTGGCCGCCTTGGCGGCGGCCACGATCTCCTCCCGGGTGGCGTCGGGACGGCCGTAGGCGATGTTCTCCGCCACGGTGCCGCCGAAGAGCCAGGTGTCCTGGAGGACCATGCCGAAGTTCCGGCGCAGGCCTCCCCGGGTCATGTCGGCAGTGGGGACCCCGTCCACCGTGATCCGGCCCCCGTTGACCTCGTAGAAGCGCATGAGCAGGTTGATGAGGGTGGTCTTGCCCGCGCCGGTGGAGCCCACCACGGCGATCTTCTGGCCCGGCTGGGCGGTAAAGCTGATGTCCCGCATCAGCAGGCGGTCCGGGTCATAGCCAAAGCTGAGGTGCTCGAAGGCGATGCTGCCCTCGGCCCGCTCCAGAACAGCGGGGTGCTCAGGCTCGGGGCGCTCCTCCTCCTCATCCAGCAGCTCGAAGGTCCGCTCCGCGGAGGCCAGGGCGGCCTGGAGGGAGTTAATCATATAGGACGCCTCCGTGAGGGGCTCCGCGGTCTGGTTGACATACTGGAGGAAAGCCTGGACCACGCCCACCGTCATGGTCCCGTTGAGCATAGCCCGCCCGGCGATGACCGCGATGACCACCTGGGCCAGCCGGGTGAGGAGCCGGATGAGGGGGTTGACGCAGTTGGTGAGGAAGTCGGCCCGCAGGTTGGCCACCCGGTTGGCCTCGGCCGCCCGGGAGACGGCCCGAATGCTCTCGTCCTCGTGGTTATAGGCCTTGATGACGTCCCGGCCGTTGTAGTACTCCTCCACGATGCCGGTGAGCACAGCGATGGTCTCCTGCCGCTCCGCGGCGCAGGCCAGGTTCTTTCGGGCCACGATGTTGGTGACCACCATGCTGACCACCATGAACACCAGGAACAGGCCCGTCAGGGGCACGCTGTACCAGAACATGACGATCAGGGAGCCAATGATGGTGCCGATGGCCACAATGAGCTTCAAAAGGCCGGTCTGGAGGGTCTCCGCGATCTTGTCCAGGTCGCTGGTGACCCGGCTGAGAATCTCGCCGGCCTTGTTCTGGTCGAAGAACCGCAGGGGCAGGCGGTGGAGCTTCCGGGCGATCTGGCTCCGGAGCGAGAGGACCAGGTTCTCCGCCACGTTGGCCATCAGATAGGACTGGACGTAGTA
>DHCMC07803__coassemble_1593_pt1 | contig 11212 bp, 12 predicted proteins | sample DHCMC07803__metabat2_low_PE_017 | metagenome-assembled genome bin DHCMC07803 | reverse complement strand
GCTTGATGATGTCATATGCCTTCGTCATTACGCGAACACCTCCTCGATGACGGCCAGCGCAGCCTTGTCCACGATGAGCTGGTTGGCGTTGAGAATGTCATAGACATTGATGAGCTTGGCGGTGGTGGTGGAGACGCCGGGGATGTTCCGGGCGGACTTGACCACGTTCATGTTGACCTCGGGGGTGACCAGGACGGCCTTGCTCGCCTTCACGGCGGTGAGGAAGCTCTGGATGCCCTTGGTCTTGATCTCGGGGACATTCAGCTCGTCCACCACGATGATGCTGCCCTCGGCCGCCTTGGCGGAGAGGACGGACTTCAGGGCCAGCCGGCGCACCTTCTTGTTGAGGGAGTAGCGGTAGGAGCTGGGCTTGGGGGCGAACACGATGCCGCCGTGGGTCCACTGGGGAGCCCGGGTGGAGCCCTGACGGGCGCGGCCGGTGCCCTTCTGACGATAGGGCTTGATGCCGCCGCCGGAGACCTCGGCGCGGGTGAGGGCAGACTGGGTGCCCTGACGGCAGTTGGCCAGGTGGTTCTTCACAACGGCGTGAACCACGGCCTCATTGGGCTCGATCCCGAACACAGCTTCGGAGAGCTCCACCTCGCCGACGGGAGCGCCGGACATGTTGACAACAGTTGCCTTAGGCATTTGGTTTCTCTCCTTTCTTACTTGTTACGGGCGGAAGCCTTCTGGGGATTGACGCGGGCGGAAGCCTTCTGCGGGTTGATGCTGGCGTTGGCCGCGGCGCCCTTCTCCTTGACGTTGATGACGCTGTTACGCAGATACACGATGCCGCCCTTGGGGCCGGGGACAGCGCCCCGCACGGCGATGATGCCCAGCTCGGGGTCCACCTTCACCACGTCCAGGTTCAGGACGGTGACCTGCTCGTTGCCCATCTGGCCGGCGCCGATCTTGCCCTTGAAGATGCGGCTGGGGTCGGTGCCGGAGCCCATGGAGCCGGCGTGCCGGTGCACAGGGCCGGTGCCGTGGGTCTCCTTCAGGCGGGCGGCGCCGTGGCGCTTGACCACGCCCTGGTAGCCGTGGCCCTTGCTGATGCCGGTCACGTCCACCCGGTCGCCCTCGGCGAACACGTCGGCCTTCACCTCGTCGCCCACGTTGAGGGCGTCGCAGTTATCCAGCTTGAACTCTTTCAGGGTCTTCTTGCGGGCCTCGCCGGCCTTCTTCAGGTGACCCAGCTCGGGCTTGGTGAGCTTGCGCTCGGGCACGTCGCCATAGCCCAGCTGCACGGCGTTGTAGCCGTCCTTCTCCTCGGTCTTCTTCTGCACCACGGTGCAGGGCCCCGCCTCGATGACGGTGACCGGGATGACCTTGCCGTCGGCGTCAAAGATCTGCGTCATGCCGACCTTCTTGCCGATAATGGCCTTTTCCATACTGTTTCCTCCTTAAATAAGGTTATTGGTTGACGTAGGTGGGGCATTGGCTCCCCATTGCTCCGCCAACTTGACCCGTCCGCCTCAAAACGCGGCGGACTGCGGTTCAAACGATGTCAAAGCGGGTTAATTGATACCCGCCGCTGTAATCGGCGATTTTTTTCGCCAGACAAGGCGGGCCGCCGCAGACAGTACCGGGTGTACGGCAAGGCGGCCCAACGCCGTATGGCGGAAAAAGGCGGTGATTACAGCTTGATCTCAATCTCCACGCCGGCCGGAAGCTCCAGGCTCATCAGGGCCTCCACAGTCTTGGGGGAGGGCTTGAGGATGTCGATGAGGCGCTTGTGGGTGCGGCGCTCGAACTGCTCCCGGGAGTCCTTGTACTTATGGACGGCGCGCAGGATGGTCACAACCTCCTTCTTGGTGGGCAGGGGGATGGGGCCGGACACGGACGCGCCGGTGCGCTTGGCGGTCTCCACGATCTTCTCAGCGCTCTGGTCGATGAGCTGGTGATCGTAAGCCTTGAGACGGATGCGGATCATTTCCTTCTGAGCTGCCATGGTTGTTCCTCCTTAAACATACGAAGTGGATTCTGTGTCATGCCGCTCCGTACGGTGAGAAATCTTTCTGTACACTCTTCCGTGCGTATCACTCCCGGGCAAGAACGAAGCCGGCAACCCAAACGAAGCCGGCCTTGCGCTCAAGCCCTCGGCGATATACGCCGAGCGCGTGATTCCTCAGCCGCCCGATCAACGGACATACTCCGCGGAAGTTACCTCATTTCTGAGCAATCTCCCGCATCATCGCAGACTGCGCCCTGAACAGGCGCTTGATTATGATATAACAGATGGGCTGCAATGTCAAGCACAAATCTCACAAGGATTTTAGTTCCCACAGGGTTTTTTCGGCATCGCGCACAAGGGGATGCCCGGGGACGTCCAAGTCCCCATTTCCTATTCTATACCGGCCGGATACATTATAAACATTTCGTGAACCTTTTCCCAGGGGAATTGACGAATCTGGAAGAAAGGGATATGCTTTGTTCGCATCCGAAACACGCAAGCGGCCCTCCGGCGTAAAGCGCCGGGCAAGGGCCCCTCCCCAGAAAGGAGTCCCCCATGGTGAACGGTTCCAGCGACATCCTCATGACCTATCTGCGGGTCACCCAGCACATGTCCCGCCTCTTCCGGGAACACTTCGGCCGCCTGCATCTGACCTTTCCCCAGGCCCTGGTCCTCAATGTTCTGGGAGAGGAGGGCCCCATGCCCATCAGCCTTCTGGCCGAGCGCACCGGCAGCGCCAACTCCACTGTCTCCGGCATCGTAGACCGGCTGGAAAAGCTGGGTCTGGCCCGGCGGGAGCGCTCGGAGCAGGACCGGCGGGTCATTCTGGTGGCCGCCACAGAGCGGTACGAGACCCTGCGGCGGAAGGCCACCGCCGATGTGGGGGGATATTTTGACTCCGTCATGGCCACCATGTCCACAGAGGACCAGGCCCTGGTGGCCCAGGCCCTGGGTAAGCTGGACGAGGCGCTGCTGGTGACCGAGCGGGGCGACTGTGCACCCTGATATCCGGGCCTCCGCCCGGTCCGCCCCGGCACTCCGCCGGACAAAACAGGCAAAGGACGGGAGATCCAGATGAAGAGACAATACGGCTACCACGCCTACCGGGGCCGCAGCGCCGCCCGCTCCGCCCTGAAAGCGGTGATCGCGGTGCTGGCAGCACTGCTGGTCCTGGGCCTGGCGGCAGCCTTCTTTTTGCAGCAATACACCGTTTATTCCGCTGACGGGGCCAGGGTCCGGCTCCCCTGGTCCGACCCGGATCCCGCCCCCGTGGCAGAGACCCCCTCACCCTCCCCCTCGGAGCCCCTGGTGGTCATCACCCCGGAGCCGGAGGTCCAGACCCCCATCCACGCCGTCACCCTGCCAGAGAGCGCCCTCACCGACGGCACCGCCCTCCAGCAGGTGGAGGCGGCAGGGGGCAACGCCGCCCTCTTCGACATGAAGACCGACGAAGGCGCCCTGGCCTTCACCTCCGCCCAGCCTTTGGCGGTGGAGACCGGGGTCAACGCTCCGGAGGACCGCAACGCCGCCATCCAGGCCCTCAACGCCCAGGAGGGGCTCTACACGGTGGCCCGGGTGTCCTGTTTCCGGGACAACACGGTTCCCAGGACCCATCCGGAGCTGGCCCTGCGCAGCGCCATCGGCAACTGGCGGGACGACGGCTACCGCTGGTTCAGCCCCGCCTATCCGGAGGTCCGCAGCTATGTCACCGGAGTGTGCCTGGAGCTGGCCGGGTTGGGCTTTGACGAGATCCTGCTGGACTGGGCCTGCTATCCGGTCAGCGGGGACCTGAGCACCATCCTTACAGGAGAGGCCTACGACCCCGCCACGCTGTCCCAGACCCTTACGGAGTTTTACACCCAGCTCCGCGCCGACCTGGAGGCCGCCTACCCCGGCGTAAAGCTCTCAGCCGTCCTCCCCGCCGACCTGGAGCAGGAGAGCGCCGGCGGCCAGACCCCCGCCCTGGCGGAGCTCCTGGACAGGGTCTGGGTCTGGACCGACGCCCAGGCCCGCCCCGCGCTGGCCACCCTGCTGAGCCAGCACGGCCTGGAGGACCCCGACAGCCAGCTGGTCCTCCTGGGGGCCGCGGGCCAGGGGGATCAGAGCTGGGCCCTCTGGCCCGCCGGCTGATTTTTTGCCCTCCCTCCTGTTCTCTTGCCGGACGCCTCCCCGCGTCCGGCTTTTTCTTTCCTCCTGGTCCCTGCCACCCCTGTGGCCCTCAAAAAATTTTACTGTATGGACCAAACATTTGAAGAAATTCTTCCCAATCCTTTTTCTATATTTGCTGATTTATGGCCTATAAACTCGGCTATTTTTATTCTTTTTGCTACAATATGGTTATATTGGCCCTACCATTTTCAAAAATTGGTTTATCTTTGTGTTGATTTTGCCAGCGAACTCGTGTATGATGAAATCAAACTCTGGAGCAGTTTTCCTTTTATCCGGGAAATACTGTGAGGGAAAGGCGGTGAAAGCATGTCTTTGGAAGCGGTCCAAAAGGTGACCGAGACGGAGCAGAAGGCCCGTGCACGCAGGGCGGAAGCCGTGGAGCAGGCCAAGCGGCTGACGGCGGAGGCTGAGCGGGCCGGGCAGGCCCGGCTCTCCCAGGCACGGGCGGAGGCCGAGGCTCAGGTCAAGGCCATGTTCGCCCAGGCGGAGGAAGCCGCCGCAGCGGACGCGGAGGCCGTGATGGAGGAGACGCGGCGCTCCTGCGACGCTCTGCGCCGGGAGGCGGAGGGACGTCTGGAGGACGCGGCGGCCCTGATCATCAGAAGGGTGGTGGGTGACTGATGGCCATTGTCAAAATGAAACGGCTGCGGCTCTTTGGCATGGCCTCGGACCGGGAGGCGCTGCTGCGGCAGCTCCAACACCTGGGCTGTGTCCAGGTCCGGGAGCCCGCCGACCTCCTGACCGACCCGGCCTGGAGCGCCTTCGCCCGAGTGGATGACACCGCCCTAGCTGACACCAAGTCCCGGGCGGACAGCCTCAAGGCCGCCCTGGACATCCTCAAGCACCGCGCCCCCGCCAAGGGGGGATTCCTCAAGCCCCGTCCCCAGGTCACCGAGGGGCAGCTCTTCGACGAGGAGACCTACCGGCAGGCCCTGGCGGCAGCCGGGCGCATCCAGGAGGGAGAGGCCCGCATCGCCGCCATCCGCAGCGAGCAGGGCAAGCTCTCGGCCCAGAAGGCGGCCCTGGCCCCCTGGCTGGAGCTGGACATGGACCTGGACCTGCCCTCCACCCGGGAGGTCTCGGTGACCTTCGGGGCCCTCTCCGCCTCGGCCGACCGGCAGGCGGTGGAGACCGCCCTGGCCGCCGTCACGGAGCTGTGCCAGCTCCAGTGGGCGGGCCGGGACCGGGAGTTCCAGTATGTGCTGGTCCTGTGCCACCGGAAGGCGGAAGAGGATGCCTTCGAGCTGCTCAAGGGCTACGGCTATACGCCGGTCTCCCTCCGGGGCTGGCAGGGCACCGCCCGGGCCAACACCGACCGGCTGGAGGCCCAGGCCGCCGAGCTCGACCGGGAACTGGCCGCATGCAAGGAGTCCATCGTCCAGGAGGCCGTCCACCGGGAGGCGCTCAAGCTCTGCCTGGACCGGGTCAACCAGGACATCCAGCGGGAGGAGGTCAAGGGCCGCCTGCTGACCTCAGGAGCCGCCCTCTTTTTAGAGGGCTGGGTCCCGGCCGAGCAGCTGGGGGCGCTTGAGATCCTGCTGAGTCGCTACGCCGCGGCCTGGGAGGCTGTGGACCCCGACCCGGAGGAGTATCCCCAGGTGCCGGTCCAGCTCAAGAACAACGCCTTCACCCGCCCCCTCAACATGGTCACCGAGATGTACTCCCTGCCCGCCTATGGCGGTCTGGACCCCAACCCCCTGATGGCCCCCTTCTTCATTCTCTTCTACGGGATCATGATGGCCGACATGGGCTATGGGCTGGTGATGATGCTCTCCTCTGTGGTGGTGCTGAAAAAGGCCCGCCCCAAGGGGACTATGAACTACCTCTTCGCCCTTATGGGGCTGTGCGGCATCTCCACCTTTGTGATGGGGGCCCTCACCGGGGGCTTCTTCGGAGACTTCATTCCCCAGCTTCTGAAGATCATCGACCCCGGGAGCACCTTCGAGCTCCCCGCCCTCTTCACCCCCCTCAACGACACCATCGCCATCCTCATCGGCTCCCTGGTGCTGGGCTTCGTGCAGATCATCACCGGCATGGCCATCAGCTTCGTCAAGCAGACCAGGGAGGGACATTTCCTGGATGCCCTCTTCAACGAGGGGACCTGGTGGATCATCTACGCCGGCACCGCCCTGGCCATTCTGGGCATCGGCAATGTGGCCGGGGTTCCGGTGGTGCTGGCGCTGGGCGGCGTGATGCTGGTGGTGGGCTGCTGCCGGCAGACCAAGGGCATCGCCGTGCTGGGCACCATCGTGAACACCGTCTACAACGGTGTCACCGGCATCTTCAGCGACGTGCTCTCCTACTCCCGGCTCATGGCCCTGATGCTCTCAGGGAGCATCATCGCCTCGGTGTTCAACACCCTGGGCTCCATCACTGGCAATGTCATCGGCTTCGTCATCATCGCTATGATCGGCAACGCCCTGAACTTCGGGCTGAATATCCTGGGCTGCTTCGTCCACGACCTGCGGCTCCAGTGCCTGGAGTTCTTCGGGAAATTCTATCAGGACGGCGGAAAGCCCTTCCGCCCCCTTTCCATCAACACCAAATTTGTGGACATGATTAAGGAGGAAAATTGACATGGCTGACTTTATCGCGCAATTCGGCGGCATCGGTCTGGCGTTCCTGGGGGCCGCCCTGGCAGTGGGTCTTTGCTGCGTGGGCTCCGCCAAGGGCACCGGCATCACCGGCGAGGCCGCCACCGGCGTCCTGAGCGAAAATCCCGAACATTTCTCCAAGTGCCTCATCCTCCAGGTCATCCCCGGCACTCAGGGCCTATACGGCCTGGTCATCTGGTTCTTCGCCCTCTATACCATGGGCGCCTTCTCCGGCGGCATCCAGCCCCTCACCATTACCCAGGGCCTGACCATCTTCGTCTCCTGCCTCCCCATGGCCATGGGCGGCTGGCGCTCCGCCATCTACCAGGGCCGCGTGGCCGCCGCCTCCATCAACATCGTGGCCAAGCAGCCCGACGACTGGTCCAAGGGCATCATCCTCTGCGTCATCGTGGAGTTCTACGCCATCCTGTCCCTGCTGGCCTCCATCCTGCTGCTGATGAACGCCCTGTGAGCCGGCTCCGGGCCGTGGCAATACAGGAAGGAAAGGCGGTAACCCTATGAACGGAATTGAAAAAATCACCGGCCAGATCGACGCCGACATCCAAAAGGAGATCGACGACCTGACCGCCCAGGCCCAGGCCCAGGCGGCGGAGATCGGGGCCGGTTACGACCGGCAGGCCCAGGAGCAGACCCAGGCCATTCTGGAGCGCGGGAAGCGGGATGCCGCCCTGCGGCGGGAGCGGCTGGGCAGCGTGGCCCAGCTGGAGGCCCGGAAGCTGACCCTCTCCGCCAAGCAGGAGATGGTGGGCCGCGCCTTCGACCTGGCCCTCCAGAAGCTGGTGGACCTGCCGGAGGCCGACTACATCGCCCTGCTTGCCCGGCTGGCGGTGGAGGCCTCCCGCACCGGGCGGGAGCAGGTCATCTTCTCCCAGAAGGACCGGGCCCGCTACGGCAAGCAGGTGGTGACCCAGGCCAACGAGATCCTGGCCAGACGGGTGGCCCCCAAGCTGCCGGAGGACCTGACCGCCTCCCGGGCCGGCGCCGTGCTGGACCGGGTGGTCACCGGGGCCTCGGCGGTGCTCTCCGGCACCGGGATGCTCACCCTGGCCGAGGAGTCCCGGCCCATGGCTGGCGGCCTCATCCTCCGGGACGGCCGGGTGGAGACCAACTGCTCCTTCGAGGTGCTCATCCGCCTCCAGCGGGGAGCCCTCTCCGCCGAGGTGGCCCAGGTCCTCTTCCCGTGACCGCCCCTCACCAGACGGAAAGGAGGGTGCTCTGTGGCCAAACGGCTGAATGAATACGACTATCTCTATATCTCTGCCCGCATCCACACCCTGGAGACCAAGCTGCTCACCCGGGAGCGGATGGAGCGGATGCTCTCGGCCCGCACCGCCGAGGAGGCTGCCCGGGTGCTGGCCGAGTGTGGGTACGGGGACTTCCCCGCCCTGACCCCCGCGGGCATCGAGGAGACCCTGAACCAGGCCCGGCTGGCCCTCTTCGACGACCTGCGCCGGGATGCCCCAAACCCCAACCTGGTGGACGTGTTCCGGGTCAAGTACGACTACCACAACGCCAAGGCCCTCCTGAAGGCCGGGGCGGTGGGCCGGGATGCCGGCCCCCTGCTGCTGGACGCCGGGCGCTATCCCGCCGGGCAGCTCCGGGAGGACGTGGAGCGGGGAGACCTGGACCGGTACAGCGAGACCTTCCGGCAGGCGGTGGCCGCGGCCCGGGAGACCCTGGCCTCCAGCGGCGACCCCCAGGCCGCCGACTTCATCCTGGACCGGGCCTATTACGCCGAGATGCTCCAGGCCGCCCAGGCCTCGGGCAGCTCCTTCCTGGAGGGCTATGTGCGCCTGTCCATTGACAACGCCAACCTCCGCGCCCTGGTCCGGTCCCTGCGGATGGGCAAGGGGCCCGATTTCCTCAAGCGGGCCCTCCTCTCCGGCGGGAATGTGCCCCCGGACCGCCTCCTCACCGCCGGGGGCGGGGAACTGCCCACCCTCTTCGCCCGGACGCCCCTGGAGGAGGCGGCCCAGGCCGGGGCCGAGGCCCTGGGGGGCGGCCCCCTGACCCAGTTCGAGCGTCTGTGTGACAACGCCCTCACCGCCTATCTCTCCCAGGCCCGGCGGGTCCCCTTCGGGGAGCACCCCCTCATCGGCTACCTCTACGCCAAGGAGAACGAGCTGACCGCCATCCGGGTCATCCTCACCGGGCGCCTGGCGGGCCTGGACACCGAGACCATTCGGGAAAGGCTGCGTGAAAGCTATGTCTAACGAGACCTACCGCATCGCCGTCCTGGGGGACCAGGACAGCGTGCTGGGCTTCCAGGCCCTGGGCCTGGATGTCTATCCCGCCGAGACCGTGGAGGAGGCCCGGCCCATCCTCCACCGCCTGGCCCGGGAGAATACCGCCATCATCTATCTCACCGAGGAGCTGGCCGCCGGCATGGAGGCGGAGATCGCCCGCTACAAGGACGCCCTGACCCCGGCCATCATCCTCATCCCCGGCAAGTCCGGCTCCCTGGGCATCGGCATGGCCAATGTGAAAAAGTCCGTGGAGCGGGCCGTGGGGGCGGATATCCTCTAAGGCGTCCCCATCCCTTTTGCGAATCCACCTGAAAGAAGGTCGAACGAATTTGAGCAGCGGAACGATCGTGAAAGTTTCCGGGCCGCTGGTGGTGGCCACCGGACTCTCGGACGCCAATATGGCCGACGTGGTCCGGGTGGGCGAGCAGCGGCTCATCGGCGAGATCCTGACCATGAATGGGGACTCGGCCTCCATCCAGGTCTATGAGGAGACCTCCGGCCTGGGTCCCGGCGCGGCGGTGGAGACCACCGGCTCCCCCCTGTCCGTGGAGCTGGGCCCCGGCCTCATCGAGACCATTTATGACGGCATCCAGCGCCCGCTGGAGGGCATCATGCGCAAGGTCCAGGGCAACAACCTCCCCCGTGGCGTGGAGGTCCCGCCCCTGGACCCGGAGAAGAAGTGGGACTTCACCGCGGTGGCCAAGGCCGGCGACCGCCTCAGCGGCGGCGACGTGCTGGGCACTGTCCAGGAGACCAGTGTGGTGCTCCACAAGATCATGGTCCCGCCCCGCCTCAGCGGCACCCTGGAGTCCATCCAGTCGGGCTCCTTCACCATCCGGGACACCGTGGCCGTGCTGGTGGACGACAAGGGGGAGCGCCACGCGCTGACCATGGTGCAGAAGTGGCCCGTCCGGGTGGGCCGGCCCTACAAGCACAAGTACCCCCCCAAGACCCCCCTGCTCACCGGCCAGCGGATCGTGGACGCCCTCTTCCCCGTGGCCAAGGGGGGCACCGCCGCCATCCCCGGCCCCTTCGGCTCGGGCAAGACGGTGATGCAGCACCAGCTGGCCAAGTGGTCCGACGTGGACATCGTGGTCTACATCGGCTGCGGCGAGCGGGGCAACGAGATGACCGACGTGCTGCGGGAGTTCCCCGAGCTGGTGGACCCCCGCACCGGCGAGTCCCTGATGAAGCGGACGGTGCTCATCGCCAACACCTCCGACATGCCGGTGGCCGCCCGTGAGGCGTCCATCTACACCGGCATCACCATCGCCGAGTACTTCCGGGACATGGGCTACGACGTGGCCGTCATCGCCGACTCCACCTCCCGCTGGGCCGAGGCCCTGCGCGAGATGTCCGGCCGCCTGGAGGAGATGCCCGGCGAGGAGGGCTACCCCGCCTACCTGTCCTCCCGGCTGGCCCAGTTCTACGAGCGGGCCGGCATGGTGGAGTGCATCGGCTCCGACGCCGACCGCAAGGGCTCCCTCACCGCCGTGGGCGCGGTCTCTCCTCCCGGCGGCGACCTCAGCGAGCCCGTCTCCCAGGCCACCATGCGCATCGTCAAGGTGTTCTGGGCCCTGGACTCCTCCCTGGCCTACAAGCGCCACTTCCCGGCCATCAACTGGCTCAGCTCCCACTCCCTGTATCTGGACTCCCTCAAGCCCTGGTACGACGAGCACCTGGGCCCCCAGTTCATGGAGCACCGGGAGAAGGCCATGTCCATCCTCCAGGAGGAGGCCAGCCTCAACGAGATCGTCCAGCTGGTGGGCAAGGACTCCCTGTCCGCCGGCGACCAGCTCACCCTGGAGACCGCCAAGATGCTGCGGGAGGACTTCCTCCAGCAGAATGGCTTCATGGAGGTGGACTGGTACTCCAGCTACGACCGGCAGGACAAGATGCTGTCCATGATCCTGGACTACGACCGGCTGTGCCGGGCCGCCATCGACAAGGGCGCCGCGGCCGCCGACCTGTTTGCCATCCCCTTCCGGGAGAAGATGGGCCGGGCCAAGAGCGTGCCCGACGACCAGTATCCCGCCGTCTACGCCGACATGGCCCGGGAGATGGAGGAAGAGATCGAGGCCGCCGCGGCCAGGGGAGGTGCTGACGAATGATCAAGGAATACCGTACCATACAGGAGATCAACGGCCCCCTGATGGTGGTGCGCCGCGTGTCCGGCGTCACCTATGACGAGCTGGGCGAGATCGAGCTGCCCGACGGCACCGTCCGCC
>DHCMC07803__coassemble_1520_pt1 | contig 11789 bp, 11 predicted proteins | sample DHCMC07803__metabat2_low_PE_017 | metagenome-assembled genome bin DHCMC07803 | reverse complement strand
TCTACCGTCTCCTCCAGCAGGCTCAGGTCAGGAGTCAGCCGCCCGCACAGGTCGCGGACATGGAGGTGGACCATGGCGGCCCCGTTCTTCCAGCACTCGATCACATCCCGGGCAATGGCGCGGGGATTGATGAGGGGGTCCGTGGCCGCCACGGGGGCCACGGAGATCATGACTTTCTTCATCCCGGAACCTCCTTTTGAGCCGGCTGCTCCGACTCAATATCGTTTTCCCAATAGATATAGTGGTCCTGCACCACTTTTACAATGTGGGCGGCATCTCGGCAGGCGATGAGGTCCACGATCTGCCGGTGCAGAGCGACGAAGTTGTCCACCTCGCCCTCCTGCCGGAGCACCCGCTCCACCGTGTTCATCCGGCTGGGGACCGTCAGGCGGGTGATGTACTCCGTGACGCTGGCGACCTGGGGGTTGTGGACGGTGTTGGCGATGGTATCATGGAACTGGGTGTCCAGCTCCATGATGCGCTCCTTGGAGGGGTCAGGGCTGTGCATCTCCTCCTCCATGGCGTCCACGATGCGTTCCAGATCTGGGACACAGTCGGTCACGTTGGGCAGCGTGAGCGCCAGCTCCAGGGTACCGATGTCGATGACCGCACGCAGGGTCACAAAATCCTTCCAATCATTTTGATGCAGAATGATATTGTAGAGCATGGGGTCCAGCATCTTCTGGTCATAGGAATCGCTGATATAGGTTCCATCGGCCCGGCGGATGTACACCACTCCGTAGGCCTGAAGCTGCTTGATGGCCTCCCGGACCGAGTTGCGGCCGGCGTCGTATTTTTTACACAGCTCCGGCTCAGTGGGGAGCTGATCTCCCGGCCGCAGCTCCCCCTCGATGATGGAGGAGATGATGCCATTAATGACCCGTTCTACCACAGACCCCCGGCGTTCTGTCGGGGCCTTTTCCTTTGACATGTCCATTCCCCTTGCCTAGAAATTCCTGGCGCAGGATATGCGCGGTCTGATGCCTTTATTATAATGCCTGCCGGACAAAACCGCAAGCCGTTTCGTCCAGCAGGCATCAAAAACTCCTAAACTTTTGCGGACAATGCTGCCTCTGGTCCCTTGCTCAGGCGCCGGAGCCCACAAAGGTGCCCAGGGCGGTGATGAGCTGGGGGAAGGCAATGAGGATGGCGATACAGACCATGGTCCCCAGGATATAGGGGATGACGTACTTCATGGTGGAGCCCACTCGAATCTTCATCAGGTCGCAGGCCACATAGATGCACATGCCCACAGGAGGCGTCACCAGGCCGATGCCGATGACCACGGTGACCAGCACGCCCAGGACCGTGGGGTCCACGCCGGCGCTCATGGCGATGGGGTAGACGATGGGCATGAACAGGGTCAGAGCGGCGATGGATTCCATGAACATGGTGACCACAAAGAAGAGCAGCAGGATCATGATGAGGATGACAGTGGGATCAGTGGAGAAGCCCAGCATCACGCCGGTGAGCCAGCGGTCAAAGCCAGCGGTGGTGAGCATGACGGTGAAGAGCTTGGCAGCGCCGATGACCACGAAAATACGGCCGGAGATGCGGACGGTCTCGGTGAAGGCAAATTTGATGTCCTCAAAGGTCAGCTCCCGGTAGACCAGGCCGCCCACGATGAGGCCGTAGGCCACGGCGATGGCGCCCGCCTCGGTGGGGGACACGATGCCGGAGGTGATGGTGCCGATGATGATGACCGGCATCAGCAGGGCGGGCCAGGACTTGGCAAAGGCCCGTCCCACGGCGCCCCAGGTAAAGTGGCCGGGCTCCTTCTCCACGCCCTCCTTCTTGGCAAAGAAGTACGAGAGGATCATCTGGGAAAGGCCGATCATGATACCGGGGATGATGCCGCCCACAAACATCTTGCCGGTGGAGATGCCGCAGATACCGGCGATGACCACCATGGGGATGGAGGGCGGGATGATGATGCCGATGGTGGAGGAGACGCCGGTGACGGCTACGGCCAGCTCGGTGGAGTAGCCCTTTTTCACCATCTGGGGCATGAACATACCGGAGACGCCGGCGGTATCGGCCACAGCCGAGCCGGAGATGCCGGCGAAGATCATGGAGGCAAAGACGTTCACATGGGCAAGTCCCCCGTAGATATGGCCCACGATGGAGTAGCAGAAGTCCATCAGGTTCTGGGAGACGCCGCCCTTGGACATGGTGTAGCCGGCGAAGGTGTAGAGGGGGACGGCCAGGAGAGCCCAGCTGTTCATGCCCTCAAAGGTGCGCTGGGCCACGGTGACGATGCTGCCGCCGTCCAGGAAGAGGATGCCGCCCATAGAGGCCAGGCCCAGGGAGATGCCGATGGGCACGCCCAGAACCATCAGGACGACAAAGCTGCCTAAGAGCCAAGCGATCATTGTGCCTTCTCCTCCTTTCCTTCCTCTTTTACGGTGAGGGTCACCAACAGGTTGATGACCGCGCCAACGATGCACAGCACGCCGGCCACGGGGAAGATCATGTAGACCTGGCCCATGGTGAACTGGGGCATGGTGGACACCGCCTGGCGGGCCCGGGTGGCCAGCTCATAGCCGCTCCAGGTCAGGATGGCGTAGTAGACGATCAGGGCCACATCTACGATGACCCTGGTGAGCTTGAGGCCCCAGGGGAAGCGCTCCAGCAGGGCGTCGATGACCTCCACCCGGAGGTTGGTGCCGGCGGCGGCGATGCCGCTGGCGCCGATGAGCAGGGCCCACACATTGGCGTACTGGCTGAACTCCATGTACCAGGAGAAGCCGCCGATGTTGGGGATGAGACGCAGGACCACGTTGGCCATGATGACCAGGAACATGACCGCCAGCAAAATGGCGCCGATGGCCGTGGTGACCGTGTCCATGGTCTTTTGGACTTTCGTCAGCATAGGGGTACGCTCCTCTCTTTCAGGGATGGACGGCGCGGGGCCCGAATCCTCCTCTCCCCTGCCGTCCGCCGGATGGACAGGGGCCGCCGGTCCCGCCGCGGGACCGGCGGCCCTGCTCTCTCTCAGTGCCGGGTGTCCGGGATCAGCCCGCGGCGTAAGCTTCCTTCCAGGCAGTCAGCTTATCCAGCAGGTCGCCATAGTCGTCGGCGTTGTCGGTGAGGACGGAGGCGGTGGCGTCGGCGAAGGGCTGAAGGTCGGGGTAGTTGATCTGCATGCCGGACTCCTCCAGGGTGGCCACCAGCTCATCGCTCATCTGCTTGTTGAGCTCACGGTCGTACTCGGCGGAGGCCACAGCGGCGGCAGAGACGATCTCCTGCTGCTCGGCAGAGAGCTTGTTCCAGGTGCTCTCAGCAATGGTGAAGCACATGCCGGAGTAGATGTGGTTGGTGACGGAGAGGTAATCCTGAACTTCGTAGAGCTGGTTGTTGTAGATTACGGGGATGGGGTTCTCCTGGGCGTCATAGGTGCCCTGGTTCAGGGCCTGATAGAGCTCGGAGAAGGCCAGGGGCTGGGGGTTGGCACCCAGGGCGGTCATGGTGGCCATGATCACGGGGTTCTCAGGGGTGCGGATCAGCATACCCTGCATGTCGGCGGGGGTCTCAATGGGCCCTTTGTTGTTGGTCACGCAGCGGAAGCCGTTGCAGTAGTGGGCCAGCACCCGCATGTTGAAGTCCAGCAGGCCCGCCTCGGCCTCGGCCTCCACCTCGCTGTCCATGAAGGCCCAGGCCTCCTCGAAGTCAGCGAACTGGAAGGGCAGGGCGGAGATGCCCATCTTGGGGTCGTATGTAGCGAAGTTGGAGGCGTCGGTGATGATGATGTCCACGGTGCCGGAGTCCAGAGCCATGGAGTTGATGAGGTCGGCGTCGCCGCCCAGCTGGCCGGAGGGGTAGACCTGGGCAGTGAGGGCGCCGTCGGTCTTTTCCGCGATCTCATCCGCGAACTGCTGGGCGGCGATGGCCCGGGGGTCCTCCTCGTTGGTGGAGATGCCGATGCGGAGGGTCAGCGTGGCGTCGGGGTTGGTGTTCTCAGCGGGAGTGGTCCCCTCGGGTGCGGGGGTGGAGGCTCCACCGCCGCCGCAGGCGGCCAGGCCGAGCATCATGGCGGAGGCCAGTAGGAGAGCAGACAGTTTCTTCTTCATTACGGTTCCTTCCTTTCCTTTTTCCAAAAATAATAACAGACAATATGGTAACAGGTTCGCTGACTAGGCCAGCGGGTCGCACGGAGCTTCTCTCAGAGGACGCCCTTTCGCTCCAGGGCCTTCTTCAGCTCGGCGGCGCCGAAACGGGGGCTGCCCAGGAAGGGCTTGCCGTAAGTCGCCTCCAGGTGGGGCTCGGCGTAGGCCATGGAGCCCTGGGCCAGGACCACCACATCCACCTGGTCCACGATCCCCTTGGCCGACTCGGTGAGCCGGGCCTTGAACTGGTCCTGGTCCAGGCCGAAGGCCCCGTCCACCAGGCAGTCCACCAGCTCTACCTTCTTCCCAGCCTCCCGGGCCACCCGGAGCACCGTGTTCTTGGTGGGCTCCAGCGTAGTGGGCAGCGTGGCCATCACCCCGATGCGGCTGCCCCGGCGGACAGCCTCCCGGCACATCTCCTCGTCCACCCGGACGATGGGCACGCCGATATACCGGGCCACGTCCTGGGCGCTGTCGGCCACCTCACCCACACTGCTGCACAGGTTGAGCATGGCGTCCACTCCCGCCTGAGCGGCCTGCATGTACATGCCAATCAGCCGCGCCGCCGGAGCGGTGGTCACATAGCCGGCCTCCCGGACATCTGCCAGGATGCTGGGGTCCTGGAGGCTGTAGAGCTCCACATCGGCCCCGAGCTGTTCCCTGACCTCCCGCTCCACCAGCTCAATGAGCTCTGGGGTGGTGCTGGTATAGATCAGTCCGACCTTCATGTTCTTCTTCCTCCCTTACAAAATCGTCTGGACGGTTCTCAAACGTCCTATGTTAATCATCCTATGTTTAGATTAGCAAATTTTGCTCCGCTTGTAAATCCGGAATATCTCTCAGATTTTGAAGGTCTTTTTTGTGCATTTTTCACACTTTTCTCCGTTCGCAAGGGCCTCTTCTTTCTTTAGATACCCAGGAAATCGTTGACAAATCGGCTTTAGGATGGTAGCATTTATTTAACATAGGATGTTTGACAGCTTTCGACAAAATGACTGGAGGGATTTTTGTGAACTATCTGCAAGCGGCCCGGGCTGGCGGCTACGCCGTGGGGGCCTTCATTGTGGACTCCCTGGACGCCATGGAGGGGGTGGCCGCCGCCTGCGGCCGGGCGGGGCTCCCGGCCGTGATGATGGCGGGCATGAACACCGCCCGCTTCCTGGGCCCGGAGCGGTATGTGGACCTGTGCCGGTCGGTCGGCCGGAGCTGCTCTGTTCCGGTCTATGCCCATCTGGACCACTGCACCGACCCGGCTCTGCTGCTCCAGTGTGCCCGGGCGGGCTTCGACTGCGTGATGTTCGACGGCTCCCAGCAGTCCTTTGAGAAAAATATCTCCGCCTGTGCCGTCCTGGCGGAGGAGTGCCACCACCTGGGGACCCTGCTGGAGGGGGAGCTGGGGGTCATCGCCGGGCAGGAGGAGCATGTGGAGAGTGCCCTCAGCCAGTTCACCGACCCGGCTCTGGCAGAGGAGTTCGTCCGCCGGTCCGGGGTGGACGCCCTGGCGGTCTCGGTGGGCAACGCCCACGGCCTCTACCAGGGCAAACCGGAGCTCCAGTTCGGCCTACTGGAGGAGCTCTCTGCCCGGTGCCCCATCCCTCTGGTCCTCCACGGCGGCACCGGCATCCCGGCCCAGGATATCCGGCGGGCTGTGGGCCTGGGCGTGTGCAAGATCAACGTTGGCACTGAGCTCCGCCGGGCCTATCTGGACGCGGTGCGGGATTACGCCGCCCAGGAGGGCGGCACGGCCATCGGCCTGTCCCAGGCCATCCGGGAGCGGATCACAGCCGCCTCGGTGGGCTACCTGGACAACTATAGAGCGGAGGGATGCGGACATGCGGCTCTTTGAAAGCGACAATGTCTGGAAGCGCAGGAGGCGGGCCCAGGAGCGCTCCTCCCGCCCCGACACCCCGGAGCAGCGTCTCAAGGACGCCCGGCAGGCCATGGTCAGCCAGCTTTTGTGGCTTTTCGGCGCGGTGCTGATGGTGGTGCTGGGCCTGGCCGGCATCCGCCTGGGCGTGGTCCCTGTGGAGCCGGTGACGGTGGGCTTTCTGGTGGTCCTGGCCCTCTATGCCCTGACCTCCCTGGCCCCTGCCAAGCGGGCCTATCAGGCGTGGAAGGACCTTTTGAAGCAGTGAGGACAAAAAATTCCCTGGACGGCTGTCCAGGGAATTTTTTTGCAGTTCAGCCCAGCAGGAGCTCCACGGCCTCCCGCAGGGTGGACTCCTCCCCCACATTGCCGGGGAAGATGACGTAGGGCACGCCGGGGAAGCGGCTGGCCTCATCGTTGCGCCAGACGGGGATGCCCGGCCGGATCTGGCCCAGCACCCAGGCCCGGCGGGTCCGCAGGGCCTTCACTCCCACGTCGCTGCTGGTGATCCCCCCCTTGGCCACCACAAAGGCAGGGGTGGCGGTGAGGCCGGCCACGCAGCTCTGGACGGCGTCGCTGATGCGGACGCTCCGGAGCAGGGCCTCCTCAGGGGTGTCGTTCTCCACGGTGAGCAGGGCCCGCTTGGTGGAGACACAGCAGGTCCGGCCCTGGGCGATGAGCTGGCTGCACCGGGCCGTGAGCGCGGCGGCCTCCTCCTCCAGGGCGCCGGGGGTGAGCACCAGATCGCTGTTCATCTCGATAAACTCAATGCCCTCCACCCCCTTCAGGGCCTCCAGCTGGGCGGTGGTCTTTTTGGTGTGGCTGCCCACCACAATGATGCCCCCGTGGCGGGACTCCCCGGTCACCATTTCCTCCCGGCGCAGCAGGGGACGGTCGGAGATATTGCCCAGGGCCTTCACCAGGGCGGCGGCGCAGCGGACCGTGTAGTTCCGGCCCTTGGCCATGGCCCGGTAGAGGGCGGTGGCCAGGACCTTTACGTCGCAGTCCTCCACAGCGTTGACCACGATGCGGCCGTAGTCCCGCACCGCCTCCAGCTGGGCCTCCACCCCCTCGTAGTCCAGGGCCCGCAGCCGGGCCAGGGAGATGCAGGTCACATCCTCTGCCCGGCAGGCCCCTCCGGTCTTCTCCTGGATGTAGGCCGGCAGGCTGCTGCTCTGGTAGCCGAAGGTCTCATCCCGGGCGAATTCCGTCTGGCCGCAGGGGACCAGCTCCTCTCCGTACCTGACATAGTGGATGTTGTCCAGGGTGAAGCGGCCGCCCTCCTTGAAATAGGGGCACAGGATGTCCCCGTCCACCGTCCGGCCGCTCTCCCGCTGGAAAACGTCCCGAAGGACCTGGGTCTCCAGGGGGTAGTGGCCCCGGAGCGTGGAGTCCCCCCGGCTGACGATGAGATAGTCCCGCCCCAGCTCCCGGGCCACGTCGGCCACGTTCCGGGCGATCTCCCGGTGGACCCGCTCGGTCTGCTCCGCGGTGAAGCTGCGGCTGTTGGTGAGGATGAAAAAGAGCTTCCCGGGCTCCTCAAAGCCCTCCCGGATGCTCTCGGGGCTCCAGTCGGTGTAGACGCTGACATCGTGGACGGTCTGGACTCCCGTGGGGTCGTCGTCCAGCACCACGATCTGCCGCTGGTTTTTCTCGGCCTCAGCCGCCAGGGCGGCGCTGACTGCCTCCAAGTCGGGCAGGGGATAGCGGCCCAGCTCGGCCGCGCTGATGCGCTCCTCCATACGGCGTCCCCCCTTTATTCGTAGAGCACCTGGGCAATGAGGACCAAGGGCTCCTCCCCCAGGCAGGCGATCTCATGGGTGTCCCCCGGCATGGCGGCAATGAGGTCCCCCTCCTCCAGGAGCTGCTCCTGGCCGTTGATGATATGCCGGGCCCGGCCCTTGAGGATGACCATGGACTCCATCTCGTGCTCATGGGTGTGCTTCCCGATGGTGACCCCCGGGGCCAGCGTATGGCGCACATAGGCCCGGCCCTTTCCCAGCATCTCTGCCGGGGCGTCCAGCAGCCGCTCCATCTGCACGGTCCCCTGCCCGCCCATGCAGTGCTCGATGGGTGTCACCGTCAGCTCTGAGGCTTTCCTGTATAACATCCTATGTTCCCCCTTTGAAAAAAATCGTCCCGCTCCAAACGTAGGACGTTGTTGTCTATACCATACAATGTCCGGGAGAAAAAGGCAAGCCCCTTCCCGGATTTTTGTGCAGTCTGACAAAAAGGGCCGCACTCCTGGCGGAAAGCAATTCCCGCCAGGGGCGCGGCCCACTCTGTCAATGCCCCCGCTCAGGGCACCAGCTCCACGGTATAGCCCAGGTCCCGGAGGCCGCTGACGATGCCGCCGGGGTCCACCATGTGGCCCGCCCCCACGGCCAGGAAGAAGGTGTTCTCCCCCTCGGTCTCCAGGTACTCCGCCGCCGCCGCGATCATGCCCGGGTCCCGCTCAGTAAAGAGCTTGACGTTGAGCTCATCGCCGCTGTCCATCACGGTCTCCTTGCCGTAGACCGCCGCAAAGGTCTCGGGGTCCCGGTCCTTCCAGGCGTCGAACATGGCGGCGATCTGCGCCTCCTGAGCCTGGGCCATGGCCTGGGCCTCCTCGCTGACCTCCTGGCCGCTGAGGGCGGCCTCGTACAGGGCCAGGCTGCTATCCAGATAGGCCTCCTGATACTCGGGGGAGAGGCCGTCAAAAATGTCCAGCTGGAGGTCGTAGGTCTCCACGGCGTCGATGGTCTTGCCCGCGTTCACCGCATAGGCGTTGATGTACATATCAATGGCCATCATGTTGGCGCTGGTGGTGTCGTCCTGAAGGCTCAGGGTGCCGAAGGTGCTGGCCAGGGCCCACGCCTTGAAGCCGTCCAGGTCGTGGGGGCCCACCCCCATGGACTCCGCCGCCGCCTGCACCCGCTGGTACAGCTCAGGGCTGATGTGGTCGGCCAGGGTGGTGCCGTCGGAGTAGGACTGGCGGGAGACCAGCTGGGCAAGGCCCTCCTGGTCGTTGAGGTCCAGCTCAAAGCTCACCACCTGGGCCTCATCCAGGGCGTCCCGCACCGACTTGTGCAGGGGGTAGGCGTTGCTCCGGTCCAGGTGGATGGTGCCCAGCAGGTAGAGGGTGTTGTCCCCGTTGACGGCCTTCCACAGCAGGCCCTTGGAGCCGGCGTCGTTGGCATCGTAGACCGCCAGGATGAGCCGCTCCGTCATCACCATGGCCTCCTGGTAGGTGCAGGGGTCGGCCAGGCGCAGGTCGCCGTTCTGGTCCCCCTGGACCACCCCCAGGCCGGTGAGGAAGGCCTCCGCCCCGGCCTCGATGCCCTCCAGCTCATAGGCCGCCGCCTCCTGGTAGAGGGCGTTCATCACGCCTCCCCGGGTGGTGTCCACCACCAGCCCGGCGGTGTCCGCCGGGCGCTGGGGCAGCTCCAGCAGGGCCAGCTTGCCGGCCGCCAAGGCGGTCATGGCCTCCAGCTGCTCCTGGGTCAGGGGGTCCTGGATGTAGCTGGGGTAGTTGTCATCCACCAGCCCCATGGCATAGCTGTCCGCCAGGGCGTCATAGGCCCAGGGGGACGGGGTCTGGGCCGGCGTCTCCGGCTCCGCCGCCAGGGCGGGGGCCCAGAGCACTCCGGCAGTCAGCACGCCCGCCAGTATCCGGCGGGTCCAGTTCCAAAGCATGGTCGTTGCTCCTCTCTTATCTGTCTGAATTTGGGAAGTCCTCCCTGCTGTCCCCACTCTACCACGTCCCCCCAGGGCCGTCAACTTAAGATTTCTTAAAGTCCCTCTCCACCCAGCAAGGAAGGCCGCCCGGATTGGCAGCCTTCCTCGAGAAACGCGTGATATGTCGGTTCAGCCCCGGATGAGGGTCCCGGTCTCCCCCCGGATGCCCGCCCCCGCCTTTTCCAGAAGGGTGATGAGGGCCGTCCGGCCCGGGGCGGACCGGGCGAAATGCACGGCGGCCTGGACCTTGGGCAGCATGGAGCCCGGGGCGAACTCCCCGGCGGCGATATATCCCTCCGCCTCCTCCGGCGTCAGGGTGGAGAGCCACTGGACGTCGGGCCTTCCAAAGTGGATGGCCACCTTTTCCACGGCAGTGAGGATGATGAGGCAGTCGGCCTCCAGGGCCTGGGCCAGGGTGCAGGCGGCGAAGTCCTTGTCAATGACGGCGGCCGCCCCTTTCAGGTGGTGCCCTCCGGTGCGGAAGACGGGGATGCCCCCGCCCCCGCAGGCCACCACCACCAGCCCGGCCTCCACCATGTCCCGGATGGACTGGATCTCCACGATGGACACCGGCATGGGGGAGGCCACCACCCGGCGCCAGCCCCGGCCCGCGTCCTCCATCACGTCATAGCCCCGCTCCGCCACCATCCGCTCCGCCTCCTCCCGGGTCAGGAAGGCCCCGATGGGCTTGGTGGGGTGGGCGAAGGCCGGGTCGTCCGGGTCCACCTCCACCTGGGTGAGGACGGTGGCCACCCCCTTCTGGATGCCCCGGTCCAGGAGCTCCTCCCGGAGGGCGTTCTGGAGGTCATAGCCGATGTAGCCCTGGCTCATGGCCACGCAGACCGACAGGGGGCAGGGGATGTATTTCTCCGGCTCGGCCCGGGTGAGCTCGGCCATGGCCTTCTGGATCATGCCCACCTGGGGCCCGTTGCCGTGGACGATGGCCACCTCATGCCCCTCCTGGATCAGGTCCACGATGGCCCGGGCCGTCTTTTTGACGGCGGCCATCTGCTCCGGCAGGTTCTCGCCCAGGGCATTTCCGCCCAAAGCCACTACAATGCGTTTGCCCATAAATGACACCTCAATGCTTCACACGGCCCGCCAGGGCTTCTCAGCGGATCTCGTTGTCGGTCAGCCCCGCCCGGAACTGGGTGGCGTCGCCGGATGCTTCCTCCGGCCGGTAGAGGCCGGGGACGGCGGCGTAGAGGGCGGCACAGCGGACCAGGTCGTCCTTCCAGGTGATCTCGTTGGGGGCGTGGGCCTGGCTCTCGGCGCCGGGGCCGAAGCCCACACAGGGGATGCCGTACCGCCCCTGGATGGAGACGCAGTTGGTGGAGAAGGTCCACTTGTCGGTGAGGGGGCGGCCCGCCCGCAGGTGCATGGCGTCCCGCTGGGGATCGGGGTCGGCGTGGCCCATGCGCTCCGGCCCGAAGAGGGCGTGGTGGGCCTCCACCAGGGCCTGGACATGGGGGGCGCTCTCCCGGTTGATCCAGGTGGGGAAGTAGCACTCGGTCTCATAGACCTCCCCGGTCCAGGAGGGCCGGTCATACATGTACATGGAGACCTTCACGTCCTCCCCGTACTTCTTCACGCTGGGCAGGTCCCGGATCTCCTGGAGGCAGGAGTCCCAGGTCTCCCCGGCGGTCATGCGCCGGTCCACCGAGATGGCGCAGGAGTCGGCCACGGCGCAGCGGCTGGGGGAGGTGTAGAAGATCTGGGAGACGGTGCAGGTGCCCCGGCCCAGGAAGCGGGCGTCCTCCCAGTGCTCCGGGTTGTACTGGGGATCCAGCATCTTCACCAGGCCCTTGACGGCCACGCGCTCGTCGGCGGGGTTCTCGTTCAGGGCCCGGATGTCCTGGAGGATGTCGGCCATCTTGTAGATGGCGTTGTCCCCCCGCTCGGGGGCCGAGCCGTGGCAGGAGACCCCCTTCACGTCCACCCGGATCTCCATGCGGCCCCGGTGGCCCCGGTAGATGCCGCCGTCGGTGGGCTCGGTGGACACCACAAACTCCACCTGCTCCTTCTTGATGCCCTTGGCGGGGAAGAACTTGTTGACGATGTACTGCCAGCACATGCCGTCGCAGTCCTCCTCCTGGACG
>DHCMC07803__coassemble_1517_pt1 | contig 11826 bp, 8 predicted proteins | sample DHCMC07803__metabat2_low_PE_017 | metagenome-assembled genome bin DHCMC07803 | reverse complement strand
GGCATAGCCGCTGGTCCCGACGACCTCCGCATCGTTGAGGCCGAGAGCGGCTTTGCCAGCTTCTGCCTCCTCCTTGGTGGTGTAGGCTCCCGACCGGACATAGTAGCTCCCGTCGATCCAGGCCGGAAACCCGTCGGTCAGGGTCTCCGCCGTGTCAAGGGCCTCCTGAAAGGAGGCATAGGTCTCCGGGAGCTGGAGGTGGTAGCAGCCCACTGTCACAGTGCCGGTGCCGTCCACATAGTTTCCGTCAGAGAGGGTCACATTCTGGGTCTTGACCATGGAGATCTGGGTCTCACTGGTGCGGCCCAGCTCGTGAAAGGATAAGTCCTCCTCGTAATAACCGAGGCGGTAGCCGCTGCCCACGCTGTTTTCCAGATTGGCCCCTGGCAGGGCATTGCTGTCGTAATAGAGCCCCACCCGGAGCACAGCGTCGGCCGAGGCGTCCACGGCTGACGCTACACCGGACAGGCCGGTGACCACGGCAAGAAATACAAGGGCGGATCGGATCAAAAATTTTCCCATCGGGACGCTCCATTTCTCTAAATCAACACTCTACAGTGGAAAAGAATTGTGTTACACTGACAAAAATGCACCCGCACATGCCGGCCATCGCTCCGGCAGAAAGACTCTGGAATGGTCCCATTATAGTACAAAAGCCGACAGGATTGCAACTGCCGTTTTTTGTCCCGGGCCGCAAGTCTCCGCTCCCCATATCATAAAAAGGAGCAGGGACGTGCAAGGAGAAGGGGCGGCGTGGATAGAATGAACTGTGCGTCGTGTGTCTGGAGGTCTGTGACATGGAAAAATATAAGGTCGGCGTCATCGGCGGCACCGGGATGGTGGGCCAGCGTTTCATCGCCCTGATGGAGCATCACCCCTGGTTTGAGCTAGCGCTCATCGCGGCCAGCCCCCGTTCCGCCGGAAAGACCTATGAGGAGGCCGTGGGGAGCCGCTGGGCGATGGACGTCCCCATCCCCGAACAAGCCCGGAAGATGGTGGTCCGGAATGCCGAAGACGCCGCCTCCATCGCGGAAGAGGTGGACTTCGTCTTTTCCGCTGTGGACATGAAGAAGGAGGAGATCCAGGCCCTGGAGGAGGCCTATGCCCGCCATGAGTGCCCTGTCATCTCCAATAACTCCGCCCACCGCTGGACGCCCGATGTGCCCATGGTGGTGCCGGAGGTGAACCCGGAGCACCTCCATTGAGGCCCAGCGAAAGCGGCTTGGCACAAAGCGGGGCTTCATCGCCGTCAAGTCCAACTGCTCCATCCAGAGCTATGTCCCCGCCCTCCACCCTCTGCGGGCCTTCGGCCTCAAGCGGGTGCTGGCCTGTACCTACCAGGCCATCTCCGGCGCTGGAAAGACCTTCGAGACCTGGCCGGAAATGGTGGACAACGTCATCCCCTACATTGGCGGCGAGGAGGAGAAGTCTGAGCAGGAGCCCTTAAAGGTCTGGGGCAGGGTGGAAAACGGCGTCATCGTCAAGGCCCGGACTCCGGATATCACCTCCCAGTGCATCCGGGTCCCGGTGTCCAACGGCCATACCGCCGCCGTGTTTGTGGACTTTGAGAAGAAGCCCTCCATGGAAGAGATCAAGGAGCTCTGGGCCTCCTACCGGGGGCGGCCCCAGGAGCTGAAGCTCCCCACGGCCCCGGAGCAGTTCCTCCATTACTTTGAGGAGCCCGACCGTCCTCAGGCCCGTCTGGACCGAGATCTGGGGGGCGGCATGACCATCTCCATCGGCCGGCTCCGCCCCGATACCCAGTACAACTATAAATTTGTGTGCCTGTCCCACAATACTCTCCGCGGCGCCGCCGGCGGTGCGGTGGAGCTGGCCGAGCTGCTGTGCGCCGAGGGATATCTCTCCCGGTGACCATGCGGAGGTGCACTTGATTTTAAGGAGGTCAGATTTATGAGAGAGCCAGTCTTTACCGGCGCGTGTCCCGCCATCGTCACCCCCTTTGACGCCACAGGGGCCATCAACTATGACCGCTTCGCCCAGCTCATCGACGAGCAGATCGCCGGGGGCGTGGATGCCATCTGCGTCCTGGGGACCACCGGCGAGTGCGCCACCCTGAGCCTGCGGGAGCACATCTCCGCCGTCAATTTCTGCGTCAAGCACGTCAACCACCGGGTAAAGGTCATCGCCGGCGCGGGCAGCAACGACACCTCCGCCGCGGTCTACCTCTCTCAGCACGCCCAGGACTCCGGCGCCGACGCCCTCCTCCATGTGACCCCCTATTATAACAAGTGCTCCCAGGAGGGCCTCATCCGCCACTATGAGTACATCGCCGACCGCACGGAGCTGCCCATCATCCTCTATAATGTCCCCTCCCGCACCGGGGTCTCCTTCACCGCCGAGACCTACCGGGTCCTGTCCCAGAATCCCAAGATCAACGGGGTCAAGGAGGCCAGCGGGAACTTCTCCCTGGTGGCCCACACCCGTTACCTCTGCGGGGACGATTTCTACATCTGGTCCGGCAACGATGACCAGGTGGTGCCCATGATGGCTCTGGGGGCCAAGGGCGTCATCTCTGTGGTGGCCAACGTGGCCCCCAGGCTCATGGTGGATATCTCCCACCTCTGCCTGGATGGAAAGTTCCAGGAGGCCTTCCAGCTCCAGCTCCAGCACACCGAGCTGATGGACGCCCTCTTTGTGGAGGTCAACCCCATCCCGGTGAAGGCGGCCCTGAACCTGATGGGCCGGGACGTGGGCGGCCTGCGCCTGCCCCTGTGCGATATCTCTCCCGCCAACCTGGAGGTCCTGCGGGGCGCTATGGAGCGTTCCGGCCTGCTGGATTAAACCTGCTGAAAAGCGGTCCAAAAGCGTCTGGTCAGAGGGCCGGGCGCTTTTTGGTTGTACGCGGTGCCAGGATATGATATACTAGACCCAAACCCTTCGATCTTTTGCAGGGCCCGCGCCAGGCTCAGCTGGTGCGGGCCCTTTCTGGCGCTGGAAAGGAGCGACGTCGATGGAAAGACTGACCCGCAAGAATGCCGCCGGAACCTGGGAACTGGACCCGGACCGCCTGCCGGAGGCGGCGGAACGGCTGGCCCGGTATGAGTGCTTTGTCCAGGAGCTCCCCCGGGAGCTGGAGCAGATCAGCGCGGAGCTGGAGGAGCTGCGTGCGGCCGGAAAGGAAAAGACGGTGAAATTCCGGGAGCTGATGGCCAAAAAGCTGACAGACCGGAGCCTCCTGCTGCGGCTGGAGGAGGCGGGGCTGGCAGAGCCCTGAGCGGTGCCTGGAGAGGAGGGGCCCCATGTTAAGATTGCTGCTGGGAAGGGCCGGCACAGGGAAGACCACGTCCATCCTCCGGCAGATCGCCGCCTCCGGCGGGACCAGGCGGCAGCTCCTGATCGTGCCGGAGCAGGCGTCCCACGAGACGGAGCGCCGCCTGTGCGCAGTGGGCGGAAACCAGGTCTCCCTGTATGCGGAGGTATTGTCCTTCACCCGGCTGGGCAGCCGTGTTCTGGCCCAGGCGGGTGGGCTGGCTGCGCCTACCCTGGACCCCGGAGGGCGGCTGCTACTGATGTACGCCGCTTTGAAATCGGTTTCCAACGCCCTGACCGTCTATGCCCGCCCCTCCAGGAAGCCGGCCTTTCTCTCGGGACTGCTGGCCACCCTGGATGAGTGCAAGCAGTACTGCGTCACCCCAGAGGCTCTGGCCAATGCGGGGCAGGAGACCGGCGGGCAGGAGGGGGACAAGCTCAAGGACCTTGGACTCATCTTCGGCGCCTACGATGCCCTGACGGCCCGGGTGGCGGCCGACCCCAGGGACCGGCTCACCCGCCTGGCCCAGGGGCTTGCGGAGTGCGGATACGCCCGGGGAATATCTGTCTATGTGGATGGCTTTACAGACTTTACACCCCAACAGCTCCTGGTGCTCCGGCAGCTCCTGCTCCAGGCGGAGGAGGTCACAGTGGCCCTCACCTGCGGGAGGCTGAGCGGAGAGGAGGACGAGGGGGGCATTTTCCGCCCCGCACGGCGGACAGCGGTCCGCCTTCTGCGCCTGGCCCAGGAGGTGGGCGTTCCCTCGGAAACCGTCTATTCCTTGGAATACAAAGGCCGAAAAGTAGAATCCCTTGTCCACTTAGAAAAAAACTTATTTGCAGATCTCCCACAGATCCACCCTGAACCGGCCCGGGAGATCACCCTCTTTTCTGCTGTGTCACCTCGTTCCGAGCTGGAGTGGACAGCCTCAGAGATCCTGCGGCTGGTCCGGGAAGAGGGCTTCCGGTTCCGGGAGATCGCCGTGGCCGCCCGTGGGTTCGACCGCTACAGCACACTGGCGGAGGAGGTCTTTGGGCGGTATGGCATTCCTGTCTTCCTGGACGCGATGACCGATATCCTCCAAAAGCCTGTCTTCGCAGTGGTCACCGGAGCCCTGGATGTGGTGGCGGGGGAGTACCGCTATGAGGATGTCTTCCGCTATCTCAAGACGGGCCTGGCCGGCCTGACCCGGTCAGAGTGCGACCTGCTGGAGAACTATGTCCTGAAATGGGACCTGAAGGGCAGCCGCTGGACGGCGCAGAAGGACTGGACCATGCATCCAAGAGGCTACGGTTTTCCCATGACAGAGGAGGACGAGGCACTCCTGGTGAGGCTGAACGGCCTCCGGCGGCGGGTGACCACGCCCCTGGAGCGCCTGCGGAAAAATCAGGACCGGGCAGGAAGAGGGCAGGCTCTTTCCCTTTACGGATATTTGGAGGAGATCGAGCTTCCCCAGCGGCTGTTGGAGCGGGCCCAGGGCCTCCGGGACCGGGGGGAGCTTCAGGGGGCTGCGGAGTATGAGCAGCTCTGGGAGCTGCTCTGCGGAGGGCTGGAGCAGTGTGCCCAGCTGTTGGGTGAGACCCCGATGGAGCTGGAGGAGTTCGCCCAGCTGTTGAAGCTGGTGCTCTCCCAGTACCAGGTGGGGACCATCCCGGTCTCTCTGGACCGGGTGAACGCCGGAGAGGCCGCCCGTCTGGGCAGCCGGCCCGTGCGCGCCCTCTTCTTCCTAGGCGCGGATGACGGGGCCATTCCCCAGACCGCCCCCGCGCCGGGCCTCCTCACCGACGACGACCGAAGCCTGCTGGCATCCTTCGGCCTGGAGCTCTCTCCCCAGATCTCTGACAAGCTGGACCGGGAGATGACCATTCTCTACGAGGCCTGTGCCCGCCCCACGGAGCGGCTGACGGTAAGCTGGGCCGCCCAGACCACGCAGGGGGAGGAGCAGCGGCCCTCTCTCCTGGTGACCCGCCTGCGGCTGCTCTTCCCACAAAACCTGCCTGTCCGGGAGCAGTCCCTGCAGGGGGAATTCCGGCTCTCAGCGCCGGGGCCTGCTTTGGAGCAGGCAGGGCGGCTTTCCGGGGTCCGTGCCGCCCTGCGGCAGCTCCCGGACTATGCCCCCCTGGTGGAACGGCTGGAGCGCTGTGCCCAGGCGGAGCGCGGGCGCCTCTCCCCGGAGGGGGTGGCGGCCCTCTACGGCCGCCGGGTGCCCATGTCGGCCTCCCGGATGGACAAGTACAAGTCCTGCCACTTCTCCTACTTCATGCAGTTCGGGCTCAAGGCCAAGGCCAGGAAGGCCGCCGGCTTCCAGGCTCCGGAATACGGCACCTTCGTCCACTATGTGCTGGAGCACATCCTGCGGGACAGAAGCTGGCAGGTGGAGGATGGGCAGGGGGGCTGGACCTGGGACCCCAAAGAGGTCCGGGCCCGCATTCGGGCCATCATGGACCGCTACATCGCGGAGGAGCTGGGGGGGCTGGAGAACAAGACGCCCCGCTTCGTCTACCTCTTCGACCGCCTCCTGTGGCCTGTGGCCCAGGTGGTGGAGAATGTGCTGGAAGAGCTCTCTGTCTCCAGCTTCCAGCCCATCGCCTTTGAGATGGGCTTCGGGACAGGGAAGGACTTGCCCCCTGTGGAGCTGACGGTAGACGGGGTCACGGTGAGCGTCTCCGGCTTCGTGGACCGGCTGGACGGCTGGGTCCACGACGGGAGGCTTTACCTCCGGGTGATGGACTACAAAACGGGGAGAAAATCCTTTGACCTCACAGAGATCTGGAATGGCCTGGGGCTCCAGATGCTGCTCTATCTCTTTACGCTGGAGGAAAAAGGAGAAAGCCTTTACAATTACGCGGTGACACCGGCCGGTGTTCTCTATCTCCCCGCCCGGGCGGCGGTGGTCCAGGGGAGCCGGAGCATGGACGAGCAGGAGCGGAAAAAGCGGATGGACGCAGAGCTGCGGCGGCACGGTCTGCTGCTGGACGACCCAGAGGTCCTGGAGGCCATGGAGCGCCCGGAGGCCGGCGGGCCCCGGTTCCTCCCGGTGCGGGTCTCGGCAAAGTCGGGGGCCATCACCGGGGAGGCCCTGGTCTCGGCGGAGCGGCTGGGAAAGCTGAAGCGGCACACCCAGCGCATCCTGCGGGAGATCGGACATGAGCTGGCCGCCGGGGTCATTGACGCCGACCCCTCCTGGCGGGGGCCGGAGAAAAACGCCTGTCTCTACTGCGATTATGCCGCCGCCTGCCACTTCGAGGAGGGGCGGGGCTCTGACCGGCGGAGGTATCTGCCTAGCCTCAGCGGCGAGGAGTTTTGGGCATCGGTGGAGGGGGAGGAGGACCCGGCCTGAGCGGGGCCCTCTTTTCCATGAATATTCAGAAGGATCGGAGGTGTCTCTATGGCGTTTCCCCCCACAGAGGAACAGCGCGCCGCGATCACGGACCGGGGCGGGAGCCTGCTGGTCTCAGCCGCGGCGGGCTCCGGGAAGACGTTGGTGCTGGTGGAGCGTCTGCTGGGCCGGGTGGAGCAGGAGGGGCTGGACATCGACCGCTTCCTGGTCATCACCTATACCAAGGCGGCCGCGGCTGAGCTCCGGGGCCGGGTGGCGGCTGAGCTGTCCGCCCGGCTTTCCCAGCGGCCCACAGACCGGCACCTGCGTCGCCAGGCCACCCTAGTCTACCGGGCGCAGATCTCCACCATCCACGCCTTCTGCGCCCAGCTCCTGCGGGAGTATGGCCATCTTCTGGACCTGGAGGCCGACTTCCGCCTCTGCGACGAGAGCGAAGCCGGAGTCCTGATGCTCCAGGCCATGGACCAGGTGCTGGAGAGCCGGTATGACGCGGTAGAGCCGGGGAGCGACTTTGCCCAGCTCCTGGACACTATGGCGGCGGGCAGGGATGACAGCCGCCTGGTGCAGATCGCCCTGGACATTCACGGACGGGTCCAGAGCCATCCCGACCCGGGAGCCTGGCTGGAGCGGCAGGAGCGGGCCTTTGCCCTGGAGGGAGTCACCGACGCGGGGGAGACCCCCTGGGGGACCGTCCTTTTGGAGAGCATCAAAAAGCAGGCGGAGTTCTGGCGGGGCCGCATGGCCCATGCCCTGGAGCTGTGCGCCGGAGAGGAGGCCCTCTCCCGGAGCTACGCCCCCAGTCTCTCGGCTACGCTGGAGAGCCTGTCCCTGTTCGTGGAGGCCATTGGACAGGGGTGGGACGCGGCAGCCGCCCGGGCGGAGATCGTCTTTCCCCGGCTGGGAGCGGTGCGAAACTGCGGGGACCCGGAGGCCCAGTCCCAGATCAAGGCCCTGCGGGAGAAGTGCAAAAAGCGGATGGCCAAGGTGGGGGACCTTCTCCTGGACTCCAGTGAGCACCTGCTGGAGGACATGCGGGCGGTCCATCCGGCGGTGCGTGGGCTCTTCGCCCTGGTCCGGGACTTCGACCGGGCCTATGCCGCCCTGAAGCGCCAGCGGGGCTACCTGGATTTCTCCGACCTGGAGCATATGGCCGTGGGGCTGCTGTACGACAGCGCGGGGGAGCCCTCCGAGCTGGCGGAGACGGTGTCGGCCCGCTTTGCCGAGGTGATGGTGGACGAGTATCAGGACACCAACGAGGTACAAAACGCCATCTTTCAGGCAGCCTCCCAGCAGGGGCGGAAGCTCTTCATGGTGGGGGATGTCAAGCAGTCCATCTACCGGTTCCGGCTGGCCGACCCCACGATTTTTCTGGAGAAATACCGCACCTTCCGGCCCGCCGGGCAGGCGGCGGAGGGGGAGCCCCGGCGGGTCCTGCTCACCCGGAACTTCCGCTCCCGCCCCCAGGTGCTGGAGGGCGCCAATTTCCTCTTTCGAAGCCTGATGTCCCGGGAATTCGGGGAGATGGACTACACATCCGATGAGGCCCTCTATCCGGGAGCATCCTTTCCGGAGGGGGAGGGCTACGCCGTAGAGCTGGATGTCCTGGACCTCTCTGATGGAGGCGGCGGAGAGGACGAAGCAGGGGAGAAGGCCTCCAGGGACCTGCTGGAGGCCCGGTTCACCGCCCGGCGAATTCGGGCGATGCTGGACGACGGCTTCCAGGTCACGGACCGGGACGGCGGCCTGCGGCGGGCGGGCCCCGGGGACATGGTGATCCTGCTCCGCTCCCCCAATACGGTGCTCCACCACTACGCGAAGGCCCTGGGGGAGCTGGACATCCCCTGGGAGGCCGAGGGCAGCGGAGACTTTCTGGACACCACGGAGGTCTCAGTGGCCCTCTCTTACCTCCAGATCATAGACAATCCCCGGCAGGATGTGCCCTTACTTTCGGTCCTGCGGTCCCCGCTGTGGGGATTTTCCCCCGACCGGCTGGCCCAGCTCCGGGCCGGGGCCCCCGACACGGATTTTTATGACGCCCTGCTCCAGGACCAGGGGGCGGACACGGCTGCCTTCCTGGCCGAGCTGGACCTGCTCCGGGACCGGGCGGTGGACAGGAGCTGCCACCAGCTCCTGTGGGACCTCTATGACCGGACCAATTTCCTGGGTGTCTTCGCCGCGCTGGGAGACGGGGAGACCCGGCGGGGGAACCTGCTGGCCCTGGCGGAGTGCGCCCGGCAGTTTGAGGCGGCGGGGCACAAGGGGCTCTTCGGCTTTCTCTCCTATCTGGAGCGGGTGCGGGACACGGGAGGCCGCCTGCTCACCGCGCGGCCGGCAGGAGACGGAGGCGGCGTGCGCATCCTGAGCATCCACAAGTCCAAAGGGCTGGAGTTCCCGGTGGTCTTTCTCTGCGGCCTGGCCCGGCGGCTCAACCGGGAGGACATGCAGCGGCCCATTCTCTTCCACCCCAGGCTGGGGGTGGGTCCCAAGGGGCTGGACACGGAGCGGATGGTGGAATTTACCACTCTGGCCCGGCGGGCCGTGGCGGAAGAGCTGGAGCGGGAGATGATGGCGGAGGAGCTACGGCTCCTCTATGTGGCCATGACCCGGGCCCGGGAAAAGCTGGTGATGGTGTGTGCCCTGACCTTGGGGGCCCGGGAGCTCCAACGACTGGCGGGAGACGCCGGCTGCCCGGTGGAGCCCCAGGCCCTGCTGGCCACCCAGTCGGTGGCCCAGTGGGTGCTGCTGGCCGCTCTGGCCCGGCCGGACGCCGGCGTGCTCCGCCGGGCGGCGGACACCTATGTGGAGGTCACAGCGGAGGACTGCGGGCCCGCCTGGGACATTCGCTGGGTCCCCGGCGGGGACCTGCGGACCGCTCCGGAGCGGTCCGCCTCCGGTCCGGAAGAGAGGCCGGACGAGACGCCGCCGCAGGCCGAGCCGGAGCTGGTGGCCCGGCTCTCCTGGCGCTATCCGCACCGGGGGGATGTGGAGATCCCCTCCAAGCTGACGGCCACCCAGCTCAAGGGGCGGGATCTGGACCAGGAGGCGGCGGAGGCCGCCCCGGCGCCGCCCAAGCCCCTGCGGTTCCAGCGGCCCCGGTTTGCCGCCGAGGCCATGGGGCTCACTCCCGCCCAGAAGGGGACCGCCCTCCATCTGGTGATGCAGTTTCTGGACTTTGACCGGGCGGAGACCCGGGAGGGGGCGGCGGCGGAGATCGCCCGGCTGGTGGAGCGGGCGCTCATCACCCCCCAGCAGGGGGAGGCTGCCGACCCGGAGCGGATCGCCGCCTTTTTTGCCTCTGACCTGGGGCAGGAGCTCCTGCGCTCCAGCTCGGTCCGCCGGGAGTTCAAGTTTTCCATCCTGGTTCCCGCCAAGGACTACTATCCCGGGGCAGGAGTGGGGGAGGAGGTCCTTCTGCAGGGCGTGGTGGACTGCTGGTTCGAGACCCTGGAGGGCATCACGGTACTGGATTTCAAGACCGACCGGGTGACAGAGCGGACCGTGCAGGAGCGGGCGGAGGAGTACCGCCCCCAGCTCACAGCCTACAGCCGGGCCCTGGAGGAGATTACTGGGAAAAAGGTCTGCCGGAGGGTGCTGTGGTTTTTCTCCCTGGACCGGCCGGTGGAAATATGAAAAAATAAGGAAAAAGGGCTTGCATTCCGGCGGCTGGTGTGCTATTATACTAGTTGCGTTTGTGCGCTACCCCCAAGGAGAAAGAGGTGAACCAGCAATGAAGGAAGGCATTCATCCCAATTATCAGCAGACCACCATCAAGTGTGCCTGCGGCAATGTGATCGAGACCGGCTCTACCAAGAAGGACATCCGCGTGGAAGTTTGCTCCAAGTGTCACCCCTTTTTCACCGGCAAGCAGAAGATGGTGGATACGGGCGGACGTGTGAGCCGCTTCAACAAGAAGTTCGGTTTGGACAAGAAGTAAGATTGGGACTTTTTTGGGCCCGCGCTGGTTTCGGCGCGGGCTCTTTGCATATACTGCTATCGCGTGAGCTTTTGAACAGACAGGAGGCTGTGCCATGCTGGTAAAATGTGACGCCAAGGAACTGGATGGGAATGTGTTTTCCAGGATCGGAGAGCAGTGGATGCTCATTACGGCTGGGACCGGGGCGCAATGCAATACCATGACCGCCAGTTGGGGCGGGCTGGGCGTCCTGTGGGGGACCAATGTGGCCGCCTGCTTCGTCCGCCCCCAGCGGTATACCTATGAATTCATCGAGAAGAGTCCCTTTTTCACCCTCTCCTTTTTGGGGGAGGCGTACCGGAAGGCCCTGGCCCTGTGCGGCTGCAAAAGCGGCCGGGACATCGATAAGGTCAAGGAGTGCAGCTTTACAGTAAAAACCGGCGCCGGAGGGGCCCCCTTCTTCCAGGAGGCGGAGCTGGCGCTGGTGTGCCGGAAGCTCTACTGGCAGGATATCGACCCCACCCATTTCCTGGACCCGGACCTTGACGGGAAATGGTATCCGGGAAAGGACTACCACCGCATGTATATCGGAGAGATCGTGGAGGTCTACCGGGAAAAATGACAGGCGGGAGCGCCTTTGACGCTCCCAGGGAGACGCTATGACAGAACGATTCACAGAAGAGAATATCAACCGGGCCGTGCTGGTAGGCCTCAACGCCGGTGCCCTGAGCCGGGAGGAGAACGCCGATGAGTCCTCCCTGGAGGAGCTTGCCGCCCTCCTGGAGACGGCCGGCGGCACCTGCGTGGGGACCGTCCTCCAGAACAAGGATGCCCCGGACCCCAGGACCTTCATTGGAGAGGGCAAGGTGGCCGAGGTCAAGGAGCTGGCGCAGGCCATGGGGGCCGACATGGTTATCTTTGATAACGCCCTTTCCCCCTCCCAGCAGCGAGTCCTCTCTGACGAGCTGGGGGTGGCGGTGCTGGACCGCTCGGCCCTGATCCTGGACATCTTCGCCCAGCGGGCCCGGACCAAGGAGGGCCGCCTCCAGGTGGAGCTGGCCCAGTACAAATACTTGCTGCCCCGGCTCACCGGCATGTGGGGCCACCTGGTCCGCCAGACGGCCTCCGGCGGCAAGTCGCCCATCGGCACCCGGGGCCCCGGCGAGACCCAGCTGGAGACCGACCGGCGGCACATCCGCCGGAAAATCTCCAAACTGCGGGAGGAACTGGAGGGGGTGCGCCGAGTACGGGCCACCCAGCGCTCCCGCCGGGAGAAGAACGAGGTGCCGGTGGTGGCCATCG
>DHCMC07803__coassemble_1515_pt1 | contig 11831 bp, 10 predicted proteins | sample DHCMC07803__metabat2_low_PE_017 | metagenome-assembled genome bin DHCMC07803 | reverse complement strand
GAACTCTATATCGGCCAGCCGGAGTCGGACCTCATCGTCCTGCCCCCGGAGGGGCATTCGTCGGAGGAGCCGTAAAAGGGCCGCGCCCTCCCCCGCGGGAGAACGCGGCCCTTCCCCCTCAGCCCTTGTCCATCTGCTTCAGCACCAGGGGGAGCAGGAGCTCGGCCACCCGGGTGTGGGCCTGGGCGGACAGGTGGCGCTTGGGGGTGGTCTCCTCGTTGAACCAGCGCTCCGGGTCATCCCGGAAGGGGGTATAGAGGTCCACAAAGGGGATGCCCAGCTGGTCGCACAGGCTGGAGAGGGATTCGTTCCACACCGGCAGCCGGGCCTGGAGCTCCGGCCCCGCCACCTCCTGGGAAAACCAGGGGATCCCCAGCAGGATCAGGGGCAGGCCCGCCTCAGCCGCCTGGTCCAGCACTGCGGAGATCTCCGAAAGGAACTCCCCCAGGGGGACCTCCAGCTTTTTGGCGTCGTTGGTGCCGAAGCCCAGGATGCACAGGTCGGCCCCCGCCGTGACGGAGGCAAACTTCTCCATGGCGAAGTCGGCCTGGACGCCGGGGTAGCCCTGGTTCTCCACCTGGACATCCGCGCCCTGGGCCCGCAGCAGTCCCTCCAGCTTGGCGGGCCAGGCGTCCTCCAGGGGGCCGGGGGTCCCGGTGTCTCCCAAATAATAGCGGGTGTTGGAGTCGCCGAAGGCGACGATCTGATAGGACATCTTCCTTCCCCTTTCTGCCGTGCCTCCGGCCGCCGGAGGCCCCATCTCCTGCTTTTGTTGTTTCATGGTCCTGCTCCATCATATCACAGCCGGCCCCGCCGCGCAATGGCGGAACGGGGCGACATGCTCAGCCGCCCAGATCAATGGGCACCGGGGCGTCCAGCCACAGCTGGTCCGGGGTCACCCGGCAGTCGTAGGCCAGCACATCCACTCCGGCCTCCGCCGCCGCCCGGAGGGCCGCCCCGAAGGCGGGGTGAGTGGCCTCGTTGGGCCGGAACCGCGTGGGGCCCTTCATCTGAATGACAAAACAGACGGCGCACTCGTACCCCTCCCGCCGGGCGGCGGAGAGCTCCTCCAGGTGGCGGACCCCGCGCTCGGTGGGGGCATCTGGAAAGGCTGCCACCCCGTCTTGCTCCAGGGTCACCCCCTTGACCTCCACAAAGCCCCGGCGCTCCGGCCCGGCCTCCCAGTAGAAGTCAAAGCGGGAGCGCCCCCAGGTGGTCTCCGGCCGCAGCAGGGTGAGGCCGGGCACGAAATGCCCGGCGGCGGCCCACTCTCCAAAGACCCGGTTGGGGGCCTGGGCGTCCATGTTGATGAGGAGGGGCCCCTTCTCCACGGCGATCAGGTCCCAGGCCGTCTTGCGGGCGGGGTTCTCCCCCGGCGTCAGATAGACCCTGGCCCCCGGCACCAGCAGCTCCCGGCACCGGCCGGTGTTCTTCACATGGACGGCCTCGGTCCGCCCCTCCAGCTCCACCTCCGCCACAAAGCGGTTGGGCCGGCGCAGGAACCGTGCCGCCTGGATCTTTCCATAGCGCATCTCGTTCTCTCCCGACTTGGACCTTGCTCAGGTGGACAGGCAAGGTCCGCCCGGCCCCTCCATCATAGCAGGTCCCGGCTGGAATGGCAAGCCGATCCCCTCCTTCCGGGCTGCGGCCCGTTTTCTTGCTTTTTCGACAAAATATCAAAAAAATTGCAGAAATCTTCAAAATGCACACCATAGTTGGCCGACAAAGTTCTACAGTCCGTTTATTCTTCCTCTTACCAACTGTAGAGGAGGATATCTCTGTGAAAACATCTTGTGAACAGGAACTTTATCGGACCGTGGGCAGTATGCTCCGCACACTCCGAAGGAGCAGGCATCTGACCCAGGAGACCTTTGCCCAGCAGCTTGGCGTCAGCCGGAACGGCTATCAGCAGGTGGAGCTGGGGCGGCACCTCCCCGGCTTCCAGCTGATGGTCCGGCTGGAGAAGGAATACGGCATGGATTTCCGCCCCCTGCACGGCCTGGTGCTGCGGGCCGGCGAGCAGCGGCGGGCCAGCAGGGAGCAGATGGAGCAGGCCCGGAAGGCAGAGCGGACCGCCGGAAAGCGGGGTGAGCGGAGATGATGCGGTATCGTCTGATCGAGCTGCCTTCCCCTGTCTCCCGGGCGCCGGAGGGCGGGAAATTCGGCCTTCTATGCGAGGAGCGGTCCGGTGAGGGCTGGCAGGCCCGGGCCCTGCTGCTGGAGCTCTCCTGCGGCCGGGCCCAGGCGCTCCGGCTGGCCAGGACCTGCACCCTGTCCGGCCTTACCCCCGACCAGGCCCTGGATGCGGCCGCCCGCCTGCTGGAGGAGGGCCCTTCCGCCGGGGAGGCTTCCCAATAAAAGCCCTTTTGTCCCTGTATCTCCCGAAAAACAGGAAAAAATCTCTTGACAAATCCCTGAATTTGTATATAATAATAAAGCTTGTTTCTAAAACAGGCATCATCCTTGCCCCTGCGGCAGAGCAGGGGCCATATGTCCATAAGGAGGTGCAAATCACATGGCAAAGATCAACGGCAACTACGAGGTGGTCTATATCCTCGATCCCGCTCTGGGGGAGGAGGCCACCGCCGCCATGGTGGAGAAATTCAAGACCATGGCTGAGGCCCGGGGCACCGTGGCCGAGGTAGACGAGTGGGGCAAGCGCCGCCTGGCCTATCCCATCAATGACCTCAACGAGGGCTACTACGTGCTCATGACCTTCACGGCCGACGCCGCCTTCCCCGCCGAGCTGGACCGTGTCCTGCGGATCACCGACGGCGTGATGCGTTCCATGATCGTCTGCAAGGACGAGCAGTAAGAGGAGCGGCGGAATGCTCAACAAAATTTTCCTTCAGGGCCGGCTGGTGGCCGACCCTGAGATGCGGCACACCCCCAACGGGGTGGCCGTGGCCTCCTTCCGTCTGGCGGTAGACCGGGACTTCAAGGACCGGGAGACCGGCGAGAAGAAGGCCGACTTCATCAACGTGGTGGCCTGGCGGGCCACCGCGGAGTTCGTCTCCCGCTACTTCACCAAGGGCCGCATGGCCGTGGTGGAGGGCCGGCTCCAGATGCGGGATTACACCGACCGGGACGGCAACCGGCGCACCGCCGCTGAGGTGGTGGCCGACAACGTCTACTTCGGAGATTCCCGCCGGGACGCCGAAGGGGGCGGGAGCTATGGCGGTTACGGTGGCGGCTATTCCGCCCCGGCGCCCGCGGCCAGTGCTCCTGTTCCGCCTCCGGCCTATACCGCCCCTATGGGCGGCGGGAGCCAGTTTGCCGAGCTGGATGATGACGACGGCGAACTCCCATTTTGACGCAAGGCGTCAAAATGGGTCCCCGAATCTTTTCCTTCCTCGGGTGAACTGAATTCGCCCTGCGGCAAGCTTTTGGCCCTCGGCCAAAACGCTTGTGCGCACCATTTGATTTCATTTTAACGATAAGGAGGGTCACTTACCATGCCTATGGATAGAGAGCGTCCCCGCGGCCGGAAGCGCCGCAAGGTTTGCAGCTTTTGTGTAGACAAGGTCGAGCACATCGACTATAAGGACGCCGCCAAGCTGCGGCGGTTCCTCTCCGAGCGGTCCAAGATTCTGCCCCGCCGGACCACTGGCACCTGCGCCATGCATCAGCGTCAGCTGACTCAGGCCATCAAGCAGGCCCGTCAGATCGCACTGCTGCCCTTCGTCACAGACTAAGGACATCAGATATTGGGACTCCCCCACGCCGAACACGCCCCCGGAAGGCATCTGCCTCCGGGGGCGTGTTCGTTTTCTCTCTTGTCCGGTGCCGCCGGAGGCTTCAGCCCTCCAGCAGGCGGCAGAGCATCACAGCGGCCTCGGCCCGGGTGGCGGTGCGCGCCCCGGCATAGGTCTCCTGGGCCAGCCCCAGGGCCTGGGCCAGGGCGGCGTAGCCCAGCTCGCTGCCCGGGATCTCCGCGCGGTCCGAGAAGGCACAGGTGAAGATGCCCTCCAGCTGGGCCACCCGGCCATAGCCGGTGGCGTCCAGCAGCATCCGCACCACGTCGCTCCGGGTCAGGAGGGCGTCTTCCTGCCGCTCCTGCCGGGTCAGGGCCCCCATGCGGTAAGCCGCGGTGTAGGCTTCGTCCAGCTCCTCTGCCGTGGCCGCCTCCGGGTCCAGCAGGAGCCAGCTCCCCTGGGTGCTGGCCAGGAGGCAGACCAGGTCGGCCTGGGTCAGGGCCCTGCCGGGCTGGAAGGAGGCCGAGGCATAGCCCACGCCGTACCGGGCCAGCCGCTCCACCTCCGCCTGGGCCCAGTGGCCCTCCAGGTCGTCATAAGACGGGCCCTCTGCAGGGGCGGCCTCCCGCTGAAGGGCCTCTCCGGTCTTGGCATCCACGCCGATCCAGCTCCCCTCCCGGCGCTCCAGGCCGTAGCCCAGCTCCAGGCCGTAGAAGTGGGTCAGCCCCAGCTGGATGAGCCGGGCCTCGGTGGGATCGCTCTCCACCAGGGGGCGGGGGACCAGGAGGTAGGAGAGGGCCACCTCATAGGTCCCCATCCAGGCGTCCAGGGCGGCTTCGGCGTCCACGATCCCCTCCGGGCTCTGGAAGGTCACATCCTCGTGATACTGGAAGTTCAGGCCGCTCACGGAGCCGTCCGCGGCGTCGATGCCCACCGTGTAGGAATCCTCCGGGAAGAAGATGCCGTTCTCCTGGCGGGCGAAGGTGAAGGTAAAGGAGGGCGCCCCCTCCGCCGTGCGGTCGGTGGTGTCATAGAGGGCCAGATGGGCGGCGTGGTCCCCATAGTAGGCCGCCAGGAAAGCCTCTGCCCGGGCCTGGGCCTCCTCTGTCGTGAAAGCGGGGGTCCGCCCCTCGTCCCAGGGGGCGGAGGACCAGACCGACTGGACCCCTCCGGTGCGGGCGTCCACGGTGAAGGTCCGGCGGTAGACGTTCTCCCCGTCAGAGCGGCTGTAGGTCAGATGACAGAGGACCTGCTCCTCTCCCCCGTCCTCCTCCACCAGCTGGTAGCGGCTGCTGGCCAGGGTGTAGTCCTCCAGGCCGTATTCCGGCACCGCCCGCAGGGCGGTGTCCAGCTCATCGCTGGCCTGGACCCCCTCCAGCTTCCGGATGCCCTCCTGCTCGGCCTCCGTCAGGGCGCCGGAGTTGCTGAGGGCCTCGTCAGTGGCCGACTCTCCCGCGGCGGCGTCTCCGCCGCCCGCCTGGTACATCTTCTCCTCCAGAGCGGTGAGGTCCACCAGTTCCCCGGTCTTGGCGTCCACATAGTATTCATGGCCGCGCTCCGGCAGGTAGCGGAGAACGGCCTGGGTGCTGTCGGCCTCCGGCAGGACGTACTCCAGCCGCAGGGAGAGGGTCCCTCGGAGGGCCTCCCCCGCCTGTGCGGCGGTGACGGCGGTCTCCGGCCCGGGGACCCCGCCCAGGCAGGCGGTGGCCAGGGCATCCCGGGAGAAGCGGGTCACCTGATTATCGGTGGCCCGGACGGTGACGCTGTAGGACAGGGGCGAGGGGATGCCGTGGAGCAGGATGCTGCCGGAGAAGCGGTAGCTGTCCGCCCCCAGCCGCTCCCCCTGGGGCTCCTCCAGCCGGACGGTCTCCAGGGCAGGGTCCAGCACCTTGGCCAGGAAGGCCTCCGCGGCGGCGGCCGCCGCCTCCGGGTCCCCCTGCGGGAAGGCGGGGAGGGACCCCGATTCCCCCCAGACGGCAATGCTGTCCTCTCCGTCTGAGCGGACATAGGACACGATGGTGCCGTCCTCCAGGGCCTGCACCGAGAGGGAGCCCTCTTCTCCCGACCAGTCCAGCTGCCAGACGGTGGCCAGCTCCTGCTGCCAGCTCTCCCCGCGGAACTCGTCATATCCGCTGGTGTCCAGGTCCAGCCGCTCCTTGACCGCCTGGGTCACCTGGGCCAGCTTGGCGTCGGCGGACGCCTTCTCCGCCCCCAGGGCGGGGAGGGCCGTCCCGGTGAGCAGGGCGGCGCTGAGCAGCAGCGCGAGCAGTTTTTTCATCTTCCATACCTCCAATACTCCAAAATTTGACGACAGGACGGGTCTCTTACGCTTTTAGACGAAAAAGCCGGGAGATGGTTCCAGCCTTTCTGGGAAAAAACGGGCCGCACCATTGGAGAGATGGTGCGGCCCGGAGGCCTACAGCAGGAAGAAGAGCATCTTGGCCACCTCGGCCCGGGTGACCGAGTCATTGGGGCGCAGGAGGTTGTCGTAGCCAGAGATGATGCCCTGGCCCACCAGGGTCTCCACATAGGACAGGGCCCAGGCGGGGACCTGGTCGGCGTCAGAGAAGGTGAGGCTCTGGCGGATATAGCCCTGGCCCTGGATGCGGCCCAGGATGGTCATGGCCTCGGCCCGGCTGATGGAGGCGGTGGCCCGCCCCATGAGGACGCCGCCCTCCAGGCTGCCCTTGAGGATGCCCTCGGCGTACATGGCCTTCATGGCGTTGAGGCACCAGGACGGAACGGTGTCCAGATCGGCAAAGGGAAGCTCCACATCGGCATAGGAATCCAGGTCCAGGCCCATCCAGCGGGCCACCATCAGGGCGAACTCGCCCCGGGTGATGTTCTTGTCGGGCTGGAAGAGGGGACCCGCGTCGGAGTCCACCCCCTGGACCACGCCGCTGTCATAGAGGTAGGTGGTGTAGGGGCTGGCCCAGTGGGCAGTCATGTCCACGAAGGGGTTCTGGGCGGTGGAGGTGCCGTCCGCGGGAGTCACGTTGACCGAGCCCCGGCCGGTGTTGCCGCTCTGGTCGGTGGCGGTGACGGTGGCCCGGTGGAGCCGGCCGTCCTCCGCCGGGAGGGTCCAGGTCAGGGCCCCGGCCTCTTCCTCCCAGGTGAAGTCCACGCTCGCGCCGTCCCAGGTCAGGGTGACGGCGGACTTGGCAAAGCTCTTGTCCATGTTGTCGGAGACATAGGCGGTGAGGACCCCGTCAGCCACGCTGACGGTGACGGTGGGGGGCGTCTCATCTCCGGCCGACTCGGTGCCGCTGGTGATCTGATCCAGGTAGAGGGTGCCCACGGCCTTCTCGCCGCCGCCGTAGACCACGTTCAGGGCGGTGACCGACGCGGCGTTCTCCGGGAGGAGGGTGGCAAGATGCTGCCAGCCGGTGAAGTCCAGGGTCCCCAGGACCACGTCGGAGGCCGTCCCGGCGGTGTCGGTGACGGTGGCGGTGAGGGTGTTCCCGGAGCCGTCCCCGTAGACCCACAGGCTCAGATAGCGGTCCCCCTCGGGGATGGTCAGGGCGGCCCCCACAGCGGCGGAGCCGGTGGTCCCGGCCTGGTAGTCCAGCCGGAGGGCCTGCCGGCCGTAGCGCACCAGGTCGGCGGAGGTCTCCAGGCTCACCACAGTGGTGTCGGTGCCGGTGAAGACGGTGACCTCCCCGCCCTCAAAGGACTCCAGCTCCTGGATGTGCCCGGCCACAGTGACGGGGATGGTGAGGCTCCGGTCCCCGGCCCGGACCGTGAGGTTGCCGGTGCCGCTGGTGTCGGAGGCGGTAAAGACGCCGTTTTCATCCACCGTGCCGATGGCCTCGTCGGCGCTCCAGGTGTAGCAGGTGTCCTGAGAGGTCAGGATCATGTTCTTCCAGGTGGCGCTGGCGGTGAGGTCCACAGTGTCCATGGGGTCTAGGGCCAGGGTGGTCACCGGGGCCCCTGTCTCCTGGTTGGCGACGGCGATGGTGTCCGGGGTCTTCACCACGGTAAAGGAGGCGGTGCCCTCCGCCGCGCTGGAGGCGGCGGTGACCTGGGTGGTGCCGCTCTCGCTGCCGGCAGTGAAGACGCCGTCCACGCTGACCACCCCGTCTCCGTTCTGGATGGACCAGAGGACGGTGCTGTCGTCAGAGAAGGTATAGCCGTTGGTGTCCACGGGGATGGCCGTCAGGGCCACCTGGGCCCCGGAGAGCACCAGAGAGCTGTAGGGGGTGACATAGTAGTGGTCCAGCTCCTCCGTGGGCTCCAGCTCGGAGACCAGGAAGATGCCGTTGGTCACCGCCCGGAGGGAGCCGTCCGAGGGCCGGTTCAGGATGGACATGGTCTCCTCGTCCGGCAGGGTGGCCCCGATGACGGTGGAGCCGCCGCCGTCCAGGCCGATGGCCTCCACACAGCCCAGCTCGATGAGCCGCTGGGCCACCTGGGTCAGGGTGGCCCCCACGCTGTAGCCGGACTGCCGGCCGTCGATGGTATAAAAGACCACGCTGCCGTCATCGCGGATGCCGATGGCGGTGCGGGGGTTGGCGGTGCTGTCGGTGTCGGGGCCCACCTGTCCCTCCGTGACAATCTTGTAGAAGCCGCCGATGGCGGTGACCACATCCTCCCAGCGGGTGTCAGCGGCGGTGACGTCAATGGTCACCTGGTCCCCGGCCTTCAGGCTCTGGACCTGGCCCAGGAGCCACTCGTTGTTGTTCTGGTTGACGGTGAGCACCAGCTTCCCGGCGGGGATCTCAATGGAGCCGGTGGACTCCAGCACCTGGTCCACGGTGCAGACCAGGCGGCCGCCCACCTTCAGCTCGTTGGTGATGGTCAGGGAGCCGGTGACCTCGTCCACCTCCTGGGTCCCCTCCGCCACGGTTTCTGTGTCCTCCAGGTCCTGGGAGTCGGTAGCCTGGTCCGCTTCCCCCGGGTCCGTGTTGGAGCTGTCCGCCTCGCCGGACTCCTCCGCGTCCCCGTTGGAGCTGTCCGCCTCGCCGGACTCCTCTGTGTCGTCCCTCGTGTCCCCGCCGGAGCCCTCCTCCGCATCCGGGTCCTGGGTCTCCTCCGTCTCCTGCTGGGCGTCCGGGTCCTGCTCCTCGGGGTCGGTGACGTCCAGGTCCACATCTATAGTGGAGCCCAGATCGTCGGTGACCGGGGTGAGGATGACGTCATAGCCGGGGGCGGTGTGCTGGGTGGTGCGGCTGTACTCGTCGGTATAGAGGTAGAGCCCCCCCTCGTGGGTGCCGTCGGCGGCGGTGCGGGTCTTGTTCACGTCGGTGACCCGCATGGTGGCCCCGCTGAAGGTGGCGGTAACTGAAATATCCGGCTTGCCGATGAAGGCGGTGCCGTCCTCCAGGAAGCCGATGGCGTAATAGCCCCCGGAGGTGGTCCGGAGGACCCCCTCGCTGATGATGACCCCCAGGGCGTTGCCGGTGGAGAGGTCGAAGAAGTCCCCGTTGACCCCGCCCAGCACCCGGAGCCCCTGGGCCTCCAGGGAGCTGGCCATGGCGGAGAGGTCCTGCTTGCTCAGGAGCTTGTCTCCGTAGACCACCACGGGGTAGACCCCGTCAGTCGGGGAGTAGACCAGATAGTTCTCCCGGCGCAGGTCGGAGCGGGAGTTGCTCCAGAAGACCTGCTGGTTGAGTTCAGTGCCTGGGGCCAGCTCCACTGTACCGCTATGTAGGTCGTCTCCCAGGGCCACCGAGGCGGAGGCCGCGGGGGCGAGTCCAATGAGAACGGCCAGGGCCAGGGCCGTGGCGCGGATGCCAAATCGTTTCATGTAGTGCCTCCAGAAAAATCAACGCGGGTGGTAGGTAAAATCACTAGTTATCCTACCACAACCCCCGTTTTTTGTAAACGGCAGACCTTGGCAAAACCTGTCGTTTGGCCCCCCTTCGGGCAGATGTTAGAAAAAAGTTAGAAAGGGGCCAGGGCCGGCCCCTCTCCGTTGTCTCTCAAAAACTGCTTTTCAAAGCATACTGAAAATGGTAAAATACTACCGTATGGTCCTGAATCGCCATGGGTAACCTACCAAATGGTAGTGTTGACTAGGTGATAGTATGTTTTTCAGACGCCTTGCGGATATGCGTGTGGACCGGGACCTGAAGCAGAAAGAGGTGGCGGCGGCGCTGAAGATGCGTCCGGAGGTCTACCGCCGTTACGAAAAGGGCATCCGGGAAATCCCCACCTGGGCAGTCATCGCGCTGGCCGACTATTATCAGACCAGCACCGACTATCTTCTGGGCCGCACCGACGATCCCTCCCCGCCCCATGCGTAAGCTGGCCGCCTTTGCCGCCTCCTTTTCGGCGGCGGTCTTTGCCTGGGCCTATGGGGCTCTCCCCCTTCTGGCCCTGCTGGCCCTCCCCGCCCTCCGGCGGCGGGAGGACCGGCGGCTCCGCTGTGCCCTGGTGTGCGCCGGAGTTATAACCGGACTGCTGTGGAGCCAGGCCTATGACGTCCTCTTCCTGTCCCCCGCCCGGGCCCTGGAGGGCTCCTATGCCCCCCTCACCGCCACGGTGGCGGACTGGCCCTACGAGACGGCCTACGGTGGGGCGGTGGACATCCGGGTGGAGCCGGAGGAGGGCCCCGCCTTCCTGGCCCGGCTCTACGGGGAGCCGGAGCTGATGGCGGCCGCCCCCGGGGACCGTGTCACGGTGACCGCCTCCTGCCGGACCTCCGGCGTGGTCCGTGGGCAGGTCTCCGGGGACTACACCGCCCAGGGCATCTACCTACTGGCCTACGCCCAGGGGGACGCGGAGCTCACGCGGCCGGAGCGCATCCCCCTGCGGTACCTCCCCGCCCACTGGGCCCGTGCCTTGAAGGAGGCGGTGGCCGGCGCCTTCCCGGCGGACGCGGCGGGGCTGGTCACTGCCCTCCTCACCGGAGACAAGGACGGCCTCACCGAGACGGAGTACGCCGCCCTCCAGCGCACCGGCCTTGCCCATGCGGTGGCGGTGTCTGGGCTCCATATCGGCTTCCTGGCCCAGCTGGCCGTGGCCCTGGCCGGGAGCCGCTACCGCCGCCGGGCGGCCCTGCTGGCCCTGCCGGTGATGGCGGTCTACGCCCTGATCACGGGCTGCACCCCCTCGGTGATCCGCTCCGTCATCATGAACGCCCTCCTGCTCCTGGGCCCCCTGCTGGACCGTGAGAGCGACGCCCCCACCAGCCTGTCCTTTGCCCTGATGGTGCTGCTCTTCCAGAACCCCCACGCCTGCCAGAGCGTCGGGCTCCAGCTCTCCTTCGCCTCGGTGGCGGGCATCCTGGCCTTCTCCGGCCGGATCAGCGGCGCCCTCACCGCCCACCTGCCCAAGGCGGGCCGGGGGAAGGGCCTCCGGCCCCGCCTGCTGGGGCTCCTCCGGGGGGCGGCCGTCTCCCTGGGCACCACCGTGGGGGCCACCGCCTTCACCCTGCCCCTGGGGGCCTGGTACTTCGGCACCGTCTCCCTGGTCGCCCCGGTGGCCAACCTTTTGTGCCTCTTCCTCATCCAGCTCACCTTCCAGGCCGGGCTCCTCACCGCCCTGCTGGCCCTGGCGCTGCCGGGACCGGCCCAGCTCCTGGGGAGCCTGCTGGCAGTCCTCCCCCGGCTGGTGCTCTTTCTGGCCCGGGGCCTTGCCCGGGTCCCCTATGCCGCCCTGGCGGTGGACGGGCCCTACCTCCTGGGCGGCCTGGCGGTGCTCTACCTGCTGTGGCTGTGCTTCCTCGCCCTCCGGGGGCCCAGGCGCCCCCTGGTCCCCCTGTGCTGCTCGATCATAGTGCTCGGCTCGGCGCTGGTGCTCCACCACGCGGCCTACCGCATGGGGCCCCTGACCCTCACCGCCCTGGACGTGGGCCAGGGCCAGTGCGTGGCCCTCCGGGCCGGGGACCGTGTAGCCCTGGTGGACTGCGGCGGCAGCGCCCGGCGGAACGCCGGAGACCTGGCCGCCGACTATCTGAGCACCGTGGGGGTGGACCGGATCGACCTGCTGGTGCTCACCCACTACCACGCCGACCACGCCAACGGGGTCCTGGAGCTCCTGGAGCGCATGGAGGTCTCCGCCCTGGCCGTCCCCGACGTGGACCGGGAGGACCCCTTCCGCCAGGAGCTTTTGGCGGCGGCCGAGGCCCACGGGGCCCAGGTCTGGTTCGTCACCGATGACCAGCGCCTCTCCTTCGGCCCGGCGGAGCTCACC
>DHCMC07803__coassemble_1493_pt1 | contig 12041 bp, 13 predicted proteins | sample DHCMC07803__metabat2_low_PE_017 | metagenome-assembled genome bin DHCMC07803 | reverse complement strand
AACAGGTAGGCCATGAAGAAGGCGCTGAGGAGGAAGGAGAAGACCTCCGCAAAGGGGAAGGCCAGCCAGACGGCGTTGAGTCCGGCCACCTGGCCCAGGAGCCAGGCCACAGGCAGAATGAGCACCAGCTGCCGCAGGACGGAGACGGTGAGGCTCAGGACGCCCTTCCCAAGGGCCTGACAGACCGAGGAGGTGACGATGCCAAAGGCGGCAAAGGGGAAGCTCAGGCTGATGATCCGCAGGGCGGGGACTCCCAGCGTCAGCATGTAGTCCGAGGCGTTGAAGATGCCCAGCAGCAGGTGGGGGACTACGCAGAAGAGAAGGGTGCCCACAACCATGATGACAAGGCCGTACAGCACGCCCAGCCGGGCGGTCTTGGCGATGCGGTCCGGCCGCCGGGCGCCGTAGTTGTAGGCGATAATGGGCACGATGCCGTTGTTGAGGCCGAAGACGGGCATAAAGACGAAGGACTCCAGCTTGAAGTAGGCGGAGAAGACCGCCACAGCGGTGGAGTTGAAGACACCCAGGATTTTGTTCATGCCAAAGGTCATCACCGAGCCGATGGAGGACATGATGATGGAGGGCACGCCCACGGAGTAGATCTTGCCAATGATGGTCCCACTGGGACGGAAGCCCCGGAAGGTGAGGGTGAGCTCCGGGTTGTAGTGCAGATTGCACCAGCAGCCCAGCAGGGCGCCGATGATCTGGCCCAGGACAGTGGCCCAGGCGGCCCCGGCCATGCCCATCTCGGGGAAGGGGCCGATGCCGAAGATCAGCACCGGGTCCATGATGATGTTGATGATGGCGCCGGTGGCCTGGGAGATCATGGTGAAGATGGTCTTGCCGGTGGACTGGAGCAGCCGCTCGAAGCAGACCTGGAACATGATGCCGCAGGAGACCACAGTGACGATGGAGAGATAGGTGGTGCCGTAGTCCACAATGGCGGGCACGTCGCTCTGGAGCTCCATGAAGGTCCGGGAGAAGAGGCCGCCCAGAACGGCAAAGACCACCCAGGAGCAGAAGGCCAGGAAGATGCCGTTGACGGCGGTGCGGTTGGCGGTGTCGAAGTTCTTTTCGCCTAGGCTCTTGGAGAGCAGGGCGTTGATGCCCACGCCGGTGCCGGTGGCCACGGCGATCATCAGGTTCTGGGCCGGGAAGGCCAGTCCCACCGCGGCCAGAGCGTCCTCGCTGATATAGGAGACGAAGACGCTGTCCACCACATTATAGAGGGCCTGGACCAGCATGGAGATCATCATGGGCAGAGACATGGAGAGGAGAAGCCGGTTGATGGGCATATAGCCCATCTTGTTCTCCTGCGGCTGGGACGAGGGCTGCTGATTCACGCTTGGAGCCCCCGTTCCTTGGCGAGTGCCAAAATGAGCTCTACAGTGGTGTCCAGACCGATGGTGCTGTTGATGGCCAGGTGGTAGTTTTCGGCCTTCCCCCACACGCTGTCGGTGAAGTGCTCGTAGTAGGCGGCCCGGTTCTTGTCCTGTTTGAGGACATAGGAGCGGATGTCGGGCGCGTCTACCTGGTAGGTCTCCTTGGTGCGGAAAATCCGCTCGTCCAGGGGGGCGTGGATGAAGACGTTGAGGACCCCCTCCTGCCGGCGCAGGACATAGTCGGCGCAGCGGCCCACGATGACGCAGGGCCCCTCGCCGGCCACCTTGCGGATGACCTCGCTCTCTGCGATGAAGACCTGGTCGGTGACCGGCAGGTTGTGGGCGCTCATATAGAGGTTGTAGAGGAAGCTGCTGGTCTTTTTCTGCTCGGCCTGGCGGATGAATTCCTCAGAGAGGCCGGTCTCCTTGGCGGCCAGGTCGATGACGGCTTTATCGTAGAAGGGGATGTGCAGGGAGTCTGCCACCCGCTGGGCCACGATGCGTCCGCCGGAACCAAACTGACGGCCGATGGTGATCACGGTGTGTGCCATGATAAAACCTCCAATCCTTTCTTTTCTACTGCCATTATACCATAGTCAGGAGGGAAAAACCACGGGCAGCTTCCACAGGCAGCGGGAATTTTTCGGCTTTCCCATCGGTGATGCCGCCGGGGCGGCCCTTCAGCGGTTCCGCAGGACATCCTCCAGCAGCAGAGGACCGAACAGGGAGGTCCCCAGCAGGACGGCGGCCGAGGACTGGAGCTGACGGGCGTACCACAGGGCCAGCCAATGGGGCTCCCCGGCGGCCAGAAGGAGGATGGCAGAGAGCAGCAGGGCGCAGGTCAGGACCAGGCCCCGGGTCAGCAGAAAATAGGGGAGGGGGTGAAGCTGGGCCATAGGGGCACCTCCAGGAGGGGAATGTCCCCATGATACCAGCCGCCGCCGGGACTGCCAAGGGGCAAATGATTGCCAGCCCGCGGCCAGCCTTCCGGCAAATCGACGAAAGGGAGAAATAGAGCGCTTTTTCCCAAAACCGCCTTGAAAACCGGGGAATGGAGGGCAGAGAGGGGCCGGAGACGGAGAATTTTCGGCTAAGGGGAGAGGAAATGAATGGAAAATGCAGGGAAATAAGAAAGGGGAAGCGGACCGCACAGAAAAACGGAAAGCTAAAATTTTACAGTATTATCCATAAAAAGGTCTTTTATTTTTCCTAAAAAGGAATATAATGGAATACAAGATCAAGATATGGAGGAATCGAAGGATGCAGGAACTATATGTTGGGAGTCGGACGGCGAAGGGGGAAGAGGGCACGGTCCACCGCTTTGACTACTGTGTGGTGGTGGGCGAAATGGCGGTGGCCGGAGGCTTTGCCTGTGAGAGCTACGGGGTCAAGGTCCAGGAGCAGGGGGGCGATACGGCGGTGATCCCGGACCTGACGGTGAGCGCCCAGCGTATTGACGAGCTGATGGAGCTGCTGATGGACCACCAGGTGGGCCCGGCAGGGCTCCGGGACGTGGTGGAGGACTGGCTGTAACAGAGCAAAGGGAAAGGGCGGAGCACCTATCGTGCTCCGCCCTCTTTGCAGATTTGCCAGAAAACAGCGGCTTACAGCTTGTAGCAGACCTTGCCGGGGTTGAGGATCAGGTTGGGGTCGAAGACCTTCTTGATCTCCTCCATGAGCTTCATGTTGGTCTCGCCCACGGACCGGGCCAGATAGTCGATCTTGCCCATGCCGATGCCGTGCTCGCCGGAGACCAGACCGCCCATCTCGGTGGCCTTGTCATAGATGTGGGTCATGAAGTCGTCCACCTGCTTCTTGAACTCCTCCAGCTCCATGTCGTTGGCGCAGGTATAGATGTGCAGGTTGCCGTCGCCGGCGTGGCCGAAGCTCTTGACCTTGAAGTCGTAATTGGGCTGAATGCTCTTGAAGTAGAGGACAAAGTCGGCGATCCGGCTCACGGGCACCACCACGTCGCACTCGTCCAGCAGCTTGGTCTGCTCCTCGATGCCCTCCAGGAAGGAGGAGCGGGCGGCCCAGGCGTCCTTCATCTTGGTGGGGGTGTCGGCCACCAGCACATCCAGGGCGCCGGCCTCCAGCACCAGCTCGGCGGCCTGCTCCACGATGGCGTCGATCTCCTCCTGGGTGTTGCCGTCGAAGGTCACCAGCAGGTAGGCGCCCACGTCGGTGCCGCCCACGTTCCGGGGGAAGACGGCCTTGCCCAGATACTCCTCGGAGGAGATGAGGATCTCCTTCTCGAAGAACTCCAGGGCCTGGGGATTCATATGGTTCTTCTTGAACTTGGGCACGGTGGAGATGGCGTCGGCCAGGCTCTCATAGGGGACGATGAGGCTGACGGTGACCTTGGGGGCGGGGATGAGCTTCAGGGTCAGCTCCGTGATGACGCCCAGGGTGCCCTCGGAGCCGATCATCAGGTTCAGCAGGGAGTAGCCGGAGGAGGTCTTGGACACGTTGGAGCCGAAGTGGACGATCTCGCCGGAGGGGAGGACCACCGTCATGGCGGAGACATAGTCCCGGGTGGCGCCGTATTTCACGGCCCGCATGCCGCCGGCGTTGGTGGCCACGTTGCCGCCCAGGGTGGCAAACTTCTCACCGGGATCGGGGGGATACAGAAGGCCCTGCTTCAGGGCGTCCTCAGCCAGGTCGTTGAGGAGGACGCCGGGCTGGACCCGGACCACGAAGTTCTCCGTGTCATAGCCCAGGATCTGCTTCATCTTGGTGGTGCAGATGACCACGCCGCCGGCAATGGGGGTGCAGGCGCCGGCCAGACCGGTGCCGGCGCCCCGGCAGGTCACCGGAATGTGGTTCTCGTTGCAGATCTTCATGATGGCGGAGACCTCTTCGGTGGAGGTCACGTCGATGGCCACCTCGGGCATCCGGGTGCCGTAGATGGGCATTTCGTCCCGGGCGTAGTCGGCGTTGACGTCGGCGCCGGTGTAGACCTGGCCGGAGACCACGGCCTGGAGCTGCTGGACGATCTCAGGGGTGACGGGATTGTACTGAGCCATAATGAGCTACCTCCTATTAGAAAAGTCCTGTATAAGTACGGCTCTCTGGGATCAGGTGGGCCGGGGTCAGGGCTCCACGATGACGGAGATGCCGTTGGGGATGATGACCAGGTGGGCGTCCGGGCCCTTCTCGGCGTAGGCCCGTTCCAGGGCGGTGTCCAGGTCGGGGGCGTACTCCAGCTTCATGTCCTCCAGGGTCTTCTGCATGGAGGGCTCGGAGACGAAGATGATGCGGTGCTTGAGCATCATCCGGCAGAGGATCTGGTACTCCCACTGGTCGGGGTCGGTCTGGTCCATGGGGGTGGCCAGGATGCGCTCCATCAGATGCTCCAGGGTGTCGCACTCGTGGAGGGCCTTGTAGAAGCTGTCCCCACCCACGCCGTCGTTGCAGCGGGAGGAGATAATGAGAACGGCCCCGGGGGCGGCGGCCGCCTCGGCGGCGGTGAGGCCCTTCACGGACTGGTAGACGTTCTGGTCCAGGGGAGCGCCGCCGTTGGAGGTCACCACGATGTCCCCCTTCTGCTGGGGCTTCACCCGGCAGTAGCCCTTCAGGAAGGAGCAGCCGGCCTCGTGGGCCTGGAAGGGGTCCCCGGCAAAGGCGGCGGCCACCTTCTTGTCCTCATCGATGACCACGTTGACGATATACTGGAGCTTGGCCAGCTTGGCGGCGGCCACCATGTCGGTGTGGAGGGGGTTGCCCTCCAGAATGCCGGTGCGGGCATAGGGAGAGTCGATGAACTTGGAGCAGTGGTTGCCCAGGACGGTGACCTGGTCGCACACACCGGGGAGGACGCTCTTCCGGCCGCCGGAGAAGCCGGCGAAGAAGTGGGGCTCAATGAAGCCCTCGGCCACCAGCAGGTCAGTCTCGGCGGCCAGGCGGTCGATGACCAGCCGGGCGCCGGAGGGGAGCACGCCGATCTCCACGTTGGAGGAGGCATCCCGGCTGTCGTGGCAGACGAATTTTTCCCGGCTGGCCAGCTCTTCTCCCACCTTGGCCGCCAGCTCTTCCCGGGTGGTGGCCCGGTGGAAGCCGGTGGCGATGAGGAGGGTGATGTCGATGTCGGGGTTGCCCTCCCGCAGCTCAGCGAGCATGAAGGGGAGGATGTGCTTGCTGGGGACGGGGCGGGTGTGGTCGCTGACGATGATGGTGGCGGTTTTTTTGCCCCTGGCCAGCTCTGAGAGCCGGGGAGAGCCGATGGGGGCCGCCATGGCCTTCCGGACCAGCTCGTCCTCGCTGTCCTCGGCCTTCAGGGTCCCGATTTGAGACTCCAGGATCTCCGCGCCGGAGATGTCCCGGTGGAGCTCCGCTCCGGTGACGCCATAGGGAATGCGCAAGATGAATCCCTCCAATCGCAGAATTTTGTTCGGTGTTCAGGGACACAACCCGGAGATTGGCCCCACCTATTTCTGACAATAGTTTATCACGATTTCCGGTACACGCAAGTTTTTTTACACAAAATCGAGGATTTCTATATTTCGCACAATTTGTAGGACCAATTTTCGGCGAATTGTAGGAAAATCAAAATTTGACCTATTTTCTATGGACATAGCAGAAAAACGGCGGTAAAATGGCCCAGAAAATGGTGTGCCGTTATCGGGACGAAATGTGCCGAAAATAGACCGGCGCACAGAAAAGCGGGAGAGGGGTGCGCCTGAACTGGTAGCACCAATTAGAACGACCTGGGCCCGCAGCAACTGAAATGGGGTGGAACGCTATGCTGGAGATTGTAGGAATGGGTATTTTGTCGCTGCTGCCGATCATCTGGCTGATCGTGGCGCTGACGGGACTGAAGATGGCGGGCCATAAGGCGTGCTTGGGCGCCCTGCTCATCACCATCGTGGAGGCGCTGTTCCTCTGGAGAATGCCGGTCATCGACTGCGCCACCTCCGCCCTGGAGGGCTTCGCCTCGGCCCTGTGGCCCATTATCCTGGTCATCATCGCCGCGATTTTTACATACAACCTGACATTGCGGACCGGGGCCATGGATGTCATCAAGCAGATGCTCACCAGCGTCTCGGCTGACCAGCGGGTGCTGGTGCTCCTCATCGGCTGGTGCTTCGGCGGCTTCATGGAGGGCATGGCCGGCTTCGGCACCGCCATCGCCATCCCGGCCTCCATGTTGGCCGGCATGGGGATGAACCCCCTCACTGCCTGTCTGGTGTGTATGCTGGCCAACGCCTTCCCCACCGCCTTCGGCTCGGTGGGCATCCCCACAGTGACCCTGGCCAACGTCACCGGGCTCGACCCCCTGCCCCTGGCCTTCACCACGGTGGTACAGATGGTCCCCTTTATGATCCTGGTGCCCTTCCTGATGGTCATTGTGGGGGGCGGCGGCCTCAAGGCCCTGAAGGGCATGGTGGGCATCACCCTGGTCTCCGGCGTCTCCTTTGTGCTTCCCCAGCTGGTGGTGGCCAGATTCACCGGCCCGGAGTTGCCCGTCATCGTGGGCTGCGTGGTGAGCCTGGGCTGCACCATCCTCATGGCCCGCTCCCGCAAAAACGCCCCCATTCCTGAGGAGTACAATATGAAGAACGGGCAGGGGGAGGCCAAGGCCATCGACGGCCGGACCGCTTTGATCTCCTGGCTGCCCTTCCTCCTGATCTTTGTCCTGCTGCTGCTGACCTCCAAGCTGGTGGCCCCCATCAACAGCGCGCTCTCCGGTTTTTCCAGCGCCATCCAGATCAGCACATCCCCCAATGCCGGCACCGCCTCCTTCAGCTGGGTCAACACCCCGGGCATCTGGATCTTCCTGGCGGCCATCATCGGCGGCATCGTCCAAAAGGCCGGCGGCAAGGTCATGTGGGAGACCCTGGTGGCCACGGTGAAGCAGATGTCCAAGACCATCGTCACCATCATGTCGGTGCTGGCGGTGGCCAAGATCATGACCTACTGCGGCATGATCGACGACATGGCAGCCTTCTTCGTGGGCATCACCGGCAGCTTCTATCCCTTCGTCTCCCCCATCATCGCGGCCCTGGGCGCCTTTATCACCGGCAGCGGTACCAGTACCGAGGTGCTGCTGGGCACCCTCCAGACCGCGGCGGCGGAGCAGATCGGCGCCTCCCCCTACTGGCTGGCCGCCGCCAACTCCACCGGCGCCGGCATCGGCAAGATCCTCTCTCCCCAGTGCATCGCCACCGCGGCGGCGGCCGTGGGCCTGGTAGGGCAGGACTCCAAGCTCCTGGGCGGCATCATCAAGTGGGCGCTGCTGGAGCTGGTCCTGGCCTGCCTGATCGTGGGTCTGCTGGGGGGCATTCTCCCGCCCATCCTGGGGGTCTGACCCCCGGTTCCTTCCCCAAGGCTCTGCCGCGGACCAGCCGGCCTGCGGCAGAGCCTTTTTGAAAAAACGAACAAACTGAAAGGTCCCGCGCCGGAATGGATCCGGCGCGGGACCTTTTGACTGCTGTGGGAAAGCATAGGCGGGCGCAGACGCCAACCAGCGTCCCTACTGGGCGTACCGGGGAATGGAGGCCACGATCTGACGGCACTCCTCTTCGGTGAGACCTCCGCCGATGGAGCCGGAGAGGCCGCCGTCCGTCCAGGCTACGGTCTTCCACTCCAGGTTGCTGATGATATAGAAGGTGACGCCGCCCTGCTGGAACTCCACCACAGGAGTGTCGTCCTTGGGGTAGACGGTGCTACCGGCGGCAGTGGGATCGCTGCTCAGGGAGAAGGTGAGGGAGAGGTTCCGCTCCCCCTCCACGTCGGTGCAGAAGAGGTGGGCGGTCCGGTAGTCCCTGTGCTCGGAGCGGTAGATGTCGGAAGCCACCGGGACAAAGCCCTCGGGCAGCCACTCCGGGGCATAGGCGGTGTCGATGCCCACGGCCTCCATGGCCTCCTGAATGGTCTCGTACTCCGGGGGAACGCTCATGTCAGGGGGCTCGTAGCAGTATTTGTCCCTCTGGGTCACCGAGCGGGCAAAATGCTTGGCGCTCGGTAGGTCCATGTCCCCATAGATGCGACCGGACCAGCGGCCCGCCGACCAGGTGATGGTGTACTGCCCCGGGCCGTCCGCCCGGATGTAGTAGGTCCGGCCATCGAAATCGTAGGCAAGCGCATCCTGGGTCTCCACGTCTGCCTGCGCGGCCTGGGCGCTCTCCCGCTGCCGGACCTCGAAGGTGTAGCCCCGGCCGGAGGAGGTGCGGTGGTCCTCCACAAAGAGCACCGTGCCGTCGGCCTCCTGGGTGACGGTGACCTCCAGGCCGGGGAAGTCCTCCCCCTCCCAGGCGGGATTCCAGGTGGGGAACATGGGCTCTTCCACGCCATAGGCGTCCAAAGCCGCCTGACCGTTGGAGTAGCTGTCCTCCCAGATGTTGTCGGTGTAGCCCTCCTGGCCCTCCAGGTCCTGCCCGGTGGTGAGGAGGAACTCCCCCTTGCTCCAGCGGGCCAGGGAGCCGAAGAGGTCCAGGCCGGCGCCCTGGGCCGCCAGGGCCACGCAGAGCACTGCCGCCGCGGCCAGGGCGGCAAACCGGCGCAGTCCCCGCCGGAGCCGGAAGGGACGGCGCTCCGGACTGACCTCCTGGGGAAAGAGGTCCCGGTGCCGGGCGCGGAAGGCCGCCTCCGCCGCCGCGGCGTCGAAGGGAGGCAGGTCCGGGACCTTCTCCTCCAGGGCGTCCAGACAGGCGGACGGGACATCCGGGTCAAAGTCGGCCTCCTCCGTCTGGTCTAGCCAGTCGGACAGGGCTTCCACCAGGGCCTCCGGCTCCAGCGAGGTCAGCTGTTCCTTGTCCATGCCCGTTCGCCTCCTTTCTCTGTTCTATAGGTTTATCGCCTCAGCCCGGTCAAATGTGACAGGGTGAGGAGGACTTTTCCAAAAGTTTTTTGCAGTGGTTCCTGGCCCGGAACAGCCGGGTCCGGGAGTTCATCTCCGAGATGCCCAGCCGCCGGGCCATCTCCTGGTGGCTGAGCCCCTCCTCGTAGAAGAGCAGCAGCACCTCCCGCTCCCCCGGGGTGAGGCCCTGGGGCAAGACATCCTCCAGCCGGCCGGAGTCCAGGTCGGGCGCCGGAGTCTGGCAGGCGGGGTCCAGGGGCACCTCCCGGTGGTACTTGGCCAGCCGGACCTCGGTGAGGATCAGGTGCTGGAGGGTCTTCCAGAGCCAGCCGTTGAGGTTGGGGTGTCCGACCAGGTCCTCCTTCCGCTGGAGCAGGCGGACAAAGGCGTCCTCCACCAGCTCCTCCGCCACCGGCTGGTTCCGGAGCTGGGCGGCGGCGTAGCGCAGCATTTTGCCGGCGTTCTCCTGGTAGAGCGCCGTAAACCAGCTGTCCCAATCTGTCACGCCTTCCGCCTCCTCTCCCCGGCCGGGGCCGAATGTATGTTCCATTTTATCAAAAGGCGCGGCGGAATGCAAGCCGGGCCGCCCGGCGCGTCCCCTTCCCACAGGCATCAGCTCTCCCTCCCCAGCTCCCGGGAAAATTTCCCGAGAGAAACGCATATTTTAGTCATCTTTGGGATAGTATAGCGCGAAAACTATGCTACCGTCAAGGTGGATTATCCATCTTTGGAATATGGGGAGCGTGGAGATGAAGATCTACCAGTACCACGGAAAGTGCAATATCTCCGGCCGGGCCATCCGGGCGGAGCGGGAGCGGCAGGGCCTGTCCCAGGAGCAGCTGGCGGCCAGGATGCAGGTGGAGGGCATCCCCCTCAATCAGAAGGCGGTGAGCCGGGTGGAGACGGGGCTGCGGGTGGTGTCGGACTACGAGCTGATGACCTTCGCCCGGGTGCTCCGGGTGACCATGGAGCATCTGGTGGGGCAGGAGGAGGGCTGACGCCGCCCCCGCGGACCAGGGGGGGCGGCGCCGTCCGCGCTCAGAGCCGCCGGAGCTCCTGAAGGGTGTCCTGGATGACGGCCTTGGGCAGGTAGAGCTGGGCAAAGCCGATGAGCTGCTGGAGGGTCAGGCTCCGGGCAGCCGGGACCATGGGGTGTTGGAGCAGCTTTCCGAACCGCCGCTGGAAGACGGCGTGGGCGGCGGGGTGGTCCAGCAGCTCCCCCACCAGGATTTGGTTGTCGCGCAGGTCCAAACAGATCACCTCGCTCCAGTCTATGCCGGGAACACGTCCCGGTTGCCCGGGGAGGCAAATTGTGATACAATGGACCCTCCACTTCCAAAGCCGCCGTTTTGAAACAGAAAGGAGCGTGTCTCATGCCTCCCAAAAGAAAACAAAGGCCGGGAGAGGTCCGGAGAACGGTGGAGGCCCTGCGGGCCAAAAAGGGCGTGGTGGCCACCCTCTATGTGGTGCTCCGCCTGGCCGTCCTGGTGATCTTGGTGGCCCAGTTCCTCAACCGCAACTTTGAAAATGTGTTTTTGTGTATCCTGACCCTCGTCCTCTTTCTGGTGCCCACCTTTATCGAGCGGAAGATCCATGTGGACCTGCCGGATACCCTGGAGGTCATCATCCTGCTCTTTATCTTTGCCGCGGAGATTTTAGGGGAGATCCAGGCATACTATATCACGTTCCCCTACTGGGATACCATGCTCCACACCCTCAACGGCTTCCTGTGCGCCGCCATCGGCTTTGCCCTGGTGGACATCCTCAACCGCAGCGAGCGCTTTTCCATCACGCTCTCGCCCCTCTTTCTGGCCATCACGGCCTTCTGCTTTTCCATGACGGTGGGCGTGCTGTGGGAGTTCTTCGAGTGCCTGATGGACCAGCTTTTCCTGCTGGATATGCAGAAGGACAGCGTGATTCAGACCATCTCCACGGTGACGCTGGACCCCACCGGCGGCAACCACCCCACCGCCATTCGGGGGATCACCGACCTGATCGTGGTCACCGCCGACGGCAGCCAGCACGCCCTGGGCCTGGGCGGGTATCTGGATATCGGCCTTTTGGACACCATGCAGGACCTCTTCGTCAATTTTGTCGGCGCGGTGATCTTTTCCATCATCGGCTTTTTCTATGTGAAGTCCCGGGGCCGGGGCCGCTTTGCCAGCCGCTTCATCCCCAAGGTGGAGCCGCAGCCCGAGACGGAGGACGCCGGGGACGCATAATCGGCCCGCTGCCGCGCCATACTAAGGCCGCAGGGTGTATCTGAGAGGTCCCGGCCCGCTGGGGCCGCCCCCTGCCGGAGCTTTTCAGATACACCCTGTGAAACAAAGGAGGTCTTGTACGATGGAAAACAAGAACGCCAATCCCAGCATTGCCTGTACGGTAGAGAGCTGCACCCACCACTGCAAGGGTCAGAATTACTGCTCCCTGAATGAGATCAGGGTGGGCTGCACCAATGCCAAAGCCACAGACTGCGCCTCCACCGAGTGCGCGTCCTTCCGGCTGGGCGGCTGACCCGGCCCGCGGCGCTGAAGGGAGGCACGGCTCATGGATCGGTATATCTGTGAGGTCTGCGGCTATGTTTATGAGCCGGAGCAGGGCGACCCGGACCACGGTGTGGCCCCGGGCACGCCCTTCGCGTCCCTCCCCGCCCACTGGGTCTGCCCCCTGTGCGGGGTAGGGAAGGAACAGTTCTCCAAGGATTGACAGACAGACGCGCCCCGGACCCCGCCGGAATATCGGCGGGGCCCGGGGCGGCTTTTTTAGCCCGCAGAGGCGGCCGTTCACAGGGAGTGTCCAAAATAAAGATTTAATGGTATAATAGAAGATATGAGAAAGAGAACAGAAGAGGCATGGAAACG
>DHCMC07803__coassemble_1388_pt1 | contig 13073 bp, 11 predicted proteins | sample DHCMC07803__metabat2_low_PE_017 | metagenome-assembled genome bin DHCMC07803 | reverse complement strand
CCGGGGAGCCGCCGTGCTCCAGCCAGGAGGAGTTGTGGTAGTGCTCGATGACCTGGACCCGGTTGGAAAAGCACAGGGCCACGCTGAGCTTCACCTTATACTCCGGCTTGTCGGCCCGGTCCCGGCCCCGCCGCTCGGCCTGCCAGAAGACGGGGGCGGTGAGGGAGTCCTCCCCCGCCAGCTCGGAGACGTAGTCCTGGATGCCGTGCTCATACCGGAATTCGGTGGTCGCGAATTTTCCTCCCACCTGGTCCCGGAACCGGAAGGTGATGCCGGCGTTGACCACCGCCTGGCGCTTGAGCACGTCCAGGAAGTAGGACGGGGGGATGGCGATATCGGTGAAGACCTCCAAATCGGGCTTCCAGCGGAATTTGGAGCCGGTCTTTTTGCCGCTCCAGGGGGCCTTCTGGAGCCCGCCGATGTTCTCGCCCTTTTCAAAGTGGAGGGTGTACTCCTGGCCGTCCCGGTGGATGACGGCGTCGAACCACTCGGAGGCGTACTGGGTGGCGCAGGTGCCCAGGCCGTTGAGGCCCAGGGAGTACTCGTAGTTGTCCCCCTCCAGGTTGTTGTACTTGCCGCCGGCATAGAGCTCGCAGAAGACCAGCTCCCAGTTGTACTTCTGCTCCTTCTCATTCCAGTCCACGGGGCAGCCCCGGCCGAAGTCCTCCACCTCGATGGACTGGTCGGCGTACCGGGTGACGGTGATGACGTCGCCGTGGCCCTCCCGGGCCTCGTCGATGGCGTTGGACAAAATTTCGAAAACGGCGTGCTCGCAGCCCTCCAGCCCGTCGGAGCCGAAGATGACCCCCGGGCGCTTGCGCACCCGGTCGGCCCCCTTCAGGGCGGAGATAGAGTCGTTGCCGTACTGCTGCTTGCCGGTGGTCTTGGGCATGGGATGTTCCTCACCTTTCCGATCATAGGCCGTCCGCCGGGCGCGGGAGAGGCGGAGCCGCCTCCCGCCCGGCGGAGGACCGGGAGATTCCTGTCTAGTTTATCCTATTTTGGTCCCCGGTGTCAAGGAAACCGGGGAGAGGGGCCTTTTTTCGACGGACAGATCGGGGGCCCTCCATGCGTCCCGGCCCCGGAAGGCGGTTGCGCCGGGAGGTTTGATGTGGTAAACTGGGGGCAAAACCAGACAAAAGGGGGAAGCGACCATGAACAAGGTGAAGATCACGGTCCTGAAGACCACCCTGGACCGGGAGCTGGCGGCGGAGTACGGCGTGGAGGGCCTGGGCCCCTGCCCCATGCTGCGGGAGGGCCAGGTGTTCTACGCCGACTACGCCAAGCCGGAGGGCCTGTGCGACGAGGCGTGGAAGGCCATTTACCAGTATGTCTTCGCCCTGGCCCACGGGGCGGGAGAGGGCCTTTTCTACTATGGAGACTGGATCCGCACGCCGGGGGTGGCCATCTGCTCCTGCAACGACGGCCTGCGCCCGGTGATCTTCAAGCTGGAGGCCACCCAGGAGACCTCCCAGATCGACTACACTCCGGTGCGCTGACGCCGGAAACAGCCAGAGGCCCGCGTATGGATCGCTCCATACGCGGGCCTGTCCGGTTTTGCCCCAGGAGGGGATCGCCCGGTCCTGGGGCTGGACCGGGAAAGGGAGCAGGCGTCCTCCGCGCCTGTGCCGTTGGGCTGTCATCTCTCCCGAAAGAGGGGTTCTTTCCCAGTAGGCAGTTCTCCTTTCGCCTTTCGCCTGAGGGTGACGTCACCCGGCACCGGCTTAAAAGGAGATGTCTGTCCGGCGGAAGGCTCTTTGCCTGTCCGAGCATAGTATGTGCGCCCTGAGCGGAGAAATACCACCCAGATTTTGGTATAGACGCTGGCATATTTGTCCACACTTTTCATAGACTGTTCTGAAAAGAGCTTCTCTGGAAAGGAGGCGGCGGCCATGCTGGCGGCAGCCGGAAACAAGGTGTTTTTCTTCCGCAGGCGCCTGGAGAGCGAGCGGGATGTGGAGCTCCGGGTCTTAAAGGAGGGCCTGGCCAAGACCCGGGTCCTCATCAGCCAGGCCTATGCCGGCTTCAACGGCACCGGCGACCCGGACCTCATCGAGTCCTATGTCTTTGAGATCAATTCCCTCCAGGCCCGGTACTCCTACCTGCTCCGCCGGGTCAAGGAGCTGGAGCGGCAGGAGGGCTGAGGGGTGGACGGCCTGCTCACCGATACCCTGCCCTGGCTCCTGGTGGGGCTGATGGCGGTGGGAGCCCTGCTGATGCTGCGTCAGCCCATCCGGTACGCCGGCCGGCTGTGCCTGCGGACCCTGGTCTCCCTGGGGGCCCTGGCGGCCTTCCACCCCCTGGGGGCCGCCCTGGGCTGCGCCCTGGGGATCAACCTGGCCAACGCCCTGGTCATGGGCCTGCTGGGCGCCCCCGGCTTCGGGCTCCTCCTTCTACTCAACTGGGCCCTGGCCCTGTGAGGCCGCCGGCCCGGCCAAACGGAAAAACATGCGCCCTCCCGGCTCTACTGAGCCGGGAGGGCGCATGCTTTTTTCTGTCAAGGGGCGGCCAGGCCCTATTTCTCCAGGCTGCCCGGCACGCCATTGGAGGAGAAATGGGCGACGATCCGCTTCATCTCCGCCTCCGGGACCATGAGGCCCCGGTAGGCCAGCCGGACCCGGTGGTCGGCCTCCAGCCGCTCAATGGAGCGGTAAAGGGTCCGCAGGCTGACGCCCACGGCGGCGGCCATTTTGTTTTTGTTGTCCACCAGGTAGAAGTCGCCCTCCGGGGCGCCGTGGACAAAGTACTGCCGGTAGATGTAGAGCAGGAGGCTCTCCTCACTGGAGGCGGTGGTGGCGGCGTCCATGCGGCTCCGCAGCCGCCCGGTGGCCAGGGCCAGGTCCCGGATCACATCCATGGCGCAGGTGCCGTCGGCCTCCAGCCCCTGGAGCAGATAGCTAGTCTGGAACAGCAGGACCAGGCACTCCCGGTCGGCCACTACATTCGACATGTGGATGCCAAGGCCGTTAAGGGCGGGGGCGATCCCCTGAAAGATGGGCGGCTTGAGGTCGTCCACCACAATGGCGGCCCCGTCGCCGGAAGCCCGGGTCAGGTGGCAGCGGCCCCGCACGATGAGATAGGTGGTGGTGGCGGGGTCTCCCGTCCGGACGAGGATGGAGCCCTTTGGGTAGGTGCGGACGGAGAGATGGGGGTTGAGGAAGGGGTGAAAGTCGCGGCTGTGGAGCTTTTGGGGCTCACCATGGTAAACCATCTCAAATATCTTGCGCAGGTTTTTGCGGTCTTCCTCAGAAAACATGGCCAGATCCCCCCTGTCAGCCGGAGCCAGAGATACGACAAAATTATATCATGGATCTCAGCGGGAAGAAAGGCCGTATTTGAGGAAAACAGTCTTGTCGCTGCCGTAGCTTTCCAGGCGCTCCATCTGGCCCTCGCCGTCCACTGGGAAGCGGCGGCCGTCATACTGGGGGCAGGAGTAGCGGCCGAACCAGGACTCCATGCGCTGGAACAGCGACTGGGCGACCGTCTGGCAGGCCGGGTCGGAGATGCGGTTATAGGCCTCCTCCGGGTCGTCGGCCAGATTGAAGAGGTAGTGGGGGCCGTAGGGATATTGGTAGATCAGCTTCCAGTCTCCGGCGCGGATCATGCGCACCGGGCCGTACTCGTCGCAGACCACCACATCCCGCTCCCGGTCGGGCTCCTCCAGCAGAGGGAGGAGGCTCTCCCCGGGCAGGGCGCCCTCCGGCGCCGGGATGCCGGCGATGTCCAGGACGGTCTGGAAGATGTCGTAATGGCTGCACAGGGAGCGGACCCGGGCCCCCCGGGGCAGCCCGCCGCCGCAGGCCAGGAAGGGGACCTTCACAGAGGTCTCATAGAGGTTCATGGGGAAGGTCCCGTTGCCCTTGCCCCAGATGCCGTGCTGGCCCAGGTTGACACCGTTGTCCGCGGTGAAGAAGACCACGGTGTTTTCCAGCTCTCCGGAGGCCTCCAGGGCCTCCATGAGCCGGGCGATCTGACGGTCCATGCCGGAAATGGCGGCAAAGTGGGCCCGGATCATCTCCATCCGGTGCTCCGGGGAGGTGGGGTGGCTGCGCTTCAGGACCTGGTCCGGATGCAGGGGGAGGTTGGGCATGGAGGAGAAGTCGCAGCCCTCGTAGAGGTCCCACAGCTCCTGAGGGTGGTCCTCCTTCCGCCAGGGGTCATGGGGGGCGGTGAAGTGGACGCTCAGGTAGAAGGGCCGGTCCTTGGGCCGCTCCTCCAGAAAGGCCATGGCGTCGTCCATGATGACGTCCGTGCTGTAGCCGTAGCTGATGACCGGCTTGCCGTCCACCACGCGGTCCGGCATCTGGTAGGGGGTCCCGCCCCGGGGGACCACCCGCCAGAAGGAAAAGCCCTTCTGGGCCTCCATGGCGTTTCCCAGGTGCCATTTTCCGGCGATGCCGCAGGTATAGCCGTGCTGCTGAAGCAGCTCGGTAAAGAAGGGATGGCCGGCGAGGTAGTCGATGGGGCCGTGCTCATAGTTCATGTACTTGTGGTAATTGACCGTGTCCTGATAGGTGACGGTGGTGCGGGACGGGTCGTTCCGGACCTCGGGGATCAGGTCGGTGAGGGCCTTTTCCCGGTCCAGGGGCAGATCCCGGTAGGCATCCTTCCGGACGGCGCCTCCGCCCAGCCAGTCCAGCACGCCGTGCTGGGAGGGCATCTCGCCGGTGAAGATGGAGGCCCGGGCGGGGGAGCACACCGGACTGGTGCAGTAAAAATTCTCGAAGCAGACCCCCTCCGCCGCCATGCGGTCCAGCGCCGGCGCCACCACATCCGGGTTGCCGTAGGGGGCCAGACTCCAGGCGCCCTGGTCGTCAGAGAGCAGGAAAATGATATTTTTGGCTTTCATACGTTTGCACATCCTTGGGCAGGCGGCCTGTAGGAGCCGCCTGAGCGGTCAGAACTTATACTTGTTTTTGAGATAGGGCTGGCGCAGGGCCTTGGGGTTGGCGTCAGAGTTCGCGGTGAAGGCCAGCGCCACCAGGCCCGCCAGATAGGGCAGAAGCTGGATCAGCTCCGGGGCGATGCCCAGGGCGTTGTTGAGCTGGAGCTGGGTCTGCAGGGCGTCAAAAAACCCGAAGAACAGGGCCACGGCGACGATGCGGACGGGCTCCCAGCCGCCCATTTTCACGGCGATCACGGCCAGCATGCCCTTGCCGTTGGTCATGTTCTCCATGAAGAAGCTCAGCTGCCCGATGGAGAGGTAGGCCCCCGCCAGGCCCACCAGGCCGCCGCAGAACACGCTCACGCACAGGTGCCGCAGCTTCCAGACCTGGATGCCGGCGGTCTCCGCGGCCTTGGGGTCGTCGCCCACGGCGATGATATGGGTCCCCAGGACCGTCTTTTTCATCACGAACCAGCTGAGGATGACCACTGCGATGGTCAGGTACAGGAGGGGGGAGAACTGCCGCAGAAAGGGGCCCAGCACGGGGATGCCCCCCAGGAGCTCCGTGGTCTGGATGCTGGGAACGCTTTCCGAGAGGCTGGAGCCGAAGATCGACTGGCAGAAGAAGGCGGCGATGCCGGCCGCCAGGGTGTTCAGACCCAGGCCGCTGATGTTTTGGATGCCGCCGAACTCCACGCTGATGAGGGAGTGGATGGAGGCAATGAACATGCCCAGCAGCACCCCGCAGAGGACGCCGATCCAGGGGTTGTTGGAATAGTAGGCGCCCAGCACCGCGCCGAAGGCGCCGGCGATCATCATGCCTTCCGCGCCCAGGTTCATGATGCCGGCCCGCTCACAGTACATATTGCCGAAGGCGGCCAACAGGACGGGGACGGACAGGCGGAGCAGAGAGATCAGAAAGGTAGTCAGCAGTTCCATGGTCGTTCACCCCTTTTTCCGGCTGGCCAGCTTGGTGGCCGCGTATTTCAAAATGTACTCACAGGCGATCAGGACGATCAAAATGCCCTGAATGACCGAGACGATCTCGCTGGAGACGCCCATTTCCAGCTGGACAGAGAGGGAGCCCACCCGGAGGGCCGCAAACAGGATGCTGCCGATGATGATGCCGATGGGATTGCCGTTGGCCAGCAGGGCGATGGGGATGCCGTCAAAGCCGTAGCCGGGGGAAAACCCGTCATAGAGCCGGTGATAGGTGCCCATGACCTCCACGCTGCCGGCCAGGCCGGCAATGGCGCCGCCCAGCACCAGGACCAGGAACAGGTAGCGGTTGACCGAGAGCCCGGAATAGGCGGCGGCGGTCCGGTTGAGCCCCACGGCCTTCATCTGGAACCCCGCGGTGGTCTTGTAGTAGAAAAAGTAGAGGATGGCGCACAGGGCCAGCATGACGAAGAGCCCGATGTTCAGCTTGCCGGGCGAGGTGAGGAAGTTGGGGAGATAGGCGCTCTCCTGAATGGGCAGGGAGGAGGTCGTCATGGCGGTGGGGTCGCCGATGACCACGATGACGAAGTAGGTGATGAGCTTGCTGGCGATGTTGTTGAGCAGGATGAAGACCACCAGCAGATTGACCCTCCACTTCAGGAACATGGCGGTGGGGAGCAGGGCGAAGAGGGCGCCGAAGAGCATGCCGCCCAAAAAGGACAGCGGGATGTGGAGCCAGGCCGGAAGGCCGGTGAAGTAGATGCCGACGATGGTGCTGCCCAGGGCGCCGAAGACCAGCTGGCCCTCCACACCGATGTTGAAGATGCCGCCCTGGCGGGCCAGTCCCACGGCCAGGCCGGCGAAACAGATGGGGACCATCTTGTTCAGGACATTGATGATCTTGGCGGGACTGCCGAAGGCGCCCACCGCCAGCGCCTGCAGCACCAGGATGGGGTTGTTCCCGGAGAGCAGCAGGACCACGCAGAGGACTAGGACCGCGATGGCGAGGAGGAGCACGGTGGTCAGGGCATGGATCAGCAGATGGTTGTCCTTTGGTTTTTCGAGGGCCGCTTGTTTCATGCTGTTACCTCCTCTTCTCCGGATGTCATCAGCTTTCCGATCTGATGGCGGGTGGCGGTCCTGGCGTCCACGATGCCGGTGATGCGCCCCTCCTCGATGACGGCGATGCGGTCGGAGAGCAGCATCACCTCGTCCAGCTCCAGGGAGGAGAGGAAGACGGCCTTGGACTGGGCCACCGCCTGGTAAAAGACGTCGTAGATCAGCTCGGAGGCGCCGATGTCCACACCTCTGGTGGGCTGGTCGGCCACAATGAGCCGGGAGGCTCGGCTGCTCTCCCGGGCGACCACCACCTTCTGCTGGTTCCCGCCGGAGAGGGTCCGGGCGGCCACGGCGGCATCGGCGGGACGGATGTCGTATTCCTGGATCTTTTTCTCCGCGTCGGAGGCCAGGACCTTGTAATTGATGCAGATGCCGCGGTGGTATTGGTCCTGGTACTCATAGCCCAGGACCAGGTTGTTGGCCACGGACATGTCCAGGACCAGGCCGCTGGACTGGCGGTCCTGGGGGATAAAGCCGATGCCGCGCTTTTTGCGCTCGGTGATGGACAGCTCGGTGATGTCCTGGCCGTCCAGCAGGATGCGGCCGGAGGTGGGGCGGATGATCCCGGCCATCAGCTCGGTGATCTCCTTTTGTCCGCTGTTGTCGATGCCGGCCAGGCCGAGGATCTCTCCCTTGCGGACCTGGAAGCAGATGTCGTGGAGCCGGTCCCGGTAGGAGACATGGTCGAACTCCAGCATGACCTCGTCCCTGATATGGGGATTGTCCCGCCGCTCCAGCACCAGGTCGCGCCCCACCATCAGGCGGGTGATCTCCTCCGCCGAGGTGTGGAGAGTCTCTACCGTATCCACCACCTCGCCGGCGCGCAGCACGGTGACGCGGTCGCTGAAGGCCATGACCTCCTTGAGCTTGTGGGTGATGATGATGATGGTCTTCCCCAGCTCCTTCAGGCGCTTGAGCATCTTCCCCAGCTCGTCGATCTCCTGGGGCGTCAGAACGGCGGTGGGCTCATCCAGAATGATGATGTTGGCCTTGCGGTAGAGCGCCTTTGCGATCTCCACCCGCTGCTGCATCCCCAGGGAGATGTTCCGGACCTTCTCCCGGACAGACAGGGAAAAGCCGTACCGGTCGGAGAGCTGCTGGACCTCGTCGTACATCTTGCTGCGGTTGACCACGGCCCCTGTCCGGGGCTCCGCCCCCAGGACCACGTTCTGCGCCACGGTCAGGCGGGGGATTAGCATAAAATGCTGGTGCACCATGCCGATGCCGAGCTGGATGGCGTCCACGGCGGAGTGGAGCTGGGCCTTCTGGCCATCCACCCAGACCTCGCCCTCGGTGGGCTGGTACAGGCCGTAGAGGATGTTCATCAGTGTGGATTTCCCCGCGCCGTTTTCGCCGACCAGGGCATGGATCTCGCCCTTCCGCACGCTGAAATTGACGTCCCGGTTGGCGACGACCCGCGGGAAGCGCATGGTGATATGCCGCATATCGACGGCAAGCTCCATCGTGATCTCCTCCTTTTGTGGATAGAATCGAGTTGTGTCTGCGGCGCAGCGTGGCACAGGGGATGCCTGCGGCTGCTCCGGAGCGGGGCACGCCGTTTTGCAGCTGCTCTCCTAAGAATGAGGGCCTGTCTTTTGGGTATATTGTATAATTTGACTGAAATTATAGCCGCCCTTTTTTGGAAGAACTATGTCAGTTGACATAGTTTGACGACTTTTTCGGCGCTAAAATAGCCCCACAAACCTGAATGCTAGGAGGCGGCGGCCATGGCGCAGAACTTTCTCCTGATCACCGTAGACGACATGAACTATAACTCTCACGAATTCTTAAGGGAAGGCGCGGAGCAGTTGACCCCCCATCTGGACCGGCTGCGGGCCCAGGGGGCGGTGCTGTCCAACTCCCATGTGACGATCGCGCTCTGCCAGCCCTCCCGCTCCGTCATGATGACGGGGCGCTACCCGCACCGCAACGGGGCGAGAGGCTTCGAGGCCATCGGCCCCTCCATCGTCACCCTGACCCAGCTCCTCCATGAGCACGGCTACTACAACGGAATCATCGGCAAGGAGAACCATATCGCCCCTCGGGAAAAGTTCTTCTGGGACCTCTATCAGCACACCTATGACGACGCCCACTCCTTTGGCCGGGACCCGGCGTGCTACGGCCGCTGCGCCCTGGAATTTTTCCAGGAGGCCGACCGCAGGGGGAAGCCCTTTTTCCTGATGGCCAACTCCCACGATCCGCACCGCCCCTTTGCCGGGAGCCAGGATGAGATCACCATGCTGGGACGGCACACGGCCGCCAGCCGCGTCTATACCGAGGAGGAGGTGGAGGTCCCGCCCTTCCTCCCGGAGCTGCCGGAGATCCGGACCGAGCTGGCCCAGTATCTGACCTCGGTCCACCGGGCGGATGAGATGGTGGGGGCGGTCCTGGAGGCCCTGGAGACCTCCGGACACGCAGAGGACACCATGGTCCTGTTCCTGAGCGACAACGGCATGTCCATGCCCTTCTGCAAGGCCAACTGCTATCTGAACAGCACCAAGAGCCCCTACCTCGTCCGCTGGCCGGACGCCGTGCGGCCCGGCACGGAGATCGACGCCCTGGTGGCATCCATTGACTATATGCCCACCATCTTGGAGATCGCGGGCATCGAAAAGCCGGAGGGGATGGATGGGACCTCGCTGTGCCCCCTCCTGACGGGAACAAAGCAGGAGCAGTATGACGACATCTACACCACCTTTTTCAAGACCGCCAAAAATGAGGTGACGAAGGCAGAGCGGCACTACCCCATGCGCTGCGTCCAGACCCGGCAGTATGCCTATATCTACAACGCATGGTCCGACGGGGCGGAGACCTATGTCACCGAGACCATGGCGGGGCTGACCTTCCAGGCCATGCGGGAGGCGGCCAAAACCGACCCCGAGGTGGCCAGACGGGTGGAGCTCTACCAGCTCCGGGTGCCGGAGGAGTTCTACGACTACCAAAAGGACCCCCACGCCCTGCATAACCTGATCCATGAGCCGGAATTCCAGGGGCAGATCGCCCAGTTCCGCAGACGGATGCTCCACTACATGGAGACCACCGGAGACGAGCTGCTGGAGCCCTTCCAGAAGTTTTTGGCACAGACAGGGGAGCTGCTGACATAACAGCGGATGGCCCCGGCAGACGGCAGAATCTTTGTGCAGGATCGCCAGAAGAAACGCCCGGCCCGCGCTGAAAAGTTTACAAAATCGAAAAAGTGTGCCACTTGACATTGTTTTCGCTGGAATGGAAACCTACAATAGGCAGAGAAAAGATGGGCGAAAAGGAAAAAATAATGTAGGAATGGTGATGAAAATGAAGAAAATCTTGTCTCTTTTTCTTGCAATGACACTGATGCTGACCATGCTGGCCGGGTGCGGCGGTACGGGCGGCGACAGTACAGGAGAGAATGGAACCGGGGAAGAGGCCATCAAGATCGGATATATTCTGATCGGCGGCGGACTGGGTGACCAGGCATCCAATGATGACCAGTATGCCGGCCTGACCCGCTTCAGCGAGGAGTTCGGCGCAGAGGTGAAGTACGTAGAGATCACCGAGCTGCAGGACATCGACGCGGCCATCCGCAACTACGCCGACCAGGGCATGAACCTGATCATCTTCAACAGTGCGGATGCCTCTGAGTTTATCCCCGCCATCGCGGCAGAGTATCCGGAGGTCTCCTTTATCATCACAGAGGGAACGGCGGAGGAGACTGACAACGTGCTGAACGTCCGCACTGACGTGGCGGATGCCTCCTTCCTCTGCGGCGCTTTCTGCGCGATGATGAGCCAGGAGCTGGGCGGTGAGCTGGCGGCCGGCTTTGTGGGCGGCATCCGCAATCCCAACCTGGAGCGGGCGCAGTTTGGCTTTACCGCCGGGGCAGAGTATGTGGGTGGTGAGGCTACCACGGCCTATGCGGGCAGCTTTACCGACGCCGCCACCGCGAAGGAGCTGACCCACCAGATGTTCGGCAGCGGCATCCGGGTGGTGCAGGCCTGGGCCGGCGGCGCCAACACCGGCGTGTTCGAGGCGGCCCTGAACATGGGCGAGGGCTACTACTCTATGGGTGGTGCCTCCGGCCAGTTCAACATCTCGGACTCCATCATTGCCTCCAACTGCAAGCTCCTGGGCGACCTCACCTATGACCTGTGCGTCCAGTTCAAGGACGGCACGCTCCCCTACGGGACCATGACCTACGGCCTGAAGGAGGGTGCGGTGGACATCCGCTATGCGCCCGACGAGCGGGCGGACATCATTCCGCAGGAGATCAAGGACAAGATCGACGAGCTGCGGGAGATGATCCTGGCCGGTGAGATTGACGTTCCCTCCACCCAGGAGGAGTATGACGCCTTTGCCGCCTCGGTCCTGGCGGCGGAGTAAGCAGCAGACTGACAAAAAAGACATCCCTTTGAGAAAGCGGCAGGGACAAAAGCCGCTTTCTCAGAGGGGTGTCTGCTGGGACAAAATGAGAAACGCGCCCCTTCCGCCCTGTCGGGCCGGAGGAGGCGCGTTTTTTGATCACAGCGCGGCAGGCCGGGTCCCGTTCCGAAGGGCCCGGTCGTAGGCGTCCTTGGTCCGCTGGTCAAAGCAGACGAAGGTCACCCAGTCGAAGGCCCCGGGGTGGGCCGCCAGGAAGTCCCGCACCGCGCCCACGGCGATGGGGGCGGCCAGGTCCAGGGGGAAGTGGTAGACCCCGGTGCTGATGGAGGGGAAGGCCACTGTCCGGCAGCCGTGCTCCAGGGCCAGCTCCAGGCAGGAGCGGTAGCAGGAGGCCAGGAGCTCCCGCTCCCCGTGGTCCCCGCCGTGCCAGATGGGGCCGGGGGTGTGGAGGACGTATTTGGCCAGCAGGCGGTAGCCCCGGGTGAGCTTGGCCTTCCCGGTCTCGCAGCCGTGGAGGGTGCGGCACTCGGCGAGCAGCTCCGGCCCGGCGGCCCGGTGGATGGCCCCGTCTACCCCGCCACCCCCCAGCAGGGAGGTGTTGGCGGCGTTGGCGATGGCGTCGGCCCGGACCTGGGTGATGTCGCCCAGCTGGGTGGCGATGCGGTCAGTCATGGAGCTCCTCCTGTGCCTCCCGGGCGGGGGGCGCTTCGGCTAATTCCTTTTGATGGGCAGCCAGCTCGGCCTCCAGGGCCTCCGGCTCGGTGAAGACCCGCTGGAAGGCGGCGGCGTCCATGGTCTCAAACTCCAGCAGGTACCGGGCCACCAGGTCCAGGGCGGGGCGCTGCTGGGTGAGGATGTCCCGGCACCGGGCGTAGGCGTTGTCCACCAGGGCCTTGACCTCCTCGTCGATGATGGCGGCCACCTCCTCGGAGTAGGTCTTGGTCTGGGCCATGGAACGGCCGATGAAGACCTCGTCGTGGCCGGTGTCGAAGGTGACGCTCCCCAGCCGGGAACTCATGCCGTAGCGCATGACCATGTTCCGGGCAATGGAGCTGGCCCGCTGGATGTCGTTGCCCGCCCCGGTGGAGATGTCCCCCAGGGTGAGCTCCTCGGCCACCCGGCCGCCCAGCAGGGAGGCGATGCGCTCGGTGAGCTCCTGCCGGGACTGGAAGTTCCTGTCCTCCTGGGGCAGGCTGATGGTCATGCCACCCGCCCCGCCCCGGGGCACAATGGTGATCTGGTGGACCGGGTCGGCGGTCTCCAGGGCGTGGCTCACCACGGCGTGGCCCGCCTCGTGGTAGGCGGTGAGCTTCCGCTCCCGCTGGGTCACCACCCGGCTCTTCTTCTCGGGGCCGGCCACCACCTTGATGACGGCCTCGTGGAGGTCGGCCATGGTGAGGAAGGGCTCCTTCCGCCGGGCGGCCAGCAGGGCGGCCTCGTTCATCAGGTTCTCCAGGTCGGCGCCGGTGAAGCCGCCGGTGGCCTTGGCCAGCTCAGCCAGGGAGACGTCCTCGGCCAGGGGCTTGTTCCGGGCGTGGATCTTCAAAATGGCCTCCCGGCCCTTGATGTCGGGGTAGCCCACATAGACCTGCCGGTCGAAGCGGCCGGGCCGCAGCAGGGCGGGGTCCAGAATGTCCACCCGGTTGGTGGCGGCCAGGACGATGACTCCCTCGTTGGAGGAGAAGCCGTCCATCTCCACCAGGAGCTGGTTCAGGGTCTGCTCCCGCTCATCGTGGCCGCCGCCCAGGCCGGCGCCCCGCTGGCGGCCCAC
>DHCMC07803__coassemble_1385_pt1 | contig 13088 bp, 9 predicted proteins | sample DHCMC07803__metabat2_low_PE_017 | metagenome-assembled genome bin DHCMC07803 | reverse complement strand
ATGGACCGGGAAAAGAGGGAGGCCCTCCGGGGCCAGGTGGAGGAGGGCTACCGCTCCATGCGGAAGACCACCGCCCTCTTCGCCCGGCTCTCCGGCCACCAGCTCAGCCGCCCGGCCAATTTCCTGGCCGGCCGCCTGCCCAAGCTCCGGGCCCTCCGGGGCATCTTCCTCACGGTGGAGCCCCGGGCGGTCTTCGACGAGAGCAACGCCTATCTCACCCAGCGGCTGGCCGCCACGGTGGAGCCCGCCGCCCAGCAGATGGCCCGCTTCTTCCGGGCCGCCGAGAGCGGCGGAGCCCTGGACCCCTGGCTGGACCGGGACTTCAAGGGAGGCCTCCCCGCCGGGGCCCCCGCCGGCGTCCGGTCCGTCCCCGCCTATTGACCCCTCCCGCCGGGAGGGACCAGCAAGAAAGGAAGTGTCATCCCGAATGGAAGAGAACAAGACCGCCCGTTTCCACCTCAACGCTGAGGACGCCGTCCTCCTGGTCATCGACGAGCAGGAGAAGCTGATGGTGGCCATGGACCACGCCCCCCAGGTGCTCAAGAACACCAAGCTCCTGCTGCTGGCGGCGAAGGAGCTGGGGCTCCCGGTGCTGGTCACCGAGCAGTACCCCAAGGGCCTGGGCGCCACCTCCGCCGAGCTGCTGGAGGCCATGCCCGAGGGCTGGACCCGCATTGAGAAGATGGCCTTCGATGCCGCGGGCCCCGAGCTGCTGGACAAGCTCTCCGCCCTGGGCCGCAAGACGGTGGTGGTCTGCGGCACCGAGACCCACGTCTGCGTCTACCAGACCACCCGGAGCCTGCTGGAGCAGGGCTATCAGGTCTTCCTGGTCCAGGACGCCGTGTGCTCCCGCTTTACCCACAACTACAAGAGCGGCCTGGCGCTCATGCGGGAGATGGGCGCGGTGGTCCTCACCGCCGAGGGGGCCGTCTTTGACCTGCTGAAGGTCTCCGGCACCCCCGCCTTCAAGGTCCTGTCTAAGGCCCTGAAGTGAGGACAGCGGGGCAGTCCCGCGAAAAAACGACAAAAAAGGAGCGGTTCAGAGTGAACCACTCCTTTTTTGCTTGACGCCCCCGGAGAAACGTGGCATAATAAGGGATGCGTGGGGGAGTCCCCTCACGAAGGCATTCAAAGAATACCGTGGCAGGCCCCAGGTGCTGGAACCACCTGGGAACCCTGTAAGAGGTGCTAGGGCCACCGCATACAGACAGGAAATCCTGCTGCCACGGCCTTCTCATTATACACGCTTTCCCCCACCGAGGCAAGCGCAAAAATGGGAGGGCCCTCTGGCGGCAGGCCACGTTTGGCACATGCGGGCAAATCAGCGGGGGAGGGTCCCGCTGGCACCTGCATGTGTATTTTTTGTTTCTTTCAACGGGGGATTCCCCTGACGCAAACAAAAAGCAAGGCAGGGGAGAGCCATGAAGAGACAGGCGAGAGAGTGTTATCTGGTGCGCCTTCAGCGGTACGGGGAGGACCCGGAGACTATCATGGGCTCCTGGCACCCCGACTTCCGGGAGCTGATGAAGCGCCTGCGGGACCGGCAGCTGACGCTGATGGCCCGCCTGACCGTGCTGGAGGTGGATGTCTACAACGTCCTCAACGGGAAGCTGGACGAGCTGGAGAGGGAGTTCGGCCCGGTCGAGTCCGGCATGGTCTCCTGGACGATGAAGGACACGGATGACCTGTCCCGTCTGGCATCGGAGTGCTTTAGGCTGCGGCAGCTCCTGCAGCGCTGGGAGGGGGACATCTACCGGGACCTGGTGCTCTACCAGGAGACCCTGCCCGTCCCCCGCCGCCGCGCCCTGGCCCGCCGGAAAAAGAGGCGCCACCCGTGAAAAGCGGAAACCGCCACCTGTACGGCGGCGGTTTCTCATTTTGAGTTCCATTAACCCACAGGACGAACCGCTTGCCGCGGCGCCCGTTCCGTCCTTATGATAGCTGTTTTCAGCAGTTTCGTCAAGCCCCGGAGCTCCTCCGGGGCTTTTTTCCTTGCCAGGAGTCGAAATTTGTGGTATCCTGACAGCGGCGCTTCGGATGGAGCGCTGGGCGCTGCACAAGACGGCGGGCGGTGAGTCACGAACCCCGAGAGGGGGTGACGCTATGCGGATCACGCTGCACATCGGACGGTTTACCGTTACGATCATCGTGAAAAGCAGAAACCGCCACCCTGGCCGGTGACGGTTTCTTTTTGAAATATATAACCTCTAGACAGGGCTGACCGCTTGCCGCAGCGCCCTTCCCATCTTTATGATAGCCGTTTTCCCCCGTTTTGTCAAGCCCCGGAGCTCCTCCGGGGCTTTTTGCTACCCCTGGCCGGGGAACATCCGCCGGAAGGGCTCCGGCCAGGGGGCCTGGAGGACCAGGGGGCGGCGGCTCCGGGGGTCGGTGAGGGCCAGGGCGTGGGCGTGGAGGCCCAGGCGGCCCATGGGGTCCGACTGGGCGCCGTACTGCCGGTCCCCGGCCACGGGACAGCCCAGGTCCTTCATGTGGACCCGGATCTGGTTTTTCCGGCCGGTGTCCAGCTCCACCTCCACCAGGGAAAAGCCCCGGGACCGGGCCAGGACCCGGTAGCGGGTCACCGCTTCCCGGGCGTCCCGGCCCGGGGCCCCGGAGTAGACCAGGTGGGTGCCCGTCTCCCGGAGGAAGGAGCGGACCTCCCCCTCCTCCCGGGGCGGGGCCCCCTCCACCACCGCCACATAGGCCCGGCGGGTCACCAGGCGGTCCCAGTTCTCCTGGAGCCGCCGCTTGAGGCCCTCGTCCTTGGCGAAGAGGAGGACGCCGGAGGTGTCCCGGTCCAGCCGGTGGACGATGAAGAGCCGCTTCCCCGGCTCCCGGGCCTTCACATAGTCGGCGGCCAGGCGGTAGGCGGTGCGCTTCTTCTCCCGGTCGCTGCCCATGGAGAGGAGCCCGGCGGGCTTGTCCACCGCCAGGAGAGCGGCGTCCTCATAGAGCACCGGGAAGGGGAGCTCCCAGGCCCCGGCGGCGCTCCGGGGCAGAAGGGTGACCGTCTGCCCCGGGGAAAGGGGGTGGTCGAAGCGGGTGACCGCCCTGCCGTCCACCAGCACCTGCCGCCGGGAGAGCAGGCCCTTCACCGTGTTCCGGGACTTGTCCCGGACCGCCTCCAGCAGGAAGGGCAGGAGGGTCCCCGCCTGGGTGACGGTCAGCGTCCGTCTCTCGTCCATATGGTCACGTCCTTTCAGCCCAGGATGTTCAGGTGCTCCAGCAGGATCTTGCACCCCATGAGGATCAGCGCCAGTCCGCCGCACAGCTCGGCCCCGGACTTCCACCGGGCGCCAAATACGCCCCCCACCCAGACTCCGGCGGCGGAGAGGAGCAGGGTGGTCAGGCCGATGAAGCCCACCGCCGGGCCGATGTCCACCCGCAGGAAGGCGAAGGTCACCCCCACGGCTAGGGCGTCGATGCTGGTGGCCACCGCCATGGGCAGCATGGCCCGGACGGTGAAGTCGGGGTCCACCGGCTCCTCCTCCCGGCTCCGGGACTCCCGGACCATGTTGCCCCCGATGAGGCACAGCAGGACAAAGGCGATCCAGTGGTCCACGCTGGTGATGAGACCCTGGAACCGGGTGCCCAGCAGCCAGCCCAGCAGGGGCATCAGGGCCTGGAAGCCCCCGAACCAGAGTCCGCAGGTCAGGGCGTGCCGGAGGGTCACCCGCCCGGCGGAGAGCCCCTTGCAGATCGAAATGGCGAAGGCGTCCATGGAGAGGCCCACGGCGATGATGAAAAGCTCCCAGAGCTGCATCTTTGCTCCCTCCTCGTCGTTTCCGGCGGCACATGGCCGATTTTGCCATGCTTTTGCACAACAAAAACGAGACTTATCTGCCGCGGACAGATAAGTCTCGTCATTGAAAACAAAGCCAGGAGCGCGCCGCTCCAGCATGTTGGCTCCGTTACGCGAAAACCGCGCCGACTACTCCCTTATGCTTGAAAAGTATGATAGCATGAACTTTTTTCCTTGTCAAGCAAAATCCGGGGGGCGGGCGCCCGGTCACTTCTTCCCGAACAGCCGCTGGAACAGGCCGCCGGACTTTTTCTCCTTGTCCGGGGCCGTCCGCCCCTCCAGCTCCTTCAGGGCCTTGGAGGCGTGGGCGTCTCCCCGCCGGGCGGCCTCCCGGTAGAGGTCCACCGCCCGGGCCCGGTCCTTCCGCACCCCCTTGCCCTGGAGATAGCAGTCGCCCAGCACCCCCATGGCCCAGGCGTCCTCCAGGTCCGCGGCCTTCTGGAGCAGGCCGGCGGCCTTGGTCTCGTCCACCGGGGTGCCGATGCCGTGGAGGCAGCAGTAGCCCAGGTGGCAGTACCCGGAGACCTCTCCCTGCTTGGCGGCCTGCCGGTAGAGCTCCACCGCCTGGGCCTCGTCCTGGGGGCGCCCCCTGCCGTACTGGAAGCACATGCCCAGGTTCACCAGGGCGGGGCCGTACTGCTTCTCCACGGCCTGCTGGTAGAGGTCGGCCGCCTTCTGGTCATCCCGGCCCGTGCCCCGGGCCTCCTGGTAGCAGTCGCCCAGCAGGTTCATGGCCCGGGCGCTGCCCAGGTCGGCCGCCTTTTGGAGCCAGACCACGGCCTCGGTCTCCCGGAGGGGCGTGCCGATGCCCCGGAGGTAGCAGAACCCGGCGTTGCAGGCCCCGGCGGCATCCCCCTGCTCTCCGGCCTGGCAGTAGTAGGAGAGGGCCGCCTGGGGGTCCTTCTCCACGCCCTGGCCATGCTCCAGGCACAGGCCCACATCCACCAGGGCGGGGACATAGCCCTGGTTGGCCGCCCGGTGGTAGTACTCCAGCGCCTTGCGCTCGTCCTGGGGCAGGCCCTGGCCCCTCTGATAGCAGTCGCCCAGCAGGTCCAGGGCCCGGGCGCTGCCCAGGTCGGCCGCCTTCTGGAGCCAGGTCACGGCCTTTTCCGGGTCCTTGGGGGTGCCGATGCCCTGGAGGTAGCAGTAGCCGGCGTTGCAGGCCCCGGTGGCGTTCTCCCGCTCCCCGGCCTGCTGGTAGTAGTCCAGGGCCCTGGCCTCGTCCTCCGGGACCCCGTGGCCGTACTCGTAGCACAGGCCCAGGCTCACCAGGGCCGGGGCGTACCCCTGCCCAGCGGCCTGCTGGTAGTATTCCAGGGCCTTCTGGTCGTCCTGGGGCAGGCCGTCGCCGTGGCGGCAGCAGTCGCCCAGCAGGGAGAGGGCCCCGGGGTAGTCCTGCTCGGCTGCCTTCCGGAGCCAGGCCACGGCCCTCTCCGGGTCTCTGGATGTACCGATGCCCCGCAGGTGGCAGTAGCCGGCGTTGCAGGCCCCGGTGGCGTCCCCCAGCGCGCCGGCGTGCTGGTAGCACTCCAGGGCCCTTCCCTCGTTCTTGGGGACGCCGGTACCCTCCTCGTAGCACAGACCCAGGCTCACCAGGGCGGGAGGATAGTCCCGGGCGGCCGCCTGCTCGTAGCACTCCGCCGCCTTCCGGGCGTCCTGGGCCACGCCGATGCCCCGCTCATAGCAGTCGCCCAGCAGGTCCAGGGCCCGGGGATAGCCCTGCTCCGCCGCCTTCTGCAGAAGGCCGACGGCCATCTCCCGGTCCTCCCGGACCCCGATGCCCCGGAGGTAGCAGTACCCGGCGTTGCAGTAACCCGCGGCGCTGCCCAGCTTAGCGGCCTTCAGATAGAGCTTGACGGCCCGGCTTCGGTTGGGCTCCATTCCCCAGCCGTACTCGCAGCACAGGCCCAGGCTCACCAGGGAGGGGGGATAGTCCTGGTCGGCGGCCTGCTGGTAGTACTCCGCCGCCTTCTGGTCGTCCTGGGGCAGGCCGTCGCCGTAATGGCAGCAGTCGCCCAGCAGGTCCATGGCCCGGAGGTGGCCCTGCTCGGCCGCCTTCTGGAGCAGGGGAATGGCCTTTTCCGGGTCCGCGGCGGTGCCCAGGCCGGTGAGGTAGCAGAAGCCGGCGTTGCAGGCCCCGTCGGGGTCCCCCTGCTCGGCGGCCTGGAGATAGAGCTCCAGTGCCCGGGCGGGGTCCTCCTCCAGGCCCAGGCCCCGCTCATAGCACAGGCCCAGGCTCACCAGGGCGGGAGGATGCCCCCGCTCCGCCGAGCGCTGGAACCACGCCACCGCCTGCTCCAGGTCGGGCTCCACCCCCCGGCCGTCCCGGTAGCAGCAGCCCAGCAGGTTCATGGCCCGGGGGAAGTCCTCCTGGACGGCCCGCCGGAACCACTCCACGGCCTGGGCGGGGTCGGCCTCCACGCCGGTGCCGGTGAAGTAGCAGAAGCCCAGGTTGCACATGGCGGGGGCGAATCCGGCCTCGGCGCTTTTACGGTACCACTCCACTCCGGCGGCGGGGTCCTGGGGCAGGCCCTCCCCCAGCTCCAGGCAGAGCCCCAGCTCGCACATGGCGGGGGGGTACTCCGCCTCGGCTGACTGCCGGAAGAGCTCGGCGGCCCGCTCCAGGTCCTTGGGGCAGCCGGAGCCGTCCTGGCAGCAGCGGCCCAGGATGTGGAGGGCCCGGGCGAAGCCCTCTCCGGCGGCCTCCTCCAGCAGCTTCACGGCCTGGACGGGGTCGGCCTCCATGCCGATGCCGTTGAGGCAGCACACCGCCAGATTGCACTTGGCCGGGACATAGCCGGCCTCAGCGGCCTGCCGGTAGAGCTCCACCGCCCGGGCGGGGTCCTGTTCCACCCCGCTGCCCATCTCGTAGCAGAGGCCCAGGCTGGAGATGGCGGAGGGGTAGCCCTGGTCGGCGGCCTGCCGGTAGAGCTCGGCGGCCCGGGTGGGGTCGGCCTCCACGCCGGTGCCGGAGTCGTAACAGTCGGCCAGGATGCTCTGCCCCCGGGGGAATTCCAGGGCGGCCGAGCGCTGGAGCCAGGCCACGGCCTGGACGGGGTCGGTCTCCACCCCGATGCCGCTGAGGTAGCACACCCCCAGGTTGCACATGGCGGGGGCGTAGCCCTGGTCGGCGGCCTGCCGGTAGAGCTCCACCGCCCGCTCCGGGTCCTGCTCCACGCCGGTGCCGTTTTCGTAGCAGACGCCCAGGATGCTCTGGGCCCGGGCAAAGCCTAGGTCGGCCGCGCGCCGGAGCCACTCGGCGGCCTGGACGGGGTCGGTCTCCACCCCAATGCCGTTGAGGTAGCACACCCCCAGGTTGCACTGGGCGGGGGCGTAGTCCTGCTCGGCGGCCTGGAGATAGAGCTCGGCGGCCCGGACGGGGTCGGCCTCCACGCCGTCTCCGCTCTCGTAGCAGAGGCCCAAATCGCACAGGGCCCCGGCATAGCCCTCCTCGGCGGCCTGGCGGAAGAGCTCGGCGGCCCGGACGGGGTCGGCCTCTACGCCGTCGCCGTTCTGGTAGCAGCGGCCCAGGGCGTCGATGGCCCGGAGGTCTCCGGACTCCGCCGCCTGGCCGAACCAGTAGAAGGCCTGGGACATATCCACATCCACCCCGTCGCCGGAGGCGTACCGCAGCCCCAGGTCGAACTGGAGGGAGGTGTCTCCCAGCTCGGCCCGCTCCAGCAGGTCCTGAAAGTCGGCCTGGGCCTTCTGGACGTTCTGCATGGCCTTCATAATGAGGGCGGTGTTGACGATGACGATGTCCTGCCCGTTAGACAACGCGTGTGGCTGCTCCTTGCTGTCCCGGTCCTCGGGTCTCAATTCCATGGTTGCTCCACCTGCTTTCTTGTAGGCCCCTGGGCTCTGACGGAAGGCCAGAGAGGCACCGGGGGAGATGCCGGCGGCCGTCAGGGAGGGCCGCCTGTGCCTCTATTCTACAACGGGAACGGCCTGCGCACAAGAGAGAATGGAAGCGCTCTGCCGGAAAGAGAGCCTTTACGGCAGAGCAAAAAGACCGGCAGGGGCCCGGGGCCAGAGCCCCGAGCCCCTGCCGGCTCAGCAAAAAAGAGGGAAGGTAAGAGAGAGGAATTTGGTTTGTAAAGAGGGAAGAGGAGCTTCTTCCGGCGCTCAGGCGGCCCCGTCCTCCCCGGCGCTGGTCTCGGCGGGGGCGGCCGTCTCAGAGGGGGCAGATGTTTCCCCGTCTGCCTCTGCTTCCGCCTCCGCAGCGGCCTGGGCATCCGCCTCGGCCTGAGTCTGGGCGGTGGGCAGGGCCAGCAGGTCCTCCACATAGCCGGGGGAGAGGAGGCCCACCTGATAGGAGCCCTCCAGCTGGCCGTAGTAGTTCCCGCTCTCGTCGGTGTCCCCCAGGAGGAGGGTGTAGCTGCCATCGTCATAGGTGACGGTGATCCGGTCCGGGTCGTCCAGCCCCAGGGCGGCCAGGGCGGCCTCGTCGGGCTTCCAGGCGGCGCAGGAGCGGAAGGCCAGGAGGGAGAGGGCGTCCACCCCGTCCTGGAGGACGGTGTCTTCTCCGTTCAGGGCCTCCCCGTCCCGGCTCCAGACATAGGTGGTGGTCTCAGCGGCCTCTCCGGTCTCCTCGTCGGTGGTCTCCTGAGTCACCGTCTCCTTGGTATAGGTGCTCTCCACCCCGTCGATAGTGAGGACCACCGACTGGACCTGCTCCTCCGTCACCCAGGGGATGTCCTCCAGGGCGATGAAGTCCAGCAGCGCTCCCTCGGTCTGGTCCATGAGGCTGGAGGAGATGGTGTAGACCAGGGCGTCCCCCTCCAGGCGGGCGTAGTAGTTGCCGTCCACCTGGCTCCCCACCAGCAGGGTGAGCGTCTCACCGCCGCCGTCTGTGGCGGTGAGGGTCAGCTCCGGGGCGTCCAGGCCGTAGGAGCTGTCAGCCTCCGGGTCGTCGATGACCCGGACGGCGGCCAGGGCGGAGAGGGTCTCCTCCAGCTGGGTGAGGCGGCTCTGGTCCACCGGGAAATCGCTGTCCCCGTCATAGGTCCAGGTCCCCTCCCCGTCCCGGGTGAAGGAGAGGGAGGTCTCCCCCCGCTGGAAGGAGAGGGCGGAGAGGTCCTCCAGCCGGGCCAGGTAGTCGGCCTGGGCCGCCGCCCGGTCCTCCGCCCCCACGTTCCACCACCGCAGGCCCAGATAGGCCCCGGCGCACAGGGCCAGCACCATGGTCAGGAGGAAGAGCTGAGTGCCATATTTTTTCCGCATCACAGCCGCCTCCTTCTCGCCCAGGCAAAGAGACCCAGAGCCAGGACCCCGATGGGGATGACGGCGGTAAAGAGGGTGCTCCAGAGCCCGGGATTGCGGATGGTGTTGTAGGTGATCTCCAGGCTCTTGGCCGGGATGGAGAGGTTGGAGACCTCCTCGAAGCCGTCGGTGACGGCGTTGAGGAAGACATCCAGGTTCACGCCGTTGGAGAGCAGGGTCAGGACGGTGTCGTCCACAAAGGAGGCCGAGGAGAAGACGGTGAGCCGCCCGGCGGCATTGCCGTCGGCGTCGGTCTTCTCACACACCGCCCCCAGGAGGTAGGTCCCCTCGGTCTGGGTGCCGTCGGCGGTGATGGCCGCGGCGCCGGAGGAGGTCTGGAGGAAGGGGGTCACCGTCACGTCCTCCGGCAGCTCCTCCGCCTGGGTGAGGCCCCGGGCGTTGAGCATCAGGGTCAGGTCGCTGTCAGAAAACTGGGAGGTGACCGGGCTGGAGGTGGAGAGCACCGGGGCGATGGCGTACAGGCTCCCCAGCTGCTGGTAGAACCGCTGGGGGTCGGCCACATAGCCGTCGGCCAGGGTCAGGCCGTAGGAGGCCAGCAGGGCCTCCCAGTTGGGCAGGGACTCCTCGGTCTGGGCCAGGAGCACCAGGAGCTGCCCGCCCCCGTCCAGGTAGTCCTCCAGCAGGGTGAGCTCATCGGTGGTCAGGTCCCGGGTGGGGGCGTAGCTGATGAGGAGGGAGCAGTCGGCCGGGACGCCGCCGTCCAGGGCCAGGCTCACGCCTCCGGAGAGGGTGAGGTTGGCCTTCTCGATGGCGTCGGTGACCTGGGTGGAGAGGGTGCTCTCCCCGTGGTTTTCCAGGGTGTAGAGGACGGTGTCGTTGTCCCCGGTGACATAGCTCACCGCGGAGGTGAGCTGTCCCTCGGCGTCGAACTCGGTCTCGTAGTACTGGCCGTACATGTAATAGTACATGGTGTCATAGACCAGGATGTCGCTGAAGGGAATGGCCCGGGACTTGCCGGTCTCGGCGCAGCGGACCACCAGGGAGTCGGCGGAGGCGTCGTACTCCTTGGCGGCGGAGGGGTGGGCCACCGGGTCCACCTGGGTGACGGTGATGTGGCTGGGGAGGGCGGCATAGCGGTCCAGGAACTTGGCGATGCGCTCGTCCACCGAGCCCTCCTCGGCCAGCACCACGATCTCCACATCCTGGTCCAGGGTGGAGAGAAACTCCACCGAGGTGTCGGAGACGGTGTAGAGCTGGTGGTCGGAGAGGTCAAACTCCAGCAGGTTGGAGGGCAGCTGCCCCACGATGAGGTTGACCAGGAGGACGATGGCCGCCACCACGGCGGTGACGGCTGCCAGGTATCCCCCCTGGCGGAGCTTGCGTTTGTTGTGCATTCCGCTCACCTCCTCAGCCCCAGCGGCGCTTCTGGAGCACCTGGACGGTCAGAAAGACAAAGAGCCCGGCAAGGGACAGGTAGAGCACCACGCCCCCCACGTCAAAGACGCTGTAATAGGCGAAGTTGTAGAGCACCGAGCTGAAAGAGAACCGGGAGAGGACCCCGGAGAGGACATCGGGCAGGAACTCCATCAGGTCGTCCCACAGGTAGAGCACCAGCAGGGCGGCGAAGGTGCCCACGGCGGCGATGACCTGGCTCTCGGTGAGGGCGGAGAGGAACATCCCCACCGCCACAAAGACGCACCCCATCAGGAAGAAGGCCAGGATGGAGGCGTAGTCGGAGGCCAGCTGCCCTGTGCCGTTGGCGGCGATGATGAGGGGGCACAGGCAGAAGAGCCCCATGGGGATGGCCAGCACGGTGAGCATGAAGAAGTACTTCCCCAGCACCACTCCGGTGAGGGAGACCGGGGCGGTGAGCAGCAGCTGGTCGGTGCGGCTGCGCCGCTCCTCCGCCATGGAGCGCATGGTGAGGATGGGCACCGCCACCAGAAAGACCACGATGCCGTTGAGCAGGGCATAGGAGAACTGGGGGTAGCCGTAATAGAGGTTGTTGGCCATGAAGTAGATGCCGATGAAGAAGGTCACCACGGCGATGAACACACAGCCGGTCATGTTGGTAAAGCAGGCCCGCAGCTCCCGCAGGTAGATGGCTTTCATGGGGCATCCTCCTCTCCGGCGGCCTCTGCCGCTGAGTCAGGGTCCTCCTCCTGGGCGTCGTCGGCGGTGAGCTGGAGGAAGACATCCTCCAGGGTCATGCCTCCGGCGTGGAGGCCCAGCAGGGGGACCTCCTCCCGGACGCAGGCCCGGAAGACGGCCTCCCGGAGGTCGCCGCCGGCGCTCTCCAGGCGGAAGGTGCTCTCTCCCTCCGCCGCCCCGGGCAGGAGCTCCGCCGGTCCCGCCCCCGGGATGCCCCGGAGCAGGGCCAGGCCCCGCTCCGCCCCGGTTTGCAGGGTGACCTGGAGGAAGCGGTCCCCGGCCAGGTCCCGCTCCAGCTCCTCCGGGGTGCCGGAGGCCACCATCCGGCCGCGGTGGATGATGAGGATGCGGTCGCACACCGCCTGGACCTCGGCCAGGATGTGGGAGCTGAGGATGACGGTGTGGGCCCGGGCCAGGTCCCGGATGAGGGCGCGGATCTCGATGATCTGCTTGGGGTCCAGGCCCACGGTGGGCTCGTCCAGAATGACGATCTCCGGGTCCCCCAGCAGGGCCTGGGCGATGCCCACCCGCTGGCGGTAGCCCTTGGACAGGTTGCGGATGAGCCGGCCCTCCACGCCGGTGAGCATGGTGAGCCCGGCCACCCGCTCCAGATCCTCCTCCCGGTCCCGGGCGGGGACCCGCTTCAGGGCGGCGGCGAAGGAGAGGTACTCCTCCACCGTCATGTCGGGGTAGAGGGGCGGCTGCTCCGGCAGGTAGCCGATGCGGCCCTTGGCCGCCTCGGGCTCCTCGGTCATGCTGTGGCCGTCCACCAGGACCTCCCCCTCGGTGGGGCCCAGGTAGCCGGTCATGATGTTCATGGTGGTGGATTTTCCCGCCCCGTTGGGGCCCAGAAAGCCGTAGGCCTGGCCTCCCTCCACCGTGAAGCTCAGGTGGTCCACCGCCGTGTGGCGGCCGTACTGCTTCACCAGGTCTCGCACCTCGATCAAGAGCTGTTCCTCCTTTATCGGCTCCAGCCAGGGCCGGAGCCGGTTTCATGCGGGAGAAAGCATAGCAGGCAAAGCTGAAAACAGGCTGAAATTCCCGTGAACTTTTTGTAAACCGGCTCGGAAGAGAAAAAACGGGCGGAAAAGCCGTTTCTGGCTTTCCCGCCCGTGTCTTGAAGGGCACAGCGGTTTTTCCGGGTCACGCCCGGGTGACCTCCCCGAAGAAGAAGTTTCCCAGGGGGGTGTAGTACACCCCGTCCAGGCTGGGGTCCAAGAGATAGGTCTGGGTGTAGAAATAGATGGGCCCCAGGACCCAGTCCTCCCCCATCAGCAGGTCCTCGGCCTGGTGGAGGAGCTCCATGCGCTCGGCCGGGTCGGCGGCAGCCTTGGCGGCGTCGATGAGGGCGTCGTAGTCGGGGTTGGAGTACTGGGCGTCGTTGTTGCCGCTGCCGGTGCGCCACAGGTCCAGGAAGCAGCAGGGGTCGCTGTAGTCGGCCACCCAGGAGTTCCGGGCGATCTGGTAGTTGCCCGCCTTCCGGTCGGCCAGGAAGGCCGACCAGTCGTTGCTCTCCAGGGTGACGGTGACCCCCAGGGCGCTCTGCCACTGCTGCTGGAGGGCCTGGGCGATGGCCTCGTGGCTGGGGTCGTTGTTGTAGCTGTAGACCACCACCGGGAAGCCGGCTCCGCCGGGGTAGCCCGCCTGGGCCAGGAGCTCCCGGGCCTCGGCCACGTTGGCGGCGTACTGCTCCTGGGTCTCGGGGACGGTCCAGTAGCCGCCCCCCACGGTGCGGAAGTCCTCCCCCTCCGGGTCGGCGTCGGGGACGCCGTAGGGCACGAAGGCGTCGGCCGGGACCTGGCCGGTCTGGGTGACGTTTTCCACCAGATAGCGGCTGTCTATGGCCAGGGTGAAGGCCTTCCGCACCCGCCAGTCGTCAAAGGGGGCCTGCTGGGTGTTGTAGGAGACATAG
>DHCMC07803__coassemble_1358_pt1 | contig 13439 bp, 11 predicted proteins | sample DHCMC07803__metabat2_low_PE_017 | metagenome-assembled genome bin DHCMC07803 | reverse complement strand
CAGATTTTACGAGTTTTACGGGAAAAGACACTTCCGAAGAATCGAACATGCAAACAGAGTCAGAAGCTCAGGAACTATGCCGTTCCAGGCTAGTCATGCTATTAGGGGCGTTGAATCGGCGCCTAGTAGAAAATGGTTTTACCGTGGCTGATGTTGGCTTTTTTGAGCTTTTCCCATAACCTCCATTCTGACCGGTAAAATAAGCGGTGTCCCTGCCGGGACACCGCTTATTTCTTCTCTCTACTCTCACTCCTCGTTGTAATGATTGCAGTGGCCAGAAACAACTTAAAATGGAGTAAAGTACACTGCCCCTCGTTCTTCCAACATCAACATTTGAAAACCCTCACCTATATGTTTTTAGGTGAAGGTAAGCCCCCCTTCACAGCCGCCGCTTCCGCTGGAGGCGGATGTCCTCCCCGAAGAAGGGCAGGACCCGGTACTCCCCCTCCAGCCGGGAGGCGATCTGGGGGGTGTACCGCCGCCGCACGTCGTCCATGGTCAGGTTGGAGCTGATGACGGTCCGGCGGTCGGCGGTGAGGCGGCTGTTCACCAGCCGGTAGAGGGCGGCCTGGATGAAGGGGGTGGCCATCTCGCTGCCCAGGTCGTCCACGATCAGCAGGTCGCAGCCCAGGTAGCGCCGGGTGCCGTCCCGGGCCTCCCGGGCGTCCTCGCCGTCCCGGGAAAACTTCTCGGTCTCGAACTGGGCGAAGATGCTCCCTGCCGTGTCGTAGACCACGGAAAAGCCGTTCTCCGACACGGTCCGGGCAATGCAGGCCGACAAAAAGGTCTTGCCCAGCCCGGTGCCCCCGCTGAGGAAGAGGTTGTTGAAGTAGTAGCGGCCGAAATTCTGGGCATAATCCCGGCAGATCTGAAAGACCTTTTCCATGTTCTCCCGGGGAGAGCGGCCCCAGTCGGGCCACACCTCCGGGGAGTAGTAGGAGAAGTCGAACTGCTGGAAGGACTGCTCCCCCAGGTCCAGGAGCCGGGAGAGCTCCCGAAGCTGCTCCTGGGCGCAGAGGACCTTGAGGCAGTCGCACATCTCGGCTCCCACCCAGCCGCTGTCTCCGCACCTGGCGCACAGGGGCTTGTCCTCCAGGGCGTCGGCGCTCCAGCCGTGGCCGGCCAGGAGCTCGGAGAGCTCCCGCTGGAGGGCCTGGTTTTCCGCCCGGATGCGGGCCAGGGCGGGCCCGGGGTCGGCCCCCTCCCGGAGGGCGGCCGCCACCACCTGGGCCATGGTCCGCCGGAGCTGCCGGTCCAGCTCCGCCGCCCGGGGCAGGGTCCGGAAGATCTCCCGGCGCTGGGCCTCCTGTTGGGCCTGCCGCTCCCCCCGCCGGGCGGCCAGCCTGGCCTGGGCGCTGTGCAGGACGCTCTCGCTGTATCCCATGGGCTACTCCTCCTTTTTCCGGGTCTTCTCCAGGAACTGGTCCATCCAGTCCATGTCCTCCTTGAGCCGGGCCTGGGCCCGCTGGGGAGAGGGCTGGGCGGGCCCCGCCGGGACCTGGCCCGGGCCCTTGGGCCAGGCCGAGTCCCCCTCCTCCACCTGCTTCCGGGTGTGGAGGCCCTTCTGGTGCCAGCTCTTGAGGATGGAGTTCATATAGGCCCAGTTCAGGGCCCCCTTCTTCATCACGGTCCGCTCGTAGGCCAGGGCGATGGTCTCGTCGTCGAAGCCCAGCTCCACCCAGGAGGCCAGGTACTTCCGCTCCCCCTCCACCGGGGCCCGGCCGGCGATGCCCAGCCGGGGCAGGAGGCTCCGCTCCCGGTCCCGGAGGGCGGAGAGGTGTCGGACATGGGCGTCGGCGGCCTCGGGGGTGTCCACCCCCAGCCGCTTCCAGAGGAAGGCCTCCTTCCGGAGCTGGGACATCCGGGGCTTCCGGCCGGGGCCGTACTTCCGCTCGGTCTCCTCAGTGCACCAGGTGGTCAGCAGCAAAATGACCTCGGCGGGGAGGGCCAGGAAGTCATAGATGGTGTAGAGCATCTTCAAATCGGCGGGGGAGAGGACCTTCCCCAGCCGCCGCTCCAGCTCCCGGACCAGCTGGGGGAAGACGCCGCCCCCCTCCATCTCCCGGGCGACGTCGGCGGCGGTGTAGTCCGGGGGGGCCTCCGGCTCCGGAGGGGCGGAGGCGGGGGAGAGGTCGGCGTCCGGGCGGACCAGCCCCAGGCCGGCCAGGGCCCGGTAGGTCTCCTGGACCCGGGCGTCGGTCCAGCCCAGGGCCTTCCGGGCGGCCTCGGCCTCGAAGAGCCCGCCCCGGCGGAGCAGGTGGAGGTAGAGCAGGGCGGCGTCGCCGTTGCCGCCCTTCACCAGCCGGTCGGCCGCCGCCGCCGTCATGGAGACCACCCCGCCCGGGGGCAGCACCTGTACTGCCATATGCTCCACCTCCTTTTTTCGCGTCCTTCTATTTTACCGTAAAAACCGGGAGAAGGAAAGATAAATTTCATTTTCCTACTGGCCCAACTTATGATATAATACAGGGACAATCATCCTTTCAGGGAGGGACCGTCGTGAAAAACAAGATCACTGTTTCTATCGCTGGGCAGACCTACACCCTGGTCGCCTCTGAGGAATCCGGCTACATGGAAAAGGTGGCCGCCCATGTGGATGCCAAGATCCAGGAGGTGCTGGACGAGTCCAAGGTCTCCCTGGTGGACGGCGCCGTGCTGGGCGCGCTGAACATCGCGGATGAGTATTTCAAGGAGGTGGCCGCCTCGGAGAACCTCCGCCGCCAGCTCAAGGAGTATCTGGAGGAGGCCACCAAGCTGAAAATGGAGCTCTCCGAGGCCAAGCGGGAGATCTTCAAGCTTCAAAATAAGAAGTAAGGGCCTAGGCGTGGGCAAGGCGCCGCCTTGCAGGGGTGTGGAGTCCCCTCCGGGGGCTGGGTTCCCCCCAGGGGGCGGAGTCCCTCCGGGGGGAAAGACCATTTCTTTTTCTGCGGAAAAAGAAACGGTCCTTCACCCCAAAGAAAAAGTTAGGGCCGGTCTACGGTGGGTTGGTGGTGGTCCACGGCGGCTTGCGTCTTTACGCACTGTTTGGGGACCAGCCCCGGCCGTTACGGCCATGCCATGGTGGAATAGGGACAGACTGTGGTTCTATCTGGCCGCCGCCTGGCGGTGCCACTCTCGCGGCAGAGTGCGGCATGGCGCGCCGAGTTCACCACACCTGGCATTCTCCCGCTCCGCCGCAAGGGAGGCACCTGACCACCCCGGCCCCGAGAGAGGCACCCGCAGGCGGCGGTTAGTTAGAGCGCAAACGATCTCTGTTCCCAAACGGCAGGCCGTAACGGCCGGAAGGGGTCCCCGCAGTCATACGAAAGCCGCTGGCCGCCGTTTTCGCCCATAAGCCCTGCATAGACCGGGCCCCTCTTTTTCTTTGGGGTGAAGGACCGTTTCTTTTTCCGCAGAAAAAGAAATGGTCTTTCCCCCCGGAGGGACTCCGCCCCCTGGTGGGTAACCAGCCCCTGCGGCGGGAGCCGGCCCCACAAGGGACCCGTCCCTTGCCCGAAAACCAACTCACCGTTTCACGGAAAGAAAAAAGAGAGGAGACCCCATGCTGGAACTGCTCGCCCCGGCCGGCTCGCCGGAGGCTGTCACTGCCGCGGTACAGGCCGGCGCCGACGCCGTCTATCTGGGCTTCGGCGACTTCAACGCCCGCCGCAACGCCAAAAACTTCACCCTGGAGGAGCTCACCCAGGCCGTCTCCTACTGCCACGTCCGGGGGGTCAAGGTCTACCTCACCCTCAACACCCTGCTCACCGACCGGGAGCTCCCCGCCGCCGCCGAGACGGCTGCTCAGGCCGCCCAGGCGGGGGTGGACGCCGTGCTCATCCAGGACCTGGGGGTCCTGCGGATGCTCCGGCAGGCCGCCCCCAGGCTGGCCGTCCACGGCTCCACCCAGCTCACCGTCCACTCCCTGGAGGGGGTCCGGCGGTGCGCCGAGCTGGGCATGACCCGGGTGGTCCTCTCCCGGGAGCTCTCCCGGGAGGCCATCGAGTATATCTGCCTGCGCTCGCCCATCGAGATCGAGGTCTTTGCCCACGGGGCCCTGTGCATGTGCTACTCCGGCCAGTGCTTCTTCTCCTCGGTGATCGGGGGGCGCTCCGGGAACCGGGGCCTGTGCGCCCAGCCTTGCCGGCTCGCCTATGGCTGGGGGAGGAAGGCCGACGGCCATCCCCTCTCCCTGAAGGACATGTCCCTGGCGGGGCACCTCCAGGAGCTGCGCAAGCTGGGGGTCAAGTGCGTCAAGCTGGAGGGGCGCATGAAGCGCCCGGAGTACGTCTCCATCGTCACCGGCATCTACGCCCGGGCCATCCACGAGGACCGGGAGCCCACGGCGGAGGAGCTCCGGCAGCTGGAGGCGGCCTTCTCCCGGCAGGGCTTCACCGACGGCTACTACCTGGACCAGAAGGGTCCGGAGATGTTCGGCGTCCGGCAGGAGGGGGAGGACCCCAGGGAGCTCTTCGCCCAGGCCCGGACCCAGTACCTCAGCGGGGAGCGCCAGCGGGTGGATGTGACCTTTTACGCCATGGTCCGGCCTGGGGAGCCCCTCCAGGTGGGGGTCCAGGACGGGGAGGGCCGAACCGCCACCGCCGCCGGGCCGGTGCCCGAGCCGGCCCGGACCAAGGCTTTGGACCGGGAGGCAGTGGAAAAGCAGCTCTCCCGCACCGGGGGGACCCCCTACCGCTGTGAAAAGGTCCGGGCCCTGGTGGAGCCGGGGCTCTCCGCCCCGGTGGCCGCCCTCAACGCCCTGCGGCGGGAGGTGCTGGAGGACCTGACCCGCCAGCGGGGGACCCCCGCTCCCACAGAGGTGGGGGCGTTCCACGCCGGGGTCCGCTATGAAAACCGCAGGGAGCCCCCGGTGCTCACCTGTTCCCTCTCCCGGGCGGAGCAGCTCACCCGGGAGCTGTGCGCCCTGGGCCCCGCCCTGGTCTCTCTCCCGGCGGCGGAGGCCGCCGCCCACCCGGAGGCGGTGGAGCTGGCCCTCTCCCAGGGCTGCCGGGTGGGGGTGACCCTGCCCCGGGTCTGCTGGGACCGGGAGCGGGAGGCCCTGGAGCGGGACCTGGAGGCCGTCCGGTCCCTGGGGGCCACCGACGCCCTGGTGGGCACCCTGGACCTCATGGACGCCGCCCGGAGCGCGGGGCTCACCCTCCGGGGGGACTTCGGCCTCCACGTCTTCAACGCCCAGGCCCTCAAGGCCCTCAAGCACCTGGGCTTCGCCTCGGCCACCGCCTCCTTCGAGCTCAAGCTGGCCCAGATCAGGGACCTCTCCAAGTGCATCGACCTGGAGGTCATCGTCTACGGGCGCCTGCCCCTGATGCTCACGGAAAACTGTATCGTGAAAAACCACTTCGGCCGCTGCAACTGCCAGGAGGCCCCCATGCTCACCGACCGGAAGGGGGAGCGCTTCCCCGTGGTCCGGGCCCCGGGCTGCCGCAGCGAAATTCTCAACGCCAAGACCCTCTTCCTGGCCGACAAGCCGGAGTACCGCCGGGCGGGAGCCTGGGCCGCCCGGCTGCTCTTCACCACCGAGGACCCCCAGACCTGCGTCCGGGCGGCGGAGCGCTACCTGGGCCGGGGGAACTGGGCCCCCCGGGACTTCACCCGGGGCCTCTACTATCGGGACGTGGAGTGACGTCCCCAAAACCCAAACAAGGAGCCCTGTCATGGAACTCAAGATCAAAGCCGTCTCCCCCAAGATCGGCGGGGAGATCCCCTTTCCCTATTACGCCAGCGCCGGCGCGGCGGCCATGGACCTCCACGCCTGTCTGGACGAGCCCCTGACCATCGCCCCCCGGGCCCTGGTGAGCATCCCCACCGGGGTGGCCATCGCCCTGCCCTCGGCGGACTATGTGGCCCTGGTCTTCGCCCGCTCGGGGCTGGGCATCAAGCACGGCATCACCCTCTCCAACGGAGTGGGGGTCATCGACAGCGACTACCGGGGGGAGATCCGGGTGGGGCTCACCAACCTCTCCGACACCCCCTACACCGTCCAGCCCGGGGACCGCGTGGCCCAGCTGGCGGTGATGCCGGTGGTCCGGGCCCAGCTGGTCCAGGCCGAGGACCTGGACGAGACCGCCCGGGGCTCCGGCGGCTTCGGCTCCACCGGGAACTGACTCCTTTTTCAGAAAACGAGGTGTATGCTCTTATGGGACTCATTCTCGCCTCCGGCTCTCCCCGGCGGCGCCAGCTTCTGGAGCAGATCGGCCTGACCTTTGCCGTCCGCTCCTCCGACGTGGACGAGTCCGTCTCCCCCGGCCTCACCCCCGCCCAGGTGGTGGAATCCCTCTCCGCCCGGAAGGGGGAGGCGGTGGCCGCCGAAGCCGCCCCCGGGGACCTGGTCCTCTCGGCCGACACGGTGGTGGCCCTGGACGGGGCCATCCTGGGCAAGCCCAGGGACCGGGCGGAGGCGGAAGCCATGCTCACCGCCCTCTCCGGCCGGACCCACCAGGTCTACACCGGGGTCACCCTCCTTCAGGACGGCCGGCGGCTCACCGAGCATGAGGTCACCGCCGTCACCTTCCGCCCCCTGTCTCCCGAGGAGATCGCCGCCTATGTCTCCACCGGGGAGCCCATGGACAAGGCCGGCGCCTATGGCATCCAGGGCCTGGGGGCCCTGCTGGTGGAGCGGCTGGAGGGGGACTACTTCAACGTCATGGGGCTGCCCCTGTGCCGCCTGGGACAGATGCTCGCCCAGTTCGGGGTCCGTCCGCTGGAGGCCGCCGGCCTCCGGCGGGAATAAGGAGACACCGCCTTGAAGGACTTTTTCCGCAACAACGGCTTTTTGATCCTCATTGCCGCCTTGCTCCTGGCCGCCGTCACCGCCGTGGGCTCCTATGTGCTCCAGGGGGTGCCCAATCCCTTGGAGAACATCCTAGGGGTGGTGACCACCCCGGTCCGCAACGGCATCTCCGCCCTGGCCGGCTGGGCCGAGGGGATCTATAACTACTCCTTCCACTATGACGAGCTCCAGGCGGAGAACGAGCGCCTGCGCTCCGAGCTGGCCAGGCTCCAGGAGAGCGCCCGGGACGCCGAGGCCGCCGTCAAGGAGAACGAGCGGCTCCGGGAGCTGCTGGGCCTCCGGGAGCAGCGCCGGGAGCTCACCTTTGAATCGGCCACCATCACCAGCCGCTCCACCAGCAACTGGGCCTCCACCATGACCCTCAGCAAGGGCTCCGACCAGGGGGTGGCGGCGGGGGACTGCGTGGTGGACGCCGCCGGGAACCTGGTGGGCATCATCGAGACAGCGGGGAGCAACTGGTCCACCATGATCACCGTGGTGGACGCCACCCTGGAGATGGGTGCCCTCCTCTCCCGCACCGAGTCCATCGCCATTCTGGAGGGGGACTTCACCCTCATGGCCCAGGGTCGGCTGAAGCTGACCTACCTGCCGGAGAGCACCGAGCTCCTCACCGGGGACCTGGTGCTCACCTCCGGCCTGGGGGGGAACTACCCCTCCGATCTGGTGGTGGGCTCCATCGAGTCCATCCACACCGACGCCTCCGGCATGTCCCGCTATGCCGTCATCGCCCCCTCCGCTGACCTGGACAGTCTGGTGCAGGTCTTCATCATCAAGGAATTCGACATCGTGGAGTAGGGCCCGCCTGCTCCCGGCCGGGCAGGCCCCGGCCGCTCCCAAGGAGGTCTCGCCTTGACCCGTCAGGACCACATCTGGAAATGGACCCTCTACGCCCTGGCCCTGCTGCCGGTGTGGTGGCTGGATGTCTTTGTGCTCAACCGCTTCCCCCTCTTCGGGGTGTCCCCCATGCTGCTGCCGGTGGCCGCCGTCACCGTGGCGGTGCTGGAGGGCACGGCGGCCGGGGCCGGCTTCGGCCTGGGGGTGGGCATCCTCTGCGACGCCGTCTACTACGGCGGCTGGGGGGGCATGACCCTGGGGCTGTGCCTGCTGGGCTGGGGGGCCGGGGCCGCCGCCCAGTACGCCCTCCGCCGGGGCTTCGGCGGCTGCCTGCTCTGCTCCGCCGCCGCCCTGGCCGTCATCGACGCCGCCCGGGTGGTCCAGGGCCTCTTCACCGGCCTGGCCCCCCTGCCCGCCCTGCTGCGGGTGGCGGTGCCCGAGCTTCTCTGGTCCCTGTGCTTCGTCTGCCTCCTCTACCCCTGGTTCTCCTGGGTCCGGCGGCGGATCATCAAGTTCCTGCGGCTCTGAGTCCCTGTCAGAGCCCTTCCCTACGTTTCCGAGAAAGGAGCCGCCATGGACGGCAAGCAGTTTCAGCGCCGGGTCCGCAGCATCGTGCTGCTGCTGTGCGTCATTTTATTCGCCTTCGCCTGGGTCCTCTACGACCTCCAATACGTCCACGGGGCGGAGTACCTGGAGCAGTCCCAGCGGCGCATCGCCCGCACCGAGACGGTGGAGGCCGCCCGGGGGGAGATTTTGGACCGCTACGGACGGGTCCTGGTCACCAACCAGGAGAGCTACAACGTGAGCCTGGACACCTCCTTCATGAACGGGGAGGAGAACGCCATCCTCACCCAGCTCCTGGCCATCAGCCGGGAGGAGGGGGTGGCGTGGACCGACACCCTGCCCATCTCCGACACCGCCCCCTTCGTCTTCACCTTTGACACCGCCTCCTCCGGGGCGGTCTCCAACCTCCAGCGCCTGGCGGAGGACCGGGACTGGAGCGGCCTCCTCCCCACCGCAGAGGAGGTGGACGCCATCCGGGAGACCGCCCAGGCCGGTGCCGGGGCGGCCCGCCCCAGCGCCCAGGCCCTGATGGAGGAGCTCCGGGTCTATTATGAGATCGACCCCGCCCTCTCCGACGCCGAGGCCCGGGACCTCATCGGCGTGCGCTATGAGCTCACCCTCCGGTCCCGGGAGATCACCTACACCGCCTATGTCTTCGCCCAGGACGTCCAGATGCCCTTCATCGTCAAGGTCACCGAGGCGGGGCTGGCGGGGGTGAGCATCGACACCACCTCCACCCGGGTCTACAACACCCCCTATGCCGCCCATGTCCTGGGCCGGGTCACCGGCATCTACTCCGGGGAGGAGGACTACTACCAGGACCTGGGCTACTCCCTGGACGCCAAGGTGGGCCGGGGCGGGGTGGAGCAGGCCTTCGAGTCCTACCTCCACGGCACCCCGGGCCGCCGGTCCATCGAGACTGACGACCAGGGGAAGGTGGTCAGCGGGGACGAGAACTGGGCGGTGGACGAGGCCACCGGGGAGGTCCTGGCCCCCGACCCCGGGGACAACGTGGTCCTCACCCTGGACATCAAGCTCCAGGAGGTGGTGGAGCGGGCCCTGGCCAACGGCATCGAGGGCCTGGCCTCCGAGGACACCCGGGGCGGCGCCGCGGTGGTGGTGGATATGACCGGCGGGGTCCTGGCCAGCGCCTCCTACCCCACCTATGACCCGTCCACCTATGGACAAAGCTACAATACGCTGGCCAACGACCCCCTGAGCCCCCTGCTCAACCGGGCCACCCAGGGCCTCTATCCCCCCGGCTCCACCTTCAAGATGGTCACCGGCCTGGCCGGCCTGGAGGAGGGCATCATCGAGCCGGATACCGAGATCCTGGACACCGGCCGGTACCGCTTCTACCAGGACTACCAGCCCATGTGCTGGTACTACCGGGACTACGGCCTGACCCACGGCCTGGAGACTGTCACCGAGGCCATCCGTGACTCCTGCAATGTCTTCTTCTTTGATGTAGGCCGCCGGCTGGGTGACAATGTCCTGGCCGAGTACGCCGCCGCCTTCGGCCTGGGGGAGCCCACCGGCATCGAGATCGCGGAGTCCACCGGCCGGATGGACTGTGAGGAGACCACCCTCAGCCTGGGTATCCCCTGGTACGACGGACTTACCCTCCCCATCTCCATCGGCCAGGGCAACAGCCAGTTCACCCCCCTCCAGCTGGCCAACTATGTGGCCACCCTGGCCAACGGCGGCACCCACTACGCCGCCCACCTCCTCAAGGAGGTCAAGTCCAGCGACTATTCGGAAGTGACCTACCAGTACGAGCCCCAGGTCCTCAACGAGCTGGACCTGGACCCGGAGAACCTCTCCGCCGTCACCGAGGGCATGCTGCTCATGACCACCGAGGGCTCCGCCCGGAGCTACTTCGCCAACCTGGACATCCCGGTGGCCGCCAAGTCGGGCTCCGCCCAGGTGAGCAGCGCCACCGAGTCCAACAGCCTCTTTGTCTGCTTCGCCCCCTACGACGACCCGGAGATCGCCCTGGCCATCGTGGTGGAGCGGGGCGGCTCCGGCTCCCTCCTCTCCAGCATCGCCGTGGAAATCCTGGAGTACTACTTCTCCTCCGGCGGCGGCATGGAGACGGTGACCCAGGAAAACACCCTCCTGCGCTGAAACTTTAAACCATTGTGAGTGATCTGCTTGACCGAACACACCATTTTTGACGCCCGGGACCCCCGCTGCAAGACCCCCTTCGGGGCGGTGGCCTCGGGCACCCCGGTGGCCCTCACCCTCCGGCCCGGCCGGGGGGAGGGCTGGTCCCGGGCCTTTCTCCGGGCCCGGTTCGAGTTCCGGGACAACGAGGTATGCACCCTCCCCATGCCCTGGACCGGGCTGGAGGGGGACCGGGACCTCTTCTCCTGCACCCTGGACACCACGGACTACCTGGGCCTCATCTGGTACTCCTTCGTCCTGGAGCGGCTGGACGGGAAGCGCCTGGAGCTCCCGGAGCGGCAGCTCACGGTCTACGACGGCACAGCGGAGGTCCCGGCCTGGTTCGGGGAGGGGGTCACCTACCAGATCTTCCCCGACCGCTTCCGCCGCACGGCCATTCCCGACCCCACCGGCATGGTGGGGGGGCGGAGCGTCCACACCGGCTGGTACGAGGAGCCGGAGTGGCGGCCCGATGCGCGGGGGGAGGTCCGCAACCGGGACTTCTTCGGCGGCTCCCTGGCCGGGGTCCTGGAGAAGCTGGACTACCTCCGGGACCTGGGGGTGGAGACCCTCTACTTCTGTCCCATCTTCGAGGCCCCGGAGAACCACCGCTACGGCACCGGGGACTACGAGAAGATCGACCCCATGCTGGGGAGCAACCAGGACTTTGAGGTCCTGTGTGCCGCCGCCCGGGCCCGGGGGATGCGGGTGATGCTGGACGGCGTCTTCAACCACCAGGGCTTTGTGAGCCGCTACTTCAACGGGGACGGCTCCTACCCCGGCCTGGGGGCCCACCAGTCCAAGGAATCCCCCTACTATTCGTGGTACCGCTTCTCCCACTGGCCCGACCACTACGAGTCCTGGTGGGGCATCTACTCCCTGCCCGCAGTGAACGAGAGCGAGCCCAGCTATGTGGACTACATCATCGAAAGCCCGGACAGCATCATCCGCCGCTGGCTGGAGGCCGGGGCCGACGGCTGGCGGCTGGACGTGGCCGACGAGCTCCCCGACGAATTTATCCGGAAGCTCCACGCCGCCGCCCGGGCGGTGAAGCCGGAGGCCGTCATCATCGGGGAGGTCTGGGAGGACGGCTCCAACAAGATCGCCTACGGCGTCCGGCGGCGGCACCTCCAGGGGGGGTACCTGGACGGGCTGATGAACTACCCCTTCCGCAACGCCATTCTCTCCTGGCTCCTGGGGGGAGACGCCGGGGCCTTCCGGGACACCATGGAGCAGCAGCGGGAGAACTATCCCCCCGCCGCCTTCTATTCCGGCATGAACTCCCTGGGCACCCACGACACGGTGCGCATCCTCACCCTGCTGGGGGTGGGGAGCGACTGCGCCGCCCAGAGCAAGGAGTGGCGCGCCGAGTACCGCATGACCCCGGAGGAGCGGCAGCGGGGCCTCCAGCGGCTGCGGCTGGCCTCCCTGGTGCAGTACGCCTTTCCCGGCAGCCCCACCCTCTACTACGGGGACGAGGCGGGGATGGAGGGCTTCGAGGACCCCTTCAACCGCCGGCCCTTTCCCTGGGGGTCGGAGGACCGGGACCTGACGGCCTGGTACGCCGCCCTGGGCCGGGCCCGGCGGACCCTGCCCCCCCTGCGCCGGGGGGACATCCAATATATCCGGGCCGAGGGCGGGGTGCTGGCCTTCACCCGGACCTGGGAGGGGGACACGGTCCTCTGCGCCGCCAACGGGGGAGGGGAGCCCGCCCGGCTGGAGCTCCCCGGCTCCTGGGCCGACCTGGACGGCATGGTGACCCACCCCGCCCGGCGGGACACGGGCCTGGCCTGCATCGACCTGCCCCCCATGACCGGCCTGCTCCTGCGCCGCCTGCCCACCCCCTGAAAAATGAAATGATCCCCGGGCCCGGAGGAAGCTTCCTCCGGGCCCGGGGCTGTTTCAGGGGTATCCTACCGAGGGAACGCCCGGTTCAGGGGGTCCCTGGTTACTGCATGCCGTTCTCGTAGGCCTGGATCATCTTTTTGACCATCTGGCCGCCCACGCTGCCGGCCTCCCGGCTGGTGAGATCGCCGTTATAACCCTGCTTCAGGTTGACACCCACCTCCTGGGCGGCCTCCATCTTGAACTTGTTGAGAGCCTCACGGGCGCTGGGGACCACAGGCTGATTGGAATTGGTGTTGTTGCTGGACATAAGCTTCACATCTCCTTTGTTCGTTGATGGTGGATTGGGAATCCAGACATAGCTTTGCCTCCCGCCGGGTTTCTATGTGCGCCATTTTTTGCCGCGGTTTTCGGCCCTTTTCTCCGCCGTACGCTTCCGCCCCGGCGGTGGCCGCCGGCCCCACCTTTCCCGATGTCCCCGAGAGCCACTGGGCCTACTCCTATGTGGAGCGGGCGGCGGAAAACGGCTGGGTCAACGGCACCGGCAACGGCCAGTTTGCCCCCGGCAGCACCCTGACCTTTGCCGAGTTCTACACTATGATCGTCCCCGTCTTCGCCCCGGAGGAGCTGGCCGCCTACCAGGCCCCTGCCGGCTCCCCCTGGTGGCAGTCCTATCTGTATGTCGGCGGGCAGAACCTGCCGTCTCAGACCATCTCCTTCGACACCTTCTATGGCGGAGGCACCGGGCGGCCCGAGCACGGCTACGAGCTCCAGGACTCCATTGACAAGCGGGCCAACGAGGCCATTCCCCGCTCCGACGCCATCACCATCATGTGGCGGGTGCTGGAGAAGAACGGCCTGGATGAGCAGGTCCCCGGCGTGGAGGAGGCCCAGGCCAAGATCGAGGCCGACCTGGGAATCCTCCCTCTCATTGTCGATACCTCTGTCCCCGTCTGCTATGCCGCCGGGCTGATCTCCGGTGACGAAAACGGCAACCTGAACCTGGACAGCTCCCTGACCCGCGCCGAGGGCTGTGTCATGCTGTGCAACCTGGCCGACTATGTGAGCGGGCACGGCGGCCAGGTGTCCACCAAGCCCACCGACCCCGGCGAGACCACAGAGCCCACGGACCCCGGCGCCTCCGAGAGCGGCCTGGGCCAGAAGCTGTCCAGCGGCGCCACCGCGGCGGCCGGTGTGCTGGACAGCATCGGGAAGGATGACGCATACCCCACCTACGGCA
>DHCMC07803__coassemble_1297_pt1 | contig 14154 bp, 11 predicted proteins | sample DHCMC07803__metabat2_low_PE_017 | metagenome-assembled genome bin DHCMC07803 | reverse complement strand
GGGAGATACCTTATCAGAGTTTACAGCGCTGATGGAAATGTTCGGAACCTCTGTGCTCCAACCCAGCGCCGTGCTCGGCATCGCGGTCATGGTCATCCTCTTTATTCTGGAGGTGCGGTGGTCCCGATCCCATCCGCCCCATAGCAGGCGGGTGGAGAAGGCGATGGCCTTGGGCCATGTGGTGACAGCCAAGCGGATCAAATACTGGGATGACGGCGTCACGCCTGATGAGAAAACCACCTCGCACTATCACGCCACCTATACCTATGAGGTCTCTGGGAAACAGTACCAGTACAAATATCTGGAGCGCGCCGTCCCGCCGCTCCAGATGCAACTGTATTATCTAGATCATCCCGGCAGAGCGTTCCGCGGCAAAGAAAAGCGAAGTGGGTTCGCTCAAGTTTTCTTTCTCCTCTTTCCCATTGCGGCGGGCGTGGCTGTGATGCTCCTGCTCGGTGTGAAATGATTGGAACAAGGCCTCCCGCAGATGTACATCTGTCAAAAAGAAATAGGCACTAAAAACCACCATAGTTTTAGAAGCCCCGTTCCTTCTTATACTGAACGGGGCTTTTATAGCCCAAAGCAGCCGCAGGCCGTTTCCCCTCTTTCCGCTTTAGAACTAGGGCCCCTCTACTAGACGGTTTGCGTGTCCACTTCAGATGCTCAGGCGGACGTGGAGGACCGGCCTGCTGGGCTCAGATTGATGGCTAATAGGGCACATCCTAGACGGATGGATAGCGCCTCCCTTCCATCTGACTTGTCTTGCCTCATGCCGCAGAAACATGTATAATTTATGCTGACAGCGTATCGGCAGGTGCCCTTCTTATACAGCCCCAGGCCCGACAGCTGCCTTCCCTTCGCCATGGATGTGCCGCGGGTGCTGGCCCACTTGGTTTTGCAGGTGGTCTGGCCCCCGAGGTACTACAATACTCCAGCGGGCTGGGGCTCCGCAATCCCATCTGTGTTTCGACAAAACGAGGAGGACGAGTCATGATCCGAGAGATTTGCAAGGACGAAGCATTCCTGGCCCGGAAGGCGGAGCCCGCCACGCCGGAGGACCTGGCCGTTGCCTCAGACCTGCTGGAGACCCTGGAGCACCACAGGTCCGGCTGTGTGGGCATGGCGGCCAACATGATCGGTGTCAACAAGCGCATCATCGCCTTTGACAATGAGGGAACCTATCTGGTCATGCTCAACCCGGAGATCGTCAAAAAGTCCGGGCCCTACCAGGCGGAGGAGGGCTGCCTCTCCCTCACCGGCGTGCGCCCGGCCAAGCGGTGGAGGTCCATCAAGGTGCGCTGGCAGAACGAGAAGTTTCAGGAGCGTCTGAAGACCTTCACCGGCTGGACCGCCCAGATCATCCAGCACGAGCTCGACCACTGCGAGGGGGTCCTCATCTGAGGCAGAGCGGAAGGCTTTGCCCGGAGCGCCTGGGGCGGGGGCCCGCCGGCAGATCAGAGAAGTCCAGGATGGGAGAAGATACCTATGAAATTAGCCATTCTCTCCGACACCCATGGCCTGCTGCGGCCGGAGGTCGTGGAGCACCTGAAAAGCGCCGATGCCATCCTTCACGCCGGGGACATCAACACCCAGGCCATTGTGGACCAGATGGCGGATATCGCTCCGCTGTATATCGTCCGGGGCAACAACGACAAGGCGTGGGCCGAGGCCATCCCCCATGACCTCACAGTCACCCTGGGCGGTGTGACCTTTGTCCTGGTCCACAACAAAAAGGAGCTCCCGGCGGGCCCCGGCCAGGTGGATGCGGTGGTGTTTGGCCACTCCCACAAGTATGTGCAGGAGGAAAAGGACGGCCTTCTCTGGCTCAATCCCGGCTCCTGCGGCCCCCGCCGGTTCCACCAGGAGATCACCATGATGATGGCAGAGGCGGCGGACGGAAGGATACGGGTGGAGAAGATCACTATTCCCCATGGGGCAACGTGATGGAGCTGGGAATGACCTTTCCCCTCCAGCGGTTTCTGAAACGCAGGCCGCCGCCCTATGGCACGGAGCCGGACCAGCGCTCCTGCTGGGACCTCCATGTGATCGACCTGCGAGGCCGGAAGAGCCTGCTGGCGGTCCACTGTTACAGCCGGTATGCCTTTGTCTGGTATGATGTGGCGCCCCTGCAGTGGGCAGACCTTCCCGGGCTGTTCCGGACAGGGCTGGCCGAGAGCCTCTCCGCTGCCGGCTTTTCCCCCGCGCAGACTGCAGCCTGCCTGCAAAGTGCGGCTGCTCCCGCTTTGACCCGCACCCACGGCCGCCGGGCGGTGGCCTTTCTCAACCGTGCCTGGGAGGATGTGCTCTCCCTGGACCTGTGCCTGGACCCCTCCAGCCAGGCCCAGCCCCTGCTGGACCATGCCGTCAATAGCCGTCCCAGCCGGTGTGCGGGGGTCGAGGGGCTCGGAACAGGACTGGAGCGGATGCGGCAGTCGCTCGCAGATCACGGAAGCATCCAGGACGCTTTTTGATGGCCCGTTTATAAAGTTTATAAAAACGTGTATGGGGTGACCCAGGAAGGAACGACAGGAGGAGCGCATATGCAAGAGGAATGCCTGATCTGTAAGGCGCCGCTGGAATACCTGGTACGGGACGAAGAGATGGAGTGTGTCATCTGCCACAAGAAAGAGGCCAGCAAGGCCCGCTGTGTAAACGGGCACTATGTGTGCAGCAACTGCCACACCCAGGGCATGGACAGCATCTTCGGCCTGTGCCTCTCCGAGACCTCTTCCGACCCCGTCGGGATCCTCCGCCGGATGATGGACCTTCCCTTCTGCCACATGCACGGCCCGGAGCACCATGTGATGGTGGGCGCGGCGCTACTCACCGCCTATAAAAATGCTGGCGGCCGGCTGGACCTGCCGGACGCCCTTCAGGAGATGTACCGCAGGGGCAGAGCTGTCCCCGGCGGGGCCTGTGGCTTTTGGGGGGCCTGCGGGGCGGGGATCAGTGCGGGACAGTTTTTGGCCATTGCCACAGCGTCCACGCCCTTGGCGCGGGAGCCCTGGGGGCTGAGCAATCAGATGACCGCCAGAGCCCTGGACCACATCGGCAGGGTCGGCGGTCCCCGGTGCTGCAAGCGGGACTCCTGGCTGGCAGTCCTCGCCGCCATCGACTTTGTCCGGGAGCATCTGGGGGTGGAGATGGCGCGGACCATTCCCGTCTGTTCCTACCACCAGCAGAACAACCAGTGCATCGGCAGAAGGTGCCCCTTCTCGGCAGCCAGTCACAAGAGGCCGAAGGTGGCTTTTGTCTGCGTCCACAACTCCTGCCGCAGCCAAATGGCGGAGGCACTGGGCAGATATCTGGCTGCCGATGTATTTGAGAGCTGGTCCGCCGGCACCGAGCCCCGGTGCCAGATCGACCCCGACGCCGTGCGTCTGATGAAGCAGGTCCACGGCATCGACCTGGAGCAGACCCAGTACAGCAAGCCCCTCTCCGCCCTGCCGCCCATCGACATTGTGGTCACCATGGGCTGCAATGTCCAGTGCCCGTCCCTGCCCTGCGCCCACCGGGAGGACTGGGGTCTGGAGGACCCAAGCGGCAAGGACGATGCGGCCTTTCTCGCTGTCATGGCGCAGATCGAGGAGAAGGTCCGGGACCTCAAGCGGCGCATCCTGGCAGGAGAGTGGGAGGAATGCACCTCTGCTTTGGCCGCCTCCTCCGCCTCTGCTTCCCGCTGACGCGGACCAGTTGTCCCCCTGCTGAGGCAGACCCCCGGCTTTTTGCCGGGCCCTGGCCTGGAAGCGCTCGCTGGACACCTGAAAAAACCGCCCGGAGCCTCTGAAAATGCAGAGGCTCCGGGCGGTTTTTGCTGTTTCGTCAAAATGCTCTGAGCCCTGCCGTGGGCGGAGTTCTCTTTTCCGCGGCGTTCATTCTCCCCGGCGCTGCCGGACCACAAGATAGACCAGAACGCATAGTGCCGCAAAAGCCGCGCCCAGGCAGGGAAAGTAGAGGCCCTGGGGCAGCTGTGCCACAGCCGGATGGCTCAGCACGCACAGGGCCCCGAAGCTGACGCAGACCAGAGCGCTGAGCAGGATGAAAAAGGGGGTCCGGTCTTCTGCCGGCTCCCAGGCATTTTCCACATGCTCCCGGCGCTCCAGCTGGTGGAGCAGCAGCTCCTGGTCCTCCATGCCCTTCCCAAGGAAATAGGTGCGCCGGATCACCTGCCGGTCAGGGTGGCGCACCCGACAGACCAGGACATAGTGGGAAGGCTCCTCCCGGAGCCGCTCCACCTTCAAGATCTCGTCTGCCCCGGCGGGCAGATAGGGGTCTTTCGCGATTTTTCTCAGGAATTGCTGGACCTCCCCCATGGCGGCGGCGTGGTCCAGAACATTGCGCCCGTGATGGACCAGCCGGCGGGCGTCCACGGCAAAGAGCCGGTCCCCCTCCATCTGGAAGAAAATGGTGGCATCTGTGGCCGAACGCCGGCCCACCCGCACCGCCAGAAACACCACCAGGGCGGTACCTCCCAGGCATAAAAGCAGGGAGACCTGCTCTGCCGGCCACCCCCGAGAAAGCCCCAGCACCGTTCCACCGACGACGAGCAGCATCGCCAGCGCGACGATGCCGGCGATGCCGCCCAGGGTACGCAGTCCATACCGGCTCTTTTTCCTGGTGTCCCGCGACATCCAGATGTGTGTGATCGCGCCCCGCATCCCTGTCCCCCCTTCTGGCACGCAATTTTGGAGCATAAAACCGCCCCGTGGGCGGCCCCAACCGTGAGTCCAGCGGAGCGGGTCACGGTTGGAAGTGAAGAAATTCCCTGTCCGGCCAAGAAGCCTCGCCACAAGGCGGGGATCCGTGCCAAACAGGGAATTTCTCTAAGCTGGCGCAGCGGGAGGGATTCGAACCCTCGTGCGGTTGCCCGCAAACTGATTTCGAGTCAGCCCCGTTATGACCACTTCGATACCGCTGCAGATCGGGTGGTGCCGCCCCAGCAGAGGCGGCTGCCTATACAAGATACCCTATTTTCGGCAATTTGTCAATGCTGTCGAAGGGGCCTTCCGGAGAAACTGTCCCAACTCGGCCGTCCCGGGGGCCCGGCCTTCCGGTGTGAGCTGTGGCTGCCGGCGGGCGGCGGATCATGATGGCCTGGCCTCCCCTTCCCCGCGGGAAATGTCTCTCCTGCGGGAAAAACCATCGTTGCAAATGGAAAAGAACTGCGGCGCAGAGAGGTGCCCGCAAAAAATCAAAGCGCCGGTTTTGAGGACTCTCCATCCTCAAAACCGGCGCTTTTGTCTTTGGAAGGGGCCAGCCGCAGGGTCACAGGCGGGCCGCCAGAAGCACCGCCTCATGGACCGCGTCCAGCACCCGCCTCGGCTTGCTGGCATCCCCCAGGAGGTAGACGGGCAGCTTCCCCTCCAGGCGGTGATAGAGCTCCTGGTCCGCCACATATCCCACCGAGAGGACGAGGGCGTCACAGGGGAGCTCCCGCAGGACCTCTGTACCGTCCACCTGCTGGACGAGGGAGACGGTGTCCGAGGAGATTTTCGTGATCTGGCTGGAGGGGTATTGGGTCACCCCCAGGCGCTTGAGGTCGTCCAGGACCGGCCAGCCACAGCCCGGATCAAAGCCGGAGCCGATCTTGGGCGCCACCTCTACAATGGCGATCTCCCGGGCGGAGTGGTCCAGCTTCTCCGCCAGGACCTCCGGCTGTTCCGCCCGGTGAATGGCCAGGAAGTAGAGCTGCTCAGGGGAAAGGGTGCCCTGCCGGGCCAAAAATTCCGCTGTCTCGCAGCCTACTGCGCCGCCGCCCACGATGACGACCCGCTTTCCGGGGATGCGCTTCCCAGAGAGGACCTCCTCCGCCATGTAGATGGGGAGGCTCCCCGCCTCCGCAGGCAGGGGGATCGTCCTGGGCTGGCTCCCGGTGGCCAGGACCACGCCGTCAAACCCTCCGGCCAGGATGGCGGACTCCTCCGCCCTCCGGCCTGTCTCCACCTGGACGCCGTTCTCCCGGAGCATGTGCTCCCAGTAGGTCAGCAGGTGGAGAAAGTCCCCCTTGCCGGGCGGTGCCGCAGCCACAGGCAGGTGCCCGCCCAGGTGGTCCCCCGCCTCCCAGAGGGTGACCTGGTGTCCCTTCTGGGCCAGGCGGAGGGCGGCCTCCAGGCCGGCGGGCCCGCCGCCCACCACCAGGAGCTTCTTGGGGTGCTCGGCGGGCGGCAGCTCCACCTCGTCCTCATAGCCGGCCTCACCGTTGGCCAGGCAGCAGACAGGCCGCCCGAAAAAGGTGTTGGCCAGACAGCCCTGGTTACAGGCCACACAGGGACGGATGGCGCTGAGCTGGCCGCAGGCCGTCTTTCGGGGCCAGTCCGGATCGGCCACCAGGGTGCGGGACATCCCGATGCAGTCGGCCTGCTCCATGGCCAGGATCTCCTCGGCGACGACGGGATCGTTGATGCGGTTGCTGACCACTACAGGGACGGAGACAGCCTCCTTCACCGCGGCGGCCAGATAGGCAAAGCAGCCCGGCGGCACCTCCCCCGGGAGCTGTGGGACCCGCGTCTCATGCCAGCCGCCCGTCACCGAGATCATGTCCACCCCTGCCGCCTCCAGCAGCCGGGCAAAGGCCACCGCCTCCCGGTTGGTGTTGGAGCCCGGCATAAAGTCGTTGCCTGCGATCCGGAACAGGATGGGGAAGTCCGGTCCCACCGCCTTCCGGACAGCCGCCAGGACCTCCAGGGGGAAGCGGGTCCGGTTCTCCCAGCTTCCGCCGTACTGGTCCGTCCGCTGGTTGGTCAGCGGGGAGAGGAACTGGGAGATCAGGTATCCGGCGGAGCCCACGATCTCCACGGCGTCGAAGCCGGCCCGCTTGGCCCGGTCCGCCCCCTCGGCCCAGCGGCGGATCACCTCCTGGAGCTCCTCCACACTGGCCTCCTTGGCCACCTCGCGGGTGTAGGTGGAATAGACCGCCGAGGGTGCCAGGGCCTTTTCCCCGGCGGGCAGGTTCTTCTCCTTGGTGTACCGTCCGGCGTGGTAGAGCTGGATGGCCGTCTTGGCGCCCCGCTGGTGGACGCCCACCGTAAAGAGCTGCAGCTCCGGGAGGAAGCTGTCGTTCTCGATGCTCAGGAAGTCGTGGCCCGCCGCCCCATAGCGGTCAAACCGGGCTCCGCCTACGATGAGCAGGGCTGCGCCCCCCTCTGCCCGCTTCCAGTAAAACTCCCGGAAACGGGCTCCCGCCTTCCCGTCCTTGGCAAAGTTGGTCTGAAAGGCAGTCATGATGATCCGGTTCTTCAGGGTCAGATTTTTGGTCCGCAGAGGGGCGAACAAGCGCTCAAATATCATGTAAACACACCTCCTTCTCTTAATTTACAGGGGAACTGCGGGGACATCTCCGCAAAAGAGGGTCTCCATATACTTTAGGAGCCGGGCGACAGGAGCGGCGTGGGCCGGGCTGGAGCCGGCAGGACAGACAATCTCCCGGTGCTCCGGGGCCTCCCCCCGCAAGAGCTGCTGATGGCTGTCGAAAAGGCTCCGCAGGGCGGCTTGGTAGTCCTGGGCAAAGGCGTCCTCGCCCTGGGGGAGCTCGTCGCACAGGATGCAGATCACCGCCTCATCCGCGGCCACCTCCTGCTCTATGGCAGGGAGCCGCTGGAGATAGGGGCGGTACTTTTTACAGCTGTGCAGGTCCTGCTTCAGCCGCGGCAGATAGTCATTTACGGTCTTGACGCACGCAGAGGCCGCCTGCAGGTCGGCCTTCTGCCCCTCATCCAGCGTCGTTCCGTCAAAGCTGTTCATGATGCGCTCCAGCCGTTCCCCGGCTTTTTCCAGCTGCTCGTCGATGATCTTCCCGTAGTTGGGCGCGAAGAACCAGACATTCAGAGCATAGCCCAGGATCACGCCCAGGAGGACATAGATGGGCCGCATGAGCGGATAGAGGTCATATCCCGGCGTCATGAGGATGACCAGGTACCCGGGCATGAGCATGGTGATGTCCGCGATCTTCAGATGGAAGGCCCGATTGATCATCGCCGTAATGAGCAGCGAAAGGGTCATGGGCAGCGCCAGCTTCTGCGACGCGGGAAAATTCGGCACCCAGTTGACGAAGAGATAGAGGGGATAGGCCACCAGGACGCCGATCACCTGTGCCAGCATCCGCTTGCGCACATAGGACCTGGTATTCGTCACGGTGGTGCCATAAGGCAGCGTCATGATCGCGCTGACGCTGATGCTGGAAGTGGCCTTGAAGCCGAACGCCCACACCAGCAGGAATCCAATATAGGATGCAAGGATCAGTTTCCAGACCGTGACGCAGTCCTCCATGGGAAACAGGGCCCCGGCCTTCTTCCATTTGTTAAGCATCTGCCACCGCACCTCTTTTGGCATAAAGTCAAACCGGGGGCCGCCTGCGTTCCACTTCCTCTCATTTATAATCCACCGTTGAAAAGATGTCAATTTTTATGCGGAATCCAAAATAAAATCCCCGAAAAAGCCGGGATTGCACATTTTCGTGCAATCCCGGCTTTTTGCCTTGTGCAAACACAGGATGCGACGGTGAGACACACAGGCAGCCTTTTCCCATTTGCACGCCCGCACAAAACGTGCAAAATTTTCCTCCCAAAATTTTGTACAAACTGTCCAAATCTTTCTGTCATTTTCGACAAAAAAAGGCCGAAGACAGGCAAAAAGTAAGTTGGCCTGAAGATTGCAGTTTTGCATAGGCGAACCGGGACCCCTGCCAACACTTCAAATCATTTTTAGGAGGAATGCACATGAGCGCTCAGTACCTGCTGACGGAGGACCAGATCTCCATTCAGGAAATGGTCCGGGAGTTCGCACAGAAGGAATTGGCCCCTGTGGTCAAGGAATGTGACGAGCAGAGCCGCTTCCCCGTAGAGGTCTACAAAAAGATCACGGAAATGGGGATCAACAGCATGTTTATCCCCGAGGAGTATGGCGGCATGGGCCTGGACACCGTCACCTGCTGTCTCATTCGGGAAGAGCTGGGGCGTGTGGACGCCGGCTTCACCATCGGCGTGGGCAGCAATGGCCTGGCCTATACCCCTGTGGCTCTGGCCGGTACGGAGGCACAGAAAAAGATGTGCGCCTCCTACATCGTGGAGGGCGGCTTCGGCGCCTACTGCCTCACCGAGCCGGCCGGCGGCTCTGACGCGGCCCACGCCCTGACCACCGCCGTAAAGGTGGGAGACGAGTGGGTCATCAACGGCCGCAAGTGCTTTATCACCAACGGCCCCCTGGCCAACTTCTACGTGGTCTTTGCCGCCACCGACAAGGCCGCCGGCGCCAAGGGCATGACCGCCTTCATCGTGGAGCGGGACCGGGAGGGCGTCTCCGTGGGCAAGCACGAGGACAAGTTCGGCATCCGCTCCTCCGAGACCTCCGACGTGGTCTTCGATGAGGTCCACATCCCCGCCGACCACATTCTGGGCGCTGAGGGCCAGGGCTTCAAGCTGGCCATGAATACCCTCAACCGGACCCGTCCCGGCGGCTCCGCCACCGCGGTGGGCATCATGCAGCACTGCATCGATCTGTGCATCGAGTACGCCAAGCAGCGGGTGGTTTTCGGCAAGCCCATCGCCAAGCAGCAGGCCGTTCAATTCATGATCGCCGACATGGAGATCAAGACCCAGGCCAGCCGGCAGATGGCCCTCTACGCCGCCCGCCTGGCCGACGCCGGCATCGCCGACGCCGTGGTGGGCGCCTGCACCAAGTGTTTCTGCGTCGACAGCGTGGTGGAGATCGCCACCAACGCCGTTCAGGTCTTCGGCGGCTACGGCTACAGCCGGGAGTACCCCGTAGAGAAGCTGCTCCGGGATGCCAAGATCTATCAGATCTTTGAGGGCACCAACCAGATCCAGCGGGTCACCATCGCATCGAACCTGCTGCACTGAGTCGTTTCCTGACGTTTGAGACCATAAAAAAAGGAGGAGCGTTATGGGACCCCTGGAAAACATCAAAGTCGTAGAGCTGGCTACCTACCTGGCCGCCCCCACCTGCGCCCGCGTTCTGGCCGACTGGGGCGCCGACGTCATCAAGGTGGAGCCTCTGAAGGGCGACATCTACCGCACGATGGGCCCCACCCAGATGTGCCCCATCACGGAAAAGGCCAATCCCACCTTCGACAACCACAACTCCGGCAAGAAGTATGTGGCCCTGAACCTCCGCAGCGCGGAGGGGATGGAAGCCTTCCACCGACTCCTGGCCCAGGCGGATGTCTTCGTCACCAACAACCGCCCTGATGCCCTGGAGGCCATGCACCTGACCTATGACGACCTGAAGGACAAATATCCCCGGCTGATCTTCGCCCATGTGCTGGGCTACGGTGAGAAGGGGCCCGATTACAACAAGCCCGGCTTCGACTACACCGCCTTCTTCTCCCGCTCGGGCATCCTGGCCGACCTGGCCCCTGCCGGCGGCCCCCCCTGTAACATCGTCACCGGCATGGGCGACCACGCCGTCTCCATCTCCCTGGCGGCCGGCATCTGCGCCGCCCTCTACCACCGCACCACCACCGGACTGGGCGAAAAGGTGGACTGCGGCCTGCTCCAGGTGGGCTGCTTCCTGCTTCAGGCCCCCATCCAGAGCGGCTATTACGGCAAGGTCATGCCCCGGACCCGCTACGACCCCAACCAGGCCAACAGCAACACCTACCAGTGCTCTGACGGCGAGTGGATCTTCCTGGCGGCCACCGACTACAACCGCCAGTTCCCCAAGCTCTGCAAGGAGGTCTTCAACCGCCCCGACCTGCTGGAGGACCCCCGCTTCAATGACCGCCTGAGCTCCATCAAGAACAAGGCTGAGCTGGTAAAGGTCTACGACGAGATCTTCAAGACCAAGACCCAGGACGAGTGGTGCGAGCTGCTGGAGAAGGCCGACATCGCCCACGAGCGGCTCCAGCACTTCAAGGACCTGCCCACCGATCCCCAGGTCCTGGCCAACAACTACATGTACGAATACACCTACGAGGACGGCACCAAGACCGTGTTCGCCAACGCTCCGGTCCACTTCGGCTGCATCGACCACGAGCATTACCGCATGCGGACCTCCGGGCCCATCGGCTGCGACAATGACGCGGTCCTCCAGGGCGTCGGCTACACCCCGGAGGAGCTGGCCGCCCTGCGCGAGGCCGGGGCCATCGGCTGAGCGCCGTCCCCCCAAGAAAGGAGAGAGGTCTGTTGTTTACGTTGGGCATTGACATCGGCTCCGCTTCCAGCGACGCCGTGATCCTGGAGGACGGGACCCATATCGTCTCCAAGGCCGTCTTCCCGCTGGGCGCTGGTACCGCCGGCCCCCAGCAGGCCTATGAGACGGTGCTGGGGGCGGCCGGCCTGGTCCCGGAGGACATCGACGCCGCAGTGGCCACCGGCTACGGCCGCATGAACTGCCCCTATGCCAAGGAGCAGCTCAGTGAGCTGAGCTGCCACGCCAAGGGCATCCACTTCCTGCTCCCCAATGTGCGCACCATCATCGACATCGGCGGGCAGGACGCCAAGGCCCTGCGCATCGGGCCCCAGGGGCAGCTCATGAACTTTGTCATGAACGACAAGTGCGCCGCGGGCACCGGGCGCTTCCTGGAGGTCATGGCCCGGGTCCTGGACCTGCCCATCGAGGAGCTGGGCCCCGTCTCCGAACGCTCCACCCACCCCGTCAGCATCAGCAACACCTGCACGGTCTTCGCAGAGTCCGAAGTCATCTCTCAGATGTCCTCTCATGCGGCCATCGAAGATATCGCCGCCGGCATCCACCGCTCGGTGGCCAAGAGGGTGGCGGGCATGGCCCTGCGGATCGGAAAGGAGCCCGATGTGGCCATGAGCGGCGGTGTCGCCCTGAACATCGGAGTCGTCCACGCCATGGAGGAGGAATTGGAGACTCCCGTCCAGGTGCATCCATACTGCCAGTTGGCTGGCGCCATTGGCGCCGCCGTCGTGGCCTGGGAAAATCTTCAGAAGAAAGGATGATCCTCATGAGTGAAACCGTGAATGCCACCGCTCCGGCCGCGCCGGCCAAGCCAAAGCGTCCCAAGCCCAAGTCCATGATCATGCTGGGCGAGCAGTCCGCCGCCCTGATGGAAAACGCCCGTCTGGCCAAGGAGCGGGGGGAGATGGTGGGCTGGTCCACCTCGATCTTCCCGCAGGAGATCGCCGAGTCCCTGGGGCTGAACATCCTTTACCCCGAAAACTTCTCCGCCGGCATCGCCGCCCGGAAGCAGGCCGACCCCTACCTCCAGATGTGCGAGGGGCCCCTGGAGTACAACAACGACCTGTGCTCCTACGCCAAGATCAACCTGGCCTACGCCGAGGCCATGCACGAGGGCGGTACCATGGCCATGCCCGACTTCCTGTGCGTCACCAACAACATCTGTAACCAGGTGACCAAGTGGTTCGAGAACCTCTCCAAGACATTGAACATCCCTCTGTTCATGATCGACACCTGCTACAATTATGAGGACTATGTCACCGAGAGCCGGGTCAAGTACGTCCGCGGTCAGATCGAAAAGTACATCAAGGACCTGTGCGAATACACCGGCAAGACCTGGGATGAAAAGCGCTTCCAGGAGGTCATGGAGATCTCCGCCGAGAACAAGGACCTGTGGATCGAGGCCAACGAGATGCTGGCCCACAAGCCCTCCCCTATGAACGGCTTCGATCTCTTCAACTACATGTCCTGCATGGTCTGCAACCGGGGCAAGACCTCCACCACCGCCATCCTCAAGCAGCTCATCTCCGAGATCAACGAGCATCTGAAGAACGGCACCTCCACCTACCCCGTGGAGGAGAAATACCGGGTCTTCTGGGACGGCATCGCCTGCTGGCCCTACCTGAGCCACAATCTGCGCACCCTGAAGCAGTACGGCATCAACATGGTTGCCTCTGGCTACGTCAAGGCCTGGGCCCTGGACTACGAGACCAATGACCTGGACGGCATGGCCAAGGCCTACAGCTACTGCCCCGCCAACAACAACAACATGTCCACCTTCATCCAGCGCCGGGCCGAGGCCCTCATCCAGTTCCAGTGCGACGGCATGATCTACCACGTCAACCGGAGCTGCAAGGTGATGGACTGCCAGCAGATCGAGGCCCAGCGCCAGATCGAGGCCATCACGGGGGTGCCCTATACCACCTTTGACGGCGACCAGTCCGACTACCGCAACTACAGTGAGGCCCAGTTCGAGACCCGCATCCAGGGTCTCGTGGAGGTCATGAAAGCCCGGAAGGAGGCCAAAGAGAATGGCTGATCTGCAAACACGTCTGAGCCAGCTGGAGCAGGCAGTGGCCAATCCCAGAGCCCAGCTGGACCACTATCTCTCCGAGGGGAAAAAGGTGGTTGGCTGCTTCCCCGTCTACACCCCCGAGGAGCTGGTCCACGCCTCCGGCATGGTCCCCATGGGCCTCTGGGGCGCACAGACCGAGCTCAAGCTGGCCAAGCGGTTCCTGCCCGCCTTCGCCTGCCCCATCATGCAGTCCACCATGGAGCTGGGGCTGCGGGGCTCCTACAAGGGCCTGTCCGCCGTCCTCATCCCCACCCTCTGCGACACCTTCCGCTGCGTCAGCCAGGACTGGCGCTTCGGCGTGCCCGACATCCCCATGATCCCCGTCACCCAGCCCCAGAACCGGGTCTATGAGGGCAGCGTAGACTTCCTGATCTCCGAGTACGAGGCCGTTCTGGCCAAGCTGAGCACGGTCACCGGCCTAAAGATGACCGACGCAGCCCTGGAGCACACCATCGAGGTCTACAATGAGCACAGCGCCCTGATGCGGGAGTTTGCCGAGGTGGCCAACGACCACCTGGACCTCATCACCCCCACCGTGCGCCACACAGTGATGAAGAGCGCCCACTTCTTTGAAAAGGGCGAGCACAACGAGATCATGAAGGACATCCTGGCCGGCCTGAAGGCCCTGCCCAAGTTCGACTACACGGGCAAGCGCATCGTCCTCTCCGGCATCACGGCGGAGCCGGCTGAGCTCCTGGACATCTTCGCGGAAAACCACATGGCCGTGGTGGGCGACGACCTGGGACAGGAGACCCGGCAGTACCGGACCGACATCCCCGCCAAGGGCGGCTCCCCCATCCGGCGCCTGGCCCTCCAGTGGAACGCCCGGGAGGGCTGCTGCCTGGCCCACGAGGACTACAAGAAGCGGGGCGAGCTCCTGGTCGACCTGTGCAAGAAGACCGGCGCCACCGGCGTGGTCT
>DHCMC07803__coassemble_1286_pt1 | contig 14278 bp, 8 predicted proteins | sample DHCMC07803__metabat2_low_PE_017 | metagenome-assembled genome bin DHCMC07803 | reverse complement strand
GAGAGGGTCAGGTCCCGGCTCCAGGTGATGCGGAGGGGGGCCCCCTCCTCTGTCTCGCAGAGCAGGGTGCAGCGATAGTCGGCATAGCGGTACTGGCGCTGCCACCAGTCCCCCTCCGCCGTTCCGTCCGGGCCGTAGGCCGGGCCCTGGACCACCTGGCTCTCGGTCTGGCTGTCCCGTCCCATCAGGGCCCAGTCCTCCGCCTCAGCGGCGTCCGACCAGGGCAGCAGCTCCGCCGGAAGGGAGCCCTCCTCCGGGGCCAGCCACACCTGATAGACCTGGGCCTCCTCCTCCCCTTGGCGGTAGCTGCACAGGGCGGTGACCCCCAGGGCCTGGTTGGCCACCAGGAAGCCCCCCGGGGCATCCGTCTCGGTGAGGCTGGCCTCCCCAAAGGCCGTCCGGAGCTCTTCGGCGGTGAGGGTCAGCAGCCAGGCCCCGTCCAGGGTGCCCTGGTCCAGCTCCCCGGCGTAGATGACCTTCCCGTCTTCTCCATAAATGGTGCCGAAGCCGTCGGGAATCACGCCGTCGGCGGCCCCGTCATACCAGAGGGCCCCGTTCTGATACCACTGGATGGTGCCGGTGGTGGTCCCGGCGGAGAACTCCGCCCGGATCTGGTCGCCGTCCTCCCGGTAGAGGACCCCGGTCCCCTCATAGAGGCCCGCCGCAAAGGCGCCCTTGTAGCGCACCTGCCCGTCCTCGGTGTACTCGGTGCCCTCGCCCTCGTAGAGACCGCCGGCGAAGGCCCCCACATAGGCCCGCTCCCCGCTGGGATAATAGGCCGTCCCCTGGCCCTCATAGACCCCGGCGGCAAAGGAGCCCTTGTACTTCAAATTGCCGTCCGCATCGTACTCGGCGCCCTCGCCCTCGTAGACGCCGTCCACAAAGGCGCCCTCATAGCGCTTCACCCCGTCGGCATAGGCGATGCCCATGCCGGTGGCGGCCCCGTTGGCGAAGTCCCCCTCGTAGACCAGGACGCCGTTTTCGTAGAGGCTCCCCGTCCCGCTGCGCTGGCCGTCCACGAAGCTCCCCTCGTAGGTCACCAGCCCAGCCTCGTCGTACTCCCGGCCCCGCCCCTGGAGGAGGCCGTCCTGAAGGGTGCCGCTGTACATGGGCTGCTCCTTCGCCTCGTCATAGTAGACGATGACCCGTCCGGACCAGGTCTGGAGGTCGGCATCCCCCTGGTAGAACCGGGCCGTGAAGAAGCGGCTGAGCAGGAAGGGCCACACCACAAAGTAGAGCAGCAAAGCCGCCAGGACCAGCCCCACCGCCAGAAGGATCAGGAAGGACTTGGAGATAAAGAGCCGCCTGGTCTCAATATAGTCCTCCCGCCTGGTGGGCTTTTTGACGGCGGCGGCCGCCCCCTGGAAGGAGGCCGAGGCCACCTTGGTGGCGTGCCGGGAAAAGTTGGTGATCCGCCGGAAATAGGCGCCAATCCCCACCAGCTTCCGGGTAAAGAAGGCCCGTATGGTCCGGAAAAAGATCCCGAAGGAATTGAATAGCTGACGCAGCAGATAGCTCAACAAAGGAAATCCCCCTATGTCCCGTTCTCCGGCCTCACCGGCCCAGGATACCAAGCTGGTTCAGGAAAAAGACGCCCGCGCAGACCGCCGCCGCCAGGACCACCGCCAGCACGCCCCGCAGGACCAGCCGCCTCCGGTAGTCTGCCGCCTCATGGACCGGCTGCACCGGGGAGCGGCGCACATAGCCGTCGGCCGCCGGGCGGACGGGGGGCGGCGCCGTGGCCACGGTGGCCCCCACCGCCGCTCTGGCGGAGCGTCGGGCCCGCCCCCTCCGGCTCCGGAGGGCCTCCTCTCCGTCCCGAAGGGCCTTGCCCGTCAGGCGGCTGGCCTGGTTCACCAGGCTGGTCTCCCGGCGCAGGCGGGCCGCCGCCCCGGAAGCCTTGCTCCGGACCGCTGCCTCCGCCTGCCGGCGGATCATGTCAAGCTGTGTGGTCCCCATCGGGGCTCCCCTCCTTTCCCGCTCCGGCCTCAGCCGCCGGAATCCAGGGTGATGTCTTCCTCCGGCCGCTTTTCCAGCCGGTCGGCCAGATAGAGGTAATACCTGGCCCCGCCGTCTCCGGTGTTGTGGTGGACCAGGGTGAGGAAAATGCGCTTGGCCCGGGAGAAGTCCCGGCTGTAGAGGGCGTAGACCCCCTCGGAGAAGAGGCTCCCCGTGCTCTCCTTGACCTTGCGGATGTCATAGGGGTCCCCGTCGAAGATCTCGTAGATCCGGACGGTCTCGCCCCCCTCCCGGCACTTGCCCATGTAGCGGCTGCCGTAGCGCTCCGCCGCCTCGACCACCGCCTCGGTGCAGAGGATGTTGGCCTCCAGCCGGCCGCATAGGGCCATGAGGTGCTTGGTGATGGAGAAGCTGGAGGAGATGGAGGTCGGCTCGATCTGGTCCTCGTCGCCCACCACGCCCAGCATCACATTGCCCTCATCCAGGGCGATGCGCATGACCACCGGAGAGCGGCCGTCCACCTCCCGCTCCTTGTTGATCTCCAGGACGGCCTGCTGGACGGCCACGGCGGTGCTCACCGCCGCGGCGCTCCCCTCCTCGAAGACGGCGTCGTAGCCGTTATAGGCGAAGTTGAAGACCGCGCCCCCCTTTTGGGTCACGATGGAGGCCGTGCGCCCGATGATCTCGTTGATGTTGTCAAAGAGCTCCCGGCCGCTCTTGCCGTAGACCTGGGGCGGGAAGTGGAAGGAGAGCATCATGGTGGCCAGGTGCCGGGAGACGAAGGTCTGCTTATCCACCTCGGCGATGCTGGTCTTGCCCAGCAGGGAGAGGACCCGCTCCGGCACGAACCGCCGGTAGGACTGGGCCAGCTCGTTCTGCGCCCGGTCCAGCTCCTGAAGGGTGTCGGAGAAGGCGTTGATGTCGTCGGCCAGGCTGGCGAGCTCGTCGCCGCCCCCCAGGGCGACCCTGACGCCCCGTTCCCCCGCCGCCATGCGCTCCATGCCGTTCAGGGCCCGGCGCAGGCCAATGGTGATCCAGCACAAAATGGCCAGGCTCAGGGCCGTCAGCAGCACGGCCAGGGCGGTGAGCCCCTGGACCATCCACTGGTAGTCGGCCTCTCCCGCCTCCAGGAGGGCGGTGAGGTCGGTGTCCACCGCCAGAAGGAGCCCTCCCTCCCACTGGTAGAGGAGGCAGCGGCGCTGCCCGCCCTGGGCGCGGGTCCACAGGACGACGCCCTCCTGGGCGGCCCTTTCCGCCTGGGTCCGGTCAAAGCTGGGGCTCAGCTCCGCCCGGGTCCCCGCCGGAAGGCTCCCGTTGCTCCCCACCAGGGTCCAGGCCCCCGCCCCGTCCTGCTGGTAGACCGAGACGGCGGTGTCCCGGTAGGCCCCGCCGGCCGCTCCGGCCAGGCTGTTCCCCAGCCGCTCCGGCAGGTCCTCCTCCGCCAGGGTGCTCTCCTGGAGGACCTGGGCCGTCACGCTGCCCAGCAGGCCGGCGGCCTCCCGCTCCACAGCGGCCTGGGCCGCAGGGGCCACTCCCCACCGCAGCAGCGCCGCCACGCCCAGGGCGGCCGCCGCGGCCAGGAGGACGCCCCAGCGCACCAGCATCGGCAGGCGGAAGCGCCGCTCCTCACAGACCAGATACCACAGCAGGGTGGTCACCGCCAGGACCCCCAGGATCAGCCCCAGCAGGATCAGGACGCACTGGGACGCCGGCCGGTAGAGCAGTCCCGTCAGGTCGGACACGGTGCTCCCCCGGTCCATCAGCAGCCGCTGCCCGTCCATCAGCAGCAGGGCGTCCCCGTTCCGAGTCACCCACAGGTCGGTGCACGCGTCCAGGTCATAGGCGTCCTTGGACAGCTCCAAGAAGGAGTAGGGCCGCCAGTCGGCATAATCTGCATAAAACACCGCAAGACTGGCGCCATCCACATAGTAGATGCCGGTGCCAGCCTGAAGCAGCCGTATGACAGTCTCATTCCCCTCCAGGGCGATGGTCTCTCCGCCGGTCCGGACCAGCCCCTCCCCGGCGGCCAGGACCACAGAGCCGTCCGAGAGGGCCATGGCGGTATGTAAGCCGGGCTCCGTCACCTCCCGGAGCAGCTCCAGCCCGCTGCTCGCGCTGGTCCGCTGGTAAAACCGGGCCGTGTCCCCCTCGATCACCGCGAAGGTGACCACGCTGTCCACCTCCGAGAAGGCGGAGAACCGGAGGCTGTCCATCTGCTCCGGAAGGCTCTCCCCCTGGCAGGGCTCATCAAGCAGCAGCTCGGCCGTCCTGCCCTGGTCGGTGAGGCGGTAGAGCTGGAGGTGGGTCTCCGCCCCCTCTGTCTGGTAAAGGCCCAGATAGACCGCCCCGCCGGAGGCCGGGTAGACCGCCGCGGGCCAGCTCTCCTGGGGCAGGCCCTCCGCGGTCAGGGTCCAGCGGTCGGTCCGCCGGCCGTCGGCGTCCCCGATGACGAGCTCATAGCCCTCCTCTGACCGGCCCAGGGCATAGATGTTCCCCTCCGCGTCGGCGGCGGTGAGCAGGTATTGGGTCTGTCCGGTCCCCGTTCTCAGGACTGAGAGGCACTCTGCACCCAGGCCCCAGAACAGCAGGGCGGCTCCTGACCCCACAAGGGCCAGGAGCACCAGGAAAACGCCCCATTTTTTCAGTCTCTCCATGGTCCTTACCTCCGCTTCCGCCGGGCGGCCCAGCGCTTGCAGCGCCCCCACAGCAGGGCGCACCAGCGCCGGAAGAAGTTCTTTTTGTCCAGCGCCTCATAGGCGGCCCGGAGGGCCCCCTCCCGCTCCCGCCACAGGGCGTAGAGCTGGACCACACTCCGGCAGGCGCCCTGGTCCAGCTCATCCAGCAGCGCCAGCTCCTCCACAGGGGAGGCGAACCGGGGCAGCAGGATCTTCCGGAGCTGGTCGCAGGTCAGGTAGACCAGCTCCCGGGGGTTCATCCCCTCCAGGGGGACCACCTGGAAGCGCAGGGCCAGGGTGTCGCCCTTGAGGTCGATCCGGACATTCTCCGAGAGCATGGCGGCGCAACTCACCTCCGGGGGCAGGTCCGCCATGCTCAGAGCCTGGTGGAGCAGCCGCTCGGCATAGTCCAGGCGGGTCCTCCAGTCGTGGTGGTCCCCCCGGTAGAAGACCCGGTCGATGGGCTCGCCCCCGCAGGTGTCAAAGACCGTCACCAGGCTCTCCCCGTCCAGGAACATGCCCCGGAAGGCCGGGCAGTTCTGCATCTGGTCGAAGCAGGGCAGGTAGGCGCGCAGAAGGGGTCCCTCGTAGATGTTGAGCAGGCAGGCGCCCTTTTCCCGGTCCAGGATGTCCACCGCCTCGGCAAAGGCGTAATCCTCCCGGGCGTCCAGCACCCACACCACTTTATACCGCTCCCGTACCAGCATGGCTCCCACGCACACCGCTCCTCTCTGCCGCTTGCCCTCCGGCCTTACTCCACGATGACAAAGGCGCTGGCGCTCACGGACTCGTCGGCTCCGGCCACCGCAGTGATCTCATAGGTCCCCGGCAGCTCCGGCGCCTGATAGAGGCCGTTGCGGTCGATGACGCCGCTGTTCTCCTCCTTCACGCTCCAGGTGACGCTCTTGTCCTCGGAGCCCACCACCTCTGCCTGGAACTGCAGCTTGCCCCGGCAGCTCAGCCGGGAGAATTCCGGGGTCACCTTCAGGCTCACCCGCCGCTGGGACAGGATGCGGCTGGTGTCCCGCTCCGGCTTCTGGGCGAAGTAGTGGACCCGCACCAGGTTCCCCTCCACCGTGTCGTGGAGCCAGAGCCCGATGCGCATGGTGCCCCGCTCCGGGTAGACCACCGCCGCCGCCTCCACCCAGGGAGGGGCGATCTTGAGGCTCTTGGACTTGAAGACCTCGCTGTTGCCGCACAGCAGGGCGGTCTCCCCCTTTTCGCTGTCCACGAACTCCACGCTCAGGCGCACATCCACCGCTCCGGCCCCCAGGCCGTGGGCGATCTCCTCGGAAAAGACCCGGCTGTTGACCCGGATGCCGCCGGGCATGGTCAGGTCCACCGTGCCGTGGGCCACGGCGTAGTCGTACTGCTCAGGGGAGGGGATGCCGAAGTCCAGGTGGAGCCCCCCGGTGGAGGGCTGGTAGACCGCCTTCACATCAGGCTTCTGCCAGTACTCCAGGCTCCGCACCGAGGTGGTCACGGTCAGCTCGCCGGCGCCCCCTGTCTGGGCGTCCCGCTCCCCGGTCATGGTCTGCTGGAAGGGCAGGCTGGTCACCGCCCCCACAAAGACCCCTCCGGCGGAGTGGATGAGCTCCAGCTTGGCCAGATAGATGGGCAGGTCCCGGCCCCGGAGGTGGCGGTCCAGGTCGTCCCGCTCCCGGCGGCGCCGGCGGCAGGCCTCCTGGTCCCGGCACAGCCGGACCCCGGCCTCGAGGTTGAGGTAGTTTTTGTAGTGGTGGCTGCCCAGCTCCACATTGAGCTCACAGCCGGAGGGGAAGAGCTGGCTGTCCACATCGGTGAGGGCCCGGGCCCGGAGGGGGAAGTCCACGGTGTAGACGCACCGCTTCTCCTCCTGGCTCTCCCGGTAGGAGAGCAGGACCCGGCCGTTGTCGCTCTCCACGAAGGTGTTCTCCCCCTCCAGGGAGAACTGGACCGGCGGGGTCTTCTCGTTTTTCACCACCAGGACCTGGGCCTGAAACTCCTCCCCGGCGCACAGGTCGGCCGGCACTGAGAGCACCAGGATCAGGTCCTCGCTCTGGTAGAGCACGGAGACATTCTCCCGTCCGGCGGCCTCCAGCAGGGTCCGGTAGTCGGGGGCCTCGCTGGTGAGGAAGAGGCGGTAGCCCTCCCGGGTCAGGTCGAACTGCCGCTGGTCTCCCGCCTGGCTGCCGGTGGCGTTCACCGGCTCCACGTCCTCCTCGGCGTAGGTCAGGCAGAGATAGGCGTCCTTTTTGCCGGAGAGGGTCTCCTGGCCCTCCAGCATCTGCAGCTTCCGGAACAGGGCCTCGGGCAGCACGATCTCCCGGCCCTGGTAGTCCAGGGCCATGCCGCTCTCGATCATCAGGGTGGACTCGTCGCTGGCGGTGACCCCCAGGCCGCACACCACGCCGGCGCCGTGGACCAGCCGGTTGAGCAGCGCCCGCTTGCCGCTGTGGTAGCGCTGCTCCACCTCGAAGTCCCGGACGGTGAGCAGCTTTCCGTAAAAGTACCGGTTGCGCTCAAAGGGGAAAAGATTGGCGTTATTCATGGCTGGCTCCTCCGATCGTGGTATCGTAGTGAATGGTGACCTGCTCGTCAATGGCCGCGGGGACGTAGCCTCCCACTCGGGAGTTGACCCCCAGATAGGTGTGCCAGTCCAGCTGGATGCAGGATTTGAGCTGGACCATCTGCATGCTCATGCCCGCCGGGATCAGCTCCTCCATGTCCCGCTGGAAGGCCTCCCGCTCCCGCTGGCTGGAGAAGGTGTCCTCCGGCAGCAGGACGAAAAAGCGGTAGGGATCCTCTCCGTAGAGCCGCCGGTAGAGCTCCGGGTCCCCGCAGTCCGGCCGGTTGGGGGAGACCTGAAAGTGCTCGATGAGGATGGGCTCCCGCCCGGTGAGGCGGCGGACGCTCCGGCGCACCCCCTCCACCGTGTAGCGCGATTCATAGTCCGGCAGGGCCGTGCGGATGCGCGCGCGCAGCGCCTCCTCGGAGTCCCCGCCCTCCACGCACACCCAGGAGGCCAGATACCGCAGCAGCGCGCCGCTGGTGTGCTCGTAGTCCATCTGGCCCGGCAGGCCGTCGATGGCCCGCTCCATGTCGGCGTACATGCTGTTGAAGATGGAGAGGAACCGCCGGGTGAAGTCCTCCTCCTGGTAGATGGCGGGCAGATAGTCCACCATGTGGTCCCCCCGCATCCACAGCCGCAGGGCCCGGATCACCGGGGAGGCCGAGCCGGTGGCCGCCAGCTCGAACATGAGCCACAGGTACCGCCCCTGGGGCCGGATGAAGAAGTCGCCGCTCTCCGCCGCCGGGGGACCGAAGACCTCCCGGAGGACCGGCAGGGGGTCCCCCTCCAGGCCCCGGATGGCCTCGTCCAGGTCGGACCACTCCCCCCAGCTCCGGCTGTCGGAGGCGTAGGCGTACACCCGCAGGGCGGTGTCCGGCGGCAGGTCGGCCTCCACCACCGCCCGGCTCCAGCAAAAGCCGTTTTCCCCGCTGTCCACTGCCTCCATGCAGTAGACGCCGGTGGTGGCCCTGCCGCAGTCCAGGCGCAGACCGTCGCCCCAGGACTCGATCTGCCAGCACCGTCCGCCCATCCACTGCTCCGCGCAGCAAAACACCATCTGCGCTTGGATCGGTTCCATGTGGCCTTCACGCTCCTTTTTCCGGCCGCGTCAGCGCCCGGTCCGCTCCACGGGGAGACATGTCACCCGGAGCTCTTTCAAATGGGGGATGCCCCGCCTGGGCAGGCGGATGTCCCCCTCGGCGTTCTGATAACAGCCTGCGCTGGAGGTCCGCAGGTCCACCTCCCGGACCCGCAGGACGCCGGGGGCGGCCTGCACCCGGGCGGCCACATCTCCCGCCCGGAGGGTGCCCCCGATGCCGGAGCGGGCCAGATAGTTCCGCAGGGAGGCCTCCAGGGCCTCCTCCACGCCCTCCTCGCCCCCCCAGAGGGTGGCCTCCACCGTCAGCTCCACATAGACGGGGGGCACCACCCGCACCTGGGTGCCGATGGGCCGTACCCCGTCCAGCTGGCGCTGGACCGCCGCCAGGAAGCGGCCGTCTGGCAGGGGGCACTCCCCCGCCCCGGCGGGCACCGCCACCACCGTCACCGTGGGCAGGCGGCTCACGCCGGTGGGCTCCTCCGGGTCGTAGGCCGGCAGGGCCCTGGCCGCCGCCACCCGCAGTCCCGGGGTCTCCCGGGCCAGGCGCTCGTAGTCGGCCGCCGAGACGCACTTCCGGGTGGTGTTCAGCTCCCGCAGCAGCCGGGCCTGGGCCTGGGCCGCCGTCTCCCGGGCGGCGCCGCCGGAGGCGGCCTGGTTGCGGACCGGGAGGCCGTCGTCAGCGAAGCGCAGGTCCCCGCCCCCGGGGATGTTGCCCCCCTCGCAGTAGGACAGGGTGAGCTCCGCCACCAGGACGGCCCCCTTCCCCCGCCGGAGCAGGGCTCCGTGGGCCCCGTCCCCGAAGGTGATGGTCTCCCGCGCCGGGTCATAGGTGAAGACCCGGTCCCGGGGCCCGTACTGGTAGAGGTCCTCCACGCACCGCCACAGGGCCGGGCGGACCTGTCCGTCCCGGTCCAGGGTCTCGCACAGGAGGGTGAAGGACTCCGTCAGGGCGGTCCTCCCCTCCAGGTTCAGGAAAAAGGTCTCCCCCGGCAGGCCCTTGGCGTCGAAGATCAGGCCGGTGCAGCGGAAGGCGTCCAGGGAGACCACCATCACATTGTCGGCCCCGTCCTGGACCGCCCGGCTGGTGTCCAGCCGCAGGAGGCGCCCCTCCGGGGCGGCGGCCGACTGCCAGTGGCCGCTCTGCTCCCAGCGGTCCCCGGTCCGGACAAAGACGGCCAGCTCCCCGTCTCGGGCCTGGGCATCCGCCAGACAGGCCTCCCACTCCGGGAGGGCGGGGGCCCGGAGCCAGTGGGTCCTGGCCCAGGTCTCCTGCTGGAGGGCGCAGTAGCGCCCCGCGGACAGGCCGGACAGGCGGACCTCCTCCTCACAGCCCGGGTCCTCCAGGGCCAGGGTCAGCCAGAAGAGGCCGTCCGCCCCGGCGGGCCAGGTCCCCTGGGGCCGGAGGGTCACATAGCCGCTCCGGCTCAGGCCGTGGGTGTCGTCCCGGAGGACCTGGGTGCCCTCCGCCCCCTGGCAGACCCAGCGGATGACCCGGGGGACCTGCTCCGGGGCGGCAAAGGGGTTCCGGGGGACCCCCTCCGGTGCCTCCACATCGAACCAGAGCCGCAGGTCCCCCTCCCCCAGGGCGGAGAAGCCCACCCGGAGGGTGGAGCGGCCCGCCTCCCCCGGGGCAAAGGGCTGGAAGGTGATGTGCCGGTCCCCCAGCACCTCCCCCATGTCCACCAGCCGCTCTCCCTGGGCCACGCAGACCCGCTTCAGGATGGGGCGCCGGGCCGGGACGGCCTCTGTGAGGGTGAAGGGGATGCCCTCCCGGGTGGTCAGCCGGCCGCCGGAGAGCCGGGGCGGGTCCTCCGGGGAGAGCTCCACCGCGCAGCCGGCAGGGACTGCCGGGCGGCGGCGCACCCCCGCCAGCTTCAGCAGCTTGCAGCGCAGCTCGTCGGTGAACTGGTTCATCTGGTACTGCTGGAGCTCCTTGTACCAGGCCATGAGCTCCAGGATGGTGATGCCGGGGTCATGGGCGTTGTGGTCCGTCCAGGACGGGCACAGCCACGGAAGCCGGCCCTCCGCCGCCTTCACGATCTCCTGATAGGTCTGGTCGTCCAGATTACGCGCCTTCAGCACGGGGCCGTCCCTCCCTTCCTGAAAAAGTCAGATGTCATGTTACGCTCTATACGATCTGGATAAAATGGCTGCCGCTCTTGACGGTGGCGTAGGGGAAGGCCCCGTCGTCCTCCAGGGGCACCACCCGCTGGACGCCGGCCTCGTCGTAGCGGCCCTCCAGGAGGATGCTCCGCACCAGCCGGACATTGGGGGTGTCCCGGACCGTCTGCCACACCTGGGCCGCCCGGAGCTGGCTGCCAATGTCCCGCTCCCGCCAGCGTAGGTCGATGAGCTCCTCCAGCCGCTGGGCGATCTCCTGCTGGGTGACGGCGCTCTGGTCCAGGTCCTCCATCTCCACCGTGACCGTGCTGTTGACGGTGATGACCGTGGAGCCCACCACATGGAGGCGCCCCTCGGCCGCCATCACGCAGTCGCACCGCTGGATGAGGTCCTCATAGATGCGCTGGCACAGGTCGTCGGTGACCCGGCGGTCATCCAGGTCGCAGCCCTCCACCACCACGCTGACATGTCCGGGCGCGTAGGCCCCGGCGGCGTCCCGGCCGGGGAAGCACTTGACGTGCCGGGCCTGGGGGAACTCCTGGATCACGATCTCCTCAAAGTCCCGGGCCCCGGCGGCCCGTCCCCGGTGGCGCAGGCGCTTGTTGCCGATGGCCTCCGCCTTTTCCAGGGGAAAGCGGTCGGTGCCGCCGCTCATGGGGGTCAGGTTCTCCACCCGGCTGATCCGGGGCAGGGCGCCGATGAGCCGGGTGACCGCTCCGGCGGGCCGGTTGCCCCGGCTGCCGCCGCCGTAGGCGTAGCTCACCCGGATGTTCTCCTCCCCCTCCGGAGGGACCCGGCCGTGGATGCCGTCTCCAAAGGTGACCGTCCCGGCATAGGGGTCCAGCTGGTAGCACCGCTCCGCCGGTCCGGTCAGGGCCAGCTCCGGCGTCCGCTCCCACCGCACCCAGCAGTGGGTGAGGACCCGGTCCTCCCGCTCCAGACGAACCCGGCCGGGCAGGTCCCGGGCCAGGGCCTCGGCGTCGGCCACTGCCAGGCCGGCCACCTCGTCCACCCAGACCTGGATCTCCAGCACCGGGCGCTCCAGAAGCTCCAGGACCTTGCCCGCCTCATAGGGGCCGGTGGAGAAAAACTCGTCCTCAGTCTGCTGCCTCTGGACGGCCTCCACGATGTTCAGCCGGACCGCATTCACCCGGACCGCCCCGCCCTCCTGCTCCAGGTAGGAGCTCCGGGAGAGCCGCAGCCAGCAGCCTGTCTGGCCGAACAGGGCGTGCTCCGGCAGGGGCCGGGGCAGATAGAGGAGCATCACGCCGGGGTGGAGCAGGTTGCGGGTCAGGTCCACCGACCGCACCGGCTCAAACCGCTGGCCGGTCCACGCCTCGAAGTGGAGCTTATCCTCCAGCTTCACCCGCCCCGCCACGTCGAAGAGGATGGCCAGGGGCATGGCGTGGGGGGAGCGGTCAAAGCGGAAGTACATAGCCCTGGGATGCTCCTCCAACCCCTCCAGGGCGGGAAAGGCCAGGCGCTCCACGCCGGCGGTGTCCGAGAGCTCCACCACGCTGCCGTTGTTCTCCGCCCGGCAGCGGTGGGCCGGCAGGCCGGCGGCATAGCTCCAGCTGCACGACGCCCCTTTCAAAAAGGGGACGATCCACCGGGGCGTCATGGAGTAGGCGTTCTCCACGTGGACCACCCGGGCCCGGATGTAGTAGCCGGGCTGGGCGTTGACCTCGGCCTGGACCAGGTCCTCCGGCACGTCAAAGACCACCTCCAGCGGGCCCTCCCGCTGGCAGGAGAAGGGGTTCCGGTCGCCGGAGACCGCCAGGGGCCTCCAGCCCATGCCATTGAAGTACTCCCAGGCCACCTGGGAGACGTAGACGTCATCGGGGACGATAGCCACCGCGTTCTGCTTGTCGATGATGCGCTGGTTGAACTGGTACTGGGGCGTCCGGTCGGTGAGGTCGGTGACGATGGGGGCGATCTCCAGCTGGAGGTTCACCCGGGCCCCCCGCTTGCGGAACACCCGGTCGGAGCGAAAATAGCACAGGCCATAGGCCGCCGGCCGCCGGCCGAAGCAGTAGCCCCCCTCCTCCAGGTCCAGGGGGATGTCGCCGTGGGCCGCCCCGTCCACCGGCAGGCGTCCGGCAGGGCGGCTCCGCAGCCGCACCCCGTCCAGGACCACCCGGCCGCTCCCTATGCTCCCGGTGAAGCACACGGCATAGCTGCCGTCCTCCTCGGGCTCGAAGGCCTCGCTGCCCCCGCAGGTCAGGATCACCGCATTTCCCTCGGCGTGGACCTCGGTAAAGGGCCGCTCCCCGCCGCCGGACCGGAAGGTCCACTGCCCCAGGGCCGGGTCGGCCAGCCGGGCGGCGGTCTCCGCCGCGGTGAAGGCGCTCTCCTGCCGCAGCTCCACCTCCACCACGCAGGGGCCGGAGAGGGCCAGCACATCATCCTGGCTCAGAGTAAAGCGGTGGCGCTGGAGGTTTTCCCCCTCCCCGGCCTGGAAAAAGGGCTGCGGCCGCTCCGGGTCCAGGCGCTGGATGACCTCAGCCCGGGCGTCCACATAGAAGATATCCTGGAGCTGGGCCGGGGTGGACTCGATCTGGCGGGCCGTCTCATAGACGATGTCCTCCCCCTCCTCGTCCTCGGTAAAGACCTGGGTGCCCTGGGGGACGGGGACCGGCGCCTCCACGGTGTCGCTGGCCGTGAACTGGAGGAGCCCGGCGGCCGGCACCGGGTCGGGCATCTGGAAGCCGGTGAGGTTCAGGAATTCCGTGTGGAGCTTTCCGGGGACGGAGTTCATCCGGTCCACGGTCTGATAGAACATCTCCCCAAAGAGCTCGGCCAGGGCGGAGCCGGGGTCGTCCTGCGCCCCCTCATACCGCCATTCCGGGGTGTACTCCCTGGCATGGGCGGCCAGCTCCTCCATCAGGTCGGCCCGGCTCCTGGGGTCCAGGACAGGCTCCTGCATCATTCCGCGCCGCCCCCTTTCGATCCCTCGGTGACGTAGAAGGGATAGACATGGTTATACCGGTTGTTGGTGCTGCGCACCGTATAGCTCACATAGATGACCACGGCGCCGCTCTGCTGGTCCAGCTCCCCGCACTGGACCTCCACATCCTGGATGCGGGGCTCCTGCTCCAGCAGGATCAGCCGCAGCTCCCGGGAGATGGCGTTGGTCATGGAACTGGAGACCGGCGTGAAGGCGTAGTCCATGGTATTGGCGCCGAATTCCGGACGCATGACCCGTTCTCCCTGTCCGGTGCGCAGGATGATGCCGATGGCCTCCCGAATGTCCTCCTCCTGGTCCACCATGGCGATCTTCCCCGTCTTGGGGTCCACCTGCAGCGGGAATTTGAGCCCGCGGCCCAGAAATTCCTTTCCGTTCACCGTCTCCCCCTCCTTTCTTGTGGGCCTGGGGTTTGTTTGAAAATTTGCAATGCCTCCGCCGGACGGGCATGCTGACGATTTTCAAGCAAGCCCTAATTGATATTGACAATGCCGGCCTTCAGGGCCGCGGTGCCGGAGGCCTGGAGGTTCAGGGTGGAATCCCCCTTGACCTCTGTGGCCGCCCCCTGGATGGTGACCTGGGCGCTGCCCTTCTCCTCAATGGTGGCCGCCTCTATGCTCACCTTGCTGCTGGCCTTCTGGGTGAGGTTCCCCGAGGACTCCAGCACCACGCTGGTCTCCCCCGCGGAGAGGGTGAGCTTGGTCTTGGCCTTCAGGGTCACGTTTCCCCCCTTCAGGTCCATCTCCAGGGCATTCTCCCCCTTCTGGTCCTTCAGGGAGACCGCTTGGTTCTCATCGTCGATGGTGAGCACCGTGCCCGAGGGGAGGGTAAGGGTCACCTTCTGCTTCTCCGGCTCGTCGTAAAAGAGCAGCTCGGTGCCGCTGGGGGTCTTGATCGAAAAGTTGTGG
>DHCMC07803__coassemble_1253_pt1 | contig 14944 bp, 14 predicted proteins | sample DHCMC07803__metabat2_low_PE_017 | metagenome-assembled genome bin DHCMC07803 | reverse complement strand
TCCACGGCGGCTACGGCTACATGCGGGACTACCCCATCGAGCGCATGTACCGCGACGCCCGCATCGTGCCCATCTACGAGGGCACCTCCGAGATTCAGAAGGTCGTCATCGCAAGAGAGCTCTTGAAATAAGTTTCCAATTTTGATAATATAGAGGAGGAAGGATCGTATGTACGACGTACTCGTCCTGCTGTTCGCCATCGTACTGTTCACCGTACTGGCCTTTATGAAGTTCGGTGCCCTGCCCATGGCCGCCATCGTGGCCCTGGTGACCTGTATCCTGGCCCATATGCCCATTCTGGACACCATGATGGGGCCGTTTATGGAGTCGGCCGCAGGCTATGTGCAAGACTATTTCCTGATGTTCTTCCTGGGCGCTGTCTTTTCCGCCTTCTATGAGGGCTCCGGCGCCGCCAAGTCCATCGCCCGGTTCCTCAGCGGCATCACAGGCGGCAAGCATGTGGCCGTGCTGGTCTTCCTGATCACATCTATTCTGACCTTCGGCGGCATCGCGGGCTTCGTGGTCTACTTTGTCATGTACCCCATCACCCTCCAGCTCTTCCAGCGGAGCAATATGTCCCGCATCCTGATCCCGGCCTCCATCACCGCCGGCTGCTGGACCATCTCCATGATCGCCCCCGGCTCCCCCTCCATTCAGAACGTCATCGGCATGCGGAGCCTGGGCACCACCTCCACGGCGGCCCTGGTCCCCGGCATCATCAGCGTGCTGGTGGAGCTGGTCCTGATCGTTGTCTGGTTTGAGTACCGGACCAAGGCCCTGGAGAAGAAGGGCCGGGCCTTTGATGACCCCACCCTGCCCCCTCTGCCCGAGGAGGAGAAGAATTTCAGTGACGACCCCAACGAGCGTCTTCCCCACTGGGCGATCTCCTTTATCCCCATTGCCATCATCCTGATCCTGTTCAACGGCTTCGGTCTGGCGGTGGAGACTGCCGTCTTCTTCGGCATCATCGCTGCCGCCATCCTCTTCTTCCCCCAGCTCAAGGCGTTCAATACTTATGTTGACCTCTTTAACCGCGGCGGCCTGAACGCCGGCGGCTCCCTGCTGAACACCGCCATCGTGGTGGGCTTCGGCGGCGTGGCCCAGAACACCAAGGGCTTCCAGATCATCGTGGACACCGTGCTCAACATGGACATCTCCCCCTACATCTTCGTGGCCGTGGCCGTGGCTGTCTGCGCCGGTATGTGCGGCTCCGCCTCCGGCGGCATGGGCGTGGCCTTCAACGCCCTGAAGGACACCTTCGTCTCCCTGGGCGTCAACCTGGAGTATGTCCACCGCATCGGCGTCATCGCCGCCGGCACCCTGGACACCCTGCCCCACCAGGGCGGCCAGATCACCATCCTGGCCATCACCCACATGAACCACAAGACCGCCTACCTGGACATCTGCGTCACCCAGCTCATCATCCCCCTCATCACGGTGTTCGCCGTGACCATCCCCCTGTGTATGATGGGATTGTAATGCTGCCCCTTTCTGTTGTGCAGCTAAAATTCGTTTTGTGAGGTGTTTCTGTCATGGAAAAGATCGACCTGAACCAGCTCATCGGCCAAAAGATGGAGCCCCGCTACCTGGAGTACAACTGGCGGGACGTGGCCCTCTACAACCTGGCGGTGGGGGCCCACAAGGAGGACCTGTCCTACTACTATGAAAAGTACCTGAAGGCTGTTCCCACCTACGGCGCAGTGCCCTACTGGGGGACCGTCAACGTCCGCCCCTACCAGTGGATGCCCCTGCCGGCCTCCATGCTGGCCGACGAGCTCATCAAGCCCACCATCGCCTTCCTGAACATGGACCACGAGATCATCTGGCACCGGCCCATCGACCCCATCAAGGGCACCTTCCAGTGGCAGGATCAGATCGTGGACGTCTATGACCGGGGCGAGGGCAAGGGCGCCGTGGTCAAGACCAAGATCGACGTCCGGGACGAGGCCGGCAACCTGGTCTGCACCAACTACTCCACCACCTTCTTCCACGAGGCCGGCGGCTTCGGCGGCAAGCCCATGCCCAAGAGCGACGTGGTCATCCCCGACCGGGACCCTGACTATACCGTGGACGACTATGTCACCGAGGTGCAGAACCTCTTCTACCGCCTCACCGGCGACACCAACCTCATCCACGTGGACCCGGAGTACGCCAAGAACATGAAGTTCGACCAGCCCATCGTCCAGGGCCTGTGCTCCTTTGGCTTTGCCTGCCGCATGATGATCGACAAGCTCATCCCAGGCGAGCCGGAGCGCGCCGCCCGGATGGCCGCCCAGATGACCAGCCCCCTGCTGCCCGGCACTCCTGTCCAGACCCAGATCTGGAAGGTGGCCGACGACACCGCCTACTTCCGCTTTGTGGACAAGAACACCGGAAAGGCCGTCCTCAACCGGGGCGTCTTCCAGTGGAAATAAACGCAGACCCGGCGGCATACAGCCTGTTCAGGAAGAGCTCCCCTTTTTCACGAAAAGGGGAGCTCTTCCTTTTTACATTTTTTCATATCGTATTTCAAATAATTCTCTTACAAAATTAATTTATTTCAAAAGAAATATTCACTAAAAACAAAAATAGACCAGAAAAGATTTATGTCCATTTATACCAACATCCTATTGATTTTCCGGAAAAAGTGCTATATGATGGGTGCGAAAGCGGTTCAAGGTCCTATCTTGACCGCAAATATCCGCAAGAAACAGGAAAAATAGGGAGGTAATCTGTCATGAACAATCTGCTTCTGGAAGTGGAAAACGGCATCGCCCTGCTGACCATCAACCGTCCCAAGTCCCTGAATGCCCTGAACAGCGAGACACTCGCCGAGCTGAACACCTGCCTGGCCGAGCTGGAAAACAACGAAGAGGTCAAGGTGGTCATCCTCACCGGCTCCGGTGAGAAGTCCTTCGTGGCCGGCGCTGACATCTCCGAGATGGTCAACGCCACCCCCGCCGAGGGCCGCAAGATGGGCCTGCTGGCCAAGGAGGCCTTTGGCCGCCTGGAGAACATGCCCCAGGTCACCATCGCCGCTGTGAACGGCTACGCCCTGGGCGGCGGATGCGAGATCTCCATGGCCTGCGACATCCGTGTGGCCTCTGAGAACGCCCGGTTCGCTCAGCCCGAGTGCGGCCTGGGCATTCTGCCCGGCTTCGGCGGCACCCAGCGCCTGCCCCGCCTGGTGGGCAAGGGCCGCGCCAAAGAGCTCATCTTCACCTGCGACCAGATCACCGCTGAGGACGCCTACCGCATGGGTCTGGTGAACCATGTGGTGCCCCAGGCCGAGCTCATCGACTACTGCAAGGCCATGGCCGGCCGCATCATGAAGAACGGCCCCTACGCCGTCTCCCTGGCCAAGCAGGCCATCAACACCGGCATGGACACCGATCTGGACAGCGGCCTGAAGCTGGAGGCCAACCTGTTCGGCCTGTCCTTCTCCACCGCCGACAAAAAGGAAGGCATGACTGCGTTCCTGGAGAAGCGCAAGGAGAAGCACTTCATCGGCAAGTAAGCACAGCCTGTCAGTGTTCCTCCTCATGCCTTCCGGGGCCCCGCGGAGCGGGGCGGCGCGGGAAGCGCCGTGCAAGCGTTTTGCCGGGGCAAAACCTTGGCCTGGCCGGAATTCACTTCCGGGCAGGCAGGGAAGGGCCGGGAACCCATTGGACCGTGTCCAATGGGGCGGTATGACCGCTTTCCTGGAGAAGCGCAAGGAGAAGCACTTCATCGGCAAGTAAGCGCCGGTCGGCACTCCGCGGCGGCGGGACAGCCGCTGACGCTGTAGCGCCAAATGGGTCCGGGGCCCCTGTCTGAACACGCCGGGCCGGGCCTCTCGAGGGAGGTCCGGCTGGGGCGCATCCTCCGGGACCCCGGGCTCTGTTTTTCAAAACGGCCGACGCCGCGCGAGGGAGCCGGCGTCCGGCCAGACCATTGGGAAGGGAAGGATTCCTATGTCCAAGAAACCCATTATCACAGCGGCTGAGGCCGCTTCCTGGGTCAAGGACGGCGACACCATCACCACCAGCGGCTTCGTGGCCAGCGGCATGCCTGAGGCCCTCACCAAGGCGCTGGAGCAGCGCTTTTTGGAGACCGGCTCGCCCAAAAACCTGACCCTCTACTACGCCGCCGCCCAGGGCAACCGGGACGGCAGCGGCGCCGACCACTTTGCCCATGAGGGGATGCTCAAGCGGGTCATCGGCGGCCACTACAACATGGTCCCCGCCCTGGGCAAGCTCATCACCGACAACAAGCTGGAGGCCTATAACCTGCCCCAGGGCACCCTGTCCCAGCTCTACCGGGACATCGCTGCCCACAAGTTGGGCACCCTCACCCACGTGGGCATGAACACCTTTGCCGATCCCCGCATCGAGGGCGGCAAGCTCAACGACGTCACCACCGAGGACATCGTGGAGGTGGTGGAGGTCCTGGGAGAGGAGCGCCTCCTCTATAAGGCCCAGAAATTTGACATCGGCTTTATCCGTGGCTCTTACGCCGACGAGAACGGCAACGTGACCCTGGAGCATGAGTGCTGCACGACAGAGGCAACCTCCATTGCCCAGGCCGTAAAGAACTGCGGCGGTAAAGTCGTTGTACAGGTGGAAAAGGTGGTCCAGGACGGCTGCGTGGACCCCAAGCTGGTAAAGATCCCCGGCATCTATGTGGACGCTATCGTGGTCTGTGAGAACAAGGAGGACCACGCCCAGTGCCAGGGCTGCGAGTACGACGGCTCCATGACCGGCGACTTCCGGGTGCCCCTGGGCAGCCTGTCCTATCCGCCCATGAGCGCCAAAAAGATCATCGGCCGCCGGGCGGCCATGGAGCTGGAGCCCGACAAGGTGGTCAACCTGGGCATCGGCATTCCCGAGTACATCTCCATGGTGGCCAACGAGGAGGGCATCGGCGACTACATGACCCTCACCGTGGAGGCCGGCCCCGTGGGCGGTGTGCCCCAGGGCGGCGCCAAGTTCGGCGGCTCCGTCAACGTGGAGGCCATCCTGGACCAGCCCTATCAGTTCGACTTCTATGACGGCGGCGGCGTGGACCTGGCCTTCCTGGGCCTGGCCCAGGCCGACAAGGACGGCAACATCAACGTCTCCAAGTTCGGCCCCCGGATCGCCGGCTGTGGCGGCTTCGTCAACATTACCCAGAACGCCAAGAAGGTCTTCTTCTGCGGCACCTTCACCGCTGGCGGCATCAAGACCCATGTGGAGGACGGAAAGCTGGTCATCGACCAGGAGGGCAAGGAGCAGAAGATGATCGACACCGTGGAGCAGATCACCTTCTCCGGCGCCTACGCCAACAAGACCGGCCAGCCCGTCAAGTACATCACCGAGCGCGCCGTCTTCGAGCTGCGGCCCGACGGCGTCTACCTCACCGAGGTGGCCCCCGGCATCGACGTCCAGACCCAGGTCATCGACCTGATGGGCTTCACGCCCAAGATGGAGGAGGGCGGCCCCAAGCTGATGGACGCGCGCATCTTCTCCGACGGCCTCATGGGCCTGAAGGCGTAAGGCTTTTTTTGGGACCGCCGCGTCTCCGCGCCGCGGCGGTCCACTTGGATTGAAAATTGAGAAAGAAAGGGGACTCTCCATGAACTGGGGTATCCTGATCCTTTTAATCGCGATCATTCTGTTCGGCGTGTTGGCCTTTAAGGGCATTTCGGCGCTGATCCTGGCGCCGCTGGTCACCTGCTTCGTGCTGATCTTCGCCCCCATTTTCGCGGGCGAGGATATCGCCATCCTGAATGGCCTGAAAGAGCAGTTCATGCCCGCCGCGGCCGACTACGTCTCCAGCTACTTCCTGATGTTCTTTATGGGCGCCCTCTTCGGCGCTGTTTACCAATTCACCGGCGCCGCCAAGTCCATCGCCAAGTGGCTGGCCGGCATGTGCCACGGCAAGTTCGTGGCCCCCATCATCATGTGCATCACCGGCCTGCTGACCTACGGCGGCATCTCCGGCTTCGTGGTCTTCTTCGTTATCTACCCCATCGCCCTGCAGATGTTCCGCTCTGCCAACCTGACAAGAAGACTGATCCCTGCCGCCATCTCCGCCGGCTGCTGGACCTGGTCCATGTACGGCCCCGGCTCCCCCTCCATCCAGAACGTTATCCCCATCGAGAGCCTGGGCACCACCCCCACCGCCGCCCTGGTGCCCTCCGTCATCGCCACTGTGGCCTCCTTCGTGATGATCTTCGTGTGGCTGGAGTACCGGGCCCGCTCCTTCACCAAGCGGGGCTACTTCTTTGACGACCCCCGCCTGAAGATGCAGCTCTCCCCGGAGGAGCTCCAGGAGGACGACCCCAATGAGGTCCTGCCCAATCCCATCGTGGCTTTGGTCCCCATTGTCGTTATCCTGGTTCTGTTCAATATTGTCGGCCTGCCTGTTGAGACCGCCGTCTTCATCGGCGTGGCCCTGGCCACTATCCTCTTCTTTACCCGCATCGAGGGTGGCATCAACGGCTGGATCAAGGTCTTCAACAAGGGCGCCGCTGACTCCGGCGTGTCCATCCTGAACACCGCCATCGTCGTCGGCTTCGGCGGCGTGGTCCAGAACACCAAGGGCTTCACCGACCTGGTGAACAGCCTCCAGAACCTGGACATGAACCCCCTGATCTTCGTCATGATCACCGTGGCCGTGTGCGCCGGCGCCTGCGGCTCCGCCTCCGGCGGTATGGGCGTGGCCTTCAACGCCCTGAAGGACGTCTACGCCGCCCTGGGCGCCAACTTCGAGTATGTCCACCGGATCGGCGCCATCGCCGCCGGCACCCTGGACACCCTGCCCCACCAGGGCGCCCAGATCACCCTGCTGGGCATCTGCAAGTGCACCCACAAGGAGGCCTATTTCGACATCGCCATCACCCAGATCGCGGTGCCCTTCATCACCTGCTTCATCTTCATCGCTCTTGCCTCCACCGGCATGATGTGATGCCAGGCCCCGGACGGCATGGCCGTCCGGGGCTCCTTCCCAAATACCCCCAGAAAAATCTTTTCCAAACCATGAAAATTCCCTTGACAAAGGGAACGGGAAGTGGTATGTTAGCAGTAAAATAGTTCTTATTCAAAACTATTTTGAAGAAGAAAAAACTGAGATTAAATTATCAGAAAGGATGCGTGTCAACATGAACTTCGAACTGACCCAAGACCAGCAGCAGATTCAGCAGCTCGCCCGGGAATTTGCCGAGAAGGACCTGCTCCCCGGCGTCATTGAGCGGGACGAGAAGGTGGAGTTCCCCCTGGAGGCCTTCAAGAAGCTGGGCAAGACCGGCATCTATGGCCTGCCCTACGGCACCGAGGTGGGCGGCCTGGGCGGCAGCTACCTGAGCTACATCCTGGCCGTGGAGGAGATCTCCAAGGTGGACGCCTCCTTCGGCATCGCCTTCTCCGTGGACACCTCCCTGTACGGTGGCAGCATCATGAACTCCTCCGCCCCCACCGAGATCAAGAAGAAGTTCCTGGCCCCCATCACCTACGGTGAGAAGATCGGCTCCTTCGGCCTCACCGAGCACACTGCCGGCTCCGACGCCGCCGGGCAGAAGACTGTGGCCACTAAGGACGGCGACAGCTACATCCTCAACGGCTCCAAGTGCTTCAACACCAACGGCCCTCTGGCGGACTACACCGTCATCTACTGCCTCACCGACCCCGCCCTGGGCACCAAGGGCATGGCCGCCTTCGTGGTGGAGAAGGGCACCCCCGGCTTCACCGTGGGCAAGGTGGAGAACAAGATGGGCATCCGCACCGCCATGGTCTCCGACATGCACCTGGACAATGTCCGAGTCCCCGCTGAGAACATGATCGCCCAGCCCGGCGAGGGCTTCAAGCTGGCCATGAAGACCCTGGACGGCGGCCGCATCGGCGTGGCGGCCCAGGGCCTGGGCATCGCCAAGGGCGCCTTTGAGATCGCCCGGAAGTACATGATGGAGCGCCAGCAGTTCGGCAAGCCCATCGCCAAGCAGCAGTACCTGGCCTTCAAGATGGCCGAGCTCCAGACCAAGATCCAGGCCGCCGAGCTCCTGCTCTACAAGGCCGCTGTGGACAAGGAGGAGGGCAGACCCTACACCGTGTCCGCCGCTATGGCCAAGATGACCTGCACCAACGTGGCCATGGAGGTCACCACCGAGGCGGTCCAGATGCTGGGCGGCAACGGCTACATGAAGGATTACCACGTGGAGCGCATGATGCGGGACGCCAAGATCACCCAGATCTACGAGGGCACCAACGAGATCCAGAAGCTGGTCATCAGCGGTCAGCTCTTCCGCTAAGGCCCGAAAAAAATTCTGGTATTTTGCCGGAACTCATGCTATAATAAGGGGCAGCGCCTGGATAGGCGCTGCCCTTTCTCTTGCGTGCGTTACTTTTCAGTAGACAAGAAGGAATGAGGACCAATGGCTTTACAAAGCTGTATCAACTATCTGATGACCGTGGCCCAGCACCAGGTCCATCAGGCCTTTTCCGCCGGGCTGGAGCAGTTCAACATCACCCCTGGACAGTATGGCGTCCTGGGCTGCCTGTGGGAGCGGGGCCCCTGTACCCCCAAGGAGATCGCCCAGATCCTCCAGCTGGAGAACTCCACCATCTCCGGGGTCCTGGACCGGATGCAAAAGCGGGGGCTCATCGACCGCGTGGTGGACCCCAGCGACCGCCGCAGCGTCCGGGTGGTCCCCACCGAGGAGGGCCTGGCCCTGAAGGAGGGCGTCCTGAAGGTCATCGACCAGCTCAATGTCCAGATCCTGGAGGGCTTCACCCAGGAGCAGCGGGCCGTCCTTCTGGACTGCCTGCGGCAGGTGGGCCGGGTGGACCGCTCCGGCGAATAGCTTCCCGTTCAGAACAGAAAAGCGCACCCCGGCAGGTCGTCAGACGGTCCGCCGCGGGGTGCGCTTTTGTTGTTTCGGGCCGGGGCGGGCGGCAGGGCTCGGGAAGGCCCTACTTCCGCCGCTTGTCCCGGACGTAGATGTGCTTGGTGTGGGGGTGGCCGGTCTGGCGCACGTCCACCTCGAAGCGGTCGATGCTCCGGATGAGCTGGGTCAGCTTGGAAAAGCCGTAATTCCGGGGGTCAAAGTCGGGCTGCTGCCGGATGAGCAGATTGCCCAGCTCTCCCATGAAGGCATAGCCGTCCTCGTCGGCGATCATGGCCGTGGCGTCGGCGATGAGCTGGACCACCGCCTTGGGCACCCTCCGCTGGGGCTCCTCCTGGACCGGGGCCGGCGCCTCCGGCTCGGGCTCAGGCTCCGGGGCCGCCTTTTTGCGGCCCTTCTTGGCGGGCTTGGCTGGCGGCGCCGCCGGGGCAGGGGTGGCCTCCGGCTCGGGGGCGGGCTGGGGCTCCGGCTGGGCTGTGGCCTCCTTGGCCGCCGCCCGGATGACCTCGATATAGATGAACTTGTCGCAGGCCACGATAAAGGGGCTGGGGGTCTTTTTCTCGCCCATGCCGATGACCTTCATGCCCGCCTCCCGGAGACGGGTGGCCAGGCGGGTGAAGTCCGAGTCGCTAGACACTAGCACAAAGCCGTCGCACCGCCCGGTGTAGAGGATGTCCATGGCGTCGATGATCATGGCCGAGTCGGTGGCGTTCTTCCCGGTGGTGTAGCTGTACTGCTGGATGGGGGTGATGGCGTTCTCCAGCAGGATGGGCTTCCAGGAGGCCATGTTGGGGGTGGTCCAGTCCCCGTAGATGCGCTTGATGGTGGGGGTCCCGTAGACGGTGATCTCACTCATCACATCCCGCATGGCAGTGCGGGAGGCGTTGTCGGCGTCGATGAGCACCGCCAGGCGCAGGCTCTGGTCGTTTTGTTCTGTCATAGCTGTCCTCCTGACTGTTGACCGCCGTGCTCAGCCATCGCTGAGCACAAAATGGTAGAACCGGAGCATCTCATACCAGTCTCCGGTGGAGAAGCAGACATCCTTGCCGTCCTCCAGCCGGGCTCCGGGGTAAAAGCTCTTGGAATAGGCCCTCTTGTGCTCCCGGAAGCGGATGCGGCTGTCAAAGTGGTCCGGCAGGGGCACAGCGCACCGGGAGGCCCTGCGGACGGCCTCCTCCGCCCCGGCCCGGATGCGCTCCACCGCCACGTCGGGGTGGAGGGAGAGGACGCCGCCGCCGATGCCCCGGTTCACCGGCACGGTGACCATCTCCGGGATCAGCTCCTGGGCGAAGGCGCACAGGGCCTCGTCCCCGGAGAGGAAGGCCACCGGCACGCCGTAGTAGCCGGCGGTGTAGGCGTTGATGAGGAATTCGCTGGCCCGGACGCCGTTGAGCAGGACGTGCTCGTTGCCCAGGTTCATGGTGTGGGAGAGGGGATTGCCGGGGCAGGCGGCCCAGGCGTGGTAGCCGGTGAAGAGGACGGCCCCGAAGTGCCCGGTATCCAGCCCGGCCATCATGGAGAGCGGGTCCCCGGTCCAGCCCCGGAGGATGCGGGTCTGGGCCGGAAGCTGGGTGGGATCGATGTTCCGGGCGGAGTCGTGGGCGTCCTTCAGAAGGATGCCTTCCGCCCCGGCGGCCAGGGCCCCCTGGCAGGCGGCGCAGACCTCCCGGGTCATCTGCGCTTGGAAGGGGCGGTAGTCCTGGGGGGTGGAGCGCTCGGTCTCAGACCAGTCGGCGATGCCGCAGGTCCCCTCGATGTCGGCGCTGAGATACACCTGCATGGGAAGTCTTCCTTTCTCAACTGGGATCGTTTTTCCTCCAGTATAACACAAAGAAAAAGATTTGGATACCGCAATATGGCGCTCCGCCCATCCGGATCAGGAGCAGGAGGCCACGCCGGAGCGGGGGCCCCGGAACGGCGCCAGGCCGGCGCGGTCTTAGGACCGCGCCGGCCTGGAAGAGAGGCCTTCCGGCCTTTGGGCTGCTTTCAGGTATCGTCTTCGATGAGGCCGTAATCCCCGTCGTTCCGGCGGTAGACCACCGAGAAGGCCCCGTCTGCGTCGGCATTCTTGAAGGCGAAGAAGGTGTGGTCCACCAGATTCATCTGGAGCACTGCCTCATCCACCGTCATGACCTTGATGGGGAAGCGCTTGGTCCGGGCGATGCGGAACTCGGACTCCTCCTCCTCGGGGGCGAAGTCGGAGACCTCGGCGGCATCCACCGTGCGCTCGAAGGCGTCGGTCCGCAGCCGCTTCTCCAGCCGGGCTTTGTTCTTGCGGATCTGCCGCTCCATGCCGGAGACGCAGGCGTCGATGGAGGCCCGCATATCGGGGGTGCTCTCCGAAGCGCGGAGGATCATACTGCCGGACCGGACCGTGACCTCGCACACGTTCCGGCCTTTTTCTACACTGAAGACGACAGAGGCCTCCCCTTCGGTCTTGAAGTAGCGGTCCAGCTTGCCCACCTTTTTCTCAGCGTAGGCGTGGACGGACGCAGGCAGAGAGACTTTCTTGTCGGTGAATACGAACTTCATACGAGTCAGCTCCTTCTTTCGCCCCCGGCCGGGGGCTGTGGTGGGCAAGGCCGGGGGACCCCGGCCTTCCTTGTCTCTATTATACCAGACCTGCCGGGAAAAGTCATCTATAATTTATGAATAATCCACAAGAATGTTTGGGGCCGGCCCCAGGAGACCCCGGAAGGGGGGAGCCCACCTGGGCCGGTGGCGGACGCCGCGGCCCGCTCCCCCCACCGCTGTGGCCCAATTTCCGGACCGGGCTCCAAAACAAATTTCAAAAACCCCCTTGACAAGAACAGGGTACTGTGTCTATACTGTATATGCTGGATATATACAGTATAACATCCCGAGGTGGAGCCATGGACATCATTATCAGCAACAGTGCCGGCACGCCCATTTACGAGCAGATCACCCAGCAGATGAAGGGCCTCATTCTGCGGGGGGAGCTGCGCGAGGGGGAGGCCCTTCCCTCTATGCGGCTGCTGGCCAAGGAGCTGCGCATCTCGGTCATCACCACCAAGCGGGCCTATGAGGAGCTGGAGCGGGAGGGCTTCCTCACCACCGTTCCGGGCAAGGGCTGCTTTGTGGCGCCCCGGGACCTGGAGCTGGTCCGGGAGGACTGCCTCCGGCGGGTGGAGGACCACCTCTCCCAGGCGGTGAACATCGCCAAGGGGGGCGGCATCACCCTCTCCGAGATGACCGACGCGCTGAACATTTTGTATGGAGACGAGTGACATGACAAACGCCATTGAAGTCAAGGGCCTGTGCAAGGACTACGGCGATTTTCAGCTCAAGGATGTGGACCTGACCCTCCCCGGCGGGGCCATCCTGGGACTCATTGGAGAAAACGGGGCGGGGAAGTCCACCACCATCAAAGCCATTCTGGGCCTCATCCGCCGGGACGGGGGTACTGTCCGGGTCTTCGGCCGGGAGATCACAGGGGACGACCCCTCCTATAAGGAGGACATCGGGGTGGTGCTGGACGAGGTGAGCTTCCACGACCCCCTGAAGGTCCCCCAGGTGGGGCGCATCCTCTCGGGGGTCTACCGGAACTGGGACGGGGCGTGCTTCGACGCCTATGTGGACCGCTTCCAGCTCCCCCGGAACAAGAAGATCAAGGAGTTCTCCCGGGGCATGAAGCAGAAGCTCTCCATCGCCACCGCCCTCTCCCACCACCCCAGGCTCCTGATCCTGGACGAGGCCACCTCCGGCCTGGACCCAGTGGTCCGGGACGAGCTGCTGGACGAGTTCCTGGCCTTCATCCAGGACGAGGACCACGCCGTTTTGATCTCCAGCCACATCACCAGCGACCTGGAGAAGGCGGCCGACTATGTGACCTATCTCCACCGGGGACAGGTGGCCCTCCAGGGGGCCAAGGATGAGCTGCTGGACGCCTACGGGCGGCTGGTCTGCTCCCGGGCCGACCTCCAGGGGGTGGACCCGGACCTTCTGCTGGGGACCCGGATGAGCCAGTTTGGCTGCGAGGCCCTGGTAAAGGACCGCCGGGCCTTCCGGCGGCGCTATCCGGCCCTGACGGTGGACCCGGTAAGTCTGGAAGAGATCATGGTATTTACGGTCAGGGGGGACGAGAAATGATGGGTCTGGTGAAAAAGGACTTCTATCTGGCGGCGGGGCTGGCCAGGAGCTATCTGATCGTGGCGGCCATTTTCCTGGTGCTGAGCTTGGCGGGGATCTACGAGTTCTCCTTCCTGTCCTCCTTTATGAGCCTCCTGTGCATCATGCTGCCGGTCAACGTCTTCTCCTACGACGAGCAGGCCAAGTGGGACAAGTACGCAGCCGCCCTTCCCGGCGGACGGCGGGCGGTGGTCCAGGCCCGGTATGTGTTCACCCTGATTGTCAGCGCGGGCGCGGTGGTCCTGGGGGGCGCGGTGGGGGCGGCGGCCTGCCTCCTGGATCCTACGACGGGGGAGATGCTGTGGGAGATGGTGCTGAGCACCGCCGCCGGCGGCAGCGTCGGCATCCTCCTCAACGCCGTGATGCTCCCCCTGATGTTCAAATTCGGGGTCCAGAAGGGGCGGCTCTACCTGGCCCTGGTGCTGGCCATCCTCTTCGGCGCCTTTTTGGGCGGCGTGGCCGCCCTGGCCTCCGCCGTTCAGGAGCCGAGCGTGCTGATCCTGCCCCTGGCCGCCATCCCGGCGGCAGGCCTGCTGGCCCTGGTGCCCTCCTACTTCCTCTCCCTGCGGATCTTCCGAAAAAAGGACCTGTGAGAGCGAGAGGAGACGGACAAGAATTTAGAAAGCAGTCCGGAAACTGCGCTGTGGCATCTGCCGGACGGGGCTGTAAATAGGATAACGGGTATTCGGAAACACCGGATACCCGTTATTTTTTGCCCATGCCCGGAAGCAATGGACTTGCTGTGCAGGTTTCGAGTATAATGAACGCATAGCAATCGGTTCCGACCGAAAATTTTCCTGAAATTTTTCACGGCAGCCAAATATTCCGCCCCAAATCTTGTCTCAATAAGAGGAGAGGGGCGTCCGGTCCATACAGAAGGGAGGAGCGGGATGGAGGATGTTGAAATCATCGAGCTGTACTGGCAGAGAAATGAGCAGGCCATCGCAGAGACCGCCCAAAAATACGGCGCGTTTTGTCACAGCATCGCAAAAAATATTTTGTCCATCGACGAGGATGCCGAGGAATGCGTCAACGACACCTTCCATCAGGCATGGAACGCGATCCCGCCTCAGCGCCCCGTAAGGTTCAGAGCATGGCTGGGTAAGACGGTCCGCAATCTCGCGCTCAATCTGTGGAACAAAAATCACGCGCAAAAGCGGTACGCGGGGATGACCCTGCTGCTGACAGAACTGGAGGACTGCATTCCGGCGCCCCAAACCGTGGAGCGGGAGATCGAGGAAAAGGAACTGACCGGGATATTGGAACGCTGGCTGCGCTCCATGGACCGGGAAGATCAGATTTTGTTTGTGCGCAGATATTGGAACGGCATGGCGCTGAAGGAACTGGCAAAAGAGCAGGCGGTCTCTCCCGGCAAGCTGGCACAGCGGATGTACCGGCTCCGACTCAGCCTGAAGGCCGCCTTGGAAGAGGAGGGGGTCCGGATATGAGCGAAAAAGAGACGGAAAAGCTGTTTCGCAGCATCACAGAGCTCAGCGATGACCTGATCGAAAACGCGCAGACGGTTCCTGCCGGGGGGCGGAAGAAAACAGCTGCCTGGAAAAAATGGGGGGCTGCGGCGGCATGCCTGTGTCTGGTGATCTTCGCCGTTCCGCTGCTCGCCCGAATTCCCCAGGCGCCGCAAGGCGGGGCGGAGGCTGCGCCGCATTTTGCCGTGGATAACAGGACCTTTATCGTCTCTTCCCACCTCGGTGACGCTGTCACCGACGAGCTGCCGGAGGGCTTTCTCCCGGCCGGGACCATCAGCATCAGCGGCGGCCTGGAGGACTGTCCATACTATCGAAATCCCGCTGTTCCAGAGTGGATCTATGTGTACCAGGAGGTAAACACAGATGGAACAATGGACGCCGCGGGAAACCTCACAAGGACACCGCCCCATCCCGCCTATGTCCGCTATGTGGATGAGTGGTTGAGAGGAAAAGATTTGATCTGCTACCAGGG
>DHCMC07803__coassemble_1228_pt1 | contig 15233 bp, 13 predicted proteins | sample DHCMC07803__metabat2_low_PE_017 | metagenome-assembled genome bin DHCMC07803 | reverse complement strand
GCGACGGCGCCTTCTACGGGCCCAAGCTGGACTTCCACCTGGCCGACTCCCTGGGACGGACCTGGCAGTGCGGCACCATCCAGCTGGACTCCCAGCTCCCCGAGCGCTTCGAGCTGGAGTATGTGGGCGAGGACGGCGAGAAGCACCGCCCCGTGATGCTCCACCGGGTGGTGCTGGGCTCCATCGAGCGGTTCATCGGCGTCATCACCGAGCACTTCGCCGGGGCCTTCCCCGCCTGGCTCTCCCCCGTCCAGGTGAAGGTCCTCCCCGTCACCGACCGGGCCGCCGAGTACGCCGACTCTGTCGCCAAGGCGCTGGACGCCCAGGGCTTCCGGGTGGAGGTGGACCACCGCAGCGAGAAGATCGGCAAGAAGATCCGGGAGGCCACCATGGAGAAGATCCCCTACATGCTGGTGGTGGGCGACCGGGACATGGAAAACGGCACCGTCTCCCCCCGGCACCGCACCGGCGAGGATCTGGGGGCCATGTCCCAGGAGGCCTTTGCCGCCCTCCTCAAGGAGGAAGTGGACGCCAAGACCATCAAGTAAACAGGGCGCGAAAAAGCCCCTGGACGCTTTCGACAGCCTGTGGGCCCCCGGTAAAGCCGGGGGCCCTCTTCCCTTGTCCGGAGGCGGGTGGCGCAGACCTGGAGGCGCCCGATTTTTGTCTGGTCAAGCCGGACATTTTCTGCTATAATGGAGCGCATCCTGGCTGTGGAGGTGAGAAGCATGGATGAGCTGCGGGACTATTTTCTGGGGGGCCGGGCCCGGCAATACCGGCGGGCCTTCTCCCGGGTGGGCTGGGCCCTGACCCTGATGCTGGTCCTGAACCTGGCCGGGCAGCTTCTGCTGCAATTTTTGGTCTCACTGCTGGCGCCGGGGCTCCTCTCCCAAGTGGACGTGCTCTACCTGATCTCCGGCTTCTCCAGCTACTGCATCGCCGCCCCGGCGGCCCTGCTGGTGCTCCGCACCCTGCCGGCCCCGCCCCGGGAGGCCCCACCCCGGTCCCTGACGGCCCTCCAGGCCGTCAAGCTCTGGCTGGTGTGCGTGGGGGGCAGTTACCTGCTGAATTTCGTGACCCAGTGGTGCATGGACTGGCTGGCCCGGGGCCGGGGCGCCCCCTTCACCGACCCCGTGGACCAGATTGGCCAGATGAGCCTGTGGGTCAGCCTGCCCCTGACCTGCGTCCTGGGCCCCCTGGTGGAGGAGCTGTGCTTCCGGCGGGCGGTGCTGGAGCGCCTGCGGCCCTATGGGGATGGCTTCGCCCTGTGCGCCTCGGCCATCCTCTTCGCCCTCTTCCACGGGAACCTCTTCCAGAGCCTTTACACCCTGGCCATCGGCTTCCTCCTGGGGGGCGTCACCCTCTACACCGGGCAGCTCCGGTGGGCAGTGGGCTTCCATGCCGCCTTTAACTTCATCTCTGTGGGCCTCTCCCCCCTGGCGTCGGCCCTGGGCACACCGGGAGAGATGACCTTCAGCCTGTTCGTGATCTTCTCCATGGCCTGGACCCTACACTGGCTGGTGGACCAGGGCGAAAACCTGTCCAAGGCGGCCAAGTCCATGGCCTGGGGAGACGGCGAGACCTGGGGGCACTTTGTGGTGAATCCCGGCATGACCGTGTTTCTCCTGGCCATCGTGGCCATGACCTGGCGCAATCTGAGCTGAAAAGGGCCCCGTTCCGCAGGGAACGGGGCCTTTTCCCGTCCGGGGCGGCCCTTTAGGGGTAGGCCTGGGAGTAGGTCTCCCCCGGCTCCAGGGCAATGTGCCGGGCGGCGAAGAGCTCCTCCACCGTGACGAAGAGATAGCCCTGGTCGTGGAGCCGGTCCACGATCTCCAGGGCGGCCTCCACGCTGGCGGGAAAGATATCGTGCATGAGGATGATGGCCCCGTCCCGGGCGTGGGAGACCACATGCTCCACCTCCCGGGGGGCGTTCTGGTCCCCCCAGTCCTCCGGGTCGATGGACCAGAGGATGATGGGGCAGCCGGCGTTTTTCCGCACGGCCTCGTCAGTGAGGCCGTAGGGGGGGCGCAGGAGGAAGCCGTTGTGGCCCAGCAGGTTGGTGAGCAGGGTCCGGGTGGTCTCCACCTGGGCGTCAAAGTCGGCCTTGGAGAGCCCCGTGAGCTGCACATGGTCGAAGGTGTGGATGCCGATCTGGTGGCCCTCGGCGTCCATGCGGAGGATGAGGTCCTCGTTGTTCTCGATCTGGGCCCCGATGAGGAAAAAGGTGGCCCGCACCCCCCGCTGGGCCAGCCCATCCAGCAGGGCGGTGGTGGTGGAGCGCCGGGGGCCGTCGTCAAAGGTGAGGGCGATGAGCTTGGGCCCGGCAGCCTCCTGGACCTGGGCCCCGGCGTCAGCGGCCTCCGCCGGAGCGGTGAGGGCCAGGGCGGCCCCCAGCCAGGGGGCCACTGCCCAGGAGAGGGCCCACAGGGCAGCCAGAGCCGCCCAGAACCCCGGCCCGCCCTTGCGATGCAACATAAAACCGCCCGCCTTTCCACTGTCTCTCAGACAGTAGTATCTCCGGCGGACGGCCTTTGCGCGCTGTCAATTTTTGTCTTTGTCAGGCAAACCGGGGGTCCGGGTCCCCCTCCAGGGAGAGGAAATAGCGGTAGAAGGGGGTCAGCTCCCCGAAGCCCGCCGCCAGCTCGTCCACCAGGTCGTGGGAGAAGAGCAGGCTGTCGTGGGCCCGGTCACAGCTCAGGGAGAAGGAGCGGGCGTTATACCAGTCGTAGAGCAGGGGGCCCGGGTCCCCCTTGGGCCGCTTGTAGGGCTGGGCCTCCAGGTGGAAGCGCTCCTGCCGGGCAAGCTGCCGGGCCAGCTTGGAAAAGGGCTTGGGGTCGGCGTCCAGCCGGGCCCGGAACTTGGCCATCATCACCGGCGGGGCCATGTAGTAGCCCAGGCCGTAGCTGTAGCCCTCCGGCTCCAGCTCGAACCAGAAGGCGGGGCGGATCTCCCAGTCCTCCGCCGGGCGCTCCAGGGTGAACCAGAGCCGGTCCTTGTAGGGGCCCCGGCCGTGGAGCCGCCGGGCGTCCCGGTAGATGCGGGTGACCCGCCGGACCAGGCCCAGGTCGGGATAGGCACCGTCCACCGCCTCCCAGACCTCCTGGCTGAGGGCCTGCATGGGGCGGTAGAAGGTCTGGAGGTATTCCTCCTTGTGCTGCTCGAACCAGCCCCGCTCATTGTTGAAGCGGATGCCCCACATGAAGTCGATGGTCTGGTCGGAAAATCCCTGGAACATGTCTCGATCCCTCCGTCTGCGCGTTCCCCCTTAGTATATCACAAAGGGGCCCGGCACGAAACGACAAATTTTCGCATAGGCTAAGGGCGGAGGGATACAGCATGGACTACTGCACGATCTCTTATCACCGGCCGGAGCCCCTGGTGTGCCAGGGGGAGGGCCGGGCGCGGCTGGACGCCTGGGACGGACGCCGCCGCCTGCTGGGAGAGCTGGTCTTCCAGGCCCCGGTGACCCTCCACTTTGTGGAGGTGGAGGCCGTCCGCCGGAGCTGGCTGGGCCAGGACCGAGCCCTGTACGCCGTGACGGTGTGCAACCGCTCCTCCCTGCCCCTGGACCGGGTGACGGTGGCCGGAGGCGGGGCGGCCCTGCCGGGCACCGTGCGGATCAACGGCCTCCCCCAGCCGGAGGCCGACCCCGCCCTGGGGGTGGAGGTCCCCGGCCTGGATGCCGGGGCGGAGGCGGTGATCACCTGGCAGGGGCCCCTCCCTGGCGAAGGGGAGGGAGAGCCCCCGATGACGGCGGCCTATGAATACCGCTTCGGCGGAGACACCCTGCGGGGTGAGGTCCGGGCCTGAGAGGCCCGGAGACGGCGCGCCCCCGCCCGGCCAGAGGCCGGACGGGGGCGCTGTCCTGCCGCCGGCGCACCGCCGGCAGGGGAAAAGGGTATGGACTTGTCCGACCCACGACAAGGGCCGGAAAAACGGCGCTATCTTCCGAAGACCGCCGCAAAACGGTGCAGGGCGGTTCCCTCAGCTCTCCCGGACCTGGGGCTGCACAGTCCCCAGGAAGAGGTAGTTGGTGAGCACGGTATAGGGGTAGACGTAGAGGTCGGGGACACCCCGGAAGAACCGGGAGACCAGGGTCCAGGGCAGGAAGGAGAGGTTCAGGTAGCAGTACTCCATCCGCCGCCCCCGGGTGAGGGCCAGCCCCTGGCTCAGGGCCTGCCGGGCCGAAAGCTTGGGAGAGGCCGCCAGGAGGAACCGGGCGGGCAGGAGGAGGGTGTAGCAGCCGTAGGCCGCCAGCATCCCCAGCACCGAGAGGACGGTGGAGAGAAAAAGCAGGCTCTCCCCGTTGGGCAGAGCGGTCCCGGCCACCAGGCAGAGAAGGCCGGGGAGGGCGCACACCAGGGCGGTGACCACCCGCCAGAGGGTCAGCACCACCTGGACCGCCAGGGCCTTTCCGGTGAGGCGCAGGTCCAGATACCAGTCGAAGAGGCGGTGCAGTCGCTGGGGCCGGCCCTCCATCACCCGCCGAAGCTGGGCCAGGACGCCGAACTCCAGGGGGCTGGTGACCAGCAGGACCACGGCGTTCACCACCACCAGGTTCAAAAGCTGCCGCCAGGCCAGGGGGAGGACCACCACCATGCCGGCGGGGTCATAGCGCAGGGTGAGGAGCAGGCCGCCCCAGTTCCCCAGGCCCTGGAGGCCCATGGTGGACATCAGGTTCTCCATGATTTCCGGCTGGGCCAGCCAGAGGCCGGTGTCCAGGGGGAGCTGCTGCACGTCCATGAAGGTATAAAAGAGGGCGCCGCCGGTGTAGGCGGAGAAAAACTGGGCCAGGAAGGAGACGCACAGCAGGAGAAGGGCGGCGACCAGACAGGGCCGCCGGTAGCGGAAGAAGAGCTGCCGGGCGTGAAATTTCAGCTCCCTGCGGCGCTGGGCAGATAGGTTCATTGGAATCAGGCCTCCGTGACGGGAGAGATGGCGCTGCTGGCGATGGGGATGCCGTTGTCCGGCGCGGTGGAGACGGCGGGGGGTGTCTCCACCGGGAGCACCGGGGACTGGGTGGGCTCGGTCCCGGCGCTCTCAGAGGCGGCCGGAGGGGTGACGGCAGGAAGGGTCTCCGACGGCGCGGGGGAAGGCGACGGGGCGGCCGACGGGCTCTCCGACGGTGCGGGGGAGGGCGACGGGGCGGCCGACGGGCTCTCTGCCGGCATGGGAGAAGAGCTCGGGGAGGGCGAGACGGCCGGCGTAGTCTCCACCGGAGGAGTGGTGACCGCGCCTGCGGGTAGCGGGGTGCCGTCCTGGGACAGGCCGTACTGGGCGGCGTCGGCAGGGCTCACCGCGATGATCTGATTGCGCATTTTGTAGGTATTTTTGGACTCCAGGGTGGAGCTCACCAGGTTGCCCTCTCCGTCATAGATGTTCCGGTAGGCCTCCACCACCCGGCCGGTATAGGGGGTCTGGTCCACCCGGGTCTCCCCGGCGGCCAGGGCGGGGTCCACAGTGTACTCGGTGCTCCAGGCTGTGGAGGAAAGGCGCTTGTTGGTCATCTCCACATGGAGGTCGTCGGTCTTGGTGCCGTAGATGCGGACCGTGAGCTCACGGTTGCTGTAGACCATGTCGATCTTGATGGGGTACTGGGTGTTGTTCCGGAACTGGAAGTCCAGGCTGCCGTACCAGACCGTGGCGTCCATGCCGTCGGGGACGTAGCCCACGGCGTAGGTGTGGTTGTGCCGCTCCACGATCTCCAGGTTGGCGTTGAGGGCGGCATAGTAGATCACCGAGGAGGTGTGGCAGATGCCGCCGCCGATCTGGTCCACCGACTTGCCCCCCACATAGGCCGGGGCGGGCAGGTAGCCCTTGTCGGCGCTGCGGCTGCCGGTGGCGGTGTTGTAGGAGAAGACCTCGCCGGGCAGAAGGACGGTCTCGTCACAGGCGGCGGAGGAGAGCTCCACATTCCGCCGCCGGGCGGAGGTCCCGGTGAGGCCGGAGGTGGCCTCTCCCAGCACGTCCCGGAAGAGGAGATCCTGGAGGGCCTCAGTGGAGACGGCGGGTTCGGTCACCGTCAGGGGTACGGAGACGGTGCTGCCCCAGGCGGCCCCCTCCAGGGCGGCCTGGGCCTCGGAGACGCTGAAATCCAGGCCGGTGACGCTGGGGGTGACCTCAAAGGTCTCCTTGTCCAGGGTGGCATCCTGGGCCACCGTGTAGACCTGGCTGTGGACCACCTCCAGGTCCACGGGGGTGGGGTCGGTGGTCTCGGGGCTCAGCTCCAGGGGAGTGGTGTCCCCGGAGGAGAAGCGGTCCAGGATCTCCTGCTTGACATTGCTCAGGTCAAAGGCACGGCCCGGCGTGCCCATATGGAAGAGGAGCTCCGCTCCGGATACCTCCCAGGTGGTCTCCTGGACCCTGCCCCCCAGCTCGGACTCGATCTGGGAGAGCAGGGCGTCTACCTGCTTTTCCCCTTCGGCGGTGAAGGTGAAGGGGACCTCTATCTCGTTTCCAGTCACCAGGGCGGAGAGGAGCCGCCAGCCCTGGGTCAGGAATCCGCCCTGCCCCAGGTCCAGGGCGGCCTGGGCCGCCGCCGCGGCGTCTGGCACCACAGCGGTGCCGGGGACGGTATAGGAGCTCTGGACCCCCGCCACGGTGAGGGTGACGCTCCGGTCCTGGCTCAGGCCGGCCTCCTCCAGGCGGGTCTGGGCCTGGGCCTGGGTGAGGCCGCTCAGGTCCACCCCCGCCGCCGTGGTCCGGGGCAGGGCGGCCGCCCGGCTCCCGCCGTAGGCGCACAGGGCTAAATAGGCGGCGCACAGGGCGGCCGCCACAGCGAGCACAATGATCAGGCCGCGCCTGGCCGGATGCGGCGTGGGAGCCGCCTGGGCCACGCGCTTGCCTGGCTTATTCTGTTCCATGGCCAAAGCCTCCAAACTCAGCGCAGGCCGGTGCCTGCAAAAATACACTCTATATTATATGAATTCCAGGAATAAAATGCAATTACAGAATGGTTACATCAGGATTTTCCTCTGGGACAGCCCTGCTCCGGCTTTACTTTTTCTGGCTTTCGTTGTATGATAATATCTGCTGAATCGGCAGCCCGGCGGCCAGCTCCGGCGGAATCTCTTGTGGAGGGAACAGCCATGCCCGACGACCACAGATACCAATATCACTACGATCCCCAGGGTGGCTCTCCCAGCCGCGGGAACGGCGACCTGGCCTCCTGGGTGCCCATCCTCATCTTCCTCTTCTGCTTCCCTCCGCTGGGGGTCATTCTGCTGGCCCTGAAGCTCATGGGGGTCACTGGGAAAAAGCGGACCTATGGCAGCCGGCATCCCTACGACATCCAGCGCGGAGCGGCCCAGGGAAATGCCCAGGGCGGTCCCCAGGCGGCCCAGGAGCGGCGTTACTACCGCCAAGCCCAGGCCGCCCCCGCGGGCAGGAAGCAGCGGAGCAAAAAGCATACCCGCCGGCCCGACCGGGACCCGGGCAAGGCCCTGACCATCGGCGGCGCGGTGATGGCGGCCATCTTCGGGCTGGGTGCCCTGAGCTCTTTTTTGGACGCCCTCTCCTGGGGCGGGCTCCTCTACAGCCTGGAGGATATCTTTCTCCCCCTGGCCCTCTGCGGCGGCGGGCTGTGCATGACCTGGTACGGCGTCACCAAGAGCCGGCGGGCCAAGCGTTACCGGAATTACCTGGCCCTCATCGGACGGAGGGAATCCATCTCGGTCTCCGCCCTGGCCGAGGCCGCCGGCCTCTCCGAGCGGCGGGTCCGGGAGGACCTGCAGGACATGCTGGATGAAGGGGTCTTTCCCACCGGCTACCTGGACCTGGGGGAGGACCGGCTGGTCCTCAGCGACGAGGGCATCCAGGACCACCAGCCGGAGCCGGAGTCCCAGCCGGAGGAGCCCCCCAAGGGCATGGAGCGGGAGGAGGCCGTCCTCAGCGAGATCCGGGCTCTGAACGACGCCATTGAGGACGAGGAAATGAGCCGGAAGATCGACCGCATCGGAGAGATCACCGGAAAGATCTTCGCCTACTTACGGGAAAAGCCGGACAAGGAGGGCCAGCTCCGCAGCTTTTTGAGCTACTACCTCCCCACCACCCTGAAGATCCTGGGCTCCTATGCCCAGATGGAGGCCCAGGGCATCGAGGGGGAGAACATCTCCGCCGCCAAGGAGCGCATCGAGGGCATGATGGACAAGGTGGTGGACGGCTTTGAAAAGCAGCTCGACCGTCTCTTCCAGGACGACGCCATGGACATCACCACCGATGTGGAGGTCCTGGAGCGGATGCTGGACAAGGACGGCCTGGGCGGCACCGGAATGACTCTGGGGGGATAGCCGAAGGGACTCCGGACCTAGCATATATGACAAAGCGCTCTGCAGCGAGGAAAGCTGCGGGGTGCTTTGCTTTTTGCACAAAAATAATGGGTCAATTTTCGGCAAAAGCTGTAGAAAATGTTGATTTTATTTTTCCGTGTGGTATAATAAGGATGCAGGGCGAGGAAGCCATTCGGAAGGAATAAAAGAGAAAGGAGATCCACGATGAAAGCTATGACGATCACCATCAGCCGTCAATATGGTAGCGGAGGGCGGGCCATCGCTCAGCAGCTCTCTAAGGACTTGGCGATTCCCTGTTATGACAATGAAGTCATCTCCAAGGCGGCCAAGGAGAACGACATCGGGATGTGGGAGTTCACTTTGGCGGAAAACATGCGCTTCTCGGATTTCATCTACGCGCTCTCAGATATTTCTCCCTCCTGTGAGGTCCAGCCGCTTACCTATGGGGAGCGGATCTTCAAGGCACAGTCCCAGGCCCTGCTGGAGCTGGCGGAACAGGGGCCGGCTGTCTTTCTGGGGCGGTGCGGCAACTATGTCTTGCGGGACCGCCCGGACTGCATCCACCTGTTCATCTGCGGGTCGGCTCAGGCCCGGATTCGCCGGGCAGTAGAGGTCTACGGACTCAAGGAGAAGGATGCCGCCCGCGAGATCCAACGGATCGACAAGCTGCGGGCCTCCTATTACTCCACCAACACCGGCCATCGGTGGGGCTATGGAGAGACCTATGACCTCATCATCAATACCGATCAGATCGGTGTGGAGGGCGCGGTAAAGCTCATCAAAGAATATATGGCGCTTCGAGGCTGAAGCAAAGCAATGATAGAACGGCCCGGGGCCTTCCCATTTGGGGAGGCCCCGGGCTTGTCTATCCATACAGAGGACAGGTCAGCCCTCCATCTCGGAGATCAGGGCCACCCGGCGGGCGTGGCGGCCCCCCTCGAAGTCGGTGGTGAGGAAGGTCTCCACGATCCGCTCGGCCAGGTTGGGGCCCACGATGCCGGCCCCCAGGGCCAGCATATTGGCGTCGTTGTGGCGGCGGGTCATCTCGGCCATCAGGGGGTCGGTGCACAGGGCGCAGCGGATGCCCTTGACCTTGTTGGCGGCGATGGAGATGCCGATGCCGGTGGTGCAGATGACGATGCCCCGGTCGCACTTGCCGGAGGCCACCGCCTGGGCGGCCGCCTTGGCAAAGACGGGGTAGTCGCAGCTGGTGGTGTCCATGCAGCCGAAGTCCTGGTACTCCAGGCCGTGGCTGTCCAGGTAGTCCTTGATGTGCTGTTTGAGCGCAAAGCCGCCGTGGTCAGAGCCGAGGGCGATGTTCATGGGAAAGCCTCCTTATCTGTGCGTAAAAATGAGTGGTCATAGATAGTCCCGGGTCCGGTCCAGGTCGGTGAGGAGCCAGGGGTCGTCGGCGCCCAGGCGCTGGGCCAGGACGGGGGCCTGGGAGGGGTCCTGCCGGAGAACGTCCAGCTCCCGCTGGGTGATGCCCACCAGCTGGAGGAAGTCCAGCCGGCCATAGAGGGTGTCCCGGCCGGGGACCTCGGTGTCCGGGACCACCAGGAGCCCCGTCAGGGCGGAGGCCCGGTCCCGGCAGATGGAGCTGCCGTCCCCGGCGATATACTGGTAGGGCTCCAGCCAGCGGTTCTGGGTGAAGGTGTAGCGGGCCAGGTTGCCCAGGAGGTCGATGGCCCACAGGCACCCCTCCGCCGGCTGGCCGGGGAGCTTCATGGTCATCTCATAGCCCCACTTGCTGTAGGTCCCGCCCAGAGAGGACTCCTCGGCGTAAAGCTCGCTCATGCCGTAGGTCACCAGGTGCCGGTGGCCGTGGGGAGAGGTGTAGAGGCTGTAGCCATCCAGGTACTGATCCCCGCCGAAGAGGGCCCGGGCGGGGAGCAGGGTGCCGTAGTGGTCGGGCTCCTGGCCGGGGTAGAGGGCGGAGAAGGCCGCGTCGATGGCCTCCCAGCCCGGGGCCCAGTCCTCCTGGGCCTTCTCCCGGGCCCGAAATTCCTCCAATGTCATTGGGGCGCCTCCTCTACAGCCTGACGGGCCGGGGGACCCGCTTTTCGTAGACGGTGACATAGCGGAAGCCGGTGTCGGCCAGGAGGGCATAGGCCTCCCGGACCCCCTTGGCCACATTGTCAGGGGCGTGGGCGTCCGAGCCCACGGTGACCAGCTCCCCCCCTGCCTCCCGGTAGAGCTCCAGCACGGGCTTCCAGTCGGCCACCGTGCGGCCGTTGTAGGTGTTGACCTCGATGGACCGCCCATTCTGGGCCACCAGCCGCAGGATCTCCCGGAGCTGGTCCTGGTAGCGGTCCAGGGTGACGTTCTGCCCGGAGCGGAGATTCATATAGCGCAGGGGGTAGATGATGTGGCCCATAGCGTCGTAGCAGGTCATGGGGGCCAGCCGGAGCATGCTGCCAAAGTAGTCGTCCAGGCAGGCGTAGCAGATCTCCGGGGTCTTGTAGTCCACATAGTAGAAGTCCCCGCCTCCGGCCTCCGGGGTCATGTTGTGGAGGGAGCCGATGACGAAGTCCACCTCGGGCCGGTCCACGGCGGCCTGGGCCCGGTCCGGGAAGAAGGGGGCGCTGCCCAGCTCCAGCCCCAGCCGGAGGGTCAGGCGGCCCTGGAAGGCGGCCTGGGCCTCCCGGAGCTGCTCCACCGCCGGGTCCCAGTCGTAGGGCTCGGTGAAGGGGGTGCCGTCCAGCTGCATCAGGTCGTAGTGGTCGGTGACGCACAGCTCGGAGAGGCCGGCCTGGACCGCCGCCCGGGCCATCTCAGTGAGGGGGGCCTCCCCGTCAGGGGAGAGGCGGGTGTGGGTGTGGTAGTCGGTGAGATACATGGAAAGAGACCTCCGATTTTCTTGTCCTGGCCTTAGAAGGGCCAGGAGGGGAACCATTTGAGGAAGGTGGACGTGTACCAGGTGGGGGTCATCAGGCCGATGAGCACCGGGTAGAAGGCGGCATAGAGGGCCACGGCCCCGGCGGTGAGGCCGTAGACCGGCCCCTTCCACTTGCGGTCCCGCTCCACCAGGCCGTCAAAGAGCTGGCAGATGGCCAGCACCAGGAAGAGGGTGGAGGGGAAATAGTGGTACTCGAAGGTGGTCCGGCCGATGAGGAGCCAGGGCAGGAGCTGGGAGAGGTAGCCCACCAGGATCAGGAGGGCCCGGGGGGAGGGCTCCGGGAAGGCCCAGGCGGTCAGGGCGCCCACCCCCAGGAAGAGGAGGACCACCGCCGCCGTCAGCAGGAGGAGCCCGCCGTAGGACAGGGGGAACTGGGAGAAGACGGGCTCCCAGAGGAACTGCTCCAGGGTCTCGGGCAGGGCGGGGAAAAGCCCGTCCACCACCGTGCAGGAGAGGAGGCCGATCAAGGCCAGGGCGGCGAAAAAGCCCATCCGGGCGGCCTTCCGCCGGAAGGACTGGGCGGCGCAGGCCAGGATGGCCAGCAGGCCCGCCCAGCAGACGATGGGGTTGTTGAAGCAGCCGAAGGCGGCCTTCAGGCCCTCCCCGGCCCGGGAGGTGCTGTCCAGGTAGTAGAGGATGGGCCGGGCGTCCACCACCCACTGGAACCAGCGGGAGGAGTAGGGGTGGGAGGCGGTGACCCCCTCGTGGTAGGTGAGCATGAAGTGCTGGTTCTGGAGCATGATGTCCACGATGTTTTGGGAGCCGTTGATAAAGAGGTCCCGCTCGCCCCGGAGGACCTCCGGCAGGTGGACGAAGGGCCAGGAGACGATCTCCAGCAGGATGCCCCCCAGGCCGGCCTCATTTCCCCGGGCGGCGGCGTAGGGCCAGTAGGACAGGGTGTAGATGAGGGCGGGGAGCAGGACGAAGCAGAGGACGGAGAAGAGGAGGACCTTCCAGAGCCAGGGGAGCTTCCCCGGCACCTGGGCGGGCCACTCCCGGAGCTTGCAGCCCAGGCCGATGAAATAGAGGACGGCCAGGCCCACCGCGCCGTAGATCACCGTCCACTTGCTGGCCGCCCCGATGCCCCAGAAGAGCCCCGACAGAAAGAGGGGCAGGGCACAGCGGCGGAAGGGGGTCCCCGCCGGCAGGACCAGGTAGCGGTAGAGGAAGAAGTACATCAGCAGGATGAAGAAGACCCCGTAGGTGTCGATGGTGGCGATGCGGGTCTGGGTCAGGTGCATGAAGTCGAAGGCGAAGAGGGCGGTGCCGCAGGCGGCCACCGGGGTCTTGCCGAAGAGGTTTTTCAGGAAGACGTAGAGGATGGGGAGCATCAGCACCCCGAAGAGGGCCCCCATAAAGCGCCAGCCGAAGGGGGTCATGCCGAAGGCCCGGATGCCCAGGCTGATGATGAGCTTGCCCAGGGGCGGGTGGGAGACCTCGTAGGGGTAGACGTTCTCGATGTGCTCCAGGGCGGTGCGGGGGTGGTAGATCTCGTCGAAATAGGTGGAGTTGAACCAGCTGGACTGCTCCGGGACGGTGTCCTGCTCGTCAAAGAGCGGGGTGGGGTCGGCGGCGGCCACCAAGCCGGCGCCCTCCGTAAAGACCCCGTTATCGTAGAGGGCCAGCTCTCCCAGCTCCAGCAGGCCCTTGTCGGCCCGGCCGGTGATGCGGAGGTAGCGGACGTTCTGGGGGTTCTCCGGGACCACCTCCAGCCACTTGAAGAGGTCATTGTACTCCTGGGGCAGGGCGTAGCTGGGGGCATAGCCGTCGGCGGCGGCCCAGTAGTCTACGGTGTTCCCGTTCTCGTCCTCCCGCTGCCAGAGGGTGTACCAGGTCTCGCCGTCGGCCGAGACCTCCACATTGTAGCTGCCGGTGCCCAGGTTGGAGAAATACCGCAGCTTGGTGAGGTAGATGGTCCGGGAGAGGGGGATGGTGACGGTCTGGTCCTCCCCGAAGTCCAGGGCGGACTGGGGGGCGGTGAAGGACCCCAGCTGGAAAAAGGCGGTGGCGGCGTAGACCGCGGTGATCAGCACCAGGGGCAGGGCGTCCCGCCGGGCCATGGGGTGGCAGGGCAGGGTCAGGGAAAAGGGCCGGCGCTCCTGGAGGGCCACCCACTCCAGGCTCCCCTTCCGGGGGAGGGAGACGAGACAGCACCGGGCAAAGAAGAAGACCACACCCGCCAGCACCAGCAGGGCGCAGAGGAACGGGACGGACTGCCGGAAGGCGGTCCCCAGCGCGGGCCAGAGCTCAGACATGAGACACCTCCGAAAAAGCGAAGATCAGGGCGGCCCCGTCCGGGACGGAACCGCCCTCTATTGTATTTCTTTTCCCTTTGTTTGTCAAAGGATTCCGCCGGCGGTCCAAAGAAAGAAAAGGCCCCGGCCGCCGCAGGGCGCGGGCCGGGGTCGCAGGGGGCTCACTTTTTCTTTTTGCCGCCCAGATTTTCGAAGAAGTTCTTGATGGGGTCGCCACCGTGGGAGGCGTCGCCCTTGGTGCGGGCGAACTCCCGCAGGGCGTCCTTCTGCTCCTTGTTGAGATTGGTGGGGACCTGGACCTTCACGGTGACGTACTGGTCCCCCCGGCCCCGGCCGTTGAGGCTGGGGATGCCCTTGCCCCGGAGGCGGAAGGTGGTGCCCGTCTGGGTGCCCTCGGGCATGGTGTATTTCACGTTGCCGTCGATGGTGGGGATCTCCAGCTCGGCCCCCAGGGCTGCCTGGGCGAAGGAGACCGGCTGCTCCAGGTAGACCGACGTGCCCTCCCGGTGGAAGAGAGGGTGGGGCGTGACGGTGACCCCGATGAGCAGGTCCCCGGCAGGGCCGCCGTTGCGCCCGGCGCCGCCCTGGCCCCGGAGGGAGACGGCCTGGCCGTCGTCGATGCCGGCGGGGATGGTGACCATCAGCTTCTTCTGCCGCCGGACGCTCCCCGCCCCGTTGCAGGTCTTGCAGGGCTGGTGGATGATCTTGCCGGTGCCCCGGCACTTGGGGCAGGTGGTGGTGGTGGAGAAGGCGAAGCCGCCGCCCCCCCGCTGGATGCGCACCGTGCCGCTGCCGTGGCAGTCGGGGCAGATCTCCGCCGTGGTGCCCGGGGCGCAGCCGCTGCCCTTGCACACATCGCACTGCTCCGTCCGGGAGACGGTGACCTCCTTTTCGCAGCCGAAGGCCGCCTCCTCAAAGGAGATGGTGACCCCAGCCCGGACGGTCTCCCCCTTCTGGGGGGCGTTGCGCCGGCTGGAGGTGCTCCCGCCGAAGCCGCCGCCGAAGAAGGAGCCGAACAGGTCACCCAGGTCGATGTCCCCCATGTCGGTAAAGCCGCCGAAGCCGCCAAAGCCGCCGGCGTTGGGATTGAAGTTGGGGTCCACCCCCGCGTGGCCAAACTGGTCGTAGCGGGCGCGCTTCTCTTTGTCGGAGAGGACCTCATAGGCCTCGTTGACCTCCTTGAAGTTGGCCTCGGCGGTCTTGTCCCCGGGATTCAGGTCGGGGTGGTATTTTTTGGCCAGCTTCCGGTAGGCCCGCTTGATCTCGTCGTCGCTGGCCCCTTTGCTGACGCCCAGGACCTCGTAATAATCTCGTTTCTGGTCCGCCATATGTGTGTTCACCTCGTTTCAAAGGAGGCAGGAAAAGAGGGGAAACGGACCCGCCCCACCGGCCAGCGGGCCGGTCCGGGAGGGGCGGCCGGCCGCCGGCCGGTCCAGCCCTCCCGGGGCAGTGCGCACACTGCCGCGGAGATCCGTATCCCTCGTCCTTGCTTCACTCGATCACTTGTTGTCGTCGTCATCCACGACCTGGTAGTCGGCGTCCACCACGTTGGGGTCGGTGTCGCCGCCGGCGGTCTGGCCGCCGGTGAAGCCGGCGCCGCCCATGTCGGGCCCACCGGCCTGGGGGCCGCCCGCCTGGCTGTAGAGCTTCTCGCTGATGGGGTAGAAGGCCTTGCTCAGCTCCTCAGTGGCCGCCTTGATGGCCGCCACGTCGGTGCCCTTCAGGGCGTCCTTGAGCTTGCCCAGGGCGGCGTCCAGGGTGGACTTGTCGTTGGCGTCCAGCTTATCCTTC
>DHCMC07803__coassemble_996_pt1 | contig 19735 bp, 22 predicted proteins | sample DHCMC07803__metabat2_low_PE_017 | metagenome-assembled genome bin DHCMC07803 | reverse complement strand
CGGAGCCGTGGCTGTCGTGCCCCTGCTGGAGATGGGGGCAGCGGTCTACCGGGGGATGTGTACCTTTGAAGCCACCGATATCGAGGCCTATCAGCACCTGACCTGATGGGAACCAGGGCTTGTTTGAAAATCGTCAACATGTCCAATCGGCGGGCCTTTTGGCCCCTGGGCGGCCAAAATTCCTCGCCGCTGGACACATCGCCAATTTTCAAACAAGCCCTAGAGAGAAGAAAGGGGGAAGGGCCCATGCTGGTACTGGTGTCCGGCGGCTCTGCCAGCGGGAAATCCAAATATGCCGAGGACCTGGTGACAGCGGCCCCGGAAGGGCCGCGCCTCTACGTGGCCACCATGGAGGTCTGGGATGCGGAGAGCCGCCGCCGGGTGGAGCGCCACCGGGCCATGCGGGCGGGGAAGGGCTTCCGCACCGAGGAGCGGCCCCGCCGCCTGGGGGAGCTGACTCCGCCGCCCGGGGCGGTGGCCCTGCTGGAGGACCTTTCCAACCTCACGGCCAACGAGTGGTTTGGCCCCGAGGGCAGGGAGGGGGCCTTTGACCGGGTGCTCTCCGGGGTGGAAAAGCTCTCCCGGGAGGTCGCCTGCACGGTGGTGGTCACCAATGAGCTCTTCTCTGACGGCGTGGCCTACGACCGGGAGACGGCCGACTACCTGGACTGCCTGGCCCGGCTCAACCGGGCGGTGGCCGCCCGGGCGGACCAGGTCTATGAGGTGGTCTGCGGCATTCCCGTCTGCTGGAAGGGGGCGTGAGGCCGATGCTGCGCTCTCTGTGGATCGCACTGGCCATGTATTCCCGGCTCCCGGCGCCCAGGGTGGACTGGGACCAGAAGAGCCTCTCCTGGGCCATGTGCTTTTTCCCAGTGGTGGGCCTCTTCATCGCCCTGCTGCTGGGGGCATGGCTCCAGCTCTGCCTCCTGCTGGGCCTGGGGACCTTTCTCCGGGCGGCGGGGGCCCTGGTGCTCCCCATCGCCGCCAGCGGCGCCATCCACCTGGACGGCTTCTGTGACACCTCCGACGCCCTGGGCTCCCACCAGAGCCGGGAGAAGAAGCTGGAGATCCTGAAGGACTCCCACACCGGGGCCTTTGCCATCATCTGCTGCGGGCTCTACCTGGTGTTTTTCTTCGCCGTGTGGTGCGAGGCCGTGCCGGAGGGGCGGACCCTCCTGGTGCTGGCCCTGGGGCCGGTGCTCTCCCGGAGCCTCTCCGGACTGGCCGCCGTCTCCTGGCCCAACGCCCGGGGGAGCGGCCTGCTGGCCACCTTTACCCAGCCCATGGACGCCCGGCGGGCCCGGGTGATCCTGCTTTTGTGTACCCTTCTCAGCGCCGCCGCCCTGGTGGCCCTGGAGCCGGTCACCGGCGGGGCGGCCGCGGCGGGGGCCGGGCTGTCCTTCCTCTATTATTTCGTCATGTCCCGGCGGCAGTTCGGCGGCATCACTGGGGACCTGGCGGGGTTCTTCCTCCAGGTCTGCGAGTGCGCCATGGTGCTCTCCGTGGTCCTGGCACAGCGTTTGGAGGTCCTGTTATGATCCTGCTCATCGGCGGCGCGGGCCAGGGAAAGCTGGCCTACGCCCTGGAAAAAACCGGCCTGGGTGAGGCCGACGTGGCCCGGGACCCGGTCTCGGCCCGGACCAGGCCCATCTTTGCCGGGCTGGAGACCTGGGTCCGCGCCCATCCGGGAGCGGGCCTGGGGGACCTGCTGGAGGTCAACCCCGATGTGGTCATCCTCTGCGATGAGGTGGGCTGCGGCGTGGTCCCTGTGGACCCGTCGGAGCGGGTCTGGCGGGAGGAGGTGGGCCGCCTCTGCTGCGCTCTGGCCCAGAAGGCCGGCCGGGTGGAGCGCATTTTCTGCGGCCTGAGCATGGTATTAAAGGGGGAAGAAGGGTGGAAGTGATCCTCATTCGCCACGGCATCACCCAGGGAAACAAGGAAAAACGCTTCGTGGGGCGCCTGGACGTGCCCCTGGCCCCGGAGGGGGAGGAGATGGCCCGGGAGACCGCGCCCCTCCTCCCGGCGGTGGACCGGCTCTATGTGAGCCCCATGCTCCGCTGCCGCCAGACGGCGGGGCTCCTGTGGCCCGGCATGGAGCAGACGGTGATCGACGACCTGCGGGAGACCGATTTCGGCCCCTTTGAGGGGAAAAACCATGAGGAGCTCCAGGACGACCCCATGTACCAGCGCTGGCTGGCGGGGGAGATGGTGGTGGGGGAGCCCGCTGAGGACTGCGCCCGCCGGGGCTCCCGGGCTCTGGCCGCCCTGGCTGACGACGCCCTGGTCCACGGATGCGGGCGGATCGGCGTGGTGTCCCACGGGGGGCTGCTCATGGGCATGCTCACCCTCCATGGACGCCCGGCCCGGCAGGGGTTCTACGACTGGTATCCCCAGAACTGCGGCGGCTACCGGGCTGAGCTGGTCCGGGAGCCCCTGGAGCTCCACATTTTGGGCACGGCGGGGAGGACGAAGGCATGACCCTGACCCTGCGGCTCTGTGCCCTGCTGCTGGGCTGCCTGCTGGACCTGATGTTCGGAGACCCCCACTGGATGCCCCACCCGGTGCGGGCCATGGGGGCCCTCATCGCTCTGCTGGAGCGCCCCCTGCGCGCCCTCTTTCCCAAGCGCCCCGGAGGAGAGCTGGCGGCGGGGGTGGTCCTGGTGGTGCTGGTGACGGGGCTCTCCACCGGGGCGGCGGTGCTGGCCCTCTGGCTGTGCCGGCATATCCACCCCCTGCTGGCCTTTGTGGTGGAGGCCCTGCTGTGCTATCAGCTCCTGGCCGCCCGGTCCCTCCGGGATGAGAGCGTGAAGGTCTACCGGGCCCTGCGGGACGGCACCCTGGAGGAGGCCCGGAAGGCGGTCTCCATGATCGTGGGCCGGGACACGGAGCGGCTGGATGAGGCCGGCGTGGCCAAGGCGGCGGTGGAGACCGTGGCGGAAAACGCCTCGGATGGCGTCATCGCCCCCCTTCTCTTCCTGGCCATCGGCGGGGCTCCCCTGGGGGTGCTCTACAAATCCATCAATACGATGGATTCCATGGTGGGCTACAAGAACGACCGCTACCTCTATTTCGGCCGGGCGGCGGCCAGGCTGGACGACCTCGTGAACCTGATCCCCGCCCGGCTGGCGGGAGTGCTGATGTGCCTGGCCGCCCGGCCCGCCGGCTTCGACGGGAAAAACGCCTGGAAAATTTTCCTCCGGGACCGGAAGCAGCACAAGAGCCCCAACTCCGCCCACACAGAGGCGGCGGCGGCGGGGGCCCTGGACATCCAGCTGGCCGGGAGCAACTATTATTTCGGAAAACTGGTGGAGAAGCCCACCATCGGGGACCCCCTTCGGCCGGTGGAGCCGGCGGACATCCTGCGGTGCAACCGCCTGATGTACGCCACGGCCTTCCTGGCCATGGTCCTCTTCTGCGGGGTGCCCCTGCTGCTGAGCCTGGCGTTCTGAGCCGGTCCGGCAGGCGGGAGCATTGATTTGGACTGTTTGAACAGCTTGGAGAGGGTGTGACGCGCTTTGAAGGAATCTACCCACGGCGGCGACCTGGTGGCCGCCCGGGCGGTCTGGGGCGGGGAGGTGCTGGACTTTTCCGCCAACCTCAATCCCCTGGGGATGCCGGAGTCGGTCCGGCAGGCTGCCGTCGGGGCGGTGAAAGAGGCGGTCCACTACCCGGACCCCCTGTGCCGGGCCCTTTCTGCCGCCATCGCCCGGCGGGACGGCGTGGCCCCGGAGCAGGTCCTCTGCGGCAACGGGGCCGCCGACCTGGTCTTTCGGCTGGCGTTTTCCGAACGGCCCCGGCGGGCGCTGGTCACCGCCCCCACCTTTTCCGAGTATGAGGAGGCGGTCTCCGCCGCGGGCTGCGGGGTGGTCCGCCACGTCCTGGACCCGGAGCGGGACTTTGACCTCACGGAGGCGGTCCTGGACGACCTGGAGCCGGGGCTGGACCTGGCCTTTTTCTGCACCCCCAACAACCCCACGGGCCGGGTCATCCGCCGGGAGCTGATGGAGGCCATCCTGGAAAAATGCCGGGCAGCGGGCATCCGCCTGGTGGTGGACGAGTGCTTCCTGGCCCTCTCCGACGGCGGGGAGGAGGCCAGTCTGGCGGGATATCTGGAGCAATATCCCAACCTCCTGCTGCTCCGGGCCTTCACCAAGAGCTATGCCATGCCCGGCCTCCGGCTGGGCTACTGCCTCAGTGCCGACACGGCGCTGCTGGACCGGCTCTCCCGCTGTGCCCAGCCCTGGAGCGTCTCCGGCCCCGCCCAGGCGGCGGGACTGGCGGCGGCGGCGGAGCCCCTCCACCCCCTCCTGGCCCGGCAGCTCATCGCCCCGGAGCGGAGCTGGCTCACCCAGGCCATGGAGGGGCTGGGGCTCCGGGTCTTCCCCAGCGCGGCCAATTACCTGCTCTTCCGGGCTCCGGGGGTCTCCGACCTGAAGGAGCGACTCCTGGGCCGGGGGGTGCTCATCCGCTCCTGCGCCAACTATCCGGGGCTGGGCGAGGACTATTACCGGGTGGCGGTCCGGCTCCGGGGGGAGAACGAGCGGCTGATCCAGGCCATGAAGGAGGTCTTATAGAAATGGCAGCAAAAGCGATCATGATCCAGGGTACGGCCTCCAACGCCGGCAAGAGCCTGCTGGCGGCGGGGCTGTGCCGGGTGTTCCGGCAGGACGGGTACCGGGTGGCCCCCTTCAAATCCCAGAATATGGCCCTCAACTCCTTCATCACGGCCGACGGGCTGGAGATGGGCAGGGCACAGGTGGTCCAGGCCCAGTGCGCCGGGGTGGAGCCCGACGCCCGGATGAACCCCGTCCTGCTCAAGCCCACCAACGACACCGGCTCCCAGGTCATCGTCAACGGGGTGCCCCGGGGGACCATGGGGGCGGTGGAGTATTTCCGCTGGAAAAAGAACCTGCTCCCGGACATCCTGGCGGCCTACGAGTCCCTGGCGGCGGAGAACGACATCATCGTCATCGAGGGGGCGGGGAGCCCGGCGGAGATCAACCTCAAGCAGGATGACTTCGTGAACATGGGGATGGCCAGGCTGGCGGGCGCCCCGGTGCTCCTGGCGGGGGACATCGATCGGGGGGGCGTCTTCGCCTCCCTCTACGGCACGGTGAAGCTCCTGGAGCCGGAGGAGCAGGCCCGCATCAAGGGCCTCATCATCAACAAATTCCGGGGGGATGTGGAGATCCTGCGGCCGGGCCTGAAGACCCTGGAGGAGCTCACCGGAAAGCCGGTGCTGGGGGTGGTGCCCATGCTGGACGTGGACATCGACGAGGAGGACTCCCTCTCCTCCAAGCTCTCCCGGGAGGGCAAGGTGGGGCTGGCCGACATCGCGGTGATCCGCCTGCCCCGGCTCTCCAACTTCACCGACTTCAGCCCCTTGGAGCGAGTGGAGGAGGCCACGGTGCGGTATGTCCGCGTCCCCGGTGAGCTGGGGGAGCCGGACCTGGTCATCCTGCCGGGGACCAAGAGCACCATGGACGACCTGAAATGGCTCCGCCAGAGCGGCCTGGAGGCTAAGATCCTCCAATACGCCAGCCGCGGCGGGGCCGTGGCGGGGATCTGCGGCGGCTACCAGATGCTGGGCCGGACCCTTTCCGACCCGGAGGGCGTGGAGAGCGGCGGCACCCTGCGGGGCATGGGGCTGCTGCCCATTGACACGGTCTTTTTGGGAGAGAAGACCCGCACCCGGGTCTCCGGGACCTTCCAGGGGGCCCGGGGCGTCTTCACCTCCCTGAACGGAGCGGAGCTGGAGGGCTACGAAATCCACATGGGGGAGACCACCCGGGGCGAGGGGGCAGAGCCCCTCACCGCCCTCACCACCCTGGACGGCCAGACCAAGGCGGACGGGACCGCCCGGGGCAATGTCTGGGGCAGCTATGTCCACGGCATTTTCGACCGGGCCGGGAGCGCCCGGGCCCTGGTGGACGCCCTCCTGGCCCGGAAGGGCCTGGCCCCCTCCGCCGGGGCAGTGGACTGGCGGACCTATCAGGAAGAGCAGTATGACAAGCTGGCGGCAGGAGTCCGGGAGAGCCTGGACCTGAGCCGTGTGTATCGAATCTTGCGTGGCGAGGAGTGAGCCGATGAAAGTAGAATTGCAGCGGGTGGCCCCGGCGGAGATCGAGGCCCGGAGCATGGAGATCATCCAGTCGGAGCTGGGGGAGCGGAGCTTCCCGCCGGAGGTATTGCCGGTGGTGAAGCGGGTCATCCACACTACGGCCGACTTTGACTACGCCGACAACCTGGTCTTTTCCCCAGGGGCGGTCGAAAGGGGCGTGGCCGCCCTGAAGGCCGGATGCGTCATCGTCACCGACACCCAGATGGCTCGCTCCGGCGTCAACAAGCGGGTGCTGGAGAAGTTCGGCGGGGAGGCCCTGTGCTTCATGTCTGACCCCGACGTGGCCGCCGAGGCCAGGGACCGGGGCGTCACCCGGGCCGCCGTCTCCATGGAGCGGGCGGCCAAGCTGGACCGCCCCCTGATCCTGGCCCTGGGCAACGCCCCCACGGCCCTGGTCCGGGCCTGTGAGCTCCTGGAGGCCGGAGCGCTGAAGCCGGAGCTCATCATCGGCGTGCCGGTGGGCTTTGTCAACGTGGTGGAGAGCAAGGAGCTCCTGCTCACCGAAGACGTGCCCTATATCGTCGCCCGGGGACGGAAGGGCGGCTCCAACGTGGCGGCCGCCATCTGCAACGCCATGCTCTATCTGGCCTCGGGCAACGCCCGGGAGTGAAGCGCGAGGAGGAGCACCCATGCCCGAAAAGGCTGTTTTGGTGGTGTCCTTCGGCACCAGCCATCTGGACACCCTGGAGAAGACCATCGTCCCCATCGAGGGGGACATCGCCGCCGCCCTGCCGGACCGGACCCTCCGCCGGGCCTTTACCAGCGGCATGATCCTGCGGAAGCTGGAGCGCCGGGACGGCCTGCACATCGACAACGTCCCCCAGGCCCTGGAGCGGCTGGCAGGAGAGGGGGTCCGGGACGTGACGGTCCAGCCCACCCACATCATGAACGGGGAGGAGTATGACAAGCTCCTGGCCCAGGCGGAGCCCTACCGGGGACAGTTTGGCCGGCTGGCCATCGGCCGCCCCCTGCTGAGCACGGAAGAGGACTACCGGGAGACGGCCCAGGCCCTGCTGGAGGTCCTGCCTGAGCGGGAGAGCGGGACGGCCCTGCTCTTCATGGGGCACGGGACCGAGCACTTCGCCAACTCGGCCTACTGCCAGCTGGAATACCTCCTCCACGACCTGGGCCGGACCGATGTGCTGGTGGGTACGGTAGAGGGCTATCCCGGATTCGGAGAGGCCCTTCGGCGCCTCGCCGAGCGGCCGGAGGTCCGGCGGATGGTGCTCTATCCCCTGATGGTGGTGGCGGGAGACCACGCCAAAAACGACCTGGCCGGCCCGGAGCCCGACTCCTGGAGGAGCCAGCTGGAGACCAGGGGATATGAGGTGTCCTGCGTCCTCTCGGGGCTGGGGGAATACCCCGGCATCCGGCGGGTGTTTGTCCGCCACGCCCTGGAGGCGGCGGAAGACGGAGCGAAATAAGGAGAGACGATCCATGGAAAAAGGAAAGCTGTATGGCGTGGGGGTGGGCCCCGGGGACCCGGAGCTGGTGACCCGGAAGGCCGAGCGCATCCTGCGCCAGGCCGATGTGGTGGCCGTCCCCGACAAGGGCGCGGGGGAGAAGACTGCCCTGCGCATCGTGGAGGACCTGGTGGAGGGCAAGGAGCTGCTCTACTGCCCCACCCCCATGATCCGGGACAGGGAGAAGCTGGACGCCTGCTATGAGCAGATCGCCGGGGACATCTGCGCCCTGCTGGACGAGGGCCGGACGGTGGCCTTCATCACCCTGGGGGACCCCACGGTCTACTCCACCTATATCTACGTCCACAAAAAGGTCCTCGCCCGGGGCTATGACGCCGAGCTCATCCCCGGAGTGCCCTCCTTCTGCGCCGTGGCCGCCCGGCTCAACACCTCCCTGTGCGAGGGGGCGGAGCGGCTGCTCATCGTCCCCGCCTCCCACGAGGCGGCCGACTGCCTGGATGTGAAGGCCAACAAGGTCTTTATGAAGGCCGGGAAGGCCATCGGAGAGCTCAAGGACCTGCTGGCAGAGCGGGGGCTGCTGGACCGGGCCTCCATGGTGGCCAACTGCGGCATGGAGGGGGAGGCCGTCTACCCCCGCTTCGCCGACATGGAGGACGGGACGGGCTATTTTTCGGTGGTCCTGGTCAAGGAGCCGGAGGGCCCGGGCCCTGTGCAAGAGAAAAAGGGAGTGTAGACCCATGCGCATCATCATGTCGGGGCTGGATTACCAAAAGGCCCCCATCGGGCTGCGGGAGCAGCTCTCCTTCACCAAGACCCAGGTGGGGGACCTGACGGAGCGCATCGCCGGGACAGAGGGCGTTCTGGGCTGCGTGCTGATCTCCACCTGCAACCGCACCGAGCTCTACCTCTCCTGCGCTCCGGAGTGCCCGGCAGAGCCGGACCAGCTCCTCTGCCGGGCGGTGGGCCTGCCCCACGCCCCCTTTGCCGGCGCCTTTGTCACCCGGCGGGACCAGGAGGCCGTCCGGCACCTGATGGAGGTGGCCGGCGGGCTTCAGTCCCAGATCTGGGGGGAGGACCAGATTCTCTCCCAGGTCAAGACGGCCATCACCATCGCCCGGGCCCGCGGGGCGGCCGACCCAGTGCTGGAGACCCTGTTCCGCACCGCCGTGTCGGCGGGGAAGGCCATCAAGACCAAGGTCCGCCTCACCGGGGTGGCCACCTCAGCCGCCGCCCGGGCGGTGGAGGTGCTCCAGCGGGATCTGGGGGACCTCCGGGGCCGCAGGGCCCTGGTCATCGGCAACGGCGAGATGGGCCGCCTCTCGGCCGACCTCCTCCACGAGGCCGGGTGCGCCGTCACCGTAACCCTGCGGACCTACCGCCACGGAGAGACCGTGGTGCCGGCGGGGTGCGCCGTCACCCCCTATGAGGAGCGCTTTGCCGCCATGGAGGGGATGGACATCCTCCTCTCGGCCACCACCAGCCCCCACTATACCGTGTCGGCGGAGCAGATGAGCATGCTCAAAACCCGCCCCGGCCGGGTGGTGGACCTGGCCATGCCCCGGGACGTGGACCCGGCGGTGGGGGACATCCCCGGCGTCACGCTCTACAATGTGGACACCCTGGGGGCGGAGCAGCACCGGGGAGAGCTCCCCCAGGCCGTCACAGACATTTTGGCCGACCACATGGCAAGGTTCTACGAGTGGAACAACTACCGGAGCTGCCTGCCGGCCATCGAGGCGCTGAAGGAGGCCATTGCCCAGCGGGTGCTCACCTATCCCGAGCTGGAGGAGGACCTGGAGGCCGAGGAACTGGTGGAGCTGGCGGTGGGCCGGGCGGTGGACCTGCTCACCGGCGGCCTCAAGGAGCACATCCGGCCGGAGGACCTGGAACGGTGTGTGGGCAAGATCCGGGTCCACACTGCGGCCAGAGGCCAGAGGGAGGGCGGACATGAGCGAAAGCACATCACACTTTCCCCTGTTTGTTGACCTGACGGGAAGGCCCTGCGTCATCGTGGGCGGCGGCGCCATCGCCGCGCGCCGGGCCGAGGTGCTCGCCCGTTTCGGCGGAGCGGTGACCGTCATCGCCCCCACCTGGAGGGGAGGCGTCTCCGGGGTCCGCTGGGAGCGGCGGACGTACCGCTCCGGCGACCTGGCCGGGGCCTTCCTGGCCGTGGCCGCCACCGACGACCGGGCAGTGAACCGGCAGGTGGGGGAGGAGGCCCGGGCCCTGGGCATCCCCGTGTCGGTGGCCGACTGCCGGGAGGAGTGCAGCTTTTTCTTCCCCGCCGTCTGTGAGGGCGGGGGCGTGACCGCCGGACTGGTCTCCCGGGGAGGCCGGGACCATGCCCGGACCGCCCGGGCGGCCCGAGCAGTGCGAAAGACATTGGAGGGATTGGAGTGAACACACTGAGAGCGGGGAGCCGGGAGAGCCGGCTGGCAGTGGTCCAGACCGAGCTGGTCATGGAGGCCATCCGCCAGTCAGACCCCTCCCTCCGGCTGGAGCTGGTGACCATGAAGACCACCGGCGACAAGATCCTGGACCGGACTCTGGACCAGGTGGGAGGCAAGGGTCTCTTTGTCAAGGAGCTGGACACCGCCCTTCTGGAGGGCCGGGTGGACTTCACGGTCCACAGCTGCAAGGACCTGCCCATGGACCTGGACCCCAGGCTTCCCCTGGCGGGCTTTTCCCGCAGGGCCGACCCCCGGGATGTCCTGGTCCTGCCGGAGGGGGTCACGGAGCTGGACCCGTCCAAGCCCATCGGGTGCGCCAGCGCCCGCCGGACCCTCCAGCTCCGGCGGCTCTTCCCGGGCCAGCCGGTGGCTCCGGTCCGGGGGAACGTCCAGACCCGACTGCGGAAGCTGGACGAGGGGCAGTACGCCGCCCTGGTGCTGGCCGCCGCCGGCCTGAAGCGGCTGGGCCTGGAGGGGCGTGTTGCCCGCTATTTCACCACCGACGAGATGATCCCCGCCGCCGGACAGGGCATCCTGGCGGTCCAGGTCCGGGCGGGGGAGGACTTCCCCTGGCTGGCCGGCTTCCTGGACCGGGACGGCACCGACTGCGCCCTGGCGGAGCGGGCCTTTGTCCGGCGGCTGGACGGGGGGTGCTCCTCCCCGGTGGCGGCCTACGCCGCGGTGGAGGGGGAGACCCTCACCCTCCGGGGCATGGACGTCACGGCAGAGGGCGCCCCTGTTTTCGATACCATCACCGGCCCCCGCGCCCAGGCTGAGGCCCTGGGCACGGCGCTGGCCGACCGCATCCGGGAGGGAACGACATGAAGGGAATGGTAACACTGGTAGGGGCGGGCCCCGGGGACCCCGGGCTCCTGACGGTCAAGGGCCGGGAGGCCCTGGAGCGGGCCCAGGTGGTGGTCTATGATCGCCTGGTGAGCCCCGCCATCCTGGCCCTGATGCCCGAGGGGGCCGAGCAGATCAACGTGGGCAAGGAGGCCAGCCACCATCCGGTGCCCCAGGAGCAGATCAACCAGATCCTGCTGGACAAGGCCCTGGAGGGCAAGCGGGTGGTGCGGCTCAAGGGGGGGGACCCCTTCCTCTTCGGCCGGGGGGGCGAGGAGCTGGAGCTCCTGGTCCAGCACGGCATCCCCTTCGAGGAGGTGCCCGGCATCACCTCGGCCATCGCCGTCCCCGCCTACGGGGGCATCCCGGTGACCCACCGGGACTTCACCTCCTCCCTCCACATCATCACCGGCCACGCCCGGGCGGGAAAGGCCCTGGACATCGACTTCGAGGCCCTGGTGCGGACCGGGGGGACCCTGGTCTTCCTCATGGGGGTCACCAGCCTGCCGGAGCTCTGCGGCGGGCTGCTCTCGGCGGGCATGGACCCGGACACCCCTGCCGCCATCGTGGAGCGGGGCACCACCCCCGCCCAGCGGAGGATCAGCGGCACAGTGTCCACCCTGACCGCCCTGGCGGCGGAGCACCGGGTGGAGAGCCCCGCCATCAGCATCTTCGGCCCGGTGTGCGCCCTGGCGGAGAGCTTCGACTGGTTTGACGCCCTGCCCCTGAAGGGGCGGCGGGTGGTGGTCACCCGGCCCAGGGAGCGCTCGGGCACCCTGGCCGGGCGGCTCCGGGCCCTGGGGGCTGACGTCTTCGAGTACCCCTGCATCCGCACCCAGCCCATCTGGCCCTGCCCGGAGATGGAGCGGGCGGTGGACGGGATGGATGCCTACGAGTATCTGGCCTTTACCAGCCCCGCCGGGGTGGAGGCCCTGTGGGCCATGCTGGAGCGGCAGGGCCGGGATGTCCGGGCCCTGGGGAGCGTGAAGCTGGCCGCCATCGGGCCGGGCACGGACCGGGCCCTGCGGGCCCACGGCCTGCGGGCCGACTACATCCCCGAGGTCTATGACGCCGCCCACCTGGGAGCGGGCCTGGCGGAGCGGGCCGGTGGCAGGGTCCTTCTGCTCCGGGCGGAGATCGCCTCCCAGGACCTGACGGCGGCCCTGGAGAGGGGGGGCATCCCCTACGACGACATCCCCTGTTATGCCACGGTCTATGAGAGCGCCCACGCCGGGGCCCTCCGGGCCATGGCCCAGGCGGGGGAGCTGGACCTGGTCACCTTTACCAGCGCCTCCACGGTGAAGGGCTTCGTCTCCTCGGTGGGAGAGCTGGACTTCTCCGGTCTCACCGGGGTGTGTATCGGCGCCCAGACCGCCGCCGAGGCGGCAAAGCACGGCATTCCCACCGTGGTGGCAGAGGAAGCCACCATCGGCGCCATGATAAACTGCATCATCAAGGAGGTTCAGAGCCATGGAACTCATTAACCGGCCCCGCAGGCTGCGGCAGAACGACTCCATCCGGCGGCTGTGCCGGGAGACCCGCCTCTCCCCGGACAGCCTCATCTATCCTATCTTTGTGGACGAGACCCTGAAGGGCAAGCGGCCCATCCCCGCCCTGGCGGGGCAGTTCCACTACGGCCTGGACGCTGTGGACCAGGCCGTGGAGGAGTGCCTGACCGACGGAGTGGGCCGGTGCATCCTCTTCGGCCTGCCCGCGAAAAAGGACGCCCAGGGCTCCTCGGCCTGGGACAAGAAGGGGGTGGTCCAGGAGGCCATCCGGGCCATCAAGGCCAAATACCCCGACTTCTACGTCATCACGGACGTGTGCATGTGCGAGTACACCGACCACGGCCACTGCGGCATCCTCAAGGGCCAGGAGGTGGACAACGACAAGACCCTGGAGGTCCTGGCCAAGACCGCCCTCTCCCACGCCGAGGCCGGGGCCGACATGGTGGCCCCCTCCGACATGATGGACGGCCGCATCGCCGCCATCCGGACCGCCCTGGACAAGCACGGCTTCCAGAATGTGCCCATCATGTCCTACTCCGCCAAGTACGCCTCCGCCTTCTACGGCCCCTTCCGGGAGGCCGCCGGCTCTGCCCCTGCCTTTGGGGACCGGCGGGGCTACCAGATGGACCCCCACAACCGCCGGGAGGCCCTGAAGGAGTGCGCCCTGGACGTGGAGGAGGGGGCGGACATCCTCATGGTGAAGCCCGCCCTGAGCTACCTGGACGTGATCCGGGAGTGCTCCGACGCCTTCGACCTGCCCATGTGTGCCTACTCGGTCTCCGGGGAGTACGCCATGATCAAGGCCGCCGGGGCCGCCGGGCTCATTGACGAGTACCGGGTGATGTGCGAGAGCGCCCTTTCGGTCTACCGGGCCGGAGCGGATATGCTCATCACCTACTTCGCCAAGGAGCTCTCCCAGGCCATGCGGAAGGGGGACATCGGCTGATGGACCGCTCTCAGGAACTCTTTGACCGGGCCCAAAAGGTCCTGCCCGGCGGGGTCAACTCCCCGGTCCGGGCCTTCCGGGCGGTGGACCTGTGCCCCCGCTTCATCACGGAGGCCCACGGGGCCTATCTCTACGACGCCGACGGGAATCGGTATCTGGACTATGTCTGCTCCTGGGGCCCCATGCTCCTGGGCCACGACCACCCGGAGGTCCGCTCCGCAGTGGAGGAGGCGGTCCGGCACGGCCTCTCCTTCGGCGCCCCCACCCAGCGGGAGGTGGAGATGGCCGAGCTCATGGTGGACATGGTCCCCAACATCGAGATGGTCCGCATGGTGAACTCGGGCACCGAGGCGGTGATGTCGGCCCTCCGGCTGGCCCGGGGGGCCACCGGCCGGGACAAGCTCATCAAGTTTGAGGGCTGCTACCACGGCCACAGCGACTGCTTGCTGGTGAACGCCGGCTCCTCCGCCCTGGCGGGGGGACACCCCTCCTCCGCCGGCGTGCCCGAGGACATCGTCAAACACACCCTCACCGCCCAGTTTAACCGCCTGGACACGGTGGAGGCCCTCTTCCAGCGCTGGCCGGAGGACATCGCCTGCGTCATTGTGGAGCCGGTAGCCGCCAACATGGGGGTGGTGGCCCCCGCTCCCGGCTTCCTGGAGGGCCTCCGGGCCCTGTGCGACCGGTACGGGGCCCTGCTGATCTTCGACGAGGTCATCACCGGCTTCCGGCTGGCCCCCGGCGGGGCCCAGGAGTACTTCGGCGTCCGGGCCGACCTGGTGACCTTCGGCAAGATCATCGGCGGCGGCATGCCCGTGGGTGCCTACTGCGGCAGCCGGGCTCTGATGGAGCAGGTGGCCCCCTGCGGCCCGGTGTACCAGGCGGGGACCCTGTCGGGGAACCCGGTGGCCATGGCCGCCGGCCTGGCCCAGCTCCGGTACATCCAGGCCCACCGGGACCTCTACGCCGGGCTGGAGGACTACGCCCGCACCCTGGCGGAGGGGATGCGCTCCGCGGCAGCCCGGCACGGCGTGGGGGTGGCGGTGAACCAGATCGGCTCCCTGGTCTCCCCCTTCTTCACCCCCACAGAGGTCACCACCTTTGTGGACGCCAAGGGCAGCGACGTGGGACGGTACGCCCGGTACTTCAAGGGCATGCTGGAGCGGGGGGTCTATCTGGCCCCCGCCCAGTTCGAGGCCATGTTCGTCTCCACCGCCCATACCCGCTCCGACCTGGAGGCCACTCTGAAGGCCGTGGAGGAGACCTTCGCGGAGCTGTAAAAGCGGCAGAACCTGCAGAAAAGAAAAATGCCCGCGCTTCCCCAGACAACTGGGGGGGGCGCGGGCGTTTTTCCGTATGGGGCTGGGCTCAGCGGCCGACCTGATAGACGGCCTTCATGCCCAGATAGGTCATATAGCAGTCCAGCTTGGAGACGGTCTCGTAGGGGGAGTGCATGCTCAGCACCGGGACCCCGGCGTCCAGGGTGTCGATGTCCCGGTTGGCCATATAGCAGGCCACGGTGCCGCCGCCGCCGGCGTCCACCTTGCCCAACTCGGCCATCTGCCAGATGACCCCGGCATCGTCCAGGACCCGGCGGATCCAGCCCACCAGCTCGGCGGAGGCGTCGGAGGCCCCGGACTTGCCCCGGGCCCCGGTGTACTTGCAAAGGCCCATGCCGTAGCCGGTCCGGGCGCTGTTGCGCTTCTCATAGACCTCGGCAAAGTTGGGGTCGAAGGCGGCGGTGACGTCGGCGGAGAGGCAGAAGGACCGCTCATAGCAGACCTTCAGGGGCACCTTCTGGATGTCGCACAGGTCGGACATAAAGGTGTCAAAGGCGGACGACTGCATGCCGCTGACTCCCTCGGAGCCGATCTCTTCCTTGTCGGCCAGCATGCACACGGCGGTCTTCTGGGGGGTGCCCTCCAGGTCCAGCAGGGCGGCCAGGGAGGCGTAGGCGCACACCCGGTCGTCGTGGCCGTAGGCCCCGATGAGGGAGCGGTCGAAGCCGATGTCAGAGGCCCGGAAGGCGGGGACCACCTCCAGCTCGGCGGAGATGAAGTCCTCCTCGGTGATGCCGTACTTCTGGTTCAGAATGTCCAGCACGGCCAGCTTCACCCGGTCAGAGCCCTCGTCGTCCTTGAAGGGGCGGCTGCCCACCAGCACGTTCAGGTTCTCGCCGGGGATGGCCTCGCTCAGGGGCTTTTTGCTCTGCTCCGCCCCCAGGTGGGGCAGCAGGTCGTCGATGGTGAAGAGGGGGTCCCCGGCGGCGGCGCCCACCGCCACCTTGACGACGGAGCCGTCCCGCAGGGCCACCACCCCGTGGAGCTCCAGGGGGATGGTGACCCACTGGTACTTGCGCAGGCCGCCGTAGTAGTGGGTCTTGAGGAAGGCCAGCTCGGCGTCCTCATAGAGGGGATTGGGCTTTAAGTCCAGCCGGGGGGAGTCGATGTGGGCGGCGCCGATGCGGGCCCCCTGGTCCAGGGGCTCACTGCCGATGACGGCCAGCATCAGGGCCTTGCCCCGGTTGGAGCGGTAGACCTTGTCCCCGGGCTGGAGGGCCATGCCCCGGGTGAAGGGGCGGAAGCCCTTGGCCTCGGCCAGGGCGATGGCGGTGTCCACCGCCTCCCGCTCCGTCTTGCTCTCGTCCAGGAATTTCTTGTAGTCCTCACAGTAGGACCGCAGGGCGGCCTCGTCGCCGGCGTCGATCCGGTCCCAGCCGTTTTTGGGAGCGTAGAACAGCTCCTTCCGGCGCTTCTCGCCGGGGGTCTTGGTTTCTTCCATGAAAAAAGCCTCCCTTGTCTGATCTCTAAGATAAAATATCGGTAAAGAGCACCAGGGCCCGGGCCCGGAAGGCCTCCGGGGTGTCGTGCTCCGTATTTTCCAGCAGATAGTCGCAGTGGGTCCGGAAAAACTCCTCCCCCTGCTGGGCGTTGACCCGCTTCCAGGCATAGTCCTCTGGGATGCCCTCCCGGGCCATGATGCGCCGGACCCGGAGCTCCGCCGGGGCGATGACCCCCACCACCGCGTCGCAGCGGTCCCCTAAACCGCTCTCGATGAGGGCGATGGCGTCGATGGCGGCGGCACTCCGGCCCTCCGCCCGGGCGGCAGAGAGCTGCCGGTCGATCTCCTCCCCGATGAAGCGGTGGGTGATGGCGTTGAGGTCGGAGAGGGCCGTCGGGTCCCCGAAGACCACGCTCCCCAGCTTCTTTCGGTCTATTTTGCCCGATTTGTCCTGAATATCCCCAAACCGTGCGGTCAGGGCCTCCCGCAGGGGGGCGCTCTCCTCCAGCAGACGGTGGTAGACCTCGTCCGCGTCGATCATCCAGGCCCCCAGCTCCCGCAGGGCGCCCAGCGCTGTGGTCTTGCCGGCCCCGGTGGGGCCGGTGATGCCGATGATCTTCATAGATGCATCCCGCCTTTCTACAGCTCCAGCCAGGTCACAGGGTTCCCGTGGTCCTCCAGCACCTGGAGCAGGTCCTCCGGGGCCAGGGCCACGGTGGCGGTGTTCTCGTTGGGGTGGACGGCCACCAGGGGCCGGGTCCTCAGGTCCTGGTCCAGCAGGACCTCCACCTTCCGCTCCTGGTCGTTGAGGACGCCGAAGGGGGTCACGCTCCCCTTTTCCAGGCCCATGCAGGCCGCCAGCCGCTCCGGAGAGGCGAAGCTCAGCTTGACCCCCAGCCGCTCCCCCAGGGCGCGCAGGTCGGCCTGCTTTTCCTTGGACAGGACCACCAAAAAGTACCGCCGGCCCTTGGCATCCCGCAGGAAGAGGTTCTTCACCACCGCCTCCGGGGCGGGCAGGTCCAGGGCGTCCATCTCCTCGATGGTGTAGACCGCCGGATGCTCCCAGAGCTGATAGGGGATGTTCTGCTCCGCCAGGGTCCGGAGCACCAGGTCACGCTTCTGGCTCATGGCTCTCCCTCCAGGTCGATGATGTGGAACCCCGCCGCCTTGTTGAGGCGGTTGGCCACGGCCAGGCCCAGACCGGCCTCGTCGGGGCACTGGGCCCAGATGGCGGGGACCGGGGTGGCATCGAAGGCCCGGAGGGCGTCGAAGACGTTCCGGGCCTGGGCGGCCTTGTCCGCCGCCGGGCCCAGAGCCTCCACCGTGTGGCCGGGGTAGTCCCCGGCGAACTCGTCGAAGCAGACCACTCCGTCCTCCGGCCCCAGGTGGGCGGCGATGTAGGCGGCGCACCGGGCCGGGTCCCCCTTCACAACGGTCACCGGGGCCTTGGGGGCGTAGTGGCGGTATTTCATCCCGGGGGCCCGGGGCTGCTCCCCAGCCCCCATGAGGCGCTGGACCGCCGGGTCCACCGCCACCTCCCCCAGGGCGTCCCGGAGCTCCTCCAGGGTCACCCCGCCGGGGCGCAGGAGCCGGGGGGGCTGGACCGTCAGGTCCACGATGGTGGACTCCACTCCCACGGAGCAGGGGCCGCCGTCCAGGATGCCGTCGATCTTCCCCTCCATGTCCTCCAGCATGTCGGCGGCATTGGTGGGGCTGGGGCGGCCGGAGGTGTTCCCCGAGGGCGCTGCCACCGGGACCCCGGCGGCGGCGATGACCGCCCGGCACAGGGGGTGGGCGGGACAGCGCATCCCCACGGTATCCAGCCCGGCGGTGACCACGTCGGGCACCAGGGGCTTCCGGGTCAGGATCATGGTGAGGGGGCCCGGCCAGAACCGCTCCGCCAGGGTCCAGGCCGCCGGAGGGATGTCCTGGCAGTACCGCTCCAGCCAGTCCGCCGAGGGGATGTGGAGGATGAGGGGGTTGTCCTGGGGCCGGCCCTTGGCCCGGAAAATGGCGGCCACGGCCTGGGGGTCCAGGCCGTTGGCCCCCAGGCCGTACACCGTCTCCGTGGGGATGCCCAGCAGGCCCCCCCGGCGGAGGATGGCGGCGGCGGCCTCCACCTCATGGGCGGCAAGTTTTTGCGTCTTCAATGGCTCTCCCCCCGCGCTCAGTCCCACTGGTCCGTGTTCCGGCGCCGGGCGGGGAGGACCAGGGTCAGGATGCCGGCGGCCACCAGGACCGCCCCCAGGGCGATGTTCAGAATACCAACTGCGATCTTCATAGCGGACGCCTCCTAAAATGATAAAGAATTGAAAAAGAAAGGGCGGAAAATACTAATCGTAGATGCCAGTGGGGGTCCCAGCCAGCTCGATGGTGGTGTCCGGGGCGAATTTAGCCTTTTGCAGATAGCCCTTGACGGTGAGGATGCCGTACTTGGGGTTGTTCCGTTCGTCCTCCAGCTCCAGCTCGATGAAATCCGGGCCGGAGCCGGTGAGCCAGCCGTCCTCCTCCAGGAGGGTGGCCAGGTCCAGCTTCACGTCTTCCAGGGTCAGGCCCTGGGGGAGGGCGGTAAAGTGGATGCAAAGCTCCATGGTGTCGTCACTCCTGTTCTCCCTGGTGCTTCATGCGCTCGGCCTGGTCTGCCGTCACCAGGCCGTCGATGAGCTCGTCCAGGTCGCCGTCCATCACGGCGTCGATCTTGTAGAGGGTCAGGCCGATGCGGTGGTCAGTGACCCGGCCCTGGGGGAAGTTGTAGGTGCGGATGCGCTCGTTGCGCATGCCGGTGCCCACCTGGCTGCGGCGCTCGGCCGTCACCGCCTCCTCCTGCTCCCTCACCTTGGCCTCGTAGAGCCGGGCGCGGAGCAGCTCCATGGCCCGGTCCCGGTTCTGGAACTGGCTGCGCTCCTGCTGGCACTCCACCACCGTGCCGGTGGGCTTGTGGATGAGGCGCACGGCGGAGGAGGTCTTGTTGATGTGCTGGCCCCCCGCCCCGGAGGAGCGAAAGACCTGCATCTCGATGTCGGCGGGGTCCAGCTCGAACTCCACCTCGTCCACCTCGGGCAGCACGGCCACCGTGGCGGTGGAGGTGTGGATGCGCCCGCCGGACTCGGTCTCGGGCACCCGCTGGACCCGGTGGACGCCGCTCTCGAATTTCAGCCTGGAGTAGGCGCCCTCCCCGTCGATGGTGAAGCAGATCTCTTTGACGCCCCCCAGCTCGGTCTCATTGAGGGAGTCCACCTCCACCTTCCAGCGGCGGGTCTCGGCGTACATGGTGTACATGCGGTAGAGGGAGTGGGCGAAGAGGGCGGCCTCCTCACCCCCCACCCCGGCCCGGATCTCCACGATGACGTTCTTTTCGTCGTTGGGGTCCCGGGGGAGGAGGAGGACCTTGATCTCCTCCTCCAGCCGCTCCAGGTCGGCCTTGGCGGCGGCGTACTCCTCCTGGGCCAGCTCCTTCATGTCGGGGTCGGAGAGGAGCTCCTGGGCGTCAGAGAGGTCCCGGCGGCGCTTCTGGTAGGCCCGGTAGGCGGTGACCACCGGCTCCAGCTCCCGCTGCTCCTTGTTGAGCCGGGCCACTAGGGCGGGGTCGCCGTAGGTCTCCGGAGCGGCCAGACGGGCCTCCAGCTCGGCGTATTGGTTTTCCAGGGCGTTGAGCTTGTCTT